>WUUC01203084.1_pt1 | contig 16800 bp, 8 predicted proteins | sample 6278441 | NCBI WGS metagenome assembly WUUC01 (sample SAMN13675441, study PRJNA597444) | soil metagenome | isolation source: soil | place: USA: Washington | collected 2017-10
TGCGGAGGGAAAAGATCAGCCGCCGCAGCTTGGTCAAGCCGAGCAGGAGCGGCTCCCCGCCGTGGAGGACTACGGCGAAGGGGCGACGCTGTGCGAGCAACTGTTCGCGTAACGCCTTGGCGACGGCGGCAGTCGTCTCGTGGGAGATCTGGTTGGGCATGTCCGCCCAACCGCGGTCACCCATGTTGTAGACGTAGCAGTAACTACAATTAATGTTACAGCGGCTGGCGACTTTGATGAGAACTGTGTCTAGTTCGATCACGGGAAGGCTCCCGCAGTAATCCAATCAGCGGGATCGATTATGGCGGTTGTGCATGCGGTTGTACGCGTTGACTGTATTAGCTTCTTCGTTCCGCACCTCTTCAATTAACCTAGCCAAAGTCGGGCTGTCGACGCCGACCGGGTACTCCGCCTCATAACTGTTATCAGTCCGAGGCCGCGGCTCCTCTATTACTACCTCGTCCCGGCATAATATTTCACTCATTTCGTCTTCGTCTCCTTTGAGCGTCTCAAACCCCGGAACACTGATTATTTTTTATCATACTGATGTTCTGACACTTGCAGCAAGTAATTTGTGTGGCCGTAAACTATTATCTTACATAAAATTACATAGGAATTAGATCATCGTTTATTAACCTTATAAAAAGATCGACCTAAGGGGCTTCATAAGCGGTTGATTATGCAATGTTTACGGGCGGTCAATTTTCTATCATCGGAAACTTCTCTTTAATTGGATAAGACGCGCTCCAAATTTCGCTATTCACCCCTGACCTATCAGCTGCCTCTTACCCATCAGCGCGTTGGCCCGCATTGCCGTCGTGATTCCGTCCTGACGTATCACGTCCTTCTAGCTAATATTGAGCAGGTCGAATAATGAATGCACAACCGGTCGCAAGTCCCCGCTGACTAAGTCGAGTCCGACCTCGGGGAATACTCCGCCGCTAAGTTGATCCTCGGCTTGGCTGACGCCCCAAGCTCTCAATTCAGACGATACCCCACGCGCCGCCCCAATCAGCCTCGCAAACGTGGCCTTCACCGAGGGGGAGGGATCATTGCTGATTTTATGCGTCATCAAGTTCAGTAATTCATCGTCCTCCTTAAGGCGGCGGATGACCGGCCTTGCCGCAAACGAGTCCCTGTGGAAAGAATTCTCCTCGAGCTCTTCCAAGGCACCGAGTAGTGCTTCAAAGATCAGATCGCTCCGCCCCTTCCGGCAGACTAGTTGAAAATATACTGGGTATGAAAGTAATGGTTGATGCTCGATGGCGGCCTCATAGATCTGCTCTAACTCTTCGCTTTCGGGCCACCCTTCGCAGAGGGCCATGATCAGATTCCCGTTAAAAGAGTCCTTATCCGTTATTGCCACTGGGTACTCCGAGGTAAGGCGATCCAGCACATCTTGGTCTCCGCCAAAGTGTGTACCCAGTAGTTCAGCGGCCGTGACGGCTTCTTCAATGTAGTAGTAGTTTTTTAGACTGGGGCTGCCTAGCGCGAAAAAGCAGTTGTCCAACAGTAATCGACTTTGAGGGAGGACCCTGCCGAGGAAGCGAAGAACAACTGGATGGCTGGAACGCGCGGTTTGCAGAATCGAAAGGGCCTCCTCGCGCGGTAGCGGGTGCTCATCGGCGAATAAGCAAAGGCTCTCAAAAAACCTTATTGGTATGGCCTGCGAGGGATAGTCGGCGAGCCGCACCCACATACTACTGCCTAAGGTTTCTTTTATTTTCGCCCAGTGTTGCAGGACGGTCTTTAACAACGGAACGTTAGGTGAGAGGCCGCCGATTATCCGCACGCTGGTGGGATGCCTGCCCAACACGGATGAGGCTTCTATCTTTTCCGCCATCACGTCCAGACGGTCTAGGACGAGCAGGCCTGCCAGGGCCGCTTGGCGTATCATTTCATAATGGACTCCCACGCCTACGAGCCCTTGGGATAACTTCTCGAGGGCCGGACTTAGATCCCTGCCAGACGCCCGCAGCCTGGAGTAATAGCCTAAAGAGCCTTGGGACATGACTTCGTCGTCGTCGTCGAATTCATAAAGTCCCAGGAGGGATAGAGAGTATGAATCGTCGGCGCTCTCACCCAGATAGGCGGCGATCACTTTTCGCAACGCCGCGGGCAGCGGCGTTGCAATTCTGATGAGCGCCTTCCGTACCTGCTCGTCCTCTCCGTACGCTTCCGCGATTGGCTCATAGTAGCCGCGCGGGTTCGACAACTCCCGCCTCACTAACTCGCGAACTCGCGGATCTGTGGGGAACTGTTCGATAAGGAAGGATAGGCTGTAATTGCCCTCACCGTCCTCCGGTGGCGACGAGAGGTCAATAAGCTTAGAGGCTATTTCACTTTTCTCTTCACCGTCGTCCAGCGTTAGAAGAGTTCTCAGCACCGTAGACTTATAGCCCTGCAAATCTTCGTGCTCCAGTATGGCAAGTAGTCTCCTCCGGCATTCGGCCTTATCTTCTATTATCTGGGGCAGGAGTTCGGCGATATTCGCGACTTCGACGGGTGATGCGGAGGCGAGTTGCGTGAGCCAAGAAGCGACCTCTCGATCCCGCATCCCCCACCCTTTAAGGAATGTTTCGGCGACCCAGTGAGTGTCACCCCTTTGCTCCGCAGTTCGGAAGAGCATAGCCTTAGCCCCTTCCGTTCGTCCGACCAATGCGGCATCGCAAATCTCGATTAGCCTATACTGCGGGGCGGTCTGTAGCCACTCGTCCACCGCGGCCACAACTACCGGGTGATCTCTGAAATTCTCAAGCAGAAGACTCCAATTCTCATGGTTGGACGAAAAGAACATTGAGAAGTCGCCCCTTGTCATCTTCCCAATCTCTTCGGCACAATAGTTCGCCACGTCGTCGTCTTGCGAATATCCGCGGAGCATGATCGGGCCCGCGAGTTTGTCGTCTAAACTGTCCGAGTAGCGTCGGCCTTCTCCCAGAGCGAAAAAGCACGCTTCCTTCGTTTTCTGTGAGCGGGGCCAGCCGATGGTCAACGCCCTTTCCACCACGTCATCCCAATTGTAATGAAGACCGGCGATGCTGCTGCCCAGGTACAACGCCTCTTCCAGATCCTCCTCCGTTTGAATGTGCTCTTGTATGCGGCCGAGGATTCCGACCAGCCGCAGCTCCGGGCTTACGGATCTTCTCGCAGCCTCCAGAACTTTTCGGAGGCCCTGATCTGTCGGCCAACCCTGTAAATATCCCTCGAGCGCGGCAACTCTGATTAGAGGGTCGACCGCTGTCGCGGCGAGCGCCGCGACTCGGCCGCAGATGATCTCGTCTCCGGCGGCCAATTCGGCCAGCGACCTGGCCGCCTGACGCTGGACGTTGATTTTCTCGTCGTGTATGGCTCTGAACAGGCATTCGACGACCTCGGGTGCCTTCGGCCACTTCCCCATGGCTTTCAACACCCTCTCTTGAAGCCACCACCCGCGGTGTGGGAACCATTCGCCGAGCTTCTCCTTAACGAGTTCACGAACCTTTGTCGAACGAAGTCCCGACAGGACGTGCCGCAGAAGCACCTCCCGGTGCGACATCCTGTCGCCGAGTTCGATACTCTTGAACGCCTCCACCGCCAGCTCACGCGCCAAAACTACGTGACAGTTGAAGTCACCGAAGGCGGACTCGCTCAGCAGTGACTTGACCGCGTATTTATCTACAGGATTCACCTCCTTGGCGCGGATACGATTTATGAATAGCCTTACGTCTTCCTGGCGACTCGTGATGTGGAATAGGGCAAGAATGACCTCACGCCATTGAGGGTCCGTACATCTTTCAAAGACAAGCTCCGACTGGCGCGCGAGGTCCATGCCGGAGATAAAGACCGCCGCTAGGTACTCCTGGAACGCCCGGTGAAAGAACCCCAACTCGCTGGGAGACCTGTTCACTAACAGCCCGGCGGTGGTTTCCGCCACTTCCAGAATCTCCCTGCCGTACTTGCGCGCCTCGAACCGGTCGAAATCAAAGAAGTCACCCTCGTCGCCCCTGAGGAAATTTTCAATGACGGCGGCGGCCTTTGCCTGTTCGACAACTCCTTCGCTGAACTGGTCCTGCATTTTGTAAGCAAGGTATGAGAGGGTGCGCTTAACCTCCTCCTCCGACAGTCCGGGTGAGGGCTGCGGGAGAGACGCCGCGATCCTCCTCATCCGAGGGTGCTTGGACAGCAGGTGGTCGATCAGAGAATCGTAGGCCTTAAAGCGGTTCTGAGGCAGCCGAGCGTTATATGACCGGTGTGCTATCAAGAGGGTGAGCAGGAGCGGGACCTTGGCCAACTCCTTTATGTCGGCGGAGCCGCTGAGCTCGGCCATGAATTCTTCGGTCTCTACCTGTGAAATGCGCTCAATTTTTTCCGACGTCTGGGGCACGTCGCCAGACGCCTGCGCCCAGTAAGAGAACCAAATGTGTGCGAGTCTTCTCTGCTGGGCTCCGGAGAATTCGCTTAACCGCCCGACCTGCCACCCGGCCACTTGCATCCCGAGCCGTTGAAATCCATTTGGGCGGCTGGTTATAACGGCGGGAAGATCACGTTGCTCGATAAATAACTGAAGGCGTTGTAAAGCTATCGCGGCCGCCTCCTCGTTGGTCCACTCGTCCAGCCCATCGACGAGTAGCAGTAACCGGCGATCCTCCAAGGCCCGTTCCACCAGCGGCCAAAGTCCTTCTTCATCCCAGCTCTTCAGCCAGCCGTGGAGAAAGCTCTTGAGTGAAGTGTCACCCGGCTGTGAGGCGGATACTATCCTTGTCCAGAGCGCGAACGGCACCCAGACCGGAAGATGTTGCCCCCACTTAGTCGCCAAGAGCGGGAGCGTGGGTGACTCTTTGAGCAGATCAATGATGAGGAACCGGAGAAGTGCGCTCTTACCGGCGCCCGGCCCGCCCAGTATGACGCTACGCTGTGCGGTCGAAAGCCAGCCCCCGATCTCATGCCGTTGCCTGTACGAGGAATGTGTTTGGCGCGTAGCTTTCTGCCTGTCATCGGGGAGAAGATCATGCGTCCCATCGCCAAACCTGCCGGGGAGGAAATGTCTGTCCGGGTCCGAACTGGATCCGTGAGCGTCCCCAGAGCTCTGGTAGAGATGAATCGTGTGCTGATCGTCTACGTCGGGGAGAACGTACCGCGCCTCTATCGGGAGCACGCCACCCATCTCGATACCGCCAGCCAATGGAAGGCCGGGATCGTGCTTCTGGAACACACGTTGGTAAAAAACGGCAAAACGCCTTCGGAACTCGGCGACTTCTTGCGCGTCGAGTCTCCGATCTAACTGTTTTGCCGCCTCCTTGCCGCAAAAGGCTTCTACCCAGGCTCGACCGAAGAAGTCATCAACGATCTCGGGAAATTTTTTTAACTTGATGGATAGCTGACCGCTGTCCCAGGGGATGAGGCTTACTCCTCTTGGCCTGAGTCTGACCTGCTCGGCCTCCATGGCTTTGGCCCTGTCTCTCGAAGACATGCTCTCTGTCGTGCACAACACGAGCATGTCCGACTTGGCCGCCCACTCATCTTCCAGAAACCTGTCTACCGCCTTTCGGATTTTGGCAGGCCCGAATCGCTTCTCGCGCTTACACTGGTAGACCCGGTATTTCTCTGAGACCTTAAGGCGGGCGTACAGATCAATACCTTCTTGGTCTTGGCCTCGTTCACCGAAGAGCTGGCAGTGTTCGACGTCGGCCTCCAGCCTTGCCAGACGCAGGCAAAGTTTTTCGAATGCCTCCCAAGAGAGTTTATCGAATGGGAGTTCCTGTAATTTCGTCGTGACGGGCGGGTTGGAGGTAACGTCCGGCGGGGTTTCGAACCAAGAGGGTATTGTGTCTTTCATCACTCAGGACGTAAGGTTATGGTCGCTCTAGCTCCCCTTCCGCCCTACTGGGCTCGCGCGACACCGGAGCGTTAAAGCTCGGACAGATGACCTTAAGCGGCGGGACGCGCGGAGAAAGGCATCAGGCCACACCAGACTAGAACATTACACTAAGCGACCTCTTGTAGCCGTGAGTCACCGTCTTCAGTGTGCCCGCCGGATTCCGGCGGACCATCCGCAAATGCCGCCCGTGAACTGCATATCTCCTCCCAACGATTTATCTGACGGATCACTTCACTATAATCGTCATTTAACTGTGCCAGTCTAAGTGAAAGGAGCACGGCCAAGGGGTTTAATATGTCGGCGGAGGAGTGATGTTTCGTGACAGCCGACAGGACTCTGCGCAGAACACAAGATTTTAATATCGAGGGTAATGAGCTTTGCCAGATCACGCGCAAAAAGTCGGACGCGACCCTAACCATCGAATCTGTTGAGGTCTCCTTCCTGCCAAGCTCTGCCAAAGCTAAGTCGAAATCCCCACCGGATCGGTAACCATTCTTCTTGGCGCAATACGCTAAAAAGTTCGCGTTCACTGGGATGTAGTGGTAGTGCCACCTCAGCAAGGAGAGGAGTAGTTCAAAATACCTGTACTTAGACAGGGACTTCCTTTCGACGGCGACGGCAAACATGATGTGTGTGGGAAAACCTTCAACCTTATGATTGGCTCTTATATACCTCACGAGGAGTCCGTCGTCGGACAGGAGCGGTACGCCTTCCTGAGACGCCAGGGCCACGGAGTAAGCGGCGGGACTGCCGAACACCTGCGATAATTTCCGCTCCTGCTTGCTTAACTCCTTACGTAAGCCCACGATCTGACATTTTTCCTTGATGAAACCCTTGATTCCCTCCAAGAACTCTATCTCACGTTGAATGTCAGCGGGCGGCACCTCCTGGTATGTGTACTGCCCTTCCACCTTCCCGATCGTCGTCCTGCCCTGCCTTACGTATCGCCTCTCTTCGAGTATCATCGATAAGAGTTCTTCGAAGACGAGTTGGTGGACGAGAACGCGATCAAACAACTTTCCTAACAGGGACAATTGTTTAGCGCGCTGCAAGGTGAAAAGCGCCAGAAGATCGACCACCACCTCTCTGCACTGCGACGCGGTCTTTACCTCTATCCCCTGCTCTTCCAAGTCCCCGACCGCGGCCCTCACGCCGAACCCGGGCATCGACGATAGGGCCGACCAGACGGTGAAGATGTCGCGGCCTTTGAACACCCCTATGGCGTAGACGGGGAGCGCCCCCTGTTTGTACAGATCTAGTAGCTGCGTGGAACTCGACGCATCCTCGTCGAGCATTTTGAATAGGCCGGATAGGTCTTCGCCCACGTCTATCTGCCTGAAGTTTTTATACCCCGGGAATCGCTCGGCAAACTTGCCTATGGAATCCTGAAAAGCCTTTATGTATTTTTCGCCTAAGTCGTTTTCGCCCGCGTGTTCGGCCCCCAGGCAACACTTTATGTATGAAAGATGCGCCTTAGGGTCGTTATGGCTCTGATTGAGTGCTTTGAAACTCAGTTCCACTGCCGTCTTGTGCTGGCCGAGCGCCAGGTAGCCCTCGGCCATCGCTATCAGATCCTTGGTTTTCTCTATCCGGTTCCGGGCCTGATCAAACACCTTGAGCGCCTTGCCCAACCTGTCTAATTTGAAAAGACAGATGCCGCACTCCACCAGACAGTCAATCCTCGAGGGTGACTTTTGGTAGATAGCTAAGAGTATCTCGGAGGCACGTTGCAAATTACCGAGGGCGATGTGCGAGGCGGCTTCGATTTGGGAGACCTCTGGATCTACCTCCACATCGCCGCGCATCTTTAGCGCCACTTCTAGGGCTTCCGCGAACTTGCCGGCGTGGTAAAGACAGACTAGGTAGTTGATGTGGAGTGGTGTGATCTCCTGGCCCTCAATCAACTTTTCGTATAGCGGCAGCGCCTTACGGTAGCTCCCGTGGGAGAACAGATACCCCGCCAGCTCGATGGCTACGAAATCCTTTCTGGAAGGCTCCGCCGCATGGAAGGCCCTGCGGAGGAGTTCCTCGGTGCCCTCCTTCCCCGTGTTTCGCAGGTGCCTAGCGCGCAGTAACAGGGTGTTAGGGTGGTCGGGATAACTCGCATCTACTCTCCCTATAAGTTCTTCGGATAATTCGAAATCGAGGCAGTGGTCGTAAATGTTGACGGCGACGTTGAGGAATTCGTTGTCGAGGTCTTCCCGGGTGATCTCCCCGGCCAACCGGTCGGACAACAGTCGCTTTGCTTCGTCCATCCGCCCGGCCAGGTAGTGGTAGTAAATCAGTTCTTTCGACCGCGGTCCTATCCCACCTGACAGCCTCTCGTATTCCTTCATGCTCTCGATGGCGGCGTCGAAGTCATCCAAAGCCGCCTCCGCCTTACTCTTATTCAGGTAAGCATCCGCGTTACTGGGGTCGAGTTTGATGGCGTTATGACAATCGCCGAGGGCCTCCCCGGCCCGGCCGAGGATCATCCTCGCCGCCGAGCGGTTTACGTAAACGCCCATCAGCTTCCCCAAATTCTCCTTTCCGCTTAACAACTCAACCGCCCGAGTCAGGAGCCGTTCGCATTCCTCGAAGTCGGCCCTCGTTGACTCCGGCATCTTCCAGGGAAGGATCTTTTCTCTCAAGAGAGTCCGCTGGTGTCCCATCAACAGGTTGGCCGCGGCGTGCTCAAGGTAGTCCTCGTTATCCGGCTCGTCTCCTAAAAGATCTCGGAACAGGTCAGCCGCTCGCAAATAAGACCCTTCTTGATTGAACTTCAACGCCTCGAAGAACGTGTGCAGTTTCTTTCTGCCGGATTTATCTAGAAACTCAACCGCGTCTGAAATGCGACCGGCGCTGGAGAGGACGTTTGCTTTGATGGTGATACTGTCCTCGTCCTCCGGGTCGATTTCTAGCGCGCGCTCGATCGTGGCTATTGCGGAGTCGGTGTCGCCCCGGAACATCTGCGCCGTGGCGAGGTTGGCGATGCTTTTCTTGTCATCCGGGTTATAGGAGTACGCCTCTTCGAACCATTCAGCGGCCGACGCGTTATCATGTCGGTGCCAAAAACAGAGCGCGGTGTTCGTGCAGGCCTTCCAGAATAAAACGCGGTCGGGCTTTGCGTCATCGACTTTCAGATCCCTGAGGAGTTCCTGGTACGCGTCCTCCGCCCTCGAATACAGTCCGCGGTCGAACAGTTCCTTGGCGGCCTTAAAGCGCCTGTCGTATTCCTCAGACACCCGACTCTCATACTTCTGCTGGTAATCGTCATTAATATCAAGGCGGGCGATTAACTCATTTAACCCTGAGCGCGTGTCCCGGTGAATCGCAACCGATTCTTCCTGAAGTACGGTTAATTCGGCGAAGCCGACGCGCAGCTCTTTTTGTATATCCGGAGCGAATAGCTCAGGGTAAAGTGACTGAAGGTAAGGATGTTTTAGTAATAACGGAACGAGGTTTTTTTCGGACCAACTGAGGCCGCGTCTGAAACCTAACGAGCGGGATTTTTCGGTGAGATGTCTGAAAGACTCTTCCGGGAGCGGGGCCGGGGTGACGAAAACCCACTCGTCAATTTCGTAGCCCAACTCGTCACGTAGTTTGGCCGCCTTACGTAAATCCGAGTTAATCTTGTCACGGTAGTATTCCTTGGGCGGGGGATGTTTTTCGGGACAGTAAATCGCATACAGGCGCTTCTGCGATGGAACGTACCCATCGTTCCCCCTATCGCCGCCACTATCGTCAACCACCTGGAAGTCCTCATATTCCGCCGCCAGCAGTTGCTGGCAAAGGTCCTGGAACTCCTGTGAATTGCGGATCTCCCTGACGTACATAAGCCGATACCTTATATTCGCATTTCAAATCCGTGTCCGACTGATCAAGCTTCATCCCGGCACCGCGACATTATACCACCCGCGAAACTTGCAAACTGCTAGTGTTATTTTGAACGGCTGGTTGACCTCTAACCTCACCTGTACTGCATCTTCGATCTCACCACCCGGGTTGTCTCAAGGAAGTCTTGGCGCGCCAGCCGGTATTTAAGATCAATCTCGACCACCGTCTGGTCCAAGACTTTGGGTCCGACGACGATCAGCGACCCATCGTGCCTGAAGAGAAAGTCGCTGGACTCAACGAAGACGCGGCCGGGCTTCCTCGCATCCAGGTTGAGGAAACCTGTGGAGATGTCAAAGTCACCAACCAGTCTGGCCTCTTTTTCGGATTTGTACTGATCGTTCTTATAAAGGTAGAGGATCTGGCTGACAATCAGCCGCACGATGCGGTCAAGGACTTCGCTCGCATCGCCTAACCCCTGCCTCTTCCCCTTCAGTTTACTCAGACTGCTCCTGAGTTCGCCCAACGTGCTCGTCACGTCCTCGTCTTCGTAGCGGATCGCGTACAGCGTCCTCGGCAAGTACTCCGCGGATTTACTCAACTCGGCGGAGACCTTCACTACCTCCCCGCCGTGGAGGGGCTCCGGCTCATTCAAGAACTCTTGGTCGAACGCCTCTAGGGGAGCGACTACACAGTACCCCGTGCCGTCCCTACCGTATGCGCGCCACATATCCAACTCGTCGCCCTTGAAGGTGAACGAGCCTATGTACACGGAGGTCTCGTGCTCTTCCCACGAAAGCGGGTTGTCCGCATCCCCGCCCTCTTGGAAAAACTCTCTAAGGAGTGCGGAGCCCGGTATCCCCTCGTCTAGTAGCCTCTTCCCCTCGGTCGGGTCGTTCATGTAAGCGAAGTTATAAAGCCGCAGGCGGTTGGTCGAACGCCCGGGTGAGCGCTCTGTCGGCAACATGCTTTCCAGCACCTCAATGGTCGTGAAGTGGGCCACACCGGCCGGCGCCTCGGCCGGCTTCACCACGTGTCCCCTCTTTATTTTCATGACTGCGCCGTAGAGCTCATTGAGGTCATCATTCAGCGAGAGCAGGTCCTTATTCAGCACAGCCCTGCGGCGCCGTAGGTCGGCGAGTCCCGAAGCGATAAAGCCCTTGGAATAGCCCGCGCCGAGCGCCCTCCTCGCCCAAAATGAAAATTGTTGGAAATCTGGGCGTGTCCCCCTCCCGCTCAGGTAAGCTAATGCCAAATGGTACATGGCGGCCGGGACCTCTGCTCTCGCCGCCTTACCCATCCACTCGTAGAAACGTCTGTTGTTACGCGTGACCCCTTCGCCATCCCTGTACGCGATGGCCAGGTGGAACATCGCATCCTGTTGCCCGGCCTTCGCGGCCCTATCCAGCCAACGAAAGAACTGCCCCAAGTTGGCGCGCGCGACGCCCTCCTTGTTCCTGTAGGCGAATGCCAGGTGGAGCATCGCGTCCTTCTGGCCAGCCTCGGCGGCGCGGCTCAGCCAAGAGAAGTAGGAGGCATCGCGCCGCCTAATGCCTACCCCTTCCTTGTACGCGAAGGCGAGTTCGACCATCGCGTCAGGCTCTCCGCCCTCCGCGGCCTCTCTCATCAGCCGGAAGAATTCCTTTTCGTCGGCGGGAACCCCTTCCCCGTCTTTGTAGGCGATCGCTAGGTCGTAGAGTGCGCTTACTTGACCCAAGTTGGCCGCTTCCCTGAGCCACTCGATATACCTGATGAGGTCGGGATCGGTGCCGACACCGTCTGTATACGCGAGGGCGAGTTCGTACACGGCGTCCGGGTCCCGCGCGGCGGCCGCCTTCCGGATCCAGTTGAAAAACTCGCTGGCGTCCGGCTCAACGCCCTCGCCGTCCCTGTACGCCAGCGCGAGTTCGCGCATTGCTTGTGGGTCGCCCGATTCGGCGCTCGTGCGTAGCGAATCAAATTGAGTTTGGGCCATGAGGCAGTCCGAAAAAACTTCTTTGGGGATTAAAGAGCCAGTCTGGTGAGACTGAGAGCGGGCGGCCGCAGGCCGGATGTTAATACAGTTGATGTTTCCTCAGAAAGTGCTGGGCGTGGAGCCGCTCATCCTGGAGACGAATCTGCGAAGTGCCCGTGGCGCAACTCGTGTTTGGCAGTCTCGCGGGAGTGCTGTGATCTTCATTCTCACCCTTTTAGGTCGAACAGGCGCGCGATCTCTTCGCTGTGCTTATCACGCTTGACCGTGATACGACGGACGTAGACGCGCGTCGTCGCTGGGTTCTTGTGCCCGAGAGCATCCTGCGTTTCGATGATGCTGCCCGTCCGCTCCGCAACGAGGCGCGCGAACGTGTGACGTGTCTGGTGAAGGTGAAAGTCTTTGATGCCCGCGGTATAAGCATAGTCTTTCATGTTAAGTGCAAAGGCGTGTGAGGTGAGGGGCGCTCCGGGTTTTCCTGCCCGGTCATGTCGGGTCCACAGGGGGCGCTCGCTGCCGAGCACGTTCAGCCGGTCGCTGGCCTTGAGGTAATCGAGCAGTGCTAACCTGACGACCGCGTCTCGCACCTCGCGTCCGACGTAATCCCCACCCTTAACCCTACCGCTGATAATTAAGGCGTCATCGCGCAACTCCACGTCCTGCCCCCGTAGGGAGATTATCTCCTGCCGGCGCATCCCAGTCAGCACATAGAGCAGCAGCAGGGCGTAATCACGCTTTGCCGCGACCGCTGCATGGTTTTGTGCCCGCGCCTTGACCACGGCCAAAAGCGCGCGTAGCTCTTCGTCGGAAAGGGCCTTCGTTCTCTCGGTCTGGTATGCGCGTGGAGCCTTGGGCCGGGCGAGCCTGACAGGGTTGGCCGTCAGGACGGCACCGATTGCGGGCTCGCGCATTGTCCACTCGAAGAAGGACGACAGCAGCGAGAGGCGCGTGTAGATGGTGGCGCGTGTAAGGCCGGCGGTTTCCTGCGCTTCCTGCCATCTCTTCACGTCGGCCGGCAGAACTGTCGCCGGGTGCTTCCCAATGAGATCGAAGAAGGCGATGACGGCCCGGATTTTGTCGCGGAGCAGATCCAAGCGGCGGACGCTCGCCGCGTCGGTAGTCGCATCCGCCCACAGCGAGACGGCATTTTTTAGGGCGATTGTCTCGCCCTGCCTTACCAGTGCGAGGCTCTGGTCACTGCTCAAGATGGTTTACTCCCCTCCACCGACCGGCGGGACCCTCTCCAAAAAGATTCTACGGTCTTCTACCACGGGTTTTGTATTCAGGCAAGAAGCTTTCACTTATAGCGCATTTGTGTAAGCATCTATCGGGTAAGGTGCTATTTTTACCTATCAACATGGCATATTTGCTGTATCATGCCCTGTTCGTGAAACGTCACCCAATAGTGAGACTCCCCTACCCCGATGCGCGCCACACGCCGCCGACAGAGGACATCCGACCCGCTCGCCCGACCCGAGGCCGTCCGTGCAATCTATGAGGAGCTGCGCTCGCGCATGCCCGGCGTCATCCCGAACTCGGAGAAACACTTAGTCAGATTTCTCTACGCCGTCCGCCACATCGAGCGCCGACCGGCGACTGACACGAAGAGGGGTCGCCCGGCACACTGGAAGCGCGAAGACCTGGTGAGCGCCGCCGGCCACCTCCGCGACATCCTCACGCGTGAAACGTCCGGGCGCGTGTCTCTGAACAGCTTCATCGGGCAATACCTTCTAATTCTCGACTTCCCTTCAGACGTGCAGGACGCGCTCTCGGACGGCCGGGCGAACCTCCAGGAGGCCGCGCAACTCGCGCGCCTGACGCCGAAACGACTGGGACGTACGCCGGCGGAGGCGCGCCGAACGAGGGGAGAGATTCTTCAGGCCCACCTGACCGTGCAGGGCTCGCAGACGCGCATGCGCGATCGCGTGAGGGAGATGCTCGGCGAGTCGCGGGAACCCGCCGCAGCCGAGGTCGAGGCGGCGGCTGTCCTCAAGGCGGACGTGCTGCTGGAGGCCGACCCGCTCGACTCGACCCACCTTTTCTATGAAGAGTTGAGAAGGATCGGCCGGGCGCTCAGGGAGGTCCGCCCGGAAGATTTGACCGGTGAAGACCTCGACGCGCTGATACCCGTCCTCGACGAGCTGGGCGCGGTGCTCTCACAGATCGAGAGGAAGAATCGGCGGAAAGACCAGGATTTACAGAGGTTAACGACCTAGCCGGCCCACCACTCCCGCCTGTCGGAGGTATACCGCCTCCTGCGCGCCCGCAATACCCTGAGCAGGAGGAGGAGCCCGGCTGCACCCGAGGCGCACGCGGCCGTCAATACTACTGCGCGTGACATGAGAGGCAGTTTATCAGAGGCCGCGTGTCTGGTCACGGATTCGGGATTAGCTCACGCCTGGCCGAGCATCCTTGCCGACCTGCCTTTATCTAGTTTACCTTCTATAGACATCTAGCCGTCATTTCCCTACCCCCCTCCGAAAATAAAACTTGCCTCCGGATTCATCCTATGTTATAGACCCGACCATGAATACCCATCCTTTCTCCATTAGCCCCAATCCCTCCAACCTTTACGTCACGCCGGGAATCGCGGCGACGATGCACAAGGTGAGGTTCGTCATCGAAAACCGCCAGGGGCTGACCTGCATTACGGGCGATGTCGGGATGGGAAAGAGCAGCGTCCTGCGGATGCTTTACGGCGAGTACGCAGCGCAGGAGAATGTCGTCAGCAGCCTGATCCCCACGCCCTCGTTCGTCTCGGATTTCTCGTTTCTTAAAGGAATTTCCCAGGAATTCGGACTGCGGCCGCGGCGCTCGCTCTACGACCAAGAACAGGAGATCAAGGGCTTTCTGGCCGACAAGTTCTCGGAAAACGTCAACGTCGTGGTCTTCATCGACGAGGCGCAGCGCCTGACCGGCCCCCAGCTTGAGATGGTGCGCACGATGCTCAACTTCGAGACCAACCAGCACAAGCTCGTCCAGATCGTGCTGGCGGCGCAGCTCGAATTGCGGGACAAGCTCAAGGACCCGTCGAAGAAGGCGCTGCGCTCGCGCATCATTGCGCCCTCGATCCTGGCCCCGCTGACGCCCTCCGAGACCAAGGCGATGATAGAGTACCGCTGCCAGGCGGCTGAGATCCCCGTCCCCTTTCCCGACCCGGTCATCCAGCAGATGTATACGATCGCCAACGGCGTGCCCCGCGAGGTGCTCAAGCTCTGCGCGGTCTCCTACGAGCTGATGAGGGTGATGGGCGAGCGCAAGGTGACGAAGGAACTGCTCGAAGAGGCCACCGGTGAGGCGGTCATGGCGTGAGTGAAGAGCGAAAATACACTGGATTCGCGGCCATCTACCAGATCGAGCAGGAGAAGCTCAAACTGGAGAAGGCCCAGCCGCCTCAGTCGCCCTCAGGCGAGTCGGAGGACCGCGCGGCCGGGCAGCCCGCGCCCGCAGAACCCCATGCCGAAGAGCAGCGTGAGGTGCGGGATGCGGCGCCGCCGGACGTGGCTGGCGAGAGATCAGATGTGCCGACCGGGGCCGCCCCGGCTCGGGAGACGGCCTCGGCAGAGCCTAGACCCGCCGACGAAGATGCTCCTCGTCCGGCGAAGCCGCCCGCGCCGCGCGCCCCAAGGCGCGCCGCAGCAGCAGCCGCAAAGCCGCGCCCCGTTATCGCACCGTTACCGGAGGCTAACGCCGAAGTCGAAGCCCACGCGGCGAGGTGGAAGCAGATATACCGCCTGAACAAAGGCGAGATCAATGTCATGAGAGTCATGTTCGGACTCTCGCATGGCCGGGGCACGGACGTCTGTTTTATCAAGGTCGGCGAGGTCGCCGACGCCGCCAGGCTCAAAAAGCGCCGCTGCCAGTACGTCATCCGCAGCCTCGAAACCCTCGGATTTCTGGATCGTCTTGGCGAGTACGACCCCTCCAGCAGGCTCAGTCTTCAGTACCGAGTACGCCTCAAACCCGCCAGAGTCGAGACTGAATAGTCCTTCCTACTCAACAACTTAGCAAGACCTGCACTTAATAAATGCACGGTGCATTATTCGCTGCACCATGCACTTATTAATGCACGATGCACACATAAATGCATCATGCACTTAATAATGCACCGTGCATTACTAAATGCATCCCTGCACTAGATAATGCATGATGCATTTGTCACTGCACAGTGCATCCGTAAGTGCATCCATGCACTAATCAATGCACGGTGCATAAATAAATGCACCGTGCATTTCAGGATGCATGGTGCATTAGTAAATGCACCATGCACTTCCCCATGCATGACGCACTGATTTATGCACCGTGCAGTGACAAATGCATCATGCAGCTATCCATGCATCATGCACTTATCACTGCACGATGCAGTAAAAAATGCAGAGTTCTCAAAAGGGAGAAATTGGTGTAGGTATGCGTGACGTGTAGGGAGGCGGGGACTAACGGGTCCCCGTAAACGAGTTGACCTGAAGCGCCCCGAGTTTGGCGACCGGACGCCTCAGGCCAACCGAGATCTCGCTTCGACGGCGAGCAGGTATTTGTGTACCTGACCTGTGCCCACATCATAAAAGCACGGGGCGTCGCCGTCAATGCCTTTTGTTTACAGAGGTTTGCCATGAGTGCGCGACCACTTGAGTCCCCACGATTCGTCCGCCGAACGCAGCTCGGCCCGAACGAGTACCGGAAGAACTTCCGCCAGATTGACGGCGACGTCATCGCAGCCGTCACCTCGCGTGAGGCCGACCGAGTCACGCCGCTGATGAGCAAGATCTACCTCAGGCTCGTCCACGCGCCCGCCGAGTATTGGGAGCGCGAGGGGGTTCTTCGCTTCGAGGCCGAGCCGGGCAGCGACAGACGCATCAAGGCGTGGGAGGCGCTCTGCGAGGTGGCCGGTGTGGCGAGCGCCACGGCGAGCAAGGCGCTGCGGTGGATGCACGAGCAGGGAATCGTCGGATACTTCGCCGGCAAGAACGGCGTCGGCATACGCGTCTTCATCAACCGCGCCGCTTCCTCAATCGGAAGCCGTACGGCGGGTAAAAAAATTTTGGAGTTTTCCCGTGCTTCATCCGGGGGGGCTCGTGCTTCACGGGATGAAGCAGCCTTTAGTGACAGCTTCGCTGTATTAGAAAGTTTAGACACAGATTTAAATCCGCGCGCGCCGAAA
>WUUC01055396.1_pt1 | contig 16797 bp, 11 predicted proteins | sample 6278441 | NCBI WGS metagenome assembly WUUC01 (sample SAMN13675441, study PRJNA597444) | soil metagenome | isolation source: soil | place: USA: Washington | collected 2017-10
AGGCATCAAGAGCCTATGTTGCAAGCCGGGCAGGCCGCGCTTCGACGCCCCGGCGGAGGAACTCCGCGTAGTCGATCCCGTCACGTAAGAGGATGTAGCCGCGGATCAGGAGCTTGCGCGCCACCGCCACCTTCGCCTTCTGTGTGCCGCGCCGGCGCAGGAGCCGGAGGTAGAACCTCTTGAGCCCCTCGTCACGCCTGACGCTAATCTGCGCCGCCTCCACCAGCAGGTACCGCAGCAGGCGCGAGCCGCCTTTGCTGATCGACCCGAACCGCTGCCTGTCTCCCGAGGAGTATTCCATCGGGTCGAGCCCCACGTAGGCCGCGACCTTGCGACCGCCGTCGAAGCGGCTCACCGGCTCCAGGGCATGCACCAGCGCCAGCGAGGTTAAGAGCCCGATCCCCGGGTGCGTCTGCAACCTCAGCACCCGCTCATCGTGCAGCGCCCGCTCCTTGAGCCACGAGTCCAGGCTCTTGATGCGAGCGTTGAACTCCTCGACCAGCGAGAGCCATTCTGCCCGCTGCCGCCCCATCGCTTCGCTCATCGGCAACCGGAGGAATCGCTCGCGCCCCTCCCGACTCAACAGCCGCGACCTCCCCGCGGAGCCGGCGCTGAAGGCCAGTGCTTGCAGGCTGTTCTTGGCGCGCGTGCGCATCTGCACCAGCTTGTGGCGATAGCGCAGGAGCCGCAGCACTTCGCGGCTCTCGAAGGGCGGGCGGTGCACCTGCGGGAACTCGCCACGCAGCAACAGGTCAAGGATGAGGCCGGCGTCGCGCCGGTCGTTCTTCTGCCTGCGCTTCGCCAGGTGCCTGATCTCGGCCGCGTCGCCGATGAGCACCCGGTGGCCGAGCCCCTCCAGAAGTTCGACGAACCAAGTGCTATAACCGCTGGCCTCTAGCCCAACAACCATGTCGCCGGCGAAGGCAGCATAGAAACCACCGATATCGTCCCGCTCGTGGTTCAACTCGGCGAGGCGTACCTCACCACCGGCCGAGTCGCAGTAACAAATAGTTTGTTGACGCGCGTGGAAGTCCACACCACAATAGATAGTCATGGGCACCTCCTTCGCGGTCTCATGCGCAAAGTGAGTTTACCGCAGCTCGCACGCGCGAGCTGGAGGTGCCTGCTTCATCACATCACTACCGTAACTCCTGCTACACGAGAGAGGAAGAACCCGACCCGCCATTCTTAGGTGGATCGAATTTGACACGCCTGGTGGCGCGCACGAGGATGCGTTCACTCCCGATGAGCATCATGCCGCTCTTGGTGAACTTGCTACGCAGGAAGTCGGGCAACATCCACTTGTCGTCGCGAATGACCACCCCACCGTTCGGCCGCGCCATCGCCTGCATCTTCGCGGCGTAGCTCAGCGGCAGCCCGAGGTACTCGTAGGAGCCGCTCTCCGTGGTGAAGCGGCGCGCCTGGTCTCCGAAGTCCACCCCGATTCCGATGTGGCGCGGGACATGATTCTTCCACTCTGGGTTGCCGGAGGAGCGCCACTTCGAGTAGGCGCCGTCCAGGTGGCAGGCTATGCCCGCGATGGCGTTGGCGTCGTCCACGAGGTTCGCGCCCTCGGCCTCCCATACGAACACCATCCCGTCGCCGACGAACTTCACCGTAGGAGGGGCCCTCATCTCCTTGGAGACGATCACCATCACCCATTGGCAGAACTTGTTCGTGAAGTCCACGATGATGTCGCTGACTCCTTTGTCGAACGCTTCGGCGGTGTACGCCGTCGAGCCGCGAAGGTCGATGCACAAGGCGATGATGGTGACGTGCTCATAGCCACGGAACTTCAGCCGCGAGGTGTTGGAGAGCCCCCAGGCCAGCGTCAGTGCTATGAAGAGCATGGTCATAAACGCCGTGCTCGTGATGTTGAGGGCGATGTGGAAGGGCTGCTCGGACAACAGGTAGTCGTTCTTGAACAGGTAAAGCTGGTACGAGAAGACATAGCCGAAATTGAGAAGGGTCAGGGCGATCATGAGCCAGTTGCCGTACTTGAAGAAGGAGTATGACATGCACGACATAAGCACGATGATGGAGAGGCAGGAGGCCATCGCGTCGATGTATCCGGCAGTCCTCATGGAGCCCGAGCCCAACTTCCCGCCCAGTACGAGGCCCATGAGCACCCAGACGAGGGCCGCAGCCCCGGCGAACACCCACGTAATGTAATAAGACCAGTTGCCCCACTTGCGTAACGCCTCCCGCACCCTCAGGAGGTGAAAGGCAGTGGCCACCGAGACGACATTAGTGATGGCGGAGGCCATGAAGAGGAGCGCACTCCTTGTGTCCTGATTCAGATTAAGAAACTGTACGACCGTTGTTGGAAGAAATGCTAGCAGGCATCCCGCCAGCCAGAGGAGGCTGCGGTCGTCAACCTGCTTGCGGCGCAGCCACCAGTAATAGGCGACAAAAATTATCACGCCGCAAAATGGCAGCATGATTCCCAGATACAAACGAACCGTAGCGAGGTGGCATTCAGGGCAGGATTGAATCATGAGGTTGCCTCCGTGTAAGCAACTATTCCTACGACGCCGCCCCAAATAGAGGGGAGGTGTTTGTACTGCCTCGGAGACCGGCGCGTAGCGAGTACGGTGCTCCCGGCTCGCACACCCGTACGAGCCGACGGGTGCGTCGGTAGTAACTTGTTGTCAGGGTTACAGGACGGTAGAAGAGGTCAAGGGGGAGGGGCTAAATGAAGTCAAACTCAAGCGAGTCGCTTGTGAGACTAGCCTCCGGACGCAGGCTCAACTGAAGCCGGCGTCATGAGACGCGAACACTTACAAACGCGTGAGTCCAGACTCTTGCCCGCTTCAGCCGTTACACTATCGTCCGATACAAGAACGAGCGGATCAAAATGTCCGACCTATCCGCTATCAAAGCAACCGTTGTTCCGTCGTCGAGGCGCTATCTTACTCCGGAGCGAAATGCCGTCTTACTGATGTGAGCTAATGTTTTATTGGATAAACATCTCCGCCAGACGGGTGAATGCGTGTACAGTATCTATAAGGAAAATTCGGGAATTTGAAGCCAACTCCAAATTTTTGAATAAGAATGCTGAAATAATTGAAGAGTACGTATGAAAGCGTCGGGGGCGCGGAAACGGCTAAGCTCCTGCGATCTTTGGAGGTGCGCGTCAATCCCGCTAACGCCCTGACAGAATGTTGGTTTTCAGGCTGCGTTGCGAAAATTGTTTGAGGTGAAGAAGGCTGTGAGTCGGCACAAGGCTACGCAGTTACGCCGAACAGGCTCTCCATAAACTTCGCCTGTCCTACCGAGTCTCTTCTGTCTAACCTCTTGACCTGCCCCTTCCTCATCATGTGCATTGACTCGATCCCCTCCAGCGTCCTCTCGGCGGTGTGGAAGAAGCGGAAGCATTGACATGCTGGCCACTCCCGGAAAAGGGTTCACGAAGGAGCCGGTTTTGAACCCTATATGGATCTCCTAACGACAACTACGTTCCGGCGGGAGCTACATGATAAGACCTTATGGGGATCAGGCTTGGCCGCCCTGTCCTGATGCCGATCTCTATTCAAGGCTCGACGAAAAAGTCTCTATCGTCCGGCGACGACAATCGTTTCCTAATTCGGAGTATGTAGCGACAGCCCACCTTGCCATGCCCCCTTGTCCCTCGCAGCCCAAGTCCCACACCTTGAACCGGGCGCAGAGGTAGATCTGATCCAGGATGAGTGCCATGAACCCTTGCTCTTTAGCCGAGAGAATCGCGTGGCACATCCGGGCGCGACCGCCCTCCTGACCGCCGCCCAGATACTCCGCCAGCCCCGAGATGAAGTCCGCCCGCGACAGGTACTCGCCAACCCCCTCTCGCGAAGCGAGCTCAAGACCTTCGCGGGCGGCCTCCAGCGCCTTAGCATTTTCGCCCAACGACAGGTAGTACTCGGCGATGTAGGAATGGAGTTCGGAAAGGGTCAGCTCATCCCCCCTCTCTTCGTATCCTTCTTTGGCCTTGAGCAAGTACCTCCCCGCCGCCTTGAGTTTTCCCCCTTCCATGAACGCGATGGCGATGTGCTGTAGATCCATCGGCACGTACTCGGAGCGTCCTGTCTCCCTGGCTATGCGTATGCCGCGCCTGAAGCGGCGGATGCTATCAAGGAGTTGCCCGGATAGAAAATCCAGCATCCCGAGTTCGTGTTCGCTGTTATCAATCTGGGCCAGATCACCTATTACTCCGGCCGTCCCAGCGGCCCTCAGATGATACTCCCTCGACTTTGAGAATTGGCCCAAGTCGTAGTACGCGGTCCCGAGCTGATGGTATGAGAACATGACGTGTCGTATGTCGCCGTCCCTAGAGGAGAGCGCTAGGCTCTCCTCTAAAAGCGGGATCGCCTCGTTAAACTTCGACCGGGACTGGTAGATCAGCGCGCTATCATGAAGGGTGTACGACAGAACCCTATCCAGATTGTGTTCCCGGCTGATGGCGGCCGCCTTGTCGAACCAGCGTAGAGCCTCGTCGAAGTTCCTCAGCTTGAGCTGGACGTAGCCGTACTGATGAAAGGTCGGGGCGATGGCCGCGGGGCCGCTTGCAACGGGTATATTGTCCAGCGCCATCCGACCCCAGTGCTCGGCCTCTTTAAAGCGCCCGATGTCTACCGCGACTCTGCTTATCATCCGCGCTATGTTCGCGGATTCAGCTGGCTCCGTACCGGGCGGGAGGGCTGACCATGCGTCGAGGTACGCCCGGTGAGCCTCACTAAATCTGCCCAGGCTGAAGTGGATGTGTCCGTAGATCAGGTGCTTCACGTGTGACTCGCTGAGGCACCCTGCCTCCCAGTCCTTGATGTAAGCCGTAAGTCTGGCCTCGGGCGGCTCGCCCGTCTGCCCCAGCTCAGGCCGGGCTCCCCCGGCGAATTGCTCGACCAGAAACGACGGGGTGTTCACCTCAAAGATCCATAGGGGGTACAAGCCCTTCAGCAGTTGAGTCCGAAAGAATAAGTCCCTACTTGATAAATCCGAGACGTCCTTCTCCTTCAAAAGGCTTTTCACCCTCTGGGTCGTATCGCGCGGGGTGTCGTGCGAGCTGTTGTGAGAGAGCCAGAGCAGCGAGTCAGGGGAGAGTAGATTGAAGCTCGGCATCACGTCCAAGTCATCCCCACCGGAATAGCCGGCGACTATCACCGGCATCCCACGCGTGATTTCGACGAGGAATTTACGTTTGGCCTCGGGCAGGAATAGGTCCGCCACCCCCACGGTTATTGTCGAAAGTGTCGCCTGTAGTGTTTCCGGGGTAAGCTCGCTCGACAGGCCGTCGTAACGCCGGTAGCTGCCGTGGATTTTGTATACCGGTGTCCTGTCTCGACCGAACGCGCGCTCCCAGTTTTCAAAGTCCGACGTTGTGCAGATACTGAGGGGCTGCCCTCCGAGCCTGCGAATTGATTCCTCGATGAGCCCGTCGAAGTTCGTGGTAATCACCACATCCCCCGCCATGGCCTTCTCGGCTAGGAGGTAGTGCAGCGCGTTAGGCCTATCGAATATGTCTATGAATTCGAGCAGGTAGAGTCCCCGGTCGGCCAGCAGTTGGATGATGTCGAGAAGCTGCTCGAACCGGATGTAGTCTCCGGGGTTCCTCTTATCCGGCCTCCCCGCGTCTGCCAGCTTAGTCAGTGTACTGAGGCTTTCTTCGTCAGGCGCCACCGCCCTAAGGAGCCGGGAGATTAGTGCGCCCGCCACCGGAAAGCCGGTCGGAGGGTTCACTGATATGCCAGCGCCCACGAAAAATACTTTTCTTCGCCCTTCCAGAACATCTCTTACACGAATGTTCTCGTCAGGCACGTCTTTAGCGGAGAAGAGCAATCAAACGTCCTTTCTTAGAGTACGTGAAGGAGACGTACTTGAACCCAAGTAGAGTCGGAGAGCGGCAGTTATGTAAAAGTTGGTTGTCTCAACCGTTAAAGCTCAGCCGACGCTTGGAGCGTAGCGGAAAGCGGTCGGCTGGAGCGCAATGTTAGATGCTTCTCAGGCGTTGTTGCATAAAAGGTCGCGGATGCGGTACGTCTGCTAGTCTCGATGCGTGACCAACAAGGCAAAGCGTCAGTACCGGATCCGCAACTGGCGCGACTATAACTCAGCCCTCGTGCGGCGCGGTAGCCTGACGCTGTGGGTCGAGCAGGGCGTCGCCGGCCGCTGGCGCGACACCGCCGCGCCGGCGAGGCGGGGCCGCCGCCGGCTCTACTCCGACCTCGCCATCAGCTGTGCGCTGACGCTGCGCGAGGTCTATGGCCTGCCGCTGCGGGCGACACAGGGGCTCGTCCGCTCCGTGCTTCGGCTGCTCGGCGCTGACTCGCCCGCGCCGCACTACCTCGACGCTGTCGTGGCGCGCGGCGACACTCGAAGTGAAGCTGCCGCGCCTGTCTCGAGGGTCGCTCCACTTGGCGGTGGACTCGACGGGCGTCAAGGTCTACGGCGAGGGCGAGTGGAAGGTCAGGCTCCACGGCAAAGAGAAGTCGCGCACCTGGCGCAAGCTCCACCTGCTCGTCGACCACCGCACGCACGAGGCCGTGGCCTGCTCGATGAGCGAGCAGTACGTGCTCGACCGCAAGGAGTTGCCGGGGCTGCTCAGGCGAGTAGAGGGCGAGGTGGCCGAAGTCCTGGGCGACGGCGCTTACGACTTCCAGGACTGCTACCGGGCCATTGACGAGGTGGGCGCGCGTGCGGTCATCCCGCCGCAGGTGCGGGCGCGGGTCAGAAGCGGCGAGGAGTTCCGAGACAGGAATGCGGCGGTGCTGCGGGGGCGGGAGGTCGGCCGGGATGGGTGGAAGAAGGAGGCCGGTTATCACCGGCGCTCACTCGCCGAGACGGCGATGATGCGACTGAAGACGATCTTCTCCGACAGGCTGAAGTCGCGCGAGTGGCGCCGGCAGGAGACGGAGCTGAGACTCCGTTGTGCCGCAATGAATAAGATGACGAACTTGGGGATGCCGCAGAGCCACGCCGTCTGAGTCAGCAACTCAGTGGGTGAAGTCTACTCACCCTCATTTATGCAACACCGCCTGCTTCTCACAGTTTTCTTGCAAAAACAAACGTATTACGCTGTGAGTTAGCTTTGATGACTGAAACCATCTCTTCCAGCATCTGGGCCGAAGGCTCAACGAGAGCGGAGACCTTCGACCGCGCCCCAAAGCTCCAGGACAAGACGCAGGTCGTCAGCAGTTTCTTCCGCTTCGTAGGGAAACATCCAGAAGAGGTCACGCCGGAGGACGTGCGGCGTTGGCGCGCTCAGCTTGAGTCGCAGGGGCAGAAGCCGACGACCGTCTACGCTCGGGTCTCGCGCGTCTCGGCCTTCTTCAAGTGGCTAATGGCCAACCCCATCTTAGGACAACATATCCGCTCGAACCCAGCAGCGCAGGCCCGCCCGCGCCATCCAGCCTTATCAGTCAGAGTCGGTCAAAGCTTTGACTGACCACGAGATGAACCGGCTCTTGGCCGCGGTCAAGGCGCGGGCCGATGCCGGCTCCGTCGTAGGTAAGAGGGATTACGCGCTGCTGCTCTTCTTCTTTCTGACGGGGCTCAGGCGGAATGAAGTGATCAGCCTGCGCGGAAGCGACCTCAACCACAAGGGCGGAAAGCTCGTCATCAGATACCGGCGCAAAGGGGGCAAGTTCGTCGGCAGGGAAGTGGACGAGCCCGCGGCATTCGAAGCCCTAGAGGATAACCTCCGGGCGGCTAAGAGAGACAACATGCTCGGGAGCGAGCGCCCGCTGTGGACGAGGCCCGACCGGGCGGGTAAGCTCGGAGCCCACTCTCATCGCGTTCTTTCGCGGACAATCTGAAGGCTTATTCCGAGGACGCGGGCATCGAGCGGATCCACATCCATCAGACGCGTCACACGTACGCGCGGATCGTGGCCGAAAAGACTGGGAGCTTCCAGGAGACGCAGGAGGCGCTGGATCACGAGAACGCGGCGACGACGCGCTTCTACGTGCAGCGCATCACGGTCAAGGCCGATAAGCACAGCCGGAGGATCACTGGGAGGCTGGAGTCGCCGCGGAAGCCGTCAAGGGTTACCTGATAAACTATCTCTTGGAATGAATCAGCGCACAAGGGACTCACTGCTTGGACGGGGGCTGCCGACTGACCTCGTGGAGAAGATCGGCGGGCACGGCCACACCGTAGGTATTCTAAGGAATTATTCGCACAAGGCCCTCACACAGTTCTATACGGAGGAAGAGGCCGAAGCTATCTATCGCGGCGTGCACCGGCAGCCGGTCTCGGCCGAAGTACTGGATCGCGTCCGCTTTCTCTCGAACGAGGTGTGCTCCTACTGCGTGGATGGGGTCTCCACGCGCCCTTACCAAATCCACCACATCGTGGAGCACGCGCGGACTCAGGATGACTCTGAAGAGAACCTGATGCTGGTATGCCCGACGCACCACGCCGCTATTCCTCAGCGCGGGTACTCAGTCGAGGAGCAGAAACAGCAGAGACAGAAGTGGTACGCGCTGGTGGAGGCGGGCCGCGCCTACGAAGCGCGGGGGCTCACATTCCCGATCAAGTCGTTCGCGGTACTTGCCTATCAGAACGGGCCTGACTTGGCGGAGCTGTTCACGTTCGGCCCTCCCTCACCGAGCACGGCGCGCATGATCTCCGAGCACGGGTTGGGGACGGAAGCGCGGGCGCGACTGCTGGCCGCCAACTTCTTAGAGCCTGTTTGAAAAATAGGTGACTGCCAGCCCTGCCGGGCGGGTAAGCTTTGGGTGACATGAGCCAACGCTACCCCTCCGACCTGACTGACAGTCAGTGGCATCTTATCAAAGGCTTGCTGCCACCGCCCAAGCCGCGTGGCCGACCACGCCTAGACTTGCGCGAGGTCTTAGACGCCGCCTTCTACGTCCTCAAGGGCGGCATCCAGTGGCGGATGATGCCGACAGACTGCCCCTGTTGGCAGAGCGTCTACGGCTACTTCCGGCGGTGGCGGCGCGACGGCACTTGGCGGCGCATCCACGACGCTTTGCGCGCCGCCGCGCGTCGTAAGGCGGGTCGCCACAAGCACCCGACGGCCGGGTGCCTCGACAGCCAGTCGGTGCGCACCACCGAAGCGGCCTCGCCCGCGACGCGCGGCTGCGACTGGCATAAGCGGGTCAAGGGGCGTAAGCGCCACCTGCTCGTCGATACGCTGGGGCTGCTCTTGGCCGTGGCCGTCACGACCGCCAACGTGCAGGACAAGGTCGGTGCTTTGCTGGTGCTCTCGGGTCGTGGTGGCGCGGGCAAGAAACTGCGCCGTGTCTGGGCCGACGGGGCCTACCGCACCGAGCGCGGGCACTTAGCCACGTGGCTTGAGCGTCACCGCATCAGCCTGACGGCGGTCACGCCGCCGGCGGGGCAGCGTGGGCTCACCGTGCTACCGCGCCGTTGGGTGGTCGAGCGCACCTTCGGGTGGCTGTGCCAGTCGCGCCGGTTGAGCAAAGACTACGAGCGGCTGAGTGAGACGAGCGAGGCTCTCATCTACTTGGCGATGACCCGGCTGATGCTGCGTCGCTTAGCACCAAAATGAATTTTCAAACAGGCTCTTACTCCTCGCCGGCGCTTCAGGGGCGGGGAAGTCGACGCTGGCGATGGGCGTGGCTGGCTCGGCGGCCGGCGGGGCGCGTGTGTTCCGTTATCTGCGCTCGTCCGGCCAGGACAACAGGGCGGCGCTGACGGAGATTCTGACTTTCCTGAACACAGCGGTCGAGCACTGCGTGCTGATAATCGATGACGCGAACCTATGGCTGACGAACGCCGACATCGAGACAGTCGCTCGTGCGGCTTCGCCGAGAGCGAGGGTGATCGTCATCGCGTCGCGCGCGACCGGGAATGATGATACGGCGGAGGTGGATGCGCGCTTCCCGTCCGACCGGGTGTTCATCAGCTGGGAGACTGTCCGCCCGTTCGTCTCCGCATTGTTGAAGGAGCATGAGCCGCGGGTGGTGGCCGCGCTCCAATCCCGCCAGCACGAGCCGCACGGTTTTAGGTTGGGACACGGATATCTTGATGAGAGGCTGGAATACCTGATCCAGAGGTACGCGGATCAGGCGAAATCCGTCTGGCAGTTCCTCTTCCTGCTGGGCGCGGGGTGGAGGTCGGTCGAACACGAACTCGCCGAACTGATCGCCGACGACCGCGCGGACATCCCCGCCCTCTACGCGGCCGTGGAGCAGATCGCCGGCGAGGAGCGGGCCGTGACCGCCGAGGCGGCCGCGGAGGCTTCGGCCGCCATAGCTCCTTCAGCCACGCTCCCGGCCCCGGACGCCGGTTGGGTCACCTCTGTCTTCGACCGCCTCTGCTCGCGGCGCCTCATGGTGAAGGTGCGGAACAGATATACGACCACGCACCGCGACTGGGCCCGCGCGTTCATCTCGGCCGCCTTAGGTAACCCAACCAGCAGGGAGTCAACGGTCAAGATTTTGGAGCGCGACTTCGACCTGCATACGGCGAGGCCGCGAAGGCTCAGCGTGCTCTACTCTTGGCTCCGCATGGAAGATAACTGCGGGCAGTTCATCCGCGAGTGGGCCAGTAGGCAGAAGCCGGAGGACTGGGCAGTGTTAGTCGGCACGGCCGTGCGCGCGGGCCTGACCGAAGCGGCGGGCGTCGCGCACCAGATGTGGATGCTTTTCGACGGCGACGAGCGCCGTCAGCTTATAGGCGATGCCTTTGAGGCTCACGAAGAATCCCTCATTCAACTGGTCGTCAACGCTTCTCACGAAGACTGGCATGATCTCACGGAACTCTTCGGGCCTGTCAGCGGCGCGCGCCCGGAGTTGGCCGCACGCATTGTTGAGAGTTGGGCACCCGAAAAAGCCGCGGATGTGTTCGGCAGAACACACCCCGACTATTATGACTCCGTACGCTGGTTTATCGGGGCGAGTGTGTGGGAGAACAGCCGCGCTTGGTGCCACGCGGTCGGGCGTCACGTCGAATGGTCAGCTATCAGCGAGAGTCTCTCGAAGGTGCGACGCGGAGATGTGGACGCGGTTCATGACTGTCTGAGCATTCTTTACAGGCTGGGTTTTTCGGTGCGCCGCTCTATGGTGCCGCGCATCGCCGAAGTCATGCGCGACACGCTGAAAGGTGCGGCGCTCAGCGAGATCAGATTTCCCCACTGGATTCTTGAAGTCGAAGCTTTCCCGGAGGAGATGCGCCGAGTCGCCGAAGCCTTGGATACCCGAAGGTTGGCAGCGGAAGCTTCCCGCACGCCCCCGCACCAGTGGGAGCATTTAGACGAGCTGTCTATGTTCGCCTCACGCGCGGGTTCGGCCTTCGCGAGTGACTTGGTGGATTACCTCGACGACGACCGACTCATCGAAGTCGTACATAAGTACGCGGAGGCCCACCCGCTGATGTTCATTTCGCTGCTCTGGCAACTGGCCTACGGCCGCCCCGAACGTCGCCGCGAATTGGCGGCGAAGCTCTACCCGTCGGTGCTTGCCGGTTGCCAGCAGGCGGGAACGGAGCGGGATGACATTCTGCGCGCGTTCGCAGACCTTGATCACGATCTCGCCATGAGCCTGACGCATGAGCTGGGTATAAGCTTCCCCGAGCCTGAACCTCCGAAGGAGGGCGACGACATAGATTTGAACAAGCCATTTTTCGATAGCGCCTCAGACGACGACGGCACCGTGGAGCGGCTCAGACAACTCGAAGAGTCCGGCGAGGATTATGATGTCGGGGTGGTCATCCACGGGCTGGACGTTGCTTCGACAGAGGACGTAGCCGCTAAAGCTTCAGACGATGCCTAAGAGGGGCTGCAAGGAATACGCGAGATGAGATCGCTTTAAATCTTCGCAGGGGGAATGCGCCTCAGCTCCGCCCTTGAGAATCTTAGAGACCGAATTTGAAAATCCGGCAATCGCTGGTTTACTCTAGATCATGAAAGGCGCACGCCTTTCGATTGAACTACCGGCCGAGCACGTCAGCTCACCGGCCCAAGGGTTCCCGTCAAGAGTTAGAGCGAACCACCATCCACCCTAAGCTCTGCTCCAAATCTACGGGCTAACACGTCAGAAGCTCGCAGGCCGCCGGCCACCGGCGACTTGGAGTGGGAGAACTGTACTCGGGCGCCGCGCGACAGCCGTCGGCGTTCCGATGGGCAACAAGGTGTGCACAGTCACGCCTAAAAACTTAGGGAGCAATAAGGTGAAACAAGATAACGGACAGTTAGCACTCTTTGATGATCCGCTGAGCCTTCATTCGGCACTCGCGGGCGTAAGACCCTTTCAGTCCCTCAGCCATCTCATACACATCACACTCGGACAACTTCAGTCTGCCCTCACGGACTGCCCGGCCGATGTCCACGAAGGCGCGACTAATCTCTTCGTAGGCTTGGGCGGGTTGACCGGTTGGGAGACCGGACGAGCTTATGCGCGGCTGTGCGAACAGATTCATAGCTATGCGGAAGGGGAAGGTCCCGCGCCCGATTGGAGCCCGTTCTTTGCCGCGTTCAAGGACGAGGACTTATCAGAGCGGGTCACTGACGAGACTTCGCTCTACACCCTGTACGAACTCTACTGGGAATCTCATACGAGGCAGGATTGACTCCACGCCTCAGTCAAGGCTTAACACGGGGACTACTCCGAGTGAGCCGCCAGAATCGCAGATGGGTGAGCAACATAATCGCAGCCGTACGCTTGGACTCCGGCCGCATATTAATGGCCGGCAGTCCGACGGGCGGTTGGCGGGGGAGGTCACGTGGGCGCTTGATACGCCGGCCCCTCGCCGCCCTCGCGCAGTCACGTTCCCGAAGAATCGGTCGCTCGGCGACCTGTACGTAGAACCTATTCACACGGGGGACAGCTGCCGTGCGGAGAGGGAGGAGCTTGGCAGGGCTCGGGGCGAGGTCGTCGTCCCGGCCGGGAAGAGGCTGTTGCTCTACGTGAGCGAGAAGGGGGCGCGCGACCTGCGCCCCCTCCCCAAGCTAGCCCCCTGGGACTTGCAGGCCCTCAACCTGTCCGGGTGTGAGATCAAGGACGCCGACCTCATCCACCTCCGGGGGCTGACCTGGCTTGAAGACCTCGACCTGTCGTGTAACAGATTTACCGGCTTCGGACTGGCCCACCTCGGCGCGATGCTCCTGCTCGAACGGCTGGACCTCTACGGCGGAGACCTAACCGACGAGGGGCTCGGGCATCTCCCCGCACTACCGTCCCTCCGGGAGCTGTCGCTCGCGATTCACTTCGAGCTCACCGACGGGGCGCTCGCTCACCTGAATAAGTTCCCGGTGTTGGGAGACCTCAACCTACGCAGTACGCCAGTGGGCGACGGCGGGATTGTTCATCTAAAGCGGCTGAAGGCGCTGCGCTACCTGGATATCTCCTACACCAGGTTTAGCCGGGACGGCGCCGACCGACTTCGCGCGGCCCTGCCCCGTTGCAACGTGCATTGGCAACCGTCGGCTGAATGGTAGCGCCGCGGCGCTCTCCGACTGATGAACCAAAATCAATCACCCCGCTCCGAGCTACAGGCCTCATGCTCTTTCACAACCCGCTTCTGTCTATAGCGTCAAATGATGCCCCATTTCACACCTGTTGATTGCGCCGGCTAACACTTCACGTCGCCCACAGCTTTAGCCCCGTTCCGCCTGGTCAACCTATTCTCCGGCTACCTCTACAACCTTAGCCAATTGCCTAAGCTTAATCTCACTCAACTCTTGAATCCCGTCACTATCGTGATCACTTGACTGTTAAAAATAATTAGCTATTCTTGTGCTTAGTTTGTGCTTTTAGCGTTAAACCAGATATGGCCAAACGATATCACTTACCGTTGAAATAGTCCGTAAGTTGCAACGGAAAAAGGGTTTACATGCCACGGGAAAAGACATTGACCGAATCTCTGCCCACGCGGATGACTCCAGCCGAGCGGCAACTTATCCGGAAAGCAGCCGCCGCAGTCGAACTATCCGAGTCCCGCTTTCTCGTCTCTGCCGCGCTGCTGCTCGGCGACTTCGGGACTTCGGAAGAGTTACGCGCCGCCCTGAGGTTAGGCTCTTACCTGATCGACACCCGGATGGCCGCGGTAGCTCAGGTTCGTCTCGCCGGCAACCAGCTCAAGCTACTCCGCTCCGAACTGGAGGCCGGGGCGCAGGTCAGCCCGGAGAAGCTTGAGCTGGCGGTTGGCGAGGCCTCGGCGGCGTTACAACGACTGGGGGCAACGTGGCGCGGGCGCTCTGCAAAGTAAAGGTTCACCGCAAAGGCGGTGCGGGAAACATCGAGTACATCGGGCGACCGATGGAGCGCGAGGAGCGTCCGCCCGTGCCGGGCCGTGAGAAGGCCGTGACGTCAGGGCGGCAGCCTTCTATTGACCAGATGCGTGAGGGGGAATCCCAAGATTCTCGTACGGCAATCAGGCGGGAGGACGACGATCCAGTCTGGACTTGGAACGCGCCCGCCTACGTTACGGGCGACAGCTACGGCTTCGCCAAGGGAGACCCCCTTCAAGTCGCCATCGAAAACTTACCGGCTCCCACGCTCACGCCCTCCGAGATGGGGATGCAGCCCGAGCGGGGCGGCTTCGACTTCTCCGTCGAGGAGAAGCGCGAGCGCGGGATCGCCCACTTCAGCGTCCTCGCGGATTTGGAGGAGTTGAAGGGCGGCCCCACGCACTTCCGAATCATCCTGAGTTTGGGGCCGGAAGTCTCCAACCGGGAGATGAAGGCGCTCGTCAACGCCTTCCTCGGCGAGAACTTCCCGAAGTCGCCGGCCTTCGTCGCCATCCACCGGGACACCAAACACACTCACGCCCACTTATACGTCCACACCCGCCAACTCGACGGCAGTCGCATCGACCTCGGCCAAAAATACTTTCACCTCGACGAAAGCTGGATGCGAATCTGCGCAGAGCGTCTTGAAGATAAGGATATTCTCGATCGCCACATGGAGCTCAAGGCGGAGACGCTCGCGTGGAAGGAGCAGGCCAAGAAGGCAAGAGACGAAGGCCAGCCCCTACCTCCTAAACCTGACAGACACGGAGACCATAAAGATACGGAACTGACTTTCCAGCCTTGGGACGACCGCTGGTGCGGACGCATCCAGGCGCAGACGAGGGTGGCCGAGGCGAAGCTCCGATACCTTGAGGTGACCGGGGCGAGGGATGAGGAGGTCGCGGCCGCGCGCGGGGAAGCCGAGAGACTGCGCGGCAAACTCGACGCGGCCGAAAGGAGAAGGTCTGAGGGCCGTAGCGAAACCAAGAGCAGGATGCCAGCCGAAGTAATTACGATTTCGGAGGCGCGCGAACTTCGGGTTTACGAACGCGAGATTGAAAGGAGCAGAACGGAGAAGGCAGCGCTGCCGGAACGGCCGACGACGGCGCGCCCCGCCGAGCAGCGCGTTCTACAGTTCGAGCAGCCGCGTGCCGCCCAAGCCAGTCAACTCTGGTTCAGTTTCGACGCCCCGCCGGATGCTAAGTCAACTCCAAAAGTCGAACGCAACGCAGTAGGAGACATTCCCGAACGGCGTGAGCGCGGGCATGATCGGGCAGCGGAAGCAAGGGTCGTAGAAATCGCATTACCTTTCGTAGAAGAAGCGTCCAGAAGCTTCGGGCGTGAGTTGGTTGCGGAGGCGAGGCTCGCGTTCACCGAACAGCGCGCCGGGGAGAGTCGGTCGCGTAAGGAACAGCGTGAAGCGAAAGGGCAGGTGGCCGACGCCGCCAGAGAATACGCGGCAGCACATGAGGAGGCGGAGCGGTACCGATCAAGTCTCCACGAGCGCGGAGCCGTCGAGCCGCCGTGTCGACTTGAGGAGGACGATAAGAGTTATCTCAGGTTCGTGACCAAGTACGTGCCCGAGCGGCTGCGCGAGCGCATCACGACGGAAGTGGCCCGCTCTCAAACTGTCCCTAAGGTCGAAGAGGAGCCGATCAGAAGGGATGTGGAGGAGCCGGAATTTTACGACCATACACCGCGCACAGCGGAGGATAAAAAGCACACGGATTCGGTCGCCGCTGGTAAGGCGCGAGAAGGGATTCAGCAGAAGGAGGCCGTGGAGCAGCATGTCGCGCCGCCCTCGAGGCCCGAGCCGGAGGTCACTGTAAAGACACCGCCTGACGATGAGGCCAGTCGGCTCGTCGTCAAACTCGAACTGGCAAGGGCGCGAGCCTCTGCGCTGCGCGTAGAAGAAGATGCCTTCAACGCCGCACCACAATTCTGGGTGTCGCCAACGCAGCACGTCTCGCTCGCGGAGACTGAAAGAAAGATTGACGACTACTTAAACAAGGGTAGGGGCGTAAAAGAACTGAACGAAGCTAAGGAGCGCCTACAGAGCGAACTTGCGGTCGAGCGCGACCGCTTGCCTTCGCGCCTAAGGGAAGCGGAGCGCGAGGCTCGCTCTCTGGAGGAGCGGCTGGGCAGAGAGTTCACCGCTCGCGGGGCGCTGAACCTTCTGGTGCCTGCCGGCAGCTTCACTCACGAAGACCTGCACGAGTTGTCCCTCTGTGCGGAGCGGGCGCGCGACCCGCAACTGCTCAGGCGTGTCTTCGAGATTGAGCGCGGGCAGGCGCTGCACGACACAAAATATACGGGAGACAGGGATCACATCCTCCGTCTGGAGGAGAAGTACTCGGCGGTTCAACTGAAGGCGGAGGTGAAAGCACACCGCAGTGAAGCCACATATGCTGAAGTGTCTAAGCGGCCAGAGGAGATCAGGCTGCCCGCGAAAGATGTGGCTGGTCGTGACACCGCCCTCACACTCGAACAGATGGGCGTTCATGGAGGCTTCAAAGGCTTGGCGAAGAGAGTCTTCGAGACGAGCGCAGGGCGACGCTCAAGAGAGCGTTTTGAAGCCTCGAAAGACCAGTGCCTCCGTCACCTGCGCG
>WUUC01084906.1_pt1 | contig 16793 bp, 7 predicted proteins | sample 6278441 | NCBI WGS metagenome assembly WUUC01 (sample SAMN13675441, study PRJNA597444) | soil metagenome | isolation source: soil | place: USA: Washington | collected 2017-10
ACGGCGCCGGCTGCCACACCAACTACAGCACCAAGGCCATGCGCGCCGAGGGCGGCTACAAGGTGATCGAGGAAGCCTGCAAGAAGCTCGGTGAGAAGGCCGAACTCCACATCGCCAACTACGGTGCCGGCATCGAGCAGCGTCTTACCGGCAAGCACGAGACCTGCTCCTACAAGCAGTTCAAATACGGCGTCTCGGACCGCGGCGCGTCCATCCGCATTCCGCTGGCGACCAAGCAGCAGGGCAAGGGCTACCTGGAAGATCGCCGCCCGAATGCCAACATGGATCCGTACACAGTGTGCCGTCTGATCGTCGAGACCACCTGCGGCTGAGCCGTTCGCCCACCCCCGCATGACGACGCCGCCTCGGACACAGGGCGGCTTTTTTATTGGTCAGTCGAGGCAACGCAGCAGCGGGCCGAAGTCCAGCTCCTCGAGCTCCGGCAGGTAACGCGTGATCGCCTCGCGCGCGAGGCGCTGGTGGATGTCGGGAACGAAGAAATGCTCGCCCGTGCGCACCACGTAGTTGAGCAAGAAGAAGCGGTACGCCTCCTTGAGGAAAGCGAGCTCGCTCTGCTCGAGCGGGAACACTTCGTGATAGGCGCGCAGAAACAGCAGAAAACGCGGCTCGAGCAGCGGCGAGGCGGTGTAGCTGAAGACCGTCTGATCGCCCTCCTCGCGCACCACGCGGCTGAAGAAGTAGAAATCGAGCGTACGCGGCTCGATGCGAAACCAGTCGTAGTCCCAGCGGCTGTAGAGTGAAAAGCCGTGCTCGTCGTAAGCCACCGAGAAGTTGCCGCGATTCCAGTCGATCAGCACCGGTAGCTTGGGGAAACCGTGATAGCCGAGCCGCTCAGCATTGCTGAAGAACAGATCACAGTGGCGCCGCACCAGGCTCGCGTGCTCGGAAGAGAGCCCGGACGCGCTGCGCGTGTTGGCCCGCTGCATCTGATCGTACAGCGTCGCCACGTCCGAGCCGAGCGATTGCCAGGTGGGCGAAAGCCGGGCTGCAGCCTGCGCCGATGCCCTGTGAAAGTGGGCCATCTCCCGCCCCAGGTTCTGAATCTGGGGTTCGGAGAGTACGCGCGGCAATACACCGCGCCGATGCGCCTCCTCGTAGAAGACCACCCACACGCCGTCGCGCTCGAAGCTGAAGACTTCGTTGCCGCGCAAGAGCACGCGCGCAAGAAAGTGCGCGTAGGGCGTGTGCTGCAGCTCCGCGATCCAGCGATGGATGCGCGCGTGATCCTGGCGGAAGTGCACGTACGAACCGTAGGACGAGACCTTGGCGAATACGCCGCGGCCGCTCGACAAGGTCAAGCGGTAGACGCGGTTGGTGGACACGCCCGCGCTGGTGTCGTCGTGAGCGACGATGGCATCCGTCGCATCGTAGACGTGCCAGGCCTCACGCAAGATGGCCGGAACATCACTGTCCTGCTCGCTCAAGCTATTCCACTCCCTCCACTGCCGGCAATCCGAGCATGCGCAGGGTGCGCGTCAACTCTTCGGGAAGCGGCGCTACGACTTCGACGAGCTGGCCGGTCACCGGATGCGGCACCTGAAGCTTGCTTGCGTGAAGAAACAGTCGCAAGAGCCCAAAGCGCGCGCGCGCCTTGCGGTTCTGTTTCCCGTCGCCGTAGGTGGTGTCGCCCACGATGGGATGGCGCAGATGCTTGAGATGGCGGCGAATCTGGTGATAGCGCCCGGTCAGCGGCTCGGCCTCGAGCAACGTAAAGGCCCCTTCCAGCACCGCCAGCGAGCGGAAGGTCGTCTGGGCGGCCACACGCGGCGCGTCAGGGCCGTCCGCTCGCGCAATGGCGTAGTCCACGTGGTGCTCACCGAGCAGCACCCCGCGCACCAGCGCCAGGTAACGCTTCTTGACCTCACCGCGCTCGAATGCGCGCTGCAGCGGCGGTATCCAAATTGGGTCGAGCGCCAGGGCCATGGCACCGCTGGTGGCGCGATCGAGACGGTGGGCCAAAAACACGTGCTGGCCGAGCGCGTCCCGCACGCGGGTCAACACGTAATCGCCGTGTTCGCTGCCGTAGCCCCGGTGCGCAGACAGGCCGCTCGGCTTGTTGATGATCACGAGCGCCTCGTCCCGGTACAGGATCGAGAGCGGCGTGCGCGGGGCGTTCACCAGCGGTGCTGCCATCGGGAGGGCTGGTAGGCGAGGCCGGCACTCACGGCAAGCCAGAGCGGTCTCAACCTCCCGCGTCGTCCGGCGAGCGAGGGCCGGCTATGCTGCTGCCGAGCATGCGCGTCGCCTACCTGATCAACCAATATCCCTCGGTCAGCCACACTTTCATACGCCGCGAAATCGAGGGTCTCGAAGCGCTGGGCGCCACGGTGGAGCGCTTCTCGGTGCGGCCGATGCCAGTGGCGGGACTGCCCGATGCGCGCGATCAACGCGAGCTCAGCCGCACGCACGCGCTGCTTTCGCAGGGGGCCACAGGCCTGCTGCCGGCCGTCACGCGGCTGGCCGCCACGCGGCCTTCCGCCTTCGCGCGCGCGGAGCTGTTGACCGCCCGTACCGGCTTGCGCTCCGAGCGCGGTCTGCTGCGCAACTTCGCGTACCTCGCGGAAGCCTGCGCGCTGGTGGAGGAGCTCGACCGGCGCAATGTGCGCCACCTGCACGCACATTTCGGCACCAACTCGGCGGCGGTCGCCATGCTCGCCCACGAGCTGGGAGGGCCGAGCTTCTCGTTTACCGTGCACGGCCCCGAAGAGTTCGACAAACCCGACTTGATCGCGCTGCGCGAGAAGATCGCGCGGGCCGCATTCGTGGTCGGTGTGAGCAGCTTCGGCCGCAGCCAGCTGTACCGCTACTGTGAGGCGAAGCACTGGGACAAGATGCACGTGGTGCGTTGCGGGCTCGACCAGAGCTACGTCGACAGCGCCCCCAGCCCCGTGCTCGATGTCGCCCGCTTCGTGAGCGTAGGACGACTGTGCGAGCAGAAGGGGCAGTTGCTGCTCGTGGAAGCCGCCGCGCAGCTGCGTCGCGAGGGACGCAGCTTCGAGCTGGTGCTGGTGGGTGACGGCCCGATGCGCGGCGAAGTGGAGGCGCTGATCGCGCGCGAACAGCTGGGCGCACAGGTGCGCATCACCGGCTGGGCCTCGGGGGAGGTCGTCCAGCGCGAGATCGAGGCCGCGCGCGTGTTCGTGTTGCCGAGCTTCGCGGAGGGCTTGCCCGTGGTCATCATGGAGGCGCTCGGCCGGGGCCGCCCGGTCATCAGCACGTACATCGCAGGCATCCCGGAGCTGGTGCGAGATGGAGAGTGCGGCTGGCTGGTGCCGGCGGGCTCGGCGGACGCCGTGGCGCAGGCCATGCGAACGGCGCTCGAGGCCTCGCCCGCACAACTGACAGCCATGGGTCAGAACGGCTACGCAAGAGTTTGCAAGATGCACGACGCCAAAGCGAACGCGCGGACCTTACTGGGGCTATTCGAGCGCTACGCCGGATGATCCACGCCCCCTATTCGAAGCCCTCCCTCCCCGTACGCGTGCCCGTGCCCGTACTCGTACACGATTCCGTAAGATCGACGCGCGCAGGCGCCGTCGTGTACGGGCACGGGCACGGGGCCCAGAACCCCAGAGACACGGTCAAAACGCAAAGCGATGCCAGAGCTTGTGCTCCGCGTTGCGAAAGGGACTGACGCGCATCTGGCGCAACGCTTGTGTGATGCACTCCACGCCGCCGGGGGTCAGACGCGAGGTGTGAAGATTCACACCGGCAACCTGCCCACTGGGACCATCGAAATAAATCTCGACATCCACGCCACGTGCCGAAGTCCCGACGCAGTGTCGCACCTCGGCCGAGACACGCTTGAATTCGCGTGCCAACGCGAGCGGTTCTGGACGATCGCGCAGCGCGTCCGGCTCGAGGCTGGCTGGCGCGGCCGCTTCCGAACGCGCAACGGTGGGGGCGCTGGCCGCCGCGGCCGCTTCCGAACGCGGGACGGTGGGAGCGCTCGCCTCCGCGGCCGCTTCCGGACGCGCAATGGTGGGAGCGCTGGCCGCCGCGGCCGCTTCCGGACGCGCGACGGTGGGAGCGCTCGCCTCCGCGGCCGCTTCCGGACGCGCGACGGTGGGAGCGCTGGCCGCCGCGGCCGCTTCCGGACGCGCGACGGTGGGAGCGCTGGCCGCCGCGGCCGCTTCCGGACGCCCGGCGCTGCTCGAAGCCGGCTGCCCGACACCGGATGTCGCCACCAGCGCGGGTGCGGGTTGCGGGGCCGCCATCAGGATCGTGGCAGCGCGCACGTGTTGCCTGTGCACGAAATGCTCCCAAAGCGCGGCCACCAGCACGCCGGAGACGAACGCCAGTGCCGCCACGACGGACATCGTCTGCGCGCTCGGAAGCCAGCTGTGTGGTCTCGAGGCGCGCGGCACCACCGGTTCGGGATCGACCGACTCGAGGGCGGGCAAGGGCGCCAAGATGCTGGGTGCGCTGCGCAGAACATCGGCGAAGGTCGACTCGGTCGCAGTGCTCGGGCTGGATTGCCTCCAGACGTTGCCGCTATCCAGCCCGACACGTGGCCGTGGACGCGGGACGACAGGCACAGCGAGCGCCTGCTCCGCGACGGTCAGCGGCAGCGCGGGCTCCGGGGCCGCGGCAGGCTCGGGAAGGAGCGACATCTGCTCGGCCACGCGCTGGGTATCTCCGCGCACGCCGCCTCGCACGCTCGCCACGGCTGTAACCAGCTGCGGATCGCGGCGCGCCGCACGCCAATCCTTGAGCCCCGCCCGCCAGATCAGCGAGCTCCAGCCCACGCTGCCTTGGTCGAAAAGCGCTGCCATGTGCGACGCGTCGAACGGCCCCATGTGACCGTCCGGCGTCTGGATCAGCCATGCTGCCTCCCCGCTTTCCGCGCTGGCAGCCTGCAGATCGATGGCAGCGCCGCAGCGGCTGCACTGTGCATCCGTGCCGGACGCGGCCGCGCCCACGTTTTCGATGAGCACGACGGAATGACACTGGGCGCAAACGACTTGCATGCAGGCCGACGGTACCCCGAACAGGTTATGGCCGGAGGCCTCGCCCCGGGCAACCCGGATAGCCGACTGCGCGGTCTCGTAGCCTTGTCGAGCGGTGCTCATGGAGCCGGACACAACGCGACTGCTTCGAAGCTTGCGCAGGTCTGCGTCTCAACATCACAGCGACCACTCCGACACTGCGTGTCGCGCTCGCAGTCCGCGCCGTCCGAGCGCGCACCTTTGAAGAAACGTCCGAGCGGAAGCGGTGGATCACACGCGTCGAGCGCATCCCGCTGCGTGCTGAGCCAGCGCGCCGCGAGCGGACTGTCGTAGAGGCCCTCTTCGCCGGCGAAGGCATTTTGCGCCGGTTCGCATTGCGCGCGTTCGGCCTGCACACACGCCGAGGCATCTGGCGCCGGCTCGCAGCACAGCGCGCGCGCGGCGCAGATGTCCTCAGCCAGACGGGGGCACAACTCCGGCAGCGGCAGGAACGGCTCTTCCTTGTCTTTGCAGCCCGCCAGCCCAGCGATCGTGAGCACGGCGAGCATCCAGCACTGCTTTTTCACGCCGCCCACCATGGCACGGAGCACCGCGAGCGCCAGCTGCGCGTGCCTTTGTGGCGCAGGACACCATGGCAGCGCGCGGGCGGCGCCGAGAGCTTTCGGTCGCGAGCCCAATTGACGAGGAATATCCAACCATTCCTGCCCGCTCTCGGCAGCCGCTCGGGAGCCCTCTTTACACTGCTCTTCCGCGTCAGGCAGCCTTGCATTTAGTATTTGTTCAACTTTACACCTCCCCTTAAGGAGACTCATGCTCCGGCTCGTGTCGCTCCGCTGGTTGATTCTGTGTGCATTCTTCGGCCTAACCGCGTGCGGTGGCAAAGGCGAGGACGAGGACAACGTGAACCCCGGCACCGGTCAAGACGGAGGTGGCGAGCAAGACGCCGACGATCCCTTCGACGCCGACGATGAGCCGGATGGCAGCGGAGACGAGGACGGTGGCACGGGCGACGAGGATGGCGGCGACGTCGACGCGGACGAGCCCGACGCGGATCCCGAATGCAAGACCGAGTGTGAGGCCGACGACTGCGGCGAGTTCGTGAGCGACAACTGCGGAGGCCACCTCGACTGCGGCGTGAGCTGTCCCGAGGGACAAGGTTGCGGTCTGGTGCGCCCGGACAAGTGCGACGTGCCGCCCTCCGTGTGCACGCCCAAGACCGAGGCGGAAGCTTGCGCGGGCAAGTGCGGCGTGGTGAGCGACGGCTGCAGCTCCGTGTTTGCCTGCAGCGCAGCCAACGGTGGTGTGAGCTGCGGCGCGGACCAGCACTGCGTCGAGCTCGAGGGCGACCTCGAGCGCAATACCTGCGTGGCGAATCCGCCTTCGTGCATTCCCCGGACCTGCGCCGAACAAGGCGTGGCCTGCGGACCCACGGGCGACGGCTGCGGCGAGATCCTCGACTGCACCGCGCTCACCGGCGGCTGCGCCAGCAACAAGGTGTGCGGCACCGGCGCCAACAGCGGACTCTGCGTGGATCCGCCGCCACCCGCGTGCACGCCGATGGGCATCGTACAGGCTTGCACCGGCACCTGCGGAACCGTGGACGACGGCTGCGGGTCGCCCATCAACTGCGAGTCCAGCCCGCTGACGCAATGCCCATCTGGCGAAACCTGCGGCGGCGGCGGCACGCCGGGCCAGTGCGGCGCCGGCACGGTCTGTACGCCTGTGGCGATCGCGACCGCCTGCGCCGGCAAGTGCGGCTCGGTCAGCAACGGCTGCGGCGGCTCCTACCAGTGCAACGCGAGCAATGGCGGCGACACCTGCAACGCCAACCTTGCCGAAGAGTGTGTCGCGGGCACCTGCACCGCGCCGGTGTGCGTGCCGCGCACGTTCGCGCAAGCCTGTCCGGGCGGCGGCGGCCACAACAGCTGCGGTCTGCAACCAAACGGCTGCAATGGCACCATCAACTGCGGCGGTTGCGCGGCGGACGAGACCTGCGGTCGCGGTGGTCCGAGCCTGTGCGGGCCCAATCCGGTCTGCCAACCGACGCCGGCCACGACGGCATGCGCCGGCAAGTGCGGCACCGTGGCCAACGGCTGCGGCGGAACATACGTTTGCGACAGCTCCAACGGCGGCCTGACCTGCACCGGCGGCGAATATTGCGGTGCAACGCAGGCCAACCGCTGCGGCACCCCACCTGTGACTTGCACGCCGCGCACCTGCGCGCAGCTGGGTCACACCTGCGGCCTCGCCTCCGACGGCTGCGGCCACCAGCTCAACTGCTGGCCGGGCTGCGCGCCCGGCAATCCCAGCTGCGCAGGTAGCTGCGGCGCCAACGCGGCCTGCTTGTCGAACGCGACCAGCGGCGCGCAATCGTGTGTGACGGGCGCGCCCTCCTGCACGGGCTCGCTGTGCAGCTCGCTGCCCACCAGCTGCAGCGCCGCCGCGCCCACGCGCTTGACGGGTACCGTACGCACACCCGGCCACAACAAGGGCGGAACTTGGGTCAACCAGCTGCCCGTCCCGAACGCGCTCGTGTACATCCCGGCGGAGCCCGCCACGGCGCTTCCCGACCTGTTCGAAGGCGTGGCAGCAGGCAACCCGCTTTCGTGCGGCCGCTGCGAAGACGAGCGGCTCGTGGCCGACGGACAGTCCGTGCTGGCGGCGGCGGTCAGCAACTTCCGAGGCGAGTTCACGCTCGAGGGGCGCATCCCCGTGGGCACGGCTTTCAAGCTGGTGATCAAGGTCGGCAAGTGGCGGCGCGTAGTCCAGGTGCCGTCCGGCGTGGCCGCGGCCTGCGCCACGCGCGCGCTCTTGCTCGACTACACGCGTCTCGCTGCCAGCACCAACGACGGGCTGAGCGGCACGCACCTTCCCAAGATCGCCATCTCTACCGGCAGCGTCGACGAGATGGAGTGCGTGTTCCGCGCCATCGGCATGGATGAAGCCGAGTTCACGGTGCCCTCGGGCAGCGGCCGCATCCACATGTACCGCGCCAACGGCGCGCGCATGCGTCAGGGCACGACCACGCAGGTCTGCAACGGCACCTACAACCCGCCTGGGCCGAACAACACTGTCGCGTGCTCGAGCACCATTAGCTACAACAGTAGCACTGGGCTCCCGTGCACCGCGGGGTCGTCCGGCTGCAACACGGGGACCGGATGCGCCGTGGCGGCGCCCGGCTGCTCGTCGGGCACCAACACCACCTACACGGATATTTCGGTTGCCGACTCGGCGCTGTACGGCGACGCCAGCAGACTCGACGACTACGACGTGGTGGTCTGGGACTGCGAAGGCGGCGAGAACTTCGAGGGCCGCTGTTCGAACGCCGGCTCGCGTCGATGCGCGAGCGCCAACGATTGCCGCGTCTGCTCGAACGACAGCGCCCGTTTCTGCACCGGCAACAGCGGCTGTCTGAACGGCGGAACCTGCGGCAGCGCCAGCGCCAACAGCTGTCTCACCGACAACGCCGCGCGTGTTCGCAACTACGTGGATGCCGGCGGCCGCATGTTCGCGAGCCACTTCAGCTACACGTGGATCGAGAACAACGGCACGCTCGATGCCTCGGCAACTTGGGGTGTGGCCGGCAGCAGCGATATCGGTACCGGCTTCGTGTCGTTGCCCACCGGTACCACCGCCCGCACCGGCGCCAACGCGGTCAAAAACCCGCTGTTCCGCGACTGGCTCGACTGGCAGGGCGCGCTCACCGGGAGCGTCGCGGGTGTGCTCACGAATCCCACGACGCCTCAGTTCACCATCACCGACCCGCGCGATCGCGCCGGCGCCGCGGTGGGCCCGTCGACCGACGAATGGGTGTACCGCAACGCGCGCTTGTGCTCGAACAACAGCGGCAGGGTTTGCACCGACGACGCGGGCTGCAGGGTGTGCTCGAACAACAGCGGGCGCGCCTGCGGCGGCAACGGCGACTGCGAGAACGGCGGCACCTGTGGCGGCACCAATACTTGTCTGCCTGCACAAAACCCGCGCGTGCAGCAGCTTTCGTTCAACACCCCGTACGGCGCGCCTGAAGATCAGATCTGCGGCCGCGTCGCCTACAGCGGCTTCCACGTCTCGAACTCGGACAATGACGACGCCGACGACTTTTTCCCGGGCGTGTGTGACAACGAGGAGCTGAGCGCGCAGGAGAAGGTCCTGGCGTTCATGCTCTTCGACCTGGCCACCTGCGTGTCCACGGGCGATCCGCCTGCGCCTCCCGCATGCGTGCCGAAGACCACGGCGCAGCTCTGCCCCGGCGTCAACGACGCGTGCGGCTATCTCTCCGACGGCTGCGGCGGCGTTGTCAACTGCGCGGACTGCGCGCCGGGCTTCTTCTGTGACGGCAACAGCTGCCGGCCGCAGGAGTGCACGCCCACCACCTGCGCCGCGCTCGGCTTCAACTGCGGCAACCACGCGGACGGCTGCGGCGGCATCGCTCGCAACGCGCAGGGCGTCGAAGGCTGCGGCAACTGCACCGGCGGACAGATCTGTGGCCTGGGCGGCCCCGGTTTGTGCGGCGGCGTCAACTGCACGCCCATCCCGGTGGGCACTGCTTGCCCGGCCAACTCTTGCGGCACAGTCAGCAATGGCTGCGGCGGCACCTACGAATGCGGCACCTGCCCTGTGGGACAGATCTGCGGCGGCGCCGGTCCCAACCAGTGCGGCGACGGCAACTGTCCGCAGATTCCCCAAGCGACCGCGTGTGCGAACAAGGACTGCGGCTTCGCCAGCGACGGCTGCGGCGGCAGCTACAACTGCGGGACCTGCGAGGCGCCCGAGACCTGCGGCGGCGGAGGCATGGCCAACGTCTGCGGCCAGCCCCAGTGCATCCCGTTTACGCAAGCCCAGGCTTGCAACGGCAGGCAGTGCGGCTGGGTAAGCGACGGCTGCGGCGGCGCCATCCAGTGCGGCACTTGCCCCAACGGCGGCGTGTGCGGCGGCGCGGGACCCAACCTGTGCGGCACCAGCTGCACGCCCACCAGCTGCATGACAGAGCTTGCAGAGTGCGGCGCCATCTCCGATGAGTGCGGCGGCGTGCTGAACTGCGGCAACTGCCCACCAGCGCTGCCGATCTGCGGAGCCGCGGGTCCGAACAAGTGCGGTACCGGCCAGACCTGCACGCCGCGCGACTGTACCCAGGCGGGCGCCCAGTGTGGCCTGACAGGCGACGGCTGCGGCGGCGTGCTCGATTGCGGCGACTGCACGGCCCCGGGTCAGACCTGCGGCGGCGCAGGCGTGGCAAATCAGTGCGGCACCGGCACCGGCGGCTGCAACAAGCAGACTTGTACGGGACAGAGCGTCGAGTGCGGCGCGGCGAGCGACGGTTGCGGCGGTCTACTCGACTGCGGCGGCTGCGGCGCCGGCTACATCTGCGAACGCAGCGAGTGCGAAGTGCTTCCGCCCGTGCTGATGTAGCCGCCCGCGCGGCCGCATCAGCCGCCACGGAAGCTCGTGTTAGGTGCTTCCGCCATGCTGCCGCGGGCCCGCACCAGCCGGCGCCTTGGAAGCTCTAGCGAGGTGCTTCCAACGTGCTGATGTAGGCGCCGCGCGGCCCGCGTCAGCCGGCGTCTTGGAAGCGCTAGCGAGGTGCTTCCAACGTGCTGATGTAGGCGCCCGCGGCCCGCATCAGCCGGTGTCTCGGAAGCTCGCGGTTGACGCGAGGCGGACTGCAGTACACTGCCCGCCTCGTGGCCTTTCGACTCTACCGCAGCAATCGCGCCGAGAAGCTGGCCGACGCACTCACGGAAGTGGTGCGCGGCCCGCAGCAGGGTGCGTTTGCGCGCGAGTGCATCGTGGTGCAGGGGCCAGGCATGGAGCGCTGGCTGTCGGCCGTGCTGGCGACGCGCCTGGGCGTCTGGGCGAATCCCTGGTTTCCCTTTCCGCGCGCCGCAGTGGAGTTGATCCTCGACAACGGCCTCGGTGCTGGCGCAGGTGACAGTCAGGCGTTTCATCCGGACGCACTCGCGTTCCGCAGCGCGGCGGTGTTGCCGGAGCTCTTGTCCGATCCCAGCTTCGCAGACGTCGCCTACTACTTGCAGGGCGACCGCGCCGGTGAGCGGCTGATCGCCCTCACGCGCCGGCTGGCCACGAGCTTCGATCAATACCTCGTGTATCGACCCGAGCTGGTGCTCGACTGGGAGCGCGGCAAGGAGCGGCATTTCCAGGCCCACTTGTGGCGCGCCGTGATCGAGCGCGGTCCCAAGGCGCATCTGGCTCGGCGCATGTTCGAGCTGAGCCAGCGCGGATCTTCGGCCTTCGCCGACAGCACAACGCTGCCGGCGCGCATCTGTCTGTTCGGGATCTCCACGTTGCCACCCTCCTTCCTGCGTGTGCTGCGGCTGGCTGCGCGCCAGATCGACGTGCACATGTTCGTGCTCTGCCCGGCCCGCGACTACTGGGGCGAGCTCGACCGCTCTCAGAGCCACCTGGGGGACGCGCAGGGCTTGCTCGCGAATCTTGGCAAGAGCAGCCGTGAGCTGCTCGACCTGCTGCTCGAGGACGAGAACACCGAGGAGCCGGCGCTCGACTTGTTCGAGGCCCCCAGTCAGCAAAACCTGCTGGCCGGACTGCAGACGGACCTGCTCGAACTGGCGGTGCGAGCGCCGGAGCTGAGCGGCGCGTCGGCGCCTCGCGCACTGCTGCCCAGCGACGCCAGCCTGCGCGTGCACGCTTGCCACAGCCTGACGCGTGAGCTCGAGGTGCTGCGCGACGAACTGCGCGATCGCTTCGAGCGCGACGCCAGCCTGCAGCCCAGCGATGTGGTCGTCTTTGCCCCGGACATCGAGCGCTACGCGCCCGCCATCGAGGCAGTCTTTTCGCAGCTGGGGCCCGGCGACCCGGGCTATCTGCCGTACCGCGTCGCCGACCGCAAGACACAGCGCGCCTCGGAGGTCGCCAGCGCATTTTTGGCCCTGCTCGATCTGCTGAGCTCGCGCGTGCCGCTGAGCGAGCTGCTCGACCTGCTGCATCGCCCCACGGTGCGCGCGCGCTTCGACATCGAAGAGAGCGAGCTGGACCTGGTGCAGCACTGGTTGATCGAGGCCGGGGCGCGCTGGTCCATCGACGCGCCGCACCGGGCCAGCTTCGGCCAGCCGGCCTTCTTCGAAAACAGCCTGCGCTTCGCCGTCGATCGCCTGCTGCTGGGCTGCGCCAGCGCGGCCGGCGAACGCGCGTCGCCCTTTGGAATCTTGCCGTGCGACGAGGTCGAGGGGCAGGCGGCTCTGCTCTTGGGACGCGTCGCGCGCTTCGTGGAGACCATCGCCAACCTGAACGCCGAGTTCGCCTCCACCAAGAGTGTCCCCGAGTGGGCGCGCGCACTCACGGGCGCGCTCGCCAGCATGATCAGCGATGCGGACGAACGGGGCCTCGAGCACCACCTGCTGCGCAGCCACCTGTTCGAACTCGCCGCGCACGCGGAGCGCGCCGGCTTCAGCGCCGAGGTGTCGCTCCAGGTGCTGCGAAAGCTGCTGGAAGAGAAGCTCGCGCAGGGCCGCATGAGCGGCGGATTTCTGAGCGGCGGCATCACCTTCTGCGAGCACGTGCCGATGCGGGCCATCCCCTTCCGCGTGGTGTGCCTGTTGGGCATGGACGACGAGTCCTTTCCGCGTGCCGGGGGGCGAGCTTCGTTCGACCTGATGGCAGCAGCGCCCCGCCCCGGCGACCGCAGCGTGCGCGACGATGACCGCCAGCTGTTTCTCGAAGCCCTGCTCTCTGCGCGCGACGCGCTGGTCATCACGTACGTGGGCAAGAGCGCACAGGATGACGGCGAGCGCCCCAAGTCGGCGCTGGTAGAGCATCTGTTGCGCGTGGTCGACCGTCACTACGTACCTACCGCCGAAGACCACACGCTGCGCCTGGGCTTCGAGGGCAGCGCCAGCGCGCTGGTCACGCGAACGCACGCGCTGCACCGCTTCGACCGTCGCTACTTCCGCGCGCAAGGCAAGGGCCCGCTGTTTTCGTACGACCAGGGCGCGCTGCTCGCGGCGCGCGCGCAGGCACACGAGCGGTCGACACCGAAGGCCTTCGTGGCGCGGCCGCTGCCCGGGACCGCGCGAGACACGCGAGAGTTGACGCTCGAGAGCCTGGAGCGTTTCTTTCGCCATCCGCAGAAGCGCTTTCTCAAGGAGCGGCTCTCGCTGCACCTGCCGCGCGACGTGGATCCCATCCGCGACCGCGAGCCCACTCGGCTCGATGCCCTGGAGCGCTACCAGATAGGCGATGAGCTGCTGACGGAGCTAGCCGAGCTCGGCCCCGAGGAGCGGGCACGCGTCCTGTTGCAGTCGGGGCGTCTGCCGCCAGGCATGGCCGGACACGTGCAGCTGTTGGAGATCGAAGCCCTGGTGAACGCCGTGCTCGGCGCGCGAGCCGCGGGCGCCCGCCTGCCCGACCGTGACCTGGACATCGACCTCGGCGGCGCGCGGCTGCACGGCCGACTGGACCGCATCTACGAGTCGGCGCGCGTCGAGCACCTGGTGTCGACGCTCTCCACCAAACACAAGCTGAGCGCCTGGATCCGCCACCTGGCCCTGTGCGCCAGCGGCGAGCGTCCGCGGCGCAGCTTGCTGATCGGCCGCAACAAGGACGCGGCCCACGTCATCGAGTTCGCAGCAGTGGAAAACCCGCGCGAGCTGCTCGCCGACTTGGTCGAGCTCTACGAGCTGGGCATGCACATGCCCCTGCCCTATTTGCATCGGCCGGCCCAGGAGCTTCTGGACCGGCTCGCGAAGGGCGACGAACAGGCGGCCTGGAACGCGGCCATCGCCAAGGCCCTGCCGGCCGCCCGCGGTCAGCTGCCTCACGACGCCGATGATGCGCACGTACGCCAGGTGTTCAGCCTCAAGCAGCTCGAGGAGCTGACGCGGCTGCACGCCAGCGATAGCCACAAGCTGCTGGGCTTTCGCGACGTGGCCGAGCGCATCCTGCTGCCGCTCGAGCGCCACATCGTGCAGGAGAACGGGCGATGATGAAGGCGCTCGACGTGGAGAGCGTCGCGCTGTCGGGGGCCGGGGTGGTGGAGGCCAGCGCCGGCACGGGCAAGACCTACACCATCACCAGCCTGTTCTTGCGCCTGTTGCTCGAGCAAGGGCTCGACGTGGAGCAGATCCTCGTCGTCACCTACACCCGTGCGGCCACCGCGGAGCTGCGTGAACGCATCCGCGCGCGGCTGCATGTCGCCCTGGACGGAGCACGCGGACTCAAATGCGATGACGAGTTCGTCACGGAGCTGTTCCAGCGCCTTTTGCGCACGCGCACGCGCGCACAGCTCGCGACTTCGCTCGAGCGGGCCCTCTCCAACATCGACCAGGCGCCGGTGTTTACCATCCACGGCTTCTGCCAGCGCGTGCTCCGCGACCATGCCTTCGAGAGCGGGGTCGGGTTCGGACTCGAACTCACCAGCTACGCCGCGCCCATCCTCGACGAGATCGCCGACGACTACTTCACGGCGCAGCTGTTCGCCACCGATTCACTGCGCGCCAAGCTCCTGTACGGAGAGGCCGACCTGCTCCGCGCGCTGGCGCTGCGCCATGGCGGTTCGCAGGCGTTGCGCGTCATCCCCGAGGTCGCGGCGGGCGCACTCACGTGTGAGGCCTGGCTGCGAGCCAGGGCACAATGCCAGGCGCTCTGGGAGCGGGATCGTGACGTGGTGGTCGCCGCCGTGGCCCAGCTGAAAGGGATGCAGAAGAATCACCTCGCCTCCTGGTGCACGCAGATGGACGAGCTGCTGCGCGCCGGAGAGCCCGGCTTTTCGAACGGCAAGTTCGCCAAAGGCTTTCAGTGGTTCACGCGCGCGGGCGCGGCTGCCAAGGGTGCGGCGCCGGCGCATGCCTTCTTCGATCTCGCGCAAGAGTTCCGCGAACAAGACGTGCTCTTGTGCGCCGCGTTGACGCGTGAAAAAGTGGCGTTCCGCGCGGGTTTTTTGCGCTTCTTGCGCAGCGAGCTCGAGCGTCGAGCGCGCGAGGACGAGGTGCGTACTTTCGACGGTCTGGTCAGCGACCTGTCGCGCGCGCTGAACGGCGAGCGTGCCCAACCGTTGCTGGCCGCGCTACGCCGCAGCTACCGCGCTGCGCTGGTCGACGAGTTTCAGGACACCGATCCGGCGCAATACGACGTGTTCCGCCGCATCTTCGATGACGGCAGCATCCCGCTGCTCTTGATCGGCGATCCCAAGCAGGCGATCTACGGCTTTCGCGGCGCGGACGTGCTGGCCTATCTCGAGGCTCGCAAGCAGGTGGGCGAGCGTGTCTTCACGCTGTCGGTCAACAGGCGCGCCGACCCCGAGCTGGTGGCGGCGCTGAACCAGCTCTACGCGCGCGTGGAGCGCCCGTTCCTGGTCGATGGCATCGATTATCTGCCCGTATCCTCACCGAGCGGACGAGAACCGCGCTTCTTCGCGGCGGACGGGCGCGCCCCCATTGATCTGGCGCTGGTGGAGGGACCGAGCACCGAGGAGGCACTGCGCCGGGAGATCGCGCGCCGGGTCGCACAAGACATCGCCGAGCTGCTCGCCAGCGGCGCACGACGCTGCGAGCCGCAGACCAACCAGGGTCGCGAACGTCCCCTGCTCGCCTGCGACATCGCCGTGCTCTGCAGGCGGAACGTGGAAGCCCAAGAGGTGCAGCTCGCGCTCTCCGATCTCGGCGTACCGAGCGTGCTGTCGGGAGACGCCAGCGTCTTCGACAGCGAAGACGCCGAGCACATCGAAAGGCTGCTCGGCGCCCTGGCGCACCCTTCCGATCCCGCCGCCCTGCGCTCCTTTCTGTGTTCGATCTACGGCGGCCTGAACGCGGAGGAGCTGCTCCAACTGGAGCAGGACGACGCCGGCTGGGACAAACACGCGCGCACGCTGCGCGAGCTGCACGAGGTCTTCGTCGCGCGCGGCTTCACCCAGGCGGTGCGCGGCCTGTGCGCTGCGTACGGCGTGGAACAGCGGCTGCTCGCCCGGCGCGACGGGATGCGGCGCATCACCAACCTCAACCATCTCTGCGAACTGCTGGCCGAGGTGGCCTTGACCGAGCGCCTGGGACCGCTGGGAATTCTGCGCTGGCTCGATGCAGCCCGCAGCGATGCGGCGGCACGCAGCGAGCTGGTGGGCGACAGCCACGAGCTGCGGCTGGAGAGCAGCGAGACCGCTGTCCAGCTCACCACCGTGCACAAGAGCAAGGGTCTCGAATATCCGATCGTGTATTGTCCGTTCCTGTACCGCGCCGCCAGCCTGCACAACGACGAGAAGGCGCTGGTACGCTTCCACGATCCCGCCGCGCAAGGCGCGCTCACCCTAGATCTGGGCGGCGAGCAACAAAAACCGCACCTGGCGATCGCGGAGCAAGAGGCATTGGCCGAGGCGCTGCGCCTGCTGTACGTAGCGCTCACGCGCGCCAAACACCGCGTGTGTCTGGTATTGTCCGCGCACAAGCCGGCGCCCAACGCTGCGCTCGTTTACACGCTGCTCGGCGGTGGCAGTGTCGCCGCCGTCGAGACTCGCCTGACGCAGCTCCCAGGAGGCCTGGAGCAGGCGCTCGCAGAGCTCGCCGACAGCAATCAAGCAGCGATCTCGCTGCGCAAATTGAGTCCGCTGCGCAGCGCGGTAGCCGCCGACCTCCGCCCGCCACCCGAAGCGCTCGAAGCGCGCGCCGTGCGGCGTGTCCTCGACGGCAGCGCGCGCACGGCGAGCTTTTCGGCGCTGATCGCGGGACGTTCCTTCACGCAAGAGATGGCGGCCGACTACGACACCGCGGCCGCCGCAAAAGAGCGCGAGGCGGGCGAGCCCTCGAGCCTCGTTCTTGCGCCCTTTCCGCGCGGCGCCAGCCCTGGCAAGTTGATCCATGAAGT
>WUUC01134250.1_pt1 | contig 16793 bp, 10 predicted proteins | sample 6278441 | NCBI WGS metagenome assembly WUUC01 (sample SAMN13675441, study PRJNA597444) | soil metagenome | isolation source: soil | place: USA: Washington | collected 2017-10
CCTCACCCCGCCGCAGAGTCCCCACCACACCCACGTCCACACCGAGTTCCGCGGCGACATCCCCCACCGACCCGGCCACCACCGCATGCGGGCCGACCTCCACGAACAACCGGAAACCGTCCCGCACACACGCGGCGACCGCGTCCCCGAACACCACCCGCTCCCGCAGGTTCCGGAACCAGTACCCGCCGTCTATTTCGGACGGATGGACCAGGCCCCCCGTCACGGACGAATAGAACGCCACCTCCGACGCGGCTCCGGTGCCGATGCCGTGGAGCGCCGCGGCCAGGTCGTCGCGCAGGACTTCCACGGCGGGCGAGTGCCCGGCGTAGTCGACGTCCACCCACCGCGCGTTGATGTCCTCGCCCGCGCAGGCCGCGACGAAGTGCTCCAGTGCCGGGACCGGGCCCGACACGACGACGGAGCCCGGCCCGTTGACGGCCGCGACCGTCACGCCGGGACAGCGGCCGACCACCGCCGCGGCGGTGTCGGGCGCGCATGTGGCGACGACCATCCCGCCGGTCCCGGCGAGAGCCCCCAGCAGGCGCGACCGGACACCCACCACCCGAGCCGCGTCCCCAACAGACAACACCCCGGCCACACACGCGGCGGCGACCTCGCCCTGCGAATGCCCCACCACCGCCGACGGCACGACACCGCACTCCCGCCAGACTTCGGCCAAGGACACCATCACCGCGAACAACACCGGCTGCACGACATCGACCCGATCCAGGGACCCGCCACCCCGGACCACGTCCAGCACGGAGAACCCGACCCACTCCCGCAACGCGTCGTCGCATTCGGCCAACCGGCGCTCGAACACCGCCGAACCCAGCAACTCCCGGCCCATCCCCACCCACTGCGAACCCTGACCACCGAACACGAAGACCACACCGGCGTCGGCGCCGGGAACGACCGTGCCCGACAGGGGATCCACGAGTGCGGCCGTGGAATCGGCTCCCAGCAACACGGTCCGGTGGTCGAACCGGGGTCGCGTCGCCAGTGCCGCGGGCACCGCGCCACCCCGGCGGACGGCGTCGCCGACGCGCTGGACGTACTCCGCCAGTGCCGCGTCGGACCGGGCGGACAGCGGGATCGCGGCGAACCGCGCCCCCGGGAACGGCCCGGGCGCGACGACGGCCGGGGGGCCCGCCGGGGCTTCCTCGATGATCACGTGCACGTTGGTGCCGCTGATCCCGAACGACGACACGCCCGCCCGGCGCGTCCGCTCCCCGCGTGGCCACGGCCGGACTTCGCTCAGCAGCTCCACCGCGCCGGAGTCCCAGTCCACGAGGTCCGACGGGGCGCCGGTGGCCGCGGTGGCGGGCAGCTCGCCCGCGTGCAGGGCGGTGACCATGGTGATGACCCCGGCCACACCGGCCGCCGCCTGGGTGTGCCCGAGGCACGACTTGACCGATCCGAGCCGCAGTGGTTCCCCGTCGCGCCGGCCGTAGGTGGCGAGCAGTGCCTCGGCCTCGATCGGGTCGCCGAGCACGGTGCCCGTCCCGTGCGCCTCCACGACGTCCACATCGGACACGGTGAGTCCGGCGGCGGCCAGCGCCGCGCGGATCACCTTGCTCTGGGCCGGTCCGTTGGGGGCGGCCAGCCCGTTGGAGGCTCCGTCGGAGTTCACCGCGGAGCCCCGCACCAACGCCAGCACCGGGTGCCCGAGCCTGCGCGCCACCGACAGCCGCTCCACCACCAGCACGCCCACGCCCTCGGACCAGGCGGTGCCGTCCGCGTCGGCGGAGAAGGGCCGGACACGGCCGCCCGGCGAGAGCGCGCCCTGCCGGTACAGGTCGAGGAACACCGTGGGGGTGCCCATCACGGTCACGCCACCGGCGAGCGCGAAGGTGCACTCGTCGCGCAGTACGGCCTGGACGGCGAGGTGCAACGCCACCAACGACGACGAGCACGCCGTGTCGACCGTCAGCGCGGGACCCTCGAGGCCGAGGACGTAGGCGACCCGGCCGCTGGCGACGCTGCCTGCGGTGCCGGTCTCGACGTGCCCGAGCACCTCGTCGGGCAGCCCGCCGTCGCGGCGCAGGTAGTCGTGCAGCATCAGGCCGCTGAAGACCCCGCCCCGGGTGCCCCGGAGGGAGGCCGGGTCGATGCCCGCGCTTTCCAGCGCTTCCCAGGACACCTCGAGCAGGAGCCGCTGCTGGGGGTCCATGACGAGCGCCTCGCGCGGACTGATCCCGAAGAACCCGGCGTCGAAGCCGCCTGCGTCGGCCAGGAACCCACCCCGGGCCGGCATCCCGGCGGGGACGGTCCAGCCACGATCGACCGGAAACCCCGACAGGACATCGCGACCACCGCGCGCGACCTCCCACAGGTCGCCGGGAGACGCCACCCCACCCGGGAAGCGGCACGCCATCCCGACGATCGCGACCGGCTCCTCCCCCGACGCCCCGTGCGACGGCGCGGCCGGTGCCGTCCGCCCGGGCCGGAGCCGCTCGTGCAGGTGCCGGGCCAGCCGCCGAGGAGTCGGGTAGTCGAAGACGACCCCCGCGGGCAACCGCAACCCGGTGGCGGCGGCGAGCGCGTCCCGCATCCGCACCGCGCCGAGGGAGTCCAGGCCGCGATCACGCAACGACACGTCCTCGCCGTGCCACCCGGAACCACCGAGAACGCCCTCGGCATCGCGCTCGACAAGCCCGAGAAGCACCCGACCCAACTCGGCATCCGACTGCCCCGTGTCCACCCCCGCCACCGCCGGAACAGCGGGCTCGGACATTTCCTGATTGGTCGCGGCATCCGACTGCGCCGCATCCATCACCGGAACGGCAAGCGCGGGCTCGGTGAACGCCCGACCGACTTCGGGGTCCGCGTGTCTTGCACCAACCCCCGACACCGCGGGAACCGCAGGCGGTCCTGCGGGCATGGGCAGCGGCATACCCGTCGCGGGGTCGAGCCGTCGCCGTGTCACCTTGCCGGATGCCGTGCGGGGCAGGTCCTCGACGAGGTAGAGCTCTGCGGGCACCTTCGCCGGGCCGAGTTCTCGGCGGCAGGCCGCCACGACGGCGGCGGCGTCCGGTGGTTCCGCTGCCGGGACGAGAAAGGCGATCGGGACCTGCCCGAGGTCGTCGTCCGGCCGACCGGTGACCGCGGCGTCGACGACGCCGGGCACCGTGCGCAGGACGTCCTCGAGCTCGGCGGGGTGGATGTTGACGCCCCCGCGGATGACCATGTCGTCGCGTCTGCCGTGGAGGTGGAGGAAGCCCAGCTCGTCGCGGTGCGCGAGGTCGCCGGTGCGGTAGTACCCGCCGCCGAGCGCGCGGGCGGTGACCTCCGGGAGCCCGTGGTAACCGACCATGACGCCCGGCCCGGCCACCCACACCTCGCCCTCCGCGCCGGTTCCGACGTCGCGGCCGGTGCCGGGGTCGACGACCCGCACGGTCACCCCGGGCACGGGCAGGCCGCACGACCCGGGCGGGCCGGGGCTGCCGGGCCAGTTCGTGGTGATGGCACCGCACGTCTCGGTGGAGCCGTAGCTGTTGACGAGGGTGTGCCCGGTGAGCGCGGCGAAGTCGTCGGACAGCGTCGCCGCGCCCGCCGCGCCGCTGACGAGGCAGGTGCGCAGCGACGGCATCGGGCGGGGGTGGGCGCGCAGGGAGCGGACCATCCGGCTGTACAGGGTCGGCACGCCGCAGAGGTCGGTGGCGCCGTCCTCGGTCACCGCCGCGATCACGTCGTCGGCGGAGGCGCCGGACACCAGCCGGCAGCGCGCGCCCGTGGCCAGCACGCCGACGATGGCGTAGATGTGGGCGAAGCTGTGGTGCAGCGGCAGCGGCCACACCACGCGCGAGCCTGCGCCGACCCCGATGACGGCGTGGTAGGCCGCGGCGAAGGACCACAGGCAGCTCCGCTGGGTGGAGAGGACCCCCTTCGGTGTGCCGGTGGTGCCGGACGTGTAGAGCAGGAACGCTGGTTCGTCCAGCAGGAGGTCGTCCCGCGGGGCGGTGTCCGGTCGCCGCTCGTCGAACTCCGCCGCGTCCCGGTGGTGCGCGGGGGATCCAGGCTCCGGGTCGGTGACCGCCAGCGGCAGCGGGGTGCCGGTCAGGCGTCGGCCGAGCTCACCGGCGACGATGCCGAACGCCGCGGCGCTGTCGCGGACCACGTGGTCCAGGTGTGCCCGCCCGCAGTGCGGGTCGAGCGGCACCGCGACGGCCGACGCCCGGTGCACCGCCAGCCACACGACGATCGTCAGCACCCGGTTGGGCAGGCCGATCAGCACCCGGTCGCCGCGGCGCACGCCCGCCTCCGCGAGGTGACCGGCCCAGCGGCCCGAACGCTCCCACAGCTGGGCCCACGTGATCTCGCCGTCCGCGTCGGCGTAGGCGACGTCGGTCCCCCGGGCGGCGGCGTGCCGGCCGACGAGGACGTGGAGGGGCTGGACGAGGTCCGTGTTCACCAGACGCTCCTTCGCGCGGAGGTGGGTTCGCTCAGGCGGCGCGCGCGGCGACCGTGTAGGGCGACCGGCTGGCGGTGAGGCCGGTGTCGGCGAGCAGCCGGGCGGCGTAGTCGCCGCGGACCACGAACCGCTGCTCGCCGTAGATGAGGTACTGGTCGAGGTTCTTGTCGGGGGTGAAGTTGATGGTGAGGACGTTCGCGCCGGCCGCGTAGCCTCGGCCCTGCCCGCCGGTGGCCGTCTTCTCCAGCGCGCTGACCGACGGGATGAGCCAGTGCGGGGCGACGATCCGGCTGGCGGCGACCGCGTTGAGGGTGACGTCGACGTCGCCCGGCGGGTGTCCCTCGAGCGGTGTGCGCGCCGCCGGCACGAAAGGCGTGAAGCTGCACATGTGCACGCCCATGTCCCTGGCCAGCACGATGTCGTCGGCGATGTCGACGAGCGTCTGCCCCGGCAGGCCGACGATCCCCCCGGTGCCGACGCGGTAGCCGAGCTCCAGCAGATCGGTCATGCAGCGCAGGCGCGACTCGAGCGACTCGTGGCGCATCCGCTGGTTGATCTCCGGGTTCGCCGACTCGTGCTTGAGGATGTAGGTCGTCGCGCCCTGGTCGCGCAGGTAGGCGTAGTCGTCCCGGGACTTGTTGCCCAGGTTGAGCATGATCTCCACGTCGTCGCCGAACAGCGCCCGGATGCGCGGCAGCGCCTCGCCCACCACGCGCGTCGTGCGCCCCGCCTCACCGGCCTGGAACAACACGACGTTGATGCCGCTGGCACGCACGGCTCCCGCCGCGGCGACGAGCTCGTCGGTCGAGAGCCAGTAGATGTCGTTGTCGGCCGTGTTGTCCTTGCGCATCGGGCAGTAGTCGCAGTTGACCGTGCACACGTTCGTGACCTCGGTGACCCCGCGGACATACACGTTGTCCCCGTGCGCCGCCCGGCGGCACGCCCGCGCCCGGGCGAAGAGCCGCTCCTGGTCGTCCCCGCGAACGGCGAGCAGCTCGGTGATCTCGGAAGCGGACAGCACGGTTCCCCCTCGTCAGAGCCATGAGCGGTGCGGCGATTGGATCCCCGGCCGATTTCCGGGACGGCACCATCAGGCCGCACATCAGGAAACCGCGCAACAATTCCGCCGCCCACCTCCAGGCACCGTTGAGCGAACCTCGATTCCCTTTTCGACGGAAACGAAGATCCTCTGGAAATTGTCATGGCAGGTTCCTGCCAAACGCGCCCAGAATGACATCGGTGAAACTATCGTGCGGCCGCACGCGCCCTGTGGATCATCCACACCTCGCGTCCCGGAGCCGCTCCCGGGAGCTGGCGGCGACGACCTCCACAGCCACCCGCTCCACCCCGACCGCGGGTTGACCTGCGACAGCAGTGCCGCGGACGGTGACCTGTCACCTGCATGAGTGAATTCGACCGGTCAAACCCAACGGTTGCATAACGGGCGGTAACGCGGACGACGACGTGACGACGTGGCCAATACATCCACAGCAGGAGGTGGAGTGATGCCATTTCGCAAGCCAGGGACCTACGAGCCGGCACCGAAGATCGAACTGCAGGTCTGGGACCACCGATATTTCAAGTTGCTGACACCGTTTGCCTATCACCCTCACGGTTGGTGCAGGGACGCGGAAATCACCGTCCCCGCACACTCCACGAGCGGCGGCAAGGAGGTGACGGATTTGGCCTCGGTACCCGCGGCCCTGTGGGGTCTGCTGCCCAGCTACGGCAGGCAGCTGCGCGCGGCATTGTTGCACGACCACCTCTGCGAACAGGTGAACGAGATTCTCGAGAAGGGGAACTCGAGGGCTGCCTATCCGGCCCGCCGCATCGCTGACCAGCTCTTCTGGCAGGCGATGCGGGACCGGGGGGACACCGAGGGAGATCTGCGGAAGCGGATGCCGTGGTTCCGCGCAAGAATCTTCTGGGCAGGGGTGGGATGGGCCCGGTACTGCAAACTGCGGCGGCTGCGGGCTGTCCTGATGACGTTGCAGATCCTCCTCGGCTCGGCCGCCCTCTACTTCGCCGCAGGCGTGCTGCCACGCACGTGGATCGCATCCTTGACCGGATCCGAGTGGAGCGGCAATCCTGCCGTGTACCTGCTCGTATACGCCACCGCGCTGGCCCTCTGCGTCGCGTGGTGGCGGGATGCCGGCATTCCGCTGGTGGGTCTGCTGGTCATGCCCATTCTCATGCCCGTGCTGGCAGTCACGCTCGCCGCTCAACTGTTGCTGGCGGTCCCCGACACGGTCATCAAGCTCGCAAGCAGGCGCAGGCAACCGAGACCCATCGTCGGGCCGGCCTTCCGGAAACTCCGGCTGCCGCACCCCGACACCTCGCCGCCGGCACCCGGCCCCTTGAAGCCTGCCGCCTGAACTGGATGGCGCGGTCGTGTCCTGAGACTGGACTCCCAGCTTCAGGGCTGCCGGCTGCCCCCTGCGTGAGAAGTAGCGGTTCACCGCAGCCAGATGGTCAGGGCGATACCCAGGAGCCCGCACGTTGCGGTAATACTGCCGCCATGTTCCAGCCGCACGAGCGGGCCATCGCCCACGTCTCGGGGCTCGCGACCGGGGAGCCCGCGGACCCGTCGTGGCGGGTGACTCTGCACTTCCACCCCGATCGGCTCGTGGGCGGGGTGCCGATCCTGCGGCTCATGGCTCGTGACGGGGTCTACCGGTCGCAGTTCGAGACCGGGACCGGCAACGGTGGGCTCACGGCGTATCCCGGTGGTGATCGCTGGCGGTGGGAGAGCCGGATCTTCGCGGGCGCCTACGACGACGGGCCTGCGGCGGACCGGCCCAAGTACGGGTCGCTGAACTTCCGGCGGCGGCTGGTCGGCTGGTCGCCGCGCTTCGGGTCGGCCCACCTGCGTCTCCGACCGGACATCCTGGGCCGCAGCACGTTCTGCTATCCGGACAGCGTGTTCGAGCCGGAGCACTTCGGGGTGGCGGATCGGCTGTCCACTCTGGTCGCGGCGGCCGTGGCGGACGACAAGGACGTGCTCGACGACTACGTCGAGGCGCACGTGCACGGCGTGGTCGACCTCGGCCGGGACGTCGAGGCCCTGGTCCTCGACCCCTGTTACCGCGGCACCCCGGCCGAGGCGGCGGCCGGGGAACTGGCCTGCCCGGTCGAGTGGCACGGCGGCTTCGCGCTGACCACCGCCAAGCTGCGTCGCCACCCCGGCTACCGGGGTCAGGAGTTCGTGGACCTCGGCGTGTCGCTCGCCCGGGACGGGCTGCTCGATCCGCGCACCATCGGTGACGCGTCCCGCACCGGCCGGTACGACGAGCAGGCACTCAAACGGGTCTGGCACCTCGTGGCCAGGTTCGGCAGCCCCGAGATGCCTCCCCGGGAGAATTCCTGACGGATATTCGCGGCGATTTCGGAGTGGACAAGAACAGGACACCTCCTGGTGCTCCACATCGGCGGGTAACGCCCACGAGCCGGGCACCGACTAGGAGTTCATTCGCGTCCGGGGATTCTTCTGCCAGGGAGTTCGTGCCATGTCCATGCCCCTACCCATCCCGCTGACACCGCTTCCGGGGTGGCGGGGCGGTGACGGAAATGCCGCTTACCTGGACAAGACGCTGCGGCACGGTCCGGTGGAGATCTATTTCGACGAGTCGGTCGGCTGGCATTCCGTCAAGGCCCTCTGGTTCCGGTCGGCATTGTGCTCGGTGATGTTCATGATCGTCACGGTGTTCGTGCTGCCGCTCGCGGTGGTGGGCGGCATCGCCGTGTTCTTCCTGGTTTTCCTCCTCTCCCGGCAGGCCGAGCCGATCGGGGAGTGGCGGACCGTCCTGGCGGACCGCGCCCGGGCGTGCCCCTCGGTCTACAGCGCGATCATGGGCAACCTCGCCGAGCGCAAGATGCCGATCGAGAGCGTGCAAGCTCGCCGCCACTACAACTCGTCGGGCACGGTGGACAACCGACTGGTCCTGGTCGACGGGCACTACAAGGTGTACGTCTCCGTCTTCGAGTACGGCACGAGCCTGTACCTGGGCTGGATGATGTACCGCTCCCGGCGTGGGTCGACGCTCGTCGCCCGGTTCGTCACCGACCTGTTCGTCAGCATGACCCGCGGCCAGGACGTCATCGACCTGATGCTGCGCACCGAACGGCCCCGCGCCCTGCGCGAGGTGGCGCACGCGTCGTGCCGGGAGGGGTTGCACGTCGCGATCGAGCGGATCGAGGTGCCGGCGGGCTACGGCTTCCCGGAGGGCCTTCCCGAGGTGGAGCCGCTGCCGTCCATGCGCGGGCCCGCGCCGGGGCTCGCGTTCCCGAGCGGTCCGGCGGCGCCCGCGCCCGGTCGTTCCGCGCACCGGGCCGCGCGATGACCTCGACGAGGACCGCCGCCGACACCGGCGGCGTCGTCATCGACGGCGCGTGCGGGCAGTACTGGGCCTGGGCGGCGCTGCGGCTGGTTCCCGTGGCTGCCCCCGGCGCGTCCCGGCGGCCCGCGCCGGTGCCCGGCACCACCCAGAACGTTGTCGAGGGCTACGTCGGCAGGGCCGTGCAGGCCGCGTCGGTGGGGGAACTGCACCTCCACCAGTACGGGCACGAGCCGCTCCCGGACGACCGGCCGTGGCTGCGATCCCTGTGGGAGGTCGTCGAGGCGAGCGAGGCGGTCGTGGAACTGCGGTATGTCAACGATCCGGGCGCGTCCCGAGTGGACGCTTTCCTGGTCGGGCGGACAACGGGACCGACCAGGGACGCCGCGGCGGGGGCGGCGCTGCGCCTGCGCCACGAGCTCGCGGCGATGCTGCCCGCCCACCTGGCGGCCCGGCCGCTGACCGGGGCGGACGAGGTGCTCGCGGTACTGGCGCCCTGCCACCCGCACCTCCACGGGCTCGCGGAGATCCGCAAGGCGGTCACGACGGCACGGACCACGCGGGCGGGCGGCCCGTGGCTCGCCGCCGTCACCCCGTGGCGCGGGGGCCGGTCGTGGGAGCCGCCGCTGGCGGCACTGGCCGCGCTGGACTTCCGCGCCTCGGTGTCGGTCGGGCTGATGTCGTACCGGATCGGGCCCGGGCTGCGCCACCTGCTCGCCGACCGCGCGGCCCGGATGGCGGCGCTCGCGGCACCGGCCGGGTCGCTGACCGCGGTCTACGGCGGCCCCCAGCCGCCGGACCAGTTCGCGGTCGCGGCGCGGCCGGTGGTCGCCGAGGCGGTCGGCCGCTACACCGGCGCCGCGTTCCAGATCCGGGTCTCGCTCGTCGCCGAGCAACCGGTGACGGCCCAGCTGGCCGCGACGGTCGCCGCCGCGATCTCACCGGGCACACCCGGCGGCGGCATCGCAGGCGCCCCCGCGGTCGTGGTCCGGCCTGCCGCCGACGAGTCGCACATCGCCTGGGGGAACATCACGGGCCTCAACTTCGAGCCACTGCCCGTCTCCCACCTGCAGTCGAACACCCCCGAGTCGATCGGCGACGTCGAACAGGTCCTGGGCGCGATCGCGGACATCGACGAGACGGCTGTCGCGTTCCGCTTGCCGTACCACCTGCCCTCCCGGAGTTCCGCGTCACCTACTCGAAGGTGGTGATAAATGATGAACGGACCGCTCGGATACCCGCCGAGCGGTCCGTTCTACAAGCAGTATTGACGACCGCGGACGCCGCATGCCGAACATCGCCGTCCTCCCAGACGAAATGTCAGCATTACGCGGGTTGCGACGACAAAATCGAACTACCCTCCGAGCACCGGAGTCACAGACTCGATCCCGTAGGCACTTCTTTGAAGTTGTGCACCGGCCAGATGTCACCCAGGCTCACTATGACAGAATCACCGGATTCAACTTCCCGGATGATCTGGGAGCCATCGCTTGGCCGCGCATCAGACGAGGCAATCTGCCAAGTCGCTATCACCATGAACGCGAAGATCGCGACTTTTCCGACCTTGTTGATCTTTCTCTCCTCCATCGCGTCGAACCTCATATGACGACACCCAGGCAACGGCTACGGCGAATTATTCAGCACTAGAGTGCAATAAGAATCCACAGCATCAAGTCCCAGATGTCGATCACCTTCATACCACTCCCGGGCGGTTCGCGATAGGGAGTTGGATCACTTTGTCGCCAATGGACAAAGTAATCATCGGTTCGTTGGATGATGCGACCATAGTGGACAGCAGCACCCGACACAAGGTCCGCCAGGCGCGTCTTCACTGACATCAGCGGAAATACGACCGATCTTGATCAGTCCGATATGGACAGATGTTTCGAAGGGTCTGGTCAAATCACTCGGACGTCCTACTTCTCACCGTGCCAGAAGGCCGCTGCGACCAGCCGTTCTCGGATCGCGGGTCCGCACGGCCTTGCTCGCCTACGGAAGCTTGGCGATCTTTGCCTGGATCAGGGCCGCGTGGCGGAGATTTCCGATGCGGTCGTACAGCTCGGCGGCGCTCTGCCAGGCGTCTCGCGCCTGCTGCGACTCGGCACCGGCGAGGAGAGCGGCGCCCAGCACGTCGAGGGCCTTCGCCTCGTCGGTCACGTTGCGACTCTGCCTGCACTCGGTGACCGCACGCAGGGCGTAGCGCGTGGCCGTGTCGGCGTGGCCGCGGGCCGTGGCGATCTCGGCCAGTGCGGTGCACACCTCCGCCGAGACGGCCAGGTCGGGAATCGACTCCGCGATCTCGAGCGCCTGTTCGCAGTGGGCCACGGCGACCTGGTGCTGGTCCTGGTCACGGTAGGTCATGCCGATCTCGGCGAGGCTCCTGGCAAGTGCGGACTGCTCGCCGACCCGCTGCGCGAACCACCGCGCCTGGTGCAGGTTGACCAGTGCCTGGTCATGCTCGCCGACCAGGCGCAAGGCCTCACCGAGGCGGCAGTGCGTCCAGGAGAGCACCTCGTGATCGTCGATGCGCTGAGCGATGTCCAGGCAACGCAGGTACAGGGGGACAGCCGCGGCCGGGTTCCCCCGGGCCATCTCGAGGCGGGCCAGTTGGTGCACGGTGGAGGCCTGCCCCCGCTCATTGCCCTCGTCCTCGGCGAAGCGGAGCGCTATCTCCAGGCACTGTCGGGCCTGCTCGTGATCCCCCAGGATCGTGAGCACCATGCCGAGTCCCACCAGTGTGGAAGCCTCCCACTCCCGCAGGCCCGCGATCCGCGTCGACGCCACGGCGAGCTCGCGCACGATCCGGCTGTTGTCGTAATAACCGCACCGGTCGAAGAACGTTCCGACGGTGTCCGCGAGACGCCAGACGTGGTCGTGGTAACCCCGCTCCGCGGCCCAACGGACGACTTCCGTGAGGTTCGTGCGTTCCTGGTCGAACCAGGCCTTGGCTCGCGCCGGCTCGTCGAAGGTCTCGGGTTCTGCCCCGCGCTCGATCGGCAGCTCCGGAGCGGACAGCCTGGCGGGATAGAGAACACGATCAGCGTTCGTCGCCGACGCGAGGTAGTAGCTGACGAGGCGGCATTCCGCGGCCTGTCTGCCGTCGGTGGGATTGTCGGACTCGAGGCACTGTTCCGCGAACGCACGCAGGAGGTCGTGGAAACGGTACCGATCGAACGTGTCAGGCTGTTCGAGGAGATGGGCGCCGACGAGTGCGCCGAGGGTCGCGGCCGTCCTGGATCGCGTACGACCGTCGCACGCGCAGGCCGCACCGAAGCTGATGTCGGGTCCTGGGTGCGCTCCCAACAGGCGGAACAATCGCTGCTCGTCGTTGCCCAGCGCGTCGTAGGACCACATGAAGAAAGTCCGGGCATTGACCGAACCGTCCCCGTCGACACCGACTTGGCAGAGCAACTGGTGCCGGTTCAGTTGATCGGCGAACTCGGCGAGTTGGTCATCGGTCCAACTCGCGACGTGTTCGGCGAGCACGGTTATCACCAGGGGAAGGCCTCCGCAGAGCCGGGCAATCCGGGTCCGTCGATCTCGCGCCCAGTTCGGGCGGCTCCCCATCCGGCGGGACAGGAGCTCGTGCGCCTCCGCATCCGTCATGGGCCCGACCCGCACCCGGCGAGCGCCGGTGATCGTGCTCAAGGTGGTCAGCCGTTGCCTGCTGGTGACGATGACGACGCTGTTGGACAGGATCGGGATCAGATTCCTGACGTGAGCCGTGTCCCGAACATTGTCCAGCACCACCAGAAAGCGTCGATTCGCGATGACCCTGCTCAGGAAGAGTTCCCGTGACCGGGGGGCCAGCCCGGCGTCCAGCGGGTGGCCGAGCGCCACCAGCAGGTCGTCGACCACGGCCGACACCGAGATCTTGGTTTCGCCTGAATACCCCGCGAGGTTGAGGTAGATGTCACCGTCGGGGAAACGGTCACGGACGCGGTGGGCCCAGTGGACGACCAACGCGGTCTTACCGACACCCGCCATTCCGTCCACGACGACGACACCCGGCACGAGATCTCCCGTGCCGTTGATCAACGCGGCGTCCAGGTCCTCCAGCAACTTCTCCCGGCCGACGAAGTCCGCCGTACCGTGCGGCAACTGCCGCAGTACGACCGCGTCGTGCTGAGCGGGCACCGGCGTGCCGGTTCGGGGAGGCCGGTCGGTCAACTCCTCGTGGAAGAGGCGCAGATCCTGAGCCGCCCGGTCGTCGGACTCCCCCGTGAACCGCCGATGCGCCGAGAGGTAGTACCCGGTGGCATCGTCGTAACGAGCCAACCCGTGCAACGCGGCCAGCCTGACCTTGACGAGCGCGAGCGCACCTGGGTGTTCCGCCTGCAGGTCACTGACACGGGTGAGGACTTCCTCGAACTCACCCTGTTGCAGCAGTGCCTCCGACAGGACGGTGTGAGCCGGGATCCATTCGTCGGCGGTGACCCGTCGGCGCCAGTCGTCCGCCCGGCTGGTGCGCAGATCGTCGAGCGGGCGCCCGCGCCAGAGCTGGATCCCCTCGCTCGCGAGATCCGCGGCCTCGCGCGCCTGGCCGCTCCGCAGCTTGGAACGAGCTTCTGTCAGCAGGGCCCGCGATCGATGGTAATCAATGGTGTGGCGATCGACATCCAGCCGGTACTGACCCCTCTCGGCGACCAGAACGGCGGGCGCGGCCACGGACTCAAGCGCCCGGCGGATTCGAGTGCCGTAGGTATAGAATGTTGCGGTCGGATCACGGGGAATCAGGGTTTCCTCGGCCCAGACCCATTCGATCAAGGTGTCGATCGATACTGATCTACCGGCATACATGAGCAGCGTCGCCAGTACCGCACGCACCCGGGGCGGTCCCCAGCGCTCCTGAACCTCACCGTCAATGCGTAAAGATGTTCGACCCAGTATGCCGAATGTGACGTCCACCCACAGCCCCCTGGTTGGACCACAGTGACTTCTACCGAGTGTCGGTCACATTGACGTGATCAATCAGCGGATCATGAATTTATGAAACCAGTTCGTTACATTGGATTAGCGCAGTTGGCGGACACGCGGGCTATCACGGCCTTGTTTCGAGCGACAATGTCCAGCTTTTGTCCATTCACGTTCGACGAGGGCGACCACGGCCGCGAGGCACGCGACCGGGTTCAGGCGGTCGGGGTCGCGCTGTGGGTCGTGGTGCTGCGGTAGTCCGTGTAGGTGTACGGGTTGTCCATGACCTTGGCCTCCGGGATGTCCGGGTTCATGCCCTGGCGCCAGGCCTCCTCGCCCATCGACGAGCGTAGGTGGTCTACTGTGGACTCCACTGCGCGGCGGGCGGCGGCCAGGTCGACGTCCACCAGGCGGTGGTCCTTCTTCACCACGCGGCCGTCGACGAGCACGGTGTGCACGTCGCCGCGCTGGGCCTGGAACGCCACGTGGCCGTAGGGGTTCAGCAGGGGGAACGACACCGGTGAGTGGTCGTTCTTGATGAGGACCACGTCGGCCTTGTTGCCCACCTCGAGGCTGCCCAGGTCGGTTCTGCCCAGGGCCTCGGCCCCACCCCTGGTCGCCCACTCCACCACGTGTTCCGCGCGCAGCGCGCAGTGGGTGACCGTCTCGTTCCTCGCGTGGGCCGCCAGGTGCTCCCGCGAGCGGTCGGCACCCAGCGTGGACCTCATGGCCGAGAACAGGTCACCGCTCCACCAGACGCTCGTGTCCATCGACAGGGACACCGGGATGCCGTGGGCGCGGATGGCCCACGTGGGAGGGTAGCCCTGGCCCGCGCTCTGCTCGCTCTCCGTGGACACCGAGATCGAGCCGCCGGTCGCCGCTATGCGCTGGTAGGAGTCCGCGGACAGGGACGCCGCGTGCACGTACACAGTGGACTCGGTCATGAAGCCGCCGTCGTGCATCAGGCGGATGCCGTCGTCGCTCGTGGCGCCCCACACGCCCGCGTGGGTGGTGACGGCCACGCCGAGCTCGCGGGCCACCTCGAAGGCCGGCCTCTCGGGGAACGCCGGGTCGCCCGTCACGTCGAACGCCAGCTGGAAGCCCAGCATGTCGTCGCCGGTGATGCGGCGGGCCACGAAGTCCCGGAACTCCGGGGACCGCGACCACTCCGCGGGCGGCTGCTGGATGTTGCCGTACGCCAGCACGTGCCTGCCGGGGACCGACCGCAGCGCGTCCACCGCCGCGTCGGCGTGGTCCACCGTGCGCAGGCCGTGCGACCAGTCGACCACCGTGGTGACACCGGCGTCGATGGCCTCGATGGCCGCCAGCACGTTGCCCGCGTGGATGTCCTCCGGGCGGAACAGCGTGCCGTGGTCGAGGTAGTACCAGACGAAGTACTGGGTGAGCGTCCAGTCCGCGCCGTACCCGCGCATGGCCGTCTGCCACATGTGCCGGTGGGTGTCGACCATGCCCGGCATCACGATGCCGTCCGTCGCGTCGACGACCAGCGTGCCCTCGGGCGCGTCCAGGTCCCTGCCGATGGCCGCGACGCGGTCGGCCACCACCAGCACGTCCGTGTCCGGCAGGACCGAGCGGGCGCGGTCCATGGGCAGCACCGTGCCGCCGCGCAGGAGCACGGCGCTGAAGTCGTTCATCGGTGAACTCCTCGACCGGATGGCGGACGTTTGTCCGCATGACGGCTGGGTACGGGGGTTACTCTGATCCGCACCACCGGAGAAGTCAACCGTGAGGAGCCGCCGATGCCGCGAGAAGGCGCCGGACCCGACTTCATCGAGGCACTCGCGCGCGGGCTCGACGTGATCGCGGCGTTCGAACCCCACCGGCCCGCGATGACCCTCGCCGAGGTCGCGGCCGCCACCGGGCTCGCCCGGCCCACGGCGCGCCGCATCCTGCTCACCCTGACCGAGCTGGGCTACGTCCGCGCCGAGGGCGCGGGCTTCGCGCTCACCCCGCGCGTCCTCGACCTCGGCGTCGCCTACGTGCGCTCGCAGGGCCTGTGGGAGATCGCCCGGCCCCACATGGAGGAGCTCTCCGCGCGCACCGGCGAGTCCTGCTCGGTCGCCCAGCTCGACGGCTCCGACATCGTCTACGTCGCCAGGGTGGCGGTGCCCAAGATCGTCGCGCTCGCGGTGCAGATCGGCACCCGCTTCCCGGCGCTGCAGACCTCACTCGGCAAGGTGCTGCTGGCCGCGCTCGACCCGGCCGCGCTCGACGCCGTGCTCGCCGAGCCGACCCGGTCCGGCCTGGTCCCCCGCCGCAGGCCCGACACCGCCGAGCGCGACGCCGAGCTGCGCGAGGTCCGCGCCCGCGGCTGGGCGCTCACCGACCAGCAGCTCGCGCTCGGCATCCGCTCGGTGGCCGCGCCCCTGCGCGACGGCACGGGCCGCGTCATCGCCGCCCTCAACGTCAACACCCACGCCGCCGAGACCTCCGTCGACCACCTCGTCGGCCACCACCTGCCGCTCCTGCTCAGGGCCGCCGGGGAGATCAGCGCCGACTTCGCCCGGTGCGACACCGTGCCGCACGTCACCCGCACGGCTGCCTCTTGACTTGACCGCCGTCGCCGCCCAGGATCGCGGACATATGTCCGCACAACGGACGGAGACCTATGACAGGCCCGCTCGACGGCGTGCTGGTGGCCGACTTCTCCCGGATCCTCGCCGGTCCCTACGCCACGATGCTCATGGCCGACATGGGCGCCGAGGTGATCAAGGTCGAGGGACCGGGGGGCGACGACACCCGCACCTGGACACCGCCGGTGCGCGACGGCGTGTCGACCTACTACCTCGGCATCAACCGGGGCAAGCGGTCGATCGCGCTCGACCTGCGGGACGAGACCGACGCCGAGGCCGCGCGGGAGCTCGCCCGCCGCGCCGACGTGCTGATCGAGAACTTCAAGCCCGGCGGGCTCGACCGCTTCGGCCTCGGCTACGACGACGTGCGGGCCGCCAACCCCGGGGTCGTCTACGCCTCCATCACCGGCTTCGGGTCCGGCGCGGGCAGGCACGTCCCGGGCTACGACCTGATGGTCCAGGCGATCTCCGGCCTGATGAGCCTCACCGGCGACCCGGACGGGCCGCCCTACCGCGCCGGCATCTCGGTGTTCGACG
>WUUC01180241.1_pt1 | contig 16792 bp, 15 predicted proteins | sample 6278441 | NCBI WGS metagenome assembly WUUC01 (sample SAMN13675441, study PRJNA597444) | soil metagenome | isolation source: soil | place: USA: Washington | collected 2017-10
AGAAGGTCCGCGACTTCAAGAAGCAGGCCAAGGCAGCCGCCAAGGCCGGTACGTGAGCCTGCTGCTGACCGGCATCGGGCTGCTGGCTACCCAGGCCGGACCCGAGAACTCCGAGTCCCCCGGTGAGATCGCCGACGCCGCGCTGGTGATCGAGGACGGGCTGCTGGCCTGGATCGGCCCGGCCGCCCAGGCACCGGCCGCCGACTCCATGGTGGACGTCGGCGGCCGTTGCGTCCTGCCCGGCTTCGTCGACTCGCACGCGCACCTGGTGTTCGCCGGCGACCGGGCCGAGGAGTTTGCCGCCCGGATGAGCGGAACGCCCTACTCCGCGGGTGGCATCCGGTCCACGGTGGCCGCCACCCGGGCGGCGACCGACGAGCAGTTGGGGGCCAACCTGGCCCGGCTGGCGGCAGAGCTGCACGCGGCCGGGGTGACCACCTTCGAGTGCAAGTCCGGTTACGGCCTGGACGTGGCCACCGAGCAGCGCTCGGTCCGGCTGGCCGCCGAGCAGACGTCGGAGGTCAGCTTTCTCGGCGCTCACGTGGTGCCGGCCGGCGTCGATCGCGGCGACTACCTCGACCTGGTGTGCGGGCCGATGCTGGACGCGTGCGCGCCGCATGCCCGCTGGGTGGACGTGTTCTGCGAGCAGGGCGCCTTCGACGTGGCCGAGAGCCGGGCGGTGCTGCGGGCCGGCATGGCCGCAGGTTTGCAGCCCCGGTTGCACGCCAACCAGTTGACCGCCGGCGGCGGGGTGGCGCTGGCCGTGGAACTCGACGCCGCCAGCGCCGATCACTGCACCCACCTGTCGGCCGCCGACATCGACGCCCTGGCCGGCTCGTCGACGGTGGCCACCCTGCTGCCGCTGGTGGAGTTCTCCACCCGGTCGCCCTACCCCGACGCCCGCGGCCTGCTCGACGCGGGCGCGACGGTGGCGCTGGCCACCGACTGCAATCCCGGCTCGGGGTACTCCACCTCGATGCCGTTGGCGATCGCGCTGGCCGTCCGGGAGATGCGGATGACCCCGGCCGAGGCGGTGCGCGCCGCCACCGCCGGCGGCGCTCAGGCGTTGCGGCGCGACGACATCGGCCGGCTGGCGGTCGGCCTGCGGGCCGACCTCGTCGTGCTGGACGCCCCGAGCTACCTGCACCTGGCCTACCGGCCGGGCGTGCCGCTGATCTCCGGAGTGTGGATCGGCGGCAAGGCGTGGGGCCTGACCGGCGACGGACTGACCGGCGGAGGGCTGGCCGGCGGAGGCTGACCGGCGACGGACTGGCCAGCGGACTGGCCGACCCGTCCTGAGGCGGCTCAGCCGAACCGGCGGGCGATCCCCTCGGCCCGGGCCACCAGGTCCAGGTCGTGTGCCACACCCGGCACGTAGAAGATGATGTAGTCAGCCCCGGCCCCCAGCGCCGCGTCGACCTTGGCGGCGATCTGGTCGTCGGTGCCGATCACGGTGCCGGCCGCGAACTCGTCGAAGTCGATGCCGCCGCGGGCCTTCTCGGTGGCCGACACCGGGTCGTCCCCGGCGTCGAGCGGGAACACGTTCAGGTTGGTCGACTTGATGATCTGGCCGTAGTCCCGACCCAGGGTCTCGCAGTGCTGCTTGAGGATCGCCAGCTTGTCGGCGATCACCGCCGGGTCGCCAGCGCCGACGTTGGCCGCGTTGCCGTACTGGGCGACCAGCTTCAGGGTGACCTTCTCACCGCCGCCGCCGATCCACAGCGACGGGTGCGGCTGGCGGACGCCCTTGGGCTCGTTGATGGGCTTGTCGACCGAGTAGTACTTGCCGTCGAACTGGTACTCGTCCTGGGTCCACATGCCGACCACGATCTCGACGGCCTCGCGAAAGGCGCCCATCCGGTCTTTGAGCTCGGGCCACTCGTAGCCGTAGGCCTTCCACTCGTGCTCGTACCAGCCGGCTCCGATCCCGGCGTACAGCCGGCCGTGGCTGGCGACGTCCACGGTGGAGGCGATCTTGGCGTACAGCGCCGGGTTGCGGTAGCCGTTGCAGCCGACCATCTGACCGATGTTGACCCGGGAGGTGTCGCGGGCCAGTGCCGCGGTGGCCGTCCAGCACTCGAAGGTCGTCTCGGTGCTGGGCTTAGGCACCGTGTGGAAGTGGTCATAGAGCCAGATCGAGTCCCACGAGCCCTCGTCGGCGGCCTTGGCGACCGCCGTCATCGCCTCCCACTGCTGGATCGGATCACCGATTCCCACCAGGTCCATCCGCCAGCCCTGCGGTACGAAGATTCCGAAGCGAGTCGTCATGGGCCAAGTCTGCCGCACTACCGAAGTAACCGCAGCGGGGATTGCCGAGCCCGGACAGCGCGGGACGCTCGGCTCAGGTCACCGCCACGATGTCGGCTTGGATGATCGCGCCGTCTTCGATGACCAGCAGGCCGGCCGTGCCCTGGGGCTGGCGGCGTTTGTCGGTGGGCGAGCCGGGGTTGAAGATCCGCTGGCCGTCGTGCACCTCGTTCAGCGGGATGTGCGAGTGCCCGAACACCACTAGCTTCGCGTCGGGAAACCAGCGCCGCAGCCGGGCCGGCCGGCCGATCCGCGCGCCGCTGTCATGCACCATCGCCACCGGCAGCCCCGCCAGCTCCAGCGTGAGGGTGTCCGGTGCTGGCCAGTCGGCCACGTCCGGGCCGTCGTTGTTGCCGCGCACCGCGTGCACCGGCGCCCACGCCGACAGCTCGTCGAGCACGGCCGGAGTGCAGACGTCGCCGGCGTGCAGGATCAGCTCGACATTCTCAAGCAGCCGCGCCACCGCCGGCGGGCAGGACTTCCAGTACCGGGGCGCGTGGGTGTCAGACAGCACAGCCACCTTCATGGCTCCAGCGTGGCACAGCGCGCGCTGGCGAAAGAGGCAGCGGCGGCCACCGGCGCGCCCATGATCACAACCCGGCACATCCAGCTAACAGCTGCCAGCGTCGGCTATAGGGTTTCGACATGAGAGTGGGGGTTTATGTAGATGCGTACAACTTGTACTACGGAGGCCGACAGGAATGCGGTCGAGGCAAGCCGGGTTGGCGCTGGCTAGACATTCGAAGTCTGGTGGACGACGTGATCAACCAGTCCTCCTGGCAGAACCCATCCATCCAGCGCGTGGTGTACTGCACGGCCCGAACCGATGCGGTGACCAACCCCTCAGGATTTGCCGACCAGGACGTGTACCTACTGGCGTTGCGAAAATCCAGCAGCGTGGATCACATTGAGTTCGGCAACTATGTCGCTCGTGTAAAGAACGCCTTGCTGGCAACGAAGGATCCCGTCACCTCCCGGCCGGTTCTGACCACTTCTCAGTGGCCGCTCATGGTCAAAGACCCATCGAACAGGAGCGTGCTCGACGCCAGGTTCATGGTTTCCTACCTACATCAGGAGGAGAAGGGCTCGGACGTCAACGTCGGCGCTCACCTGCTCATCGACATCTTGACGCAGGCGGTCGATGCCGTGGTTGTCGTCTCGAATGACAGCGACTTGCGGTACCCCGTGACGTACGCCCGTACCCGGGTACCAGTAGGGATAATCAACCCTCGGAACACCTATCATGCGGGCGACCTCCGAGGGGATGCCGCTGCTGGGGTTGGCGGCCACTGGTGGCAACGGCTCAAGGAGTCCCACTACAGGGCTCACCAGCTCTCAGATCCTGTCGCGGGTTACACGAAGCCAATAGGGTGGTGAGTTACGCCATCCACCTGTCATTTGCCTTCGTCGTGGGCTACAGTAATTCGTATAACTCACCCGGTTCCTCGTGGACCGGGTTTTTCTTTGTCCGCGTCTTGTCCGCGTCTTGTCCGCGAGCTGGTTCGTTCCTCGTCTTCTGTTTGCGGGTTGCGGGTTGCGGGTTGCGCTGAGCTTCTCGGCGCTTGCACCGTTCACCAGATTCCCCAGTGCGATCAGAGCAGACTGACCGCCGTGGACGACAGAGACGAGCCGCAGGCCGGCTGCACCGTCACCCGGCACCGCTACGGCAGCGACGAGTCCCAGTACGGCGAGCTGTACCTGCCGACTGCCGGACGCCGGCCCGGCACCGTGATCGTGATCCACGGCGGCTTCTGGAAGGCCCGCTACGGCGCCGATCTCGGCGCGCCGCTGGCCGCCGACCTCGCCGCCCGGGGCTGGGCCGCCTGGAACCTGGAGTACCGCCGGGTCGGCAACGGCGGTGGCTGGCCGAGCACGCTGGCCGATGTGGCGGCCGGCATCGACCTGCTCGCCGACCTGAGCGGCCCACCTGGCCCAGCCGGCGCCGCGCTCGACCTCGACCGGGTGGTGGCGATCGGGCACTCCGCCGGCGGTCACCTGGCTGCTTGGGCCGCGGCCCGGCCGGGCCTGCCCGCCGGCGCGGTGGGGGCCGGCCCTCGGGTCCGGCTGACCGGGGTCATCTCGCAGGCCGGCGTGCTCGACCTGGTTCAGGGGGCCGCGGACGATCTCGGCGACGGCGCGGTATCCAGGCTGCTCGGCGGCCTGCCCGACGAGGCGCCGGAGCACTACCGGCTGGCCAGCCCCCGCCAGCGCCTGCCGCTGGGCGTCCCGGTTCGCTGCCTGCACGCCCGCGACGACGACACGGTGCCCTTCTCTCAGAGCGTCGACTACGCCCGAGCCGCCCAGGAGGCCGGTGACGACGTCAGCGTCGTCGAGGTGACCGGCGGCCACTTCGCGGTGATCGACCCGGCCGCTTCCGCCTGGCACGCGGCGGTCGCTGCCTTGCCCGACCTGCTGGACCGCTGAACGGCGGATCGACAGTGGCGCTGGCCACTGCAGGCGCCACGACCAGCGGCACGGCCGGTTACCGTGTAGTAACACAGCCGGGCACAAGGAGATGGTGAGCGCTCATGGCTACCGAGGCATTCATTTTCGACGCGATCCGCACTCCCCGCGGCCGGGGCAAGCAAACCGGGTCGCTGCACGAGGTCAAGCCGGTCTCGCTGCTGGTCGGGCTGATCACCGAGATCCAGCGGCGCAACCCGAGCCTGGACCCGGCCCGGATCGAGGACGTGATTCTGGGCGTGGTGTCGCCGGTCGGTGACCAGGGCGCGGTGATCGCGCGCACCGCCGCGCTGGCCGCCGGCCTGACCACCTCAGGCGCGGGCCTGCAGGTCAACCGGTTCTGCGCCTCGGGGCTCGAAGCGGTCAACCTGGCCGCGCAGAAGATCCGCTCCGGCTGGGAGGACCTGCTGCTGGCCGGCGGCGTCGAGTCGATGTCGCGGGTGCCGATGGGCTCTGACGGCGGCGCCTGGGCGATGGACCCCGAGACCTCCTACGCCACCAGCTTCGTGCCCCAGGGCATCAGCGCCGACCTGATCGCGACGATCGAGGGCTTCAGCCGCGAGGACGTCGACGCCTTCGCCGCGGACTCCCAGACCAAGGCCGCCAAGGCGCAGGCCAACGGCGCCTTCGGCCGGTCGCTGGTCCCGGTGCGCGACCGCAACGGGCTGAGCCTGCTCGGGCAGGACGAGTTTCCGCGGCCGGGCACCACCGTCGAGACGTTGGGCAAGCTGCCGGCCTCGTTCGAGGGGATCGGGGAGCTGGGGGGCTTCGACGCGGTCGCCCAGCAGAAGTACCACTGGGTGGACCGGATCAATCACGTGCACACCGCCGGAAACTCCTCGGGCATCGTCGACGGGGCGGCGCTGATGCTGATCGGCAGCGAGCAGGCCGGCGCCGAGCTGGGCCTGCGGCCTCGGGCCCGGATCGTGGCGACCGGCGTGGTGGCCCAGGAGCCGACGATCATGCTGACCGGCCCGGCCCCGGCCGCCCGCAAGGCGCTGGCCAAGGCTGGCCTGGACATCTCCCAGATCGAGCTGTTCGAAGTCAACGAGGCCTTCGCCGCCGTCGTGCTGAAGTTCCTCCGCGATCTGGACGTGCCGGCCGAGAAGGTGAACGTCAACGGCGGCGCGATCGCGCTGGGCCATCCGTTGGGCGCGACCGGCGCGATGATCCTGTCGACCCTGGTGGACGAACTGGAGCGCCGCGACCAACGCTATGGCCTGGCCACGCTCTGCGTGGGCGGCGGCATGGGCGTGGCCACGATCGTGGAGCGCATCTGATGACCGCCATGATCGACTGGAGCTTCGACTCCGACGGCGTCGTGACGCTGACGATGGATGACCCCAGCCAGCGCGCCAACACCATGAACGCCGCCTTCCAGGACTCGCTGGGACCCGTCGTCGACCGGCTTTACGCCGAGCAGGACGCGATCACCGGGGTGATCCTGACCTCGGCCAAGGACACCTTCTTCGCCGGCGGGGACCTGCGGCTGCTCAGCCAGGTCACCGACGAGACCGCGGCCGAGTTCTTTGCCGCCGCCCAGAAGCTCAAGGCCGAGCTGCGCCGGCTCGAGACCTATCCCCGGCCGGTGGTCGCGGCGCTGAACGGAACCGCCCTGGGCGGCGGCCTGGAGATCGCGCTGGCCTGCCATCACCGGGTCGCCCTCGATCGCGCAAAGGCCGAGTTCGGCCTGCCGGAGGTGACCCTGGGCCTGCTGCCCGGCGGTGGCGGGGTGGTGCGGACGGTCCGGATGCTCGGCATCGCCGACGCCCTGATGAAGCTGCTGCTCAAGGGCCAGCGGCTCAGCCCGGCCGACGCTGTGGAGACCGGCATCGTCGACGAGCTGGCCGACACTCCCGAGCAGCTGCTGGCAGCCGCCCGGCGCTGGATCGCGGCCAATCCGCAACCGGCTCAGCCGTGGGACCGTCCCGGGTACAAGATCCCGGGCGGAACACCGGCCAACCCGTCGTTCGCGGCGATGCTGCCGGCCTTTCCCGCCAACCTGCGCAAGCAGCTCAAGGGCGCGCCGATGCCCGCGCCGCACCACATCCTGGCCGTGGCGGTGGAGGGCAGCCAGGTCGACATCGACACCGCGCTGCGGATCGAGACCCGTTACCTCACCGACCTGGTGCGCGGCCAGGTCAGCAAGAACATGATCCAGGCGTTCTGGTTCGACCTGAACTCGATCAACTCCGGCGCGAGCCGGCCGGCCGGGTTTCCGCCCCGGCTGGTCAGCCGGGTAGCAGTGCTCGGCGCCGGCATGATGGGCGCCGGAATCGCTTATGTGGCAGCCCGAAACGGCATCGAGGTGGTGCTGCGCGACGTCTCGGCGACGGCTGCTGAGAAGGGCAAGGACTACTCCCGCAAACTGCTGGACAAGGCCGTCTCGCGCGGCAAGCTGACCAGCGCCGAGCGTGATCAGGTGCTGGCCCGGATCACGCCGACCGACGCGGTGGCCGAGCTGGCCGGCTGTGACCTGGTCATCGAGGCGGTCTATGAGAACCTGGGGCTCAAGCACCAGGTGCTGGCCGAGGTCGAGCCGGTGGTGGCGCCGGACGCGCTGCTGGGCTCCAACACCTCCACCCTGCCGATCACCCTGCTGGCCGAGGGCGTCACCCGACGGCAGGACTTCATCGGCCTGCACTTCTTCTCACCGGTGGACAAGCTGCCGCTGCTGGAGATCATCCGGGGCGAGCAGACCTCGGACGCCGCGCTCGCGCGGGCGCTGGACTTCGCCCGGCAGATCAAGAAGACCCCGATCGTCGTCGGAGACAGCCGTGGCTTCTTCACCAGCCGGGTGATCGGCACCTTCGTCAACGAGGCCCTGGCGATGCTGGGCGAGGGCGTGCACCCGGCCAGCATCGAGCAGGCCACCACCCAGGCGGGCTACCCGGTCGCGGCGCTGCAGTTGGCCGATGAGCTCAACATGGAGCTGTTCGCCAAGATCCGCGGCGAGACCCGGGCCGCGGTGCAGGCCTCCGGCGGCGTGCTGCCCGCCCATCCCGGCGAGGCCGTGGTGGACCGGATGCTCGCACTCGGGCGGCCCGGCCGGCTGCGCGGCGCCGGCTTCTACGACTACGACGAGGCCGGTGAGCGCGCCGGCCTCTGGCCCGGCCTGGGCACGGAGTTCCAGACGCGCGGTGACCCGGCCGAGCGGGACCTGCTGGAGCTGTCGGAGCGGATGCTGTTCGCCGAGGCGCTGGAGTCGGTGCGCTGCCTGGAGGAAGGCGTGCTCAACACGGTCGCCGACGCCAACATCGGCTCGATCATGGGCATCGGATTTCCGCCCTGGACCGGTGGCGTGCTGCAGTACATCAACGGCTACCGCGGTCGCTCCGGCGCATCGTCGGCCAGTGGCGTCCCTGCGTTCCTGGCCCGCGCCGAGCAACTCGCCGAACGCTACGGCGACCGGTTCAGCCCGCCTCCGATGCTGGCCAAGAAGGCTGAGAACGGCGAGAGCTTCTGATGCCGGGCGCGCCAGCGCCACCAGGGCCGCCGAGCCCGACTCCGGGCCCGCTGAGCGGCGTCAGCGTCCTTGAGCTGCCGGCGATCGGGCCGGTGCCCTTTCTCGGAATGCTGCTGGCCGATCTGGGCGCCGAGGTGACCCGGATCGACCGGCTCACCCCCGGGGCCGATCCGCTGAGCACCATTCTCGGGCCGACCGGCCCGCTCGGGCGTGGCCGCAAGTCGGTGGCGCTGGACCTGCGCCAGCCGGCCGGCGCGGCGGTCGCGCTGGACCTGGTGGCCGGAGTCGACGTGCTGATCGAGGGCTTTCGGCCCGGGGTGGCCGAGCGGCTGGGCATCGGGCCGGCCCAAGCCCTGGCGCGCAACCCCCGGCTGGTCTACGGGCGGATGACCGGCTGGGGCCAGGACGGGCCGCTGGCCTCGACCGCCGGCCATGACATCACCTACCTGGCGGTCTCGGGGCTGCTGCACGGCATCGGCCCGGCGGCCGGCCCGCCGACCCCGCCGGCAAACTACGTCGGTGACTTCGGCGGCGGCGCCATGTCGCTGGCTGTCGGGCTGCTGGCGGCGGTGCTCAGCGCCCGGTCCACCGGAGCCGGCCAGGTCGTGGACGCCTCGATGGTCGACGGAGCGGCCTACCTGGCGACCATGGTGCGCACCCTGCACGGTCACGGGCTCTGGCGCGATGAGCGGCAGGCCAACATCTTCGACGGCGGCGTCCCGAACTACCGCTGCTACACCTGTTCCGACGGCAAGTACGTCGCGGTCGGCGCGCTGGAGCCGAAATTCTGGGACACCCTGCTCACCACCCTCGGGCTGGACCCAGCCGTCACCCCGTCGCCGCTGGACCCCAGCCGCGCCACCGAGCTGGTGGAGCTGCTGGCCGGGATCTTCGCCGGCCGGCCGCGCGATGAGTGGGCTGAGCTGTTCGCCGGCTCCGACGCCTGCGTGGCGCCGGTGCTGACCCTCGCCGAGGCGCCGGAGCACCCGAACAACCAGGCTCGCGGCGCCTATGTCGAGGTGGCCGGCGTGCGGGTGGCCAGCCCGGTGCCGCGGTTCAGCGCCACGCCTGCGACGGTGGCCGGCCCACCGCCGGCGCTCGGGGCCGACACCGATCAGGTGCTCACCGGGCTGGGCTACTCCGCCGACCGGTTGGCCGAGCTGCGGGCGGCCGGGGTCCTCGGCTGAGCGTTCGCCCTGCGCTCACCAAGCATCCGACCGGCACTTTCCAATGGGCTCAGGCGATCGAGTCGCTGCGCACCTCACGGCGCAGCACCTTCAGGCCGTCCTCCATTCGGATCAGCCGATCGGCGGTGTCACCCGCCCAGTGCAGCACGGGCGGCTGGCCGGCTTTGGCGCTGGTCACCATCGTGTACGACACCACGTCGTAGGTGCCGGGTTCCACCTCGTCGATGAGGCTCATCGACATCCAATGACGACGCTGGTCGCCGCTGTCGACGAGAGTCTCGGCGAAGTCGGCCAGTGACGTCACGATCGCTTCCCGGCCGTAGGCGGTGGGCCGGTTCTTGACCGGGGTGAACTCGCAGTCCTCAGCCAACGTCTCGGCGAAGTCGCCGTACCGGCCGGTGTCCATGGCGTGCATCTGCCGGGCGTAGAAGTCCTGGATCTCGCTGCGCAGCTCGTGCGCGGGCACCACTCGTGCCATGGCCACTCTCCTTGGTTGACGCCGGTCGACCGGATCGGCGCGTGGCGATCGAAGCGACCTTAGGAGCCCGCGCTCAAGGATGGCTACATCACCTTCTCGAGGGATCGCACCGACTCCGCCTGTCGGCGTGGTCATCGCGGCGGCCCGGCGGCCGAAGTGCCGGTGCCGGCACGGTGCCGGCACGGTGTCGGCAACACCGAGGAAGTGTTGCGCATAGCAGGCAACTAACGTCGGCCCGGCATCCACGTCATCGTTCCGCGCCCGCGATACGCCGTTTCAGGCCTCGGGTTCGGATGTCCCCCCATCGCCGTCGGAAGGATCCGCGTGTATGACTACGTGATCATCGGCGCCGGTTCAGCGGGGTGCGTCCTCGCGGCCCGGCTCTCCGAGGATCCTGCGATTTCGGTGTGTCTGATCGAGGCAGGCCCGGCAGACGACGTGGATGCCATCCGGATCCCGGTCTCTGGTGCCCACTTGCGCCGCACCCAGTTCGACTGGGACTACAACACCCACCCCGAGGCGGGCTGCGGCGGCCGCCGGCTGTGCCTGCCACGAGGGCGGGTGCTCGGCGGCACCAGCTCCATCAACGGAATGGTCTACATCAGGGGCGCGGCCGCTCAGTTCGATCGGTGGCAGCAGCCTGGGTGGAGCTTCGCCGACCTGCTGCCCTACTTCAAACGCAGTGAGGCCAACGAGCGCGGCGCCGACGCCTATCACGGCGCGGACGGCCCGATCACGGTGTCGGACGGCAGGTCGCGCAACCCCAGCATGGTCGCCTTCCTGGCCGCCACCGACCAGGCGGGCTTCAGCCGCAACGATGACTTCAACGGGCCCAGCCAGCTCGGATTCGGTTTCTTCCAGGTGAACCAGCGCGATGGCATGCGCTGCAGCAACTCGGCGGCCTATCTGCACCCTGCCATGTCGCGCCCCAACCTGACGGTGCTGACCGACACCCTGGTTCACCGGGTGCTCTTCGATGCGACCACCGCGGTCGGAGTCAGCGCGTCCCGGCATGGCCAGCTACTGGATATCCGCGCTGAGCGCGAGGTCATTCTGTGCGGTGGCGCCTATAACTCGCCGCAACTGCTCCAGCTGTCCGGCGTCGGCCCGGCCGACCTGCTGTCCGCGCTCGGCATCCCGGTGGTTTTGGACCAGCCTGGCGTCGGGCAGGATTTGCGAGACCACACCCATGCCCTGGTGGTCTACATCCACTCCCACCCGATCAGCCTGATCTCTGCCGGAAACCCCGACAACGTAAAGCTGTTCACCGAGCACCGCCGCGGGCCGCTGACCTCGCCGGGGCCCGAGGCCGGTGGATTCGTCAACTCCGGAAACGGCTCTGGCGATCCGGACCTGCAGTTTCACGCGCTTCCGGTGATGTTCCTCGACGGCGGGTTGAGCATGCCTACCGAGCATGGCATCTCGCTGGGTCCGGACCTGCTGTATCCGCAGAGCAAGGGCAGTGTGCGGATCGGCTCCTCGGACCCGACGGCGAAGCCGCAGATCCGGCACAACTACTTCACCGAGCCTGCTGACCTGGACACGGCGGTGGCAGGCCTGCGCATCACGCTCGAGATCGCCCGGCAGGCGGCCTTGCGCCCTTACACCGAGCAGGCGGCCGTGGAGCTTGACCCGGACTGCGACGCCGACCTGCGCCGCTACATCCGGACGCACTCCGAAAGTGCTTACCACGCCGCAGGATCGTGCGCGATGGGTGTGGTGGTCGACACCGAGCTGCGGGTCACCGGCGTTCAGAACTTGCGGGTGGTCGACGCGTCGGTGATGCCCAGCGTGTTCGGCAATCCGAATACCCCGGTCACCGCCATCGCCGAGCGCGCCGCTGACCTGATCCGTGGTGTCGCGCCGCTGCGGCCCGAAACCATGGTGTCCACCCAAGCATGAGGAGCCCAGCATGAGCACTGCCGAACGTAGCGATCTCATCGAGGTGTTCTCTGACCAAGCCGAGAACTACGACCTTCGCGTTCCCTTCTTCACCCCGCTGGCGGCAGCGTTGGTCGAGCGCGTCGACATCCAGCCCGGCCAGCGCGTGCTCGACGTCGGGTGCGGCCGCGGCGCGGTGCTGTACCAGGCTGCCGAGCTGGTCGGTCAGGCCGGCGAGGTCATCGGCATCGACATCGCCCAGGGCATGGTGAGCGCCACCGACGCGGATGTGCGCCGTCGCGGGCTGACCAACATCAGCGTCCAGCTGATGGACGGGCAGGCGCCCGACTTCGCGCCGTCGTCGTTCGACCACGTGCTCGGAAGCATGAGCATCATCATGGTGCCGGACCTGCCAGCCGCGCTGGCGAACTACCGCACGCTGCTCCGTGAGGGCGGCACTTTGGGATTCACCGCGCCCGCGATGGGATCAGACTCGTTGGACTGGCGGATGGGGCCCTTTTATCTGAAGCGTTTCCTCGCCGAGGCGCTGCCCGAGCTGCGTCCGCAGGACATCGCCGACTACCTGGACGTGTTCGGCAAGATCGAGCCGCACCGCATGCTCACCGAGCTGCGCGAGGCCGGCTACCGCGACGTGCGGGCCGTGGACGTGACGATGGTGGTGAAGGCTCCGACGGCTCGTGAGCTGATCGGCTGGACCTTCACCCACGGCGCCCGGGTCTTCTGGAACCTGGTGCCCGAGCCGCGGCGAAGCGAATACGCCCAGCAGTGGATCGAGCGCGTCGAGGCCGAGTTCGACGGCCGCGAGCCGAGCTATGACACGGTGTGCCGGATGTTCCTCGCCACCAAATAAGCCGCGGTGGCCAGGCCCTGCAAAACGGGCCTGGCCACTGTCGTGTCCGCCGCCCGGGTCCCGTTCAGGGACCCGGGCTCGGAGCGTCAGTTCTCCTGGATCACCGAGCAGATGTTGCCGGCCGGGTCCTTGAACCAGGCGATCGGCGGCCCGCCGAGCCGAAAGACGCCCTTGTCGTCCACGCCGTCGAACGGCTCGGGCGTGATGCCCGCCGAACGTAGCTTTTCCACGGCCGAGTCGATGTCATCGACGGCGAAGTTCAGCATCGTGTACTCCGCAGGCACGTGCTCCTCACCCTTGGGGTACACCAGGACGTCCTTGCCGGGCGCGAGATGGAGCTTGACCATCCCGTGCTCCTCGGTGAACGGGATCTGCAGGGTCTGGCCGTAGAACTTCTTGGCCGCCTCGACGTCGTTCACCGAGAAGCCGCTGAATGCCATTGCCGTGTCAAACATGATGTTTTCTTCCGATCTCGAGTTGCGGATAGGTCATGGTCACAGGTGACGCTGAAAGCTCAGGCCCCTGCGGGTTCAGTCCGATCGGGAGCGGGCTGCGGCGCGCCACTGCCACTCCAGTCCGCCGGTTTCGGGCTTCCGAGCAGGATCAGCACCAGCACCGCGGACAAGAGCATGAGCCCGGCGCCCACCTGGAACGACAGCGCGTAACCACTGGTCACGGCCTCGGCCGGCGAGGCGCCGCTGTTGAGGCGGTCTGCGGAGTGGCTGAAGGCCAACGCGGCCAGGCACGCGATGCCGATCGCGGCCCCCACCTGCTGCATCACGTTCTGGACCGCGGAGGCCAGGCTCGAGTTCTGCATGTCGACATCGTGCAATGCAGCGCTGGCCGAGGCCGGAATGGCGATCCCGGTGGACAGGCCCAGCACGATCATGCCTGGCAAGACGCCGGACAGGTACGAGGTCGACGGGTCGATCATCCCGGTGAGGAACAACCCCACCGCTGAGCCGAAGAAGCCGATCGCCAGCACCTTGCGGACGCCCAGGCGCGGCATCAGGGCGTTGTTGATGCCGATGCCGATGCCGATGCTGAGGCCGAACGGCAGGTAGGACAACCCGCTGGCGATCGGGCTGTAATCCAGCACCTGCTGCTCGAACAGGGTCAACAAGAACGCGTAGGTGAAGAAGCCGGCGGTGCTGATCAGGGTGCTGACATTGGCGACCAGCCTGGTTCGGTTGGAGAAGAAGCTTCGCGGGATCAGCGGAGTCGCAGAGCGCCCCTCCCAGACGAACATGCCCACGAGAAGCAGCAGCCCGCCGAGCACCGGAACCAGCACGCGCCACGAGCCCCACGAGTTCGGCACGACCTGCAACAGACCGTAGACGACGGCCAGCAGGCCCACAGTGCCGGCGATCGCGCCGGTGAAGTCGAGGTGGTCGTACTCCCGCTTCATCCGGCTCTCCTCGGTCAACCGCGGGATCAGCACCAGCGCGACCAGCGCGACCGGGACGTTGATGAAGAAGATCCACCGCCAAGACGCGAGGTCCACCAGCACCCCGGAGATCACCGTGCCGGTGACGCCGCCGAGGCCGGCCAGGCCGCCCCACAACGCGAAGGCCTTGCCACGCTCGGCCGGGTCGGTGAACAGCAGCGCGACCATGCCCAGCGCGGCCGGAGCCGCACAGGCCTCGCCGGCCCCTTGCAGGAACCGTCCGATGACCAGGACCGCGGAGTTGGTGGCAGTGCCGCACACCACCGATGCGACGGCGAAGATGACCACGCCGATCAGGAACAGCCGCCGCCGGCCGAAGATGTCGGCCAACCGGCCGCCGAACAGCAGCAGGCCGCCGGCCACGATGACATAGGCGTTGACTACCCAGGGCAGGCCGGCGTCGGAGAATTTCAGGTCATTCTGAATGCTCGGTAGCGCGATGTTCACGACGGTGACATCCAGCACCAGCATGAACTGGATGAATCCCAGGACCGCCAGCGTCTTCCACCGCCGAGGGTCCGGCGGTGCGGCATTCCGAGGCGGCCCGCCGCTCGACAAGCCTGCTGCGCTTGTCGAGGAACCGGCCTGGCCTCCGGCCGGCTCGGTGGCGGCGTGCTCCGAATGCGTCGTCATCGGCTCTCCTTCACAGTGGATCGGGTGGGGCGGGTGGGGCGACTTGAAAGCGGCCCAGGCCCGCCGGCGTAGCCTGGTGCGCGCGCTCTGCGATGTTTGACCACATCGCGCGAGTGCCCGCACACTATGGAACGTCGGAGCGCGGGGCTCAAATCCGACACGCTGCGACCAAGTCGTTGACGTGGCACGAGGTAGACCACGAGTTAGACGTAGTACGAGGAGGCGCTTGGTGAGGTACCTAGTCATGATCCGGAGCAATCCGAGGTTCCGGGAACTCTGGGAGACCTGGCCGCAAGACAAGCGCATGGAGTTCGGCCGCAGTCACCTGGCGCTGAGCAAGTCCCTGCACGAGTCGGGTGAGCTGATCGCCGCGGAAGGCCTCGGCGACCCCGCTGAAGGGCTGCTGGTGTCGGTGCGCGACGGCGAGACCGTGGCGATCGACGGGCCGTACGCAGAGGTGAAAGAGCACCTGGTGGGCTTTCTGCTCATCGAGTGCGACAACCGGGAGCGGGCCGCCCAGATCGCGGCACAGGTGCCGGACGCTCAGTACGGCCAGGTCGAGATTCGGCCGGTGATGGACGTGAAGAGCATCGACTTCTGACGGTGGACGCCCTGGAGCAGTTGCTGCGCGGCCTCACCCCCCAGGTGCTCAACGCGGTGCTGCGCAAGTACGGCGACTTCGACCTCTGCGAGGACGCGGTTCAGGAAGCCATGCTGGCAGCGGCCGCGCAGTGGCCGCACGAAGGCGTGCCGCGCAACCCGAAGGCATGGCTGATCACCGCCGCCTCACGGCGTCGCATCGACCTCTGGCGCAGCGAACGCGCGCGCCGCGAGCGTGAGGACGCCGCCGCGGTCGTCGAGGTGGGCGACCTCGAGCCGGTGGCCGGCGTGGACGACACGCTGACTCTGTACCTGCTGTGCTGCCATCCGGCCCTGACGGAGGCCTCACAGATCGCGCTGACCCTGCGGGCCGTCGGCGGGCTGACGACCTCGGAGATCGCCAGCGCTCTGCTGGTCTCGGAGTCCACCGTGAGTCAGCGCATCCTGCGGGCCAAGAAGCGCATCCGAGACACCGGCGCGGAGTTCCTGCTGCCGACCGCTGCCGACCGGCAGAGCCGGATGCCCGCCCTGCTGCGAGTGCTTTACCTGGTGTTCAACGAGGGTTACGCGGCCAGCTCGGGAGGCTCGCTCATTCGCGTCGAATTGAGCGCGGAGGCCATTCGGCTGGCCCGGCAGCTGCACGAGCTGCTGCCGGCCGACGGCGAGGTGGCCGGGCTGCTGGCGCTGATGCTGCTCGCCGATGCCCGCCGGCCGGCCCGCACCCGTTCCGACGGAGCGATCGTGGCGCTCGCCGACCAGGACCGCACGCTGTGGAACCGCTGCGCGATCACCGAGGGCACCGCCCTGCTCGAGCGGACCCTGGCCACCGCCGCGCTCGGGCCCTACCAGCTGCAGGCGGCGATCGCCGCGGTGCACGACCAGGCCGCCACCGCGGCCGAGACCGACTGGCCGCAGATACTCGGCTTGTACGACCTGCTCCGGCTGGTCGCGCCTGGCCCGATGGTGGAGCTCAATCGGATCGTCGCGGTCGCGATGGTGCACGGGCCCACCGCCGGCCTGGAGCAGCTGGCCGTCGCGGCGCAGGATCCCGTTCTGGGCAAGCACTATCGGGGCGACGCCGTCCGCGCGCACCTGCTGGAGATGGCCGGTGACCACGACGGAGCCCGCCACTACTACCGCCTGGCGGCCCGGCGGACGCTGAGCCTTCCCGAGCAGCGCTATCTGGAATCGCGCGCCGCCCCGCCGGCTGCCCAGGAGCAGCGCGACGCCTGACTGCGGCAGTGCCAGCGCGGCGCCTGAGCACCCGGGCGGCTGAGCACGCCATAGCTGAGCACCCGGGCGGCTGAGCTTCCAGAAGGCAGGGCAGCCCCTGCCGAGCCCCGCAGGCATGAAGAAGTCAACGGTGTCTCCGCTCGCTAGTTTCGTGGCAACACAGCGAGCCCGACCGCCAACACCCAGCTGCGCACGGGGCGACTCGTGCGAGTGATTCTCGACGTCA
>WUUC01027321.1_pt1 | contig 16791 bp, 1 predicted proteins | sample 6278441 | NCBI WGS metagenome assembly WUUC01 (sample SAMN13675441, study PRJNA597444) | soil metagenome | isolation source: soil | place: USA: Washington | collected 2017-10
GCAGTTTGCTGCTGCATGGGCGACGGGACTTTCAGGTCAAGGTCAGAGGTCATCGCATTGAACTCGGTGAAATTGAGGTAGCCCTCACTCAACTCGATTGCGTGCATCAGGCCGTCGCGCGCGACTTCCACGATGAAACCGGCCACAGCTATCTTTGCGGCTATGTGACGCTCAAGCCTGGAAGACAGGCGGACGAAGTGAGCCTCGCCAGTGCTCTCTCGGCAAAGCTCCCGGACTACATGGTGCCCACAGCCTTCATGGTGCTCGATAAACTTCCTCTGACACGGAACGGGAAGATAGACCGGCGAGCGCTCCCAGCCCCCGACCTCTTAAAAGAGTCGCGCAAGACCGGCCAGACCCGCCCGCGCACGCACGCCGAAAGAGTGCTGTGCCTGATCTGGAGCGAAGTTCTCGGAGTGAAAAGACCAGGCATTCACGATAATTTCTTCGCTCTCGGCGGCGACTCTATTCTGAGTATGCAAATCGTCTCTCGGGCCGGACGTGCGGGTCTTAAGCTGCTCACCAATCAAGTCTTCGAACACCAGACCATTGCTGAGTTGGCGCGTGTCGCAACGCCCATGACGCAGGCGGCGAGAGAGACCGGCGAGGTAAGAGGCCCCATTCCACTTACTCCGATCCAGCAGAGGTTCTTTCTACTACACAAGCCGGAGCAGCATCATTACAACCAGTCCCTCATGATCGAGGTGCCCGCCGATCTAGACCCGGCGATTCTCCGTCAAGCTCTGGAAAAAGTCGTGTCGCATCACGATGCGCTGCGCCTGCGATTCCATCATGACGGAAATAAATGGTTCCAACAGATCGCTGACGTGGAAGAGATGGCGGCAGCGCTCCAGGTGGAGGACCTCTCTCTGCTTCCGGTCAACGAGCAATGCCGTCAGCTGGAAGCCGTGTGCGCCTCAGCCCATGCCGGCTTGAATCTTTCGGCAGGCCCGCTCTTGCGCTCAGTTCTATTTCTGTTCGGCGGCGATCAGAAGACTCGGCTGTTCCTGGTGGCTCATCATCTGGTAATAGACGGCGTTTCCTGGCGCATCCTGCTCGAAGACCTTTCCGTTGCTTACCGGCAATTGCAGGCGCACGAAGAGCCGCGGCTGCCTGACAAGACCACAACGTTCGGCGAATGGGCCACGTTGTTGGCCGAGGCCGCCAACTCAAGCGCCGATCTGGACCGCGACTACTGGCATCTCCTCGAATCCGCGCCGGTAACGCCCTTGCCGCTGGACGATGCTGGTGACCTGCAAGCGAACGTCGTTAGTTCTGCCGAGGAGATCACGTCCAGTCTTAGCGCAGAAGCGACCAAGGCATTGTTGCAGCAAACGCCGCGAGCGTATAACACACAGATCAACGACCTGCTGCTTGCTGCCCTCGCCCTCACTTTGAAAGAGTGGACGGGCGACGAGCGGGTGCTTGTCGCCCTTGAAGGCCACGGGCGCGAACCGTGGATCGAAGAGACCGATCTTTCTCGCACCGTCGGTTGGTTCACGACGCTCTTTCCCGTTCGGTTGAACGTCCCTGCGGACGGCTTGGAAGGACTCATCAAGTCGGTCAAAGAGCAATTGCGGTTGGTGCCGTCCAACGGATTCACTTACGGTCTGCTCCGCTATCTGGCGGTTGACTCAATCGTCGGCCCGCGCTCTGCGGCCCAGATCGTCTTTAACTATCTCGGCCAGATGGATCCGCTCCTGCCCGCCGACTCGCAGTGGACACTGGCTCAGGACTCAACCGGGTCGGGTCGGAGCGCACAGCAGCGGCGCGAATACTTGTTTGAGGTCAACAGCTATATCCTCAGGGGTCGCCTGCACATAAGCTGGGGCTATAGCCGCAATTTGCATCAAGAGAATAGCGTCCGGCGGCTGGCCGACAGCTACTGTGCCAATCTGGAGAGGCTGATTGCGCACTGCCTTGAGCCTGCTGCGTTCGGCTTCACTCCCTCCGATTTTCCGGTTGCAAGAATCTCTCAAGCTTCTCTCGATGAATTGGCACGACAATTAAAGTCGGCATCTCAACAATCTATCCGGGATGAAGTCGAAGACATTTATGAACTCACACCGACACAGCAGGGGATGCTGTTTCATAGCCTTTACACGCCATCATCTGAAAGCTATTTCAATCAGCTGACTTGCTTGATTGAAGGCGAGTTGGACACGGAGGCTTTCCGCGCGGCGTGGCGGCAAACGGTTGACCGCCATCCGGCTCTCCGTACTTCGTTCCATTGGGAGGGCATCGAAAAGCCGGTTCAGGTGGTGCATCGCAACGTTTCATTGCCCTGGGCCAATCTGGACTTTTCAGAAGTCGAAAACGCCGAAGCGCTCGAACGCTGGCACGAAGAATTGCGTCAGAGCCGAACTCTGGGGTTCAAAACCAGTGAAGCCCCGCTCATGCGTTGGACAATGGCGCGCTTGGGGCATTCGCGATGGCGGTTCAATTGGAGCCAGCATCACCTGTTGCTCGACGGCTGGAGTTCCTCGCTCATCCTGGGAGAAGTCCTTGAGACTTACGCGGCAATTCGGGCCGGACGTGAAGCGGCGCTCGCCCGCCCCCGCCCGTTCCGTGAGATGGTCAAATGGCTACAGCAACAGGACGTGCCCAGCGCCGAGCGATTCTGGAAAGAGAAACTGACCGGCTTCACAACGCCGACCCCGCTCCTTCTCGGTCGCCCTGAAATGGAAGGCAAGCGCGCACCGGAGCTTTATGCCGAAAAGGAAACCTTCCTTTCTTCAAACGCCACCGCACGCCTCGTCTCGTTTGCACAGGCTAACCAACTGAGCCTCAATACCGTGGGTCAGGGTGCGTGGTCACTTTTGCTGAGCCGCTACAGCGGGGAACCCGATGTCGTCTACGGCACAATCGTCTCGGGCCGCCCCCCCGATCTTGACGGTTCAGATGAAATGGTTGGCCTGTTCATCAACAGTGTTCCCGTGCGTGTGCAGTTTGATGAATCCGAATCGGCTGTGACATGGCTAAAACGCGTGCAGGCCAGTCTTGTCGAGCAGGAGCAGTACGGCTATTGCTCGCTGGCCGAAATTCAAACCTGGAGCGAAGTCCCCGGCGGAACACCTTTGTTCGAAAGTCTGTTGATTTTCCAGAACTACCCGGTTCAGGAAGTTCTCAACAAACCCGTGACCGGCGTTCGCGTCAGCGAGTTTCAAGTTTTCGACCCGAACAATTATCCGTTAACGCTCGTCGTGACGCCGGGCGAAGTGCTCTCTTTGCGAGTCCTCTACGACGCAGGCCGTTTCGATGAAGACACCATCGCGCGACTGCTCGGCCATTACCAGACTATCCTGGAAGGCATCCTTGCCGCGCCCGATCAATTGGTGGAACAGATTGACCTGCTGACAGCCGCCGAGCGTGAGCAGATTCTCTCGGAGTGGAATCAAACCGCGACGGAAGTGCCTGCTGGCAAAACCGTGGTTGACCTCTTTGAGGCACACGCCGCCAACACGCCGGATCGCGTGGCACTTGTTTGCGGTGGCGTCTCGCGCACATACGGCGAACTGAGTGAACGCTCCAGCGCCCTCGCACACTATTTACAAGAGGCCGCCCCGATTGAACCGGACGACCGCGTCGTCATCTTCATGCAGCGCTCTGAAGCGATGGTGGAAAACATTCTCGCCATCTGGAAATGCGGAGCCGCTTATGTTCCTGTTGATCCGAATTATCCTGCCGAACGTATCGAACGCATTCTTGCCGATGCAAAGCCCCGCTTGATTCTTGCCGAATCAGCCGCCGCGCTCGCAAGCTTAACGGTGGAGGCCGCCGTCTTGTGTCTCGACGCGATCTCACTGCCCCCAACCGCGCTTCCCCCGCTTCAACCGAAAGCGTTACCGCACGGGCTGGCGTATGTCATCTACACATCCGGCTCGACGGGAAAACCGAAGGGCGCGATGGTGGAGCATCGGGGAATGATGAACCACATCCTCGGAATGGTGCGCGATCTTGAGATAACAGAACAAAGTGTGGTGGCCGAAACAGCTTCCCACTGCTTCGACATCTCCGTATGGCAATTCTTCGCCGCCTTGATTTCCGGCGCTTGTACCCACATCTACCCGGACAACATCGTGCTTCAACCCGCCGAACTCGCCAGTAGTCTCGACCATGATGGGGTCACGGTGGTGCAGTTTGTTCCTTCCTACCTTGCGGCCTTCATTGATGAGTTGCGGAGTGTTCAACCGCAGCAACCGCTCTCGCATTTGAAGTTCATGGTTCTCATCGGAGAGATTCTGAAGCCATCCTACGTTGAAGCATGGTTCGCGCTCTACCCCGGCGTTAGAATGATGAACGCTTACGGGCCGACGGAAGCATCTGATTCCATCACGCACTACATCATGGATCGAACGCCGGATTTGGCGAGTATCCCCGTTGGTCGGCCTGTTCAGAACCTTAAGGTCTATATCGTTGATAAGCGTATGCGGCTGTGCCCGATTGGTGTTCGCGGGGAGATTTGCGTGGCTGGCGTCGGCGTGGGCCGGGGTTATCTGTTCGACCCCGAACGCACCAGCGCCGTTTTCGAGGACGATCCATTCCAGGAGGCCGCGAACAACCAGCTCTATCACACGGGTGACATCGGATGCTACGCGCACGACGGCAACATTTTCTTCTTCGGCAGAAAGGATTTCCAGGTCAAAATCCGAGGCCATCGCATCGAATTGGGAGATGTGGAATCGGCCATCACTGGCCTTGACGGCATTACTAACGCGGTGGTCATTGCTAGAGAAGAGGTGAGCGGTGGGCAGTACTTGTGCGCCTATGTCAGCCAAAGCGACCGGGCCGCCTGGTCAGCCAGCGCGCTCCGCGACGCATTAGGCCAGAAATTACCAAGTCACATGTTACCCGACGTGTGGATGATTCTGCCTGAACTGCCGGTGACTCCGAACGGCAAGGTAAACCGCGAAGCCCTGCCCGAACCCGCGAGCCAAACGGCGGCGCGGTTGAACCGCCAGCCTCCGGTGACGCGCGTTGAAAAAGCCCTCGCCTCGATTTGGCAGGATGTCCTGAAGCGGCCCCTTGGCGTCGAGGATCGCTTCTTTGAAGTCGGCGGCCACAGCTTACACGCGCTCAGAATTGTCAGCCGCATCCGGCGCGACCTCGGAGTTAATGCAACGCTCGCGCAACTGTTCACCTTCGACACCGTTCGCACGCTCGCCCTCGACCTCTCAAACTCTCAACTTCACAAAACCACTACGATTCCGGCTCTACCGGATCAAGCTTGGTACGATGTGTCTCATGCGCAAAAGCGTATTTGGCTGGCGTGTCGCACCGTGGAGGCTTCCATCGCTTACAACATGGCGGGCGCTTTCCAGTTGGAAGGGCAGCTCAACACGACCGCGCTGATCGAGGCTTTGAATGCTCTGGTTGAACGGCACGAGAGTTTACGAACCGTGTTTGCTCTCGTTGGCGGCGAACTGCTTCAACAAGTCAGGAGCGCGCAAACGTGTGGCTTCGAGGTCGCGCAGATCGAAGCACCTTCACGCATAGAGGACCTCATTGCAACAGAGGCGGCAGGGGCGTTCAGCCTTGCCGAAGGGCCATTGTTCCGCGCGACTCTAGCACGCATCAGTGAGCAACGTCATGTTCTGCTCATCACCATGCATCACATCATCAGCGATGCGTGGTCGCTGCGTGTCCTCATGAAAGAGTTGCGGGCACTCTATCATGCCTTCTGCTTTGGCAACCCGTCTCCGTTTGAACCCTTGCCCATTCACTACCGGGACTATGCCGCCTGGCACAATCAACTGCTCGAATCCCAGGAAATGCACTCGCATCAGGATTATTGGAAGCGGCAGCTTCAGCCCCCTGTGCCGCGTCTGGAGCTACCGATAGACTACCCACGAGCGGCCCCCAACGGGCGGGCGGGCGGGCGCGTGACTTCCCTCATAGATCAAGACACGGTCAACGGCTTATCCAAGCTCGCGCAGCGCCACGGCACATCGCTTTTCGGAGCGGTGCTGGCGTCAATCTGTGTGTTGCTTTACCGCTATACAGGCCAGCAGGAGATTGTCGTTGGCTTTCAAAGCGCGGGCCGCGACCAGCACCAACTGGAAGATCAGATCGGCGTTTATCTCAACACCGTGGTGCTGCGCGCATGGCTGGAGCCGGAAAACAGCATAGCGAAAACGGTCGCTTCAATCGGGGAAGTCGCACTCGAAGCGCTCGGTCACAGCGACTATCCATTTGACCTTCTGCTGGAAGAGCTTCGCCTGAGAACGCCGGCCAATCGTTCGCCGATTTTCGACGTGCAGATAGACTACGTTCAAGACCTCGCCTCTGAAACTTCGGCAGACACAAGCCCCGAACTCACCATCACGGATCTGTCTCAAGACGCGGCCTACTCAAAGTATGACATTTCATTCCTGATTCTTGAGGCAACCGAAAAATTGGAGGTGGTGACTGTCTACAACGCACACCTCTTCCGTCGTGAGACTATCGAGACGATGCACCAACGCCTTGCCGTCATTCAAAAAGCATTTCTCAAGGATGAGACCCGAGCGGTCAGCGAAATCGAGTTGTTCGACGAAGCGACTCGCCCCGCGGGCAAACGTGTTCAAGTTGGCTTGAGGCTGGGCGGGGCGAAGGTTGAATCACAGCAGGAGAAGAACTCGCTTGTTGATGCTCGACCGCTTTAACGAAGCGGACTCTCCGTCGTCGCAACGTCGGAACTGAAGCGGGATTGAGAAACGAAAAGGGAAAATGTATGAGCCGGAGCGATTTGGTTTACCTGAAAAACAACGTCATCGCGGAACCGCTCTTCGCCGGCTGGTACGTCTGGCCGCACCTGATCTCTCCGGCCACCTGCGCCATGAACATCACTGGTCGCCACTTGAAAATCATGAACTCGTACATCCAGTCGCCCCAGGTACATGCAGCGGCTGTGAAAAACCCGAAGATGCTGGGCGGCCCGTTCATTGATTACGTGGTCAATCGTGCCGAAGAAGTTAAGTTCCTGCGCGACAGGACACTCGACGAGCAGGCACCTTTAATCGCTCTCGCCCAGGCAATTCAGCAATTAACGAAGCTACTCAAAGAGGAAGCCACAGGCTTTGCCCTCGAACCCCTTTACGAAAAAGTTCCCGCACCGCTGCAAGGCTATGTGGAGTTGTTCTACGATCTTCAGAACCAGCCATCATTTCGCTTTTATGAGGCGCTGCTCTACAGGAGCCTTTATTACCAACGTTCGGCGCAAAGCATCCTGCTGACCACAGCCGACACAGACGACCGGGCATTTGTCTTGAGCACACCGCGCCTTCCCGGCGCACAGGGCATCAACATCAAGCTGCCTTTCGACCAATCACCGTTTGATGATCTCTTCGGGATGCGCCGCACATCCGGCTCCTACAACCAGGTGCGTGATGCGCTCTCCATTTCCAACGGCGAGGAGCCGTTATTCCGCTCCTTCTTCACCGACTCAAGCCCGAAAGTAGCCGAACGCTTTCAAGGCGAGGGACTTCGCCTCCGTTACTTTGGACACGCCTGCCTCGTTCTCGAAACGAAAGACGTGTGCATTATCTCCGATCCCGTCGTGAGCCAGCCATATGAAGGGGCCGTCGTGCCGCGCTTCACGTTGGAAGATTTGCCGGGCGTGATAGATTACGTCGTAATAACACACAACCACCAAGATCATGTTCTGCTCGAAACGCTCCTGCAATTACGTCCCAGCATCCGTCACATCATTGTTCCGCGCTCCGGCTCGGGCCAACTCCAAGACCCGAGCTTGAAGCTTATCCTGAAGGCCGTCGGTTTTCCGAACGTCATCGAACTGGCGGAGTTTGAATCTATCGAAGTGCCTGGCGGGCGAATCACCGGGCTTCCGTTTCTCGGTGAACATGCAGACCTGCATATCCAGAGTAAGCTCTGCCATCACGTCGTGCTTAACCAGTACTCGGTTCTCTTAGCCGCCGACTCCTGCGCGGTCGAGCCGAAAATCTACGAACATGTCCACGACGAAATAGGCGATGTGGATGTGCTCTTTCTCGGCATGGAGTGCGACGGGGCTCCGCTCTCCTGGCTGTACGGCCCGCTGCTGACCGAGCCTCTCAACCGGGACCAAGATCGTTCCAGACGGCTCGCGGGTAGCAATTTTCCGCGGGCCATTGGAATCGTTGAATGTTTCCGCCCCAAAGAAGTTTACGTCTACGCAATGGGGATGGAGCCGTGGCTCAATCACATCATGTCGCTGAAACACAGCGAGACCTCAGCGCCCATGGTTAATTCCACCAAGCTCGTGAACGAGTGCCGCAATCGCGGCATTGTCGCCGAACGCCTCTTCGGCATGAAGGAATTGATTTATCAGAGGGACAGATGAGATGGCGGTGTAATCAGGACAGGAAAGCCTCTAACCGGAATGAACCTGAAGGGCATCAATCGTGGAAGATTACAACGTTTTAGTGACAGACCAAAGACTGAGCGGTGCCGTCTCCTTTTGGCGCACCCGTCTGGCCAACGTCGGCGACACCTTCCGTCTCGTCTCAGGCGTGAAGGCGTCCGGTGATAATACCTGCACTGAGCCATTGACGATAAACCTCAGCCCCGCCGCCAAGGAGATTATTACCGGCATTGGCGCAGGAGAACTCGGCGAGTTTACTATCGCCACGGCGGCGATTGCCCTTCTGCTAGGGCGCTATAGCTGCCGCACAACGGTCGTTCTTCGGACTCCGCCCCTTGCAGACATCGAGCCAAACGATGCCGCGTCCGTCCCGCTCATCATTGACATCAACGACCACTTGAACGTCGCTGAATATCTTGGCGAAGTGGCGCGCATCGTCGAAGAGAGCTACGCCGAAACGTTACTACCGCTACGCGAGTTAGCGAACCGCGAAGGCCGTGTCCCGTTCGACCACTTGACCACCGTTGCTCTGGCTGACAACCGGCTGCACACTTCTCCCGGCGAGGTTGAATCCGGCGAGGTGCGCTTCCAGCTTGACCTCGGCGAAGGCAACATCAAGCTGCACTGGCGCTCGACGGAAAGTTTCCTGGCCGAAGGACTAGCGACCAGCCTCTCCGGTGTTATCGAACAATTCGGGCAGCTCGATGCAAAAGTGCGAGACATCGAAACTGTCCCTGCCGCCGAACGGCAGAAGCTTCTCAACGATTTCAACGACAATCCCCTTGCGCCCGTTCCCTTCCTCACCGCAGTTGAGCTGTTTGAACGGCAGGTGCAGAAGACTCCCGACGCTCCGGCACTAATCTTTCAAGGCGAGGTCACGACCTACGCCGAGTTGAATGCCAGGGCGAACTGTCTGGCGCACCGCCTGCGCAATCAGCACAAGATGGGCGCGGAGGTGGCAATCGGCATCCGTCTTGATCGCTCGGACTTGATGATCGTCGCCGTTCTCGGAATCCTCAAAGCCGGGACGAACTTTGTTCCGCTTGATCCGCATTATCCACTCGAACGTGTCAATTACATTCTTCAAGAAACCGGCCTCACGTTGCTCATCACTCAGTCCGATTACATGTTCGATGAGTTGAATTTCGACGGGCTGGCTCTGGCGCTCGATCTTGAGCCGCCCAGTCTCCCCGAAGAGACAATGAATCCGAACAATTTTATCAATCCCGACTCCCTCGCCTACGTTATCTATACGTCGGGCTCTACCGGTAATCCCAAAGGCTGTGAACTGGAACAGAGGAATCTTTCAAACTACCTAACCTGGGCTGTTGACTATTATTTCGAGGACGGCTCATGCGGGAACTTCGGCCTGTACAGTTCGCTCTCCTTCGATTTCACGATCACCAATATTTTCTGTCCCCTCCTGCGCGGCAAGTCTCTCTATATCTACCCGCAGTTCGACAACATCCAAACGATTCTCACTCACGCTCTCGACAAGGGCAGCGGGATTGACGTGATGAAGCTGACTCCTTCACACATCCGTCTGCTCGAACACCTCTCTGTCGGCGACTGTGGAGTTCGGAAAGTCATTGCGGGCGGTGAAGAGCTGACAGCCAGAGAAATTGAAATCCTGCGGGCACTGAATCCCGCCATCGAAATCTACAACGAATACGGCCCAACCGAAGCAACCGTCGGTTGCATCGTCAAGAAGATCAAAGATGAGGCCGAGCCGGTGCTGATCGGTCGCCCCATTGCGAACACATCCATCTTCATCATGGATGACGGGTTGAAGCTAGTACCGATTGGCGTCAAGGGCGAAATCTGCGTCTCTGGAATGGGGCTGGCTCGCGGCTACTGGAACCGTCCAGACCTGACAGCTACGAAATTCATTCCCCATCCGTTCGCGGTCGGCGAGCGCCTTTACCGCACCGGCGACATGGGTCGCTGGCTGCCAGACGGGCAGCTTCAATGTTTCGGTCGGAACGACGATCAGGTCAAGGTTCGTGGCTATCGCGTCGAACTAGGCGAAATCGAATCAATTCTCGCCGCTCACCCACACATCCGCGAATCGGTCGTCCTGCTTCGTGAAGATCAAACGGGCAACAAAAGGCTGGCCGCTTATCTCATCACCAGCCCGCAAATCGCGGTCGAAGCAGCACGCCAATATGTTGCCAGCAAGTTGCCCGACTACATGACTCCGACCGACTTCGTGTTCTTGAGCGAATTTCCACTGAGCGCCAACGGCAAAGTGGATCGTCACGCTTTAGCGGCCATCGAAAACGCTGACCGGCGCGATTTGCTGCCGAGTGTCCCGCCCAGAAACGAGCGAGAACAGCAACTCCTGCTCATCTGGCAGGAACTGTTTGACGCGCCCCACATCGGCGTCACCGACTCTTTCTTTCATCTTGGCGGCGATTCGCTTCTGGCAGTGCAACTGGTTTCGCGCGTCTGGAATAGCTTTGGCGTCGAGTTAACGATTGAAGATATTTTTGAAGGGCAAACAATAGCCGACCTCGCCGAGCGCATCGACTTGGCCGCCGCGCCTTCGCCAGGCTCGCCAGGTTTGCAAATTGAAGCAGCGCTTCGCAACGCAGAACTGCCGCTCTCCTTCTCGCAACAGCGGCTCTGGTTCCTCGCGCAACTGGAGGGGCCGAACTCCGCTTATAATCTGTCCAGCGCGGTTAGGCTCGACGGCAAGCTGGATGTCGCCGCTCTTGAAAGCGCCATCTCAGCCGTCATTGCCCGCCATGAAGTCTTGCGCACCACGTTCCCTGATTCCGGCGGCAGGCCGTCACAACGAATCGCGGAAGCGCCTCCGTTTCGTCTGCCTGTGCAGGAGCTACCGCCTCTGCCCGTTGGCCGCCAACAGGCGGAAGTACTCAAGCTCGCGGCGGAAGAGGCTGCTCGTCCGTTTGATTTGGCCGCCGGACCATTGCTGCGGATTAGCCTGTTTCGCCTGAAGGCAGACACTCACATCCTGGTGTTGACTATCCACCACATCATCTCTGACGCTTGGTCTATGGGCGTGCTGATTCGTGAAGTGTCTGCGCTCTACACAGCCTTCCACGAAGCCTCGCCTCCCGCTTTACCGGAACTACGCGTTCAGTACGCTGATTTCGCCGAGTGGCAGCGGCGGCGGATGCAACCGGAACACGTTCAATCGCAGCTCACCTACTGGAAAGAGAACCTTAAGGGAGCGCCCGTCCTCCTCGAACTCCCAACCGACCGGCCTCGCCCCTCAATACAATCCTTCAACGGGGCTGCCGCCGCCTTTAAATTCAGCCCTGAGTTGAGGGCAAAGCTCCAAGTTCTTTCGCAGGAATCGGGCGCGAGCCTCTTTATGATCCTGCTCGCCGCCTTTTCGGCGCTGTTGTCCCGCTATGCGAATCAGCAGACAATAGTCATCGGTTCGCCGGTCACTAATCGCCCGCTGATTGATCTCGAACCGCTCATCGGTTTCTTCGTTAACACGCTTGCCCTGCGCATTGATCTTTCCGGGAATCCATCGTTCCAGGAACTACTCGACCGCGTTCGCCGCGTGGCGCTGGACGGCTATGCGAATCAGGAGGTCCCGTTCGAGCAACTCGTAGATGCCCTCGACCTTGACCGTAATCTCAGCCACAGTCCCGTCTTTCAGGTGATGCTCGCCTATGAGAACACCTCGGCGTCCACCCTTCGATTGCCTGATCTTGCCGCCACACCGCTGCGGGTGGAAACAACGGGCGCGAAGTTCGATCTGACACTTTACATTGACGAAGCCGCCACCGGAATTGCCGGTTCATTTGAATATAATACTGACCTGTTCGACGGCGAAACGATTGCGCGAATGATCGGGAATTTTGAGACCATGATGGAAGCCGTCGTCGAGAATCCCCGGCAATGCCTCACTGAAATCCCGATCCTATCCGAATCCGAACGGCGACTGCACAAAGAGCGGAACTCGACCTCATTGGCGTACCCGCTGCGGTGCATACACCAAATGTTTGAAGACCGGGTAGCAGTTGCGCCCGACGCGGTGGCGCTCATCTTCGGGCCAGAGCAGTTGACTTACGGCCAACTTAACGCGCGGGCCAACCAACTCGCGCATCACCTGCGCCGCCACTACGCTGCCGGCCCCGAACTCCTGATCGGCGTCTGCCTGGAGCGCTCCGTCGAGTTGGTTGTCAGTCTCCTGGCAATTCTCAAAGCGGGCGCCGCTTACGTCCCAATTGATCCCGACTACCCGGCGGAGCGCATCCGCTTCATGCTGGAAGACTCGCGCGTGGCCGTCCTCCTCACCACTGAGCGCTTGGCCGGACTATTGCCCTCATCCGACAGCTTCATGCTGTGCGTTGATAGGGCGCAAGAGGAACTGGCCGCCGAGAGTACCGCCAACCCGGAGGCCGCGTCGGGACTCGACCATCTCGCTTACATGATCTACACGTCAGGCTCTACGGGCCGCCCCAAGGGCGCGCTCAACACGCACCGTGGAATCTCCAACCGGCTGCTCTGGATGCAGGGCAACTACCAGTTGAGTCCCGAGGATTCTGTTCTTCAGAAGACGCCTTTCAGTTTCGATGTTTCGGTCTGGGAGTTTTTCTGGCCGCTGTTAGCGGGTGCTCGCATGGTCATTGCCCGGCCCGGCGGTCATCGTGAAAGCGATTATCTGGTCAACCTCATCGCCGCACAGGCAATCACCACGCTCCACTTCGTTCCCTCCATGCTCCGTGCATTTTTAGAGGAACCCGATGTCTCGCGCTGCACTTCACTGCGACGTGTCATTTGTAGCGGTGAAGCTCTGCCCCTGGAGCTTGCGGAAAAATTCTTCGGGCAGTTGACGACCGAACTGCACAACCTCTACGGCCCGACGGAAGCCGCCGTGGACGTGACCTCCTGGCAATGCGTTCCGGCGAGCACGCGGCACCGGGTTCCGATTGGCCGGCCCATCGCCAACACACAAATCTACATCGTGGACGAAACCATGCGGCCTGTGCCGACGGGCGTTGCCGGGGAACTGCTCATCGGCGGGGCGGGCGTCGGGCGCGGCTATCACAACGATCCGGCGTTGACAGCCCAAAAATTCATTCCCGACCCGTTCGGCGCGGAACCGGGTGCGCGGCTCTACCGGACGGGCGATCTGGCGAGGTATCGTGGCGATGGCGTCATAGATTTTCTGGGTCGCCTGGACAATCAGGTCAAAATCCGTGGCTTTCGCATTGAGCCTGGTGAGGTCGAAGAAACGCTTCGCGGTCTCGACCGAGTTCATGACTGCGTTGTCACTGCCCGGCAGGATCGCGGAATCACGCGCCTCGTCGCGTATGTCGTATTCAACGACGCGGGGCAATCCGCGACGGCGCTGCGCGACTCTCTGCGAAAAACCTTGCCGGACTATATGGTGCCGTCGGCGTTCGTTGAACTACCGTCACTGCCGCTGCTGCCCAACGGCAAGGTTGATCGCAAAGCTCTCCCCGCTCCGCCCAGGCCGTCGGAATTGAAGCCGCATCCCGCTGCGAGCCTGACGCCCCGCGAAGCAATCCTCCTCGGAATCTGGCGCGACGTTCTCCGTCTCGATTCGATTAGCATCCACGATAATTTCTTTGAACTCGGTGGAGACTCGATTCTCAGCATTCAGGTTGTTGCCCGAACCAGCCAGGCTGGTCTACGCATCACGCCCAAACAACTGTTTCAAAATCAGACCATCGCGGAACTAGCGCGAGTTGCCGTCGAAAAGACCAACCGGCAACCGGCAGTGGCGGCCATTGGGCCAACACCTCTCACCCCGATTCAGCATTGGTTCTTTGAACAGGATATTGAAGAAACGTCCCACTTCAATCAATCCGTCCTCATTCAAGTCCCGGCCAACGTGAATCCTGAGCTGCTGGCTCAGGCGGTTCATCACATCTATCAACATCACGACGGGCTTCGTCTACGGTTCTCTCGCTCCGGTGACACTTGGACGCAGCAAGTGAGCGAGGCCGCCCATGACACGCTCTTCTCCTTTGAAAATCTTTCTAGCCACTTAAAAGAGGAGCGCGCGGGACGCATGGCCGAGATTGTGGGACGTGTCGAGCGCAGCCTCGACATCGAAAACGGCCCGCTGATGCGTGTCTGCCTTTTCTGGTTTGGTGACAATGAACCGGCAAGGCTCTGGGTGGTCGTGCATCACCTGGCAATAGATGGTGTCTCATGGCGAATCCTGCTTGAGGACCTCTACAACGTCTACGGACAATTCAGCCGCGGCGACCAAGCGATACTTCCGCCCAAAACAACCTCATTTAAAGAATGGGCGCACCTCCTGGTGGATCACGCACGGTCTGCCGAGGGGAAAGCGGAAGCGGAATTCTGGCTCAAATCTGTTCGGCTCAATCCGCAACCAATCCCTGTTGACCGCCCGGCGACGAAACAAGCCAACCGCATCAGGGATACGGAGGCGGTGATCATCTCGCTGGGCGAAGCGGAAACTCTCTCGCTGTTGCAGGAAGTGCCGCAAGCCTACAATACCCGCATCAATGACGTGCTCCTGACCGCTCTCGCCCTGGCCTTCCAGCAGTCCGGCGGCGGAGATAGTCTCCTCGTAGATTTCGAGGGTCACGGTCGCCGTGAATTCAAGGAAGGGATAGACCTTTCCCGCACCGTCGGTTGGTTTACGACAATCTCACCCGTCCTCATAGAAGTGGAGCCGAATGCGCCGCTGGGCGAAACATTGAAGTCGGTCAAAGAACAGATTCGGTCTATTCCCGAAGACGGCTTCGGCTACACGCTGCACAAATATCTGTCGCCGGATGCTGAATTGCAGTCTCAACTCCGCGCGTCGCCCAAGCCCGAGATCATGTTCAACTACCTCGGGCAAACCGATCTCGTGCTTCCGCCGTCTTCCGGTTGGAGTCCTGCCCCCGAAGAGGTTGGCGCTGAGCGCGCCCCGTCAGTCGTCCGCAGTCACGTGCTTGAAATCGTTGCCATGGTCACCGGCGGCCAGCTCCAGGCGAATTGGATTTACAGCAAGAAAATTCACGACCGCGAAACAATCGATCGCATCGCGCGCAGTTTCATCGAAATACTGCGTGCGCTCGTCCGCCACTGTTGCGCGCCGGCGTCGCGCGGCTTCACGCCCGCCGACTTTCCTCAAGCCAAACTCAACCAGAAAGACCTTGACAAGCTGGCGCAACTCATTACGGAGCGCAATCCGAACGCTGCCAAGGATTCGGTCACAGACATCTATGAGCTGTCTCCGATGCAGCGGGGTCTGATCTTCCACAGCCTGTTCGATCTCGAATCGCCCGCCTACTTTGAACAGCTCAGTTGTACCATCGAAGGGGATTTGAATACGGACTTGCTCGTCCATGTTTGGAAGCGCGCCCTCGAACGCCACGCCACCCTGCGCACAGGCTTCTTCTGGCATGATCTGGCGCACCCCGTCCAAGTCGTCTTCCGCTCTTTGGAGCTTCCATGGGAGTTTTACGATTGGCGCTCGCAGCAAGCCAGAGAAAGACAGCAAGCCTTCGACGCATTTCTGGCCAGAGATCGAGCGCGTGGGTTCGATTTAGGCCATGCGCCGTTATTCCGTTGCACTTTAATCCGCGAGAGCGAGACGACGCACCGCTTCTGCTGGAGCCATCATCATATCCTGCTGGATGGCTGGAGCGCGGCAATCCTCATGAAGGAGGTATTCAACGCTTACGATTCCGCCCTCAAGGAAGAGAAACTCCCGACGCTGCCGCCACCGCAACCTTATCGTGGTTACATCGAGTGGTTGCAGGCGCAGGATAACGCCCAGGCCGAAGCGTATTGGCGTCAGGTGATGAAAGGCTTTTACGCGCCCACGCCGCTACCGGAAGACCCAACCCGGTGCGCACCTGACGGCGGGCGAACGCAAAAGGAAGTAATCCTCCTGCTGACCGAAGAATTCACCGAACAGCTCAGCGCCAAAGCCAAGAGCCTTCGGATCACCCTCAACAGTTTAATTCGCGGGGCGTGGGCGTTACTCCTGAGCCGTTACAGCGGTGAGCGGGAAGTTGTCTTCGGTGTCACCGTGGCAGGTCGTCCGCCGATGCTTGAAGGTATCGAATCAATGGTCGGCCTGTTCATTAACACGCTGCCCGTGCGCTTCCATCTCAAGCCCGAAGATTCGTTGGCTTCCTGGTTAGACGACATTCATCAGAGCCAAATCGATCTGGATCAATATGCCTATAGCTCGTTGATTGATATTCAAAAATGGAGCGACATCCCTGCCGGCACGCCTCTCTTCAATACGCTGCTCGTCTTTGAGAACTATCCGGTTGACAGGTCATTCGACCGTCATCCCGGCGGCCTGCGGATGGGAGACGTGCGCGTGTTCGATCAGACGAACTATCCTTTGACATTGACGGTCATCCCCGGCCAGCGAATGCTTGTCCGCATCACCTATGACCGGGAGGTGCTGGGAGAGAAGACCGCCCACCGCCTGCTCACCCAAGTCCACACACTGCTCACTG
>WUUC01042577.1_pt1 | contig 16788 bp, 14 predicted proteins | sample 6278441 | NCBI WGS metagenome assembly WUUC01 (sample SAMN13675441, study PRJNA597444) | soil metagenome | isolation source: soil | place: USA: Washington | collected 2017-10
ATTACATATGAAATCGCATTTGCTATGTCTTCCGACTGTAGGGTTTCCATATCCTTTGTAGCTTGTATAAATCCAGTCATAGTTTTATCCGTTATTGAATCTAGTAGTTCTGTTGAAACAGCTCCAGGCTCAATACATGAAACCCGTATGTTATTCTTCGGACTTAGTTCCTTTCTCAATCCTTCGCTAAATGCAGTTATGGCATGTTTGGTTGCGCAATAGACACTTCCTCCAGCAAAGACTACTCTCCCTGCAACTGAGGAGATATTGATTATGTGCCCTGATTTTTGCTGTAACATATATGGAACTACTGCTGAGGTGCAGTATAGAACTCCTTTGATATTTACATCAACCATCTGTTCCCATTCTTCCACTTTGCCATATCTGAAATAGCTTAACGGCATCAAACCAGCATTGTTAATTAGAACATCAATTTTTCCCCATTTATTAACTGTAGCATTAGCAAGTGAATCGCAGTCCGACTTGCTTGTAACATCGAGTTTTTGAATTAATATTTCTCCATTATTCTCGATAATTTGTTTTTCTAGGTCTTGTAATCTGTCAGTGCGTCTTGCTCCGGCTACTACTCTTATACCAGCCTTTGACAATTTCAATGACGTAGCATATCCTATGCCGCTACTTGCCCCGGTGACTATTGCTACCTTATTATCCAACGAGTAAGAGATACCAATATGATTAAAAAGTTCGCTTATTTATGGATATACTATAAAAAAGGAATCATAGAAACCAAAAGTCTAATTGGCTAATTCTATTTTTTATTGTATTGGCTCATAGTAGAGTTAGAAAGGTTTTCGTTTAGTCTGTCTGTCTGTCTGACTTACTGAATGTTTGAAGCTTATGTAGTAATTTGTGTAAAAACCGGCTTGAATTTTGCGGCTATGCGTTTGTATATTAAGGACTAAAAGTTTGGCCAATACTTTTTCCTTGTTATTTAGTATTCATAGCATCATATGCAGAATCAACGTCCCTTTTATTTATACTACCATATAGGCGATATATCCCCCCTCCGGTATTATCGCTGAGATAATTCCAAATTTGTGGACTTATGGGCAAGGGTTTGAACATTGATTTCTGATCATCATCTAGTATTTGGTATACTAATTGACCTATCACGATCTGATCTGGATTGGCGAATGGAGTCATTTTGGCCGTGATGCTTATTGTGTAGCCCAATATATCAAAATGGGGATCTCTCAGAATGGCTTTTCCGTCAACCGTATGGGTGTCCCACCCAAATTGTACTACCGCATTTTCGCCAACATCTATTCCAATTCTTACTCTTAATTCTGGATAATCATATTGGTTCAAAATAGGATTTATTCCCTGACAAATAACCTTAATCATTGAAGATGCACATAATACTGCGTTAATACAACGTGAATCCAAATTATCAGCCGAGTCCACAGTAAAAAAAGCCAGAATCGCATCACCAATGTACTTCAAGACATATCCACCATATGCTGAAATGATTAGTGACATTTCTTGAGAAAATGCCCGAACTATAGTTGCTAATCTGTTTACAGGAAGGGTCATAGATAATCTGGTAGAATCCACAAGATCGATGTATAGAATCAAAAAAGTAGTTTTGGATTCTGCGTAATTCTTTAAAATGTTCTGTGTTTCTTCCATTGAAATGTCAAAATCAGACTTTACCTTAAGAGCCTTCCACATTCTTGTTTGTGCATATTTAATGGCGTAATCAATATTAACTGCCTTGTCTATGTGGAGTTTACTTACTAGTGGAATGTTAGCGTCTTTTCTGATATTTCCTAGCGATGACGATAAAGAGGAGATTTTTGTCTCTCTTCCTTTTTCACTTATTGCCACTTCCTTTATTACCCGAAGAACATCCTCTTCATTCATATCCATTTGAAGTGCTATTACCTCCGATATTATTCCAGAATTGTACAAGTTGAGGATAGTTTGTTTTTGTTCTATGCTTAAGTCGATTCACCCCCAGTAAGTTGATGATAATAATAATGATAAACAAGGTTTTAAGTCTAACTTGTATTTATGAAAAATATTAGTTACTAGTTGTTTAAAAATTTTGAAAATTCTCCAAGTTGGCAATAAATTCAATTCCAATTGAATTGAATTCTATTGCCATTATGAAAGTTAATCAACCTTATTTGTTTTTGTAGGTCGTTCTTCAAACGTACTACTAAACTTAATATTGGATTTATATAAAATTACATTAACGTGTCAAGAGAACTCATCGGTCTACATTTTATCAAAAGTCTAATGCTATTTTTTGCAATTAGTATTTTAATTGCAAATTTCCTCCTTTATAATACCAATCATATCCACGTATATGGCCATGCGAATCCAATTTCATATTTGCCGCTTGCCAATTCTGTTATTAGTAATGGACATGATGAAAGTTTGCCAGGTAAGGCAGTGATCTTGTTTTCAGAAAGACCGGAACCAAAAGTGAGTTACATACATGTTACGAATTCAAAAAATGAGAGAGTAGACAACAATGATTTCGAGATTTCAGGACAAAATGACAGAGAGGCTACTGTTACTTTGGACAAAAGTAAACTTTCAGATGGGATATTCAGCGTTTCATGGCTTGTCTTGTCCCGTGATGATGGCCATATAACCAAAGGCACCTATGTTTTCAGTATTCAGTCTCCTGAACAACAACAATTACAACAAGAAAGTGACAATAACAATACCTTCTCAGAGCATGCTATCGTAGACAACGTAAATATGACACTCATGATTTCACCTTTCTCCGTAGGACAAAATACATTTAATGTGACTCTGAGCGATCCATCAGGAAACTTCGCATCCAATATAAAAAATGTAATTATCTCAATTACTAATCAAGATGTAGGATTGGGACCTATAGTTGCAAACCTAAACAAGACGGACGAGGGAAGTTTTGCAGTTGATGGGGGTCATTTAAGTCAGCCAGGTGAATGGGAAATTAAAGTTACAGCACAAAGAAGTGGAGCTTATGATCTCAACCATATCTTTGAGGCAAGGGTGAACGCTTCATAAACAAATAATTAGAAAGTCAAATAGAATCATTATCAAGACTTTGTCTTTCAGTATTGAATAGATCCGCTTGGTTTTGCTCCAATAATGATCGTCTTCTTATATTGAGAAACCAGACCAAATGCCTTGTTCATACCTCTTTAAAATTAGCGATTAGCAGGAACTATTATTCTTTACAAACAGAACTATTAATGTCAGACATTTTGACGCCTAAAAGCTGGAAATCATAAAAGCTACGTCGGATGTTTTTCGAAACTAATTCAGACCTAGTAATCCTATACAATTCAGATAATTCAATATTTTCCAATTCAATCTTCAAGGCTCTAGTTATGTCAAATTCAACATCTAGACTAGGATTCTTAACCTCTTTATTTCTACTGTCGTTATTTGGATGAATCATATCCACGTAATACATGAGAATAGCATCCGTTCCGTAACTTGTCATCATGTCATTTTTGCTTCCAATAGTACAACGAGTTTGCCTTCAAATGTCCCAGTTATGTTTATGAGCTGTAGCCCGATCCTATCTAGCTCATTTATGAAGTGCTGATTCATAAACTTCGTTTTCAGTTTAAGTCGACCCGGGTCCACATCTTGATCCAGACTTTTTATATCTATTCCTATCATTTCCATTTTCTTATACCATGTATGTATGTCTTGTGGAGAAATATCCATCGTACTATCTTTCTGAAGTAGTTGATTTCGAATTAAAATGTTCTTGTTTAGAACCTCCTGAATGCCATTTACCACTCTTTTGGTGTTACATAATGGTGATGAGAATGTTCTGGTCTATAATTGTGTCATATCTGATGCCTTTTGAAATACATCAAAAATGGGTAGATGCATATGTGATGTATATTTCCAAAATCTGATGAAGTGCAAGAAAGAGGAAGTCTAGGTTCAAAAGTACCTCTATTTATCGTTAAGTATAGGCCAGACGTACCAGTATTAGAGTATGAGTCCATACGTAGGTTACAGCTTATCTACTTATCCTATATATGGCGCCGTCTCTCAACGAAGAGACGTATAGCATTCCATCAGGACCAATTTCCAGATCCGTTGGAACTCTAAAATCTTCTCCAAAAATAATATTCTGGAGTTCGGAATCATTGTCTGCTATTTTATCGGGCAAAGAACCATTCAGGAGCAAGGCATCTCTTTCTGAATTCAGTCCAAAATGAAAGATTCTACCAAATTCATAGTCCCCTACAAACATATCATTCTTGTAGTCAGGTCCAAATTTGTCACTATTAAAAAATAAAAGTGCAGTAGGCGATACAGTATTATTCCACACGAATTCTGGGTCACTGTATTTCCCACTTCCATTAAAGGTTACCAATTCTGTGTAATCAAAATTTGATGGGGCCAAACCTGTCACATGTTTCCAACCTCCATTAAAACCTGGTTCTACTAGATTAATCTCGTCATTTGAATAAACACCATTTTTAGTGTCCCACAAATTACCAGTTATTGGATCAAAATCTATTCCAAAAGTGTTTCTTATTCCATAGGCATAATATGTATCCAGCAATTCTGTAGATCCTAATATTCCAGAATCAACAATATTACCATCTATGAATCCCACTTGATCCGTCTGCATCAGGACCACGTTTAAAGTTTTGAGCTTTAGTTTCATGTCCTTTATCTCCATCTCCTGCAACATGCCCAACAACCGAATAAACATTATTATCTGGACCTATTACAATTGGTCCTCCATTATCCTTTGAACCTGGTCCAGCCGGCATATCTAAAAGTAATTTCTGATTTGTCAATTGACCATTTACTAACTCATATCTGTAAAGACGATTGCCTATAGGTTCCCCGTCGTCCTTGGAAGATGACTCAGTAAAATATAAGAAAACGAAGGTTTTATTGGCAACAATCGTTGAATCGATACCTATTAGTCCTCTAGAATCATTTGTCGAAACATCTACGTCTAATACTGTTTGGGAAATACGTCCATCGATGACCCTTTTAACTTTACCTGTGTCCTCCTCAGTTACCAGAAAATCGTTAGGGCCCAAAAAGGACATACCGGTGGGTCGAGAAAAACCATCAACAATCTTATCCAATTTGAAAGTAGACTCTCAAATTTGGATCTCCGAGTGATTTATTATTATCCCCCAAAAGTAGAAGTAAGGAAATTAGCACAGGTAGTAACCAAATAAAAAAAACAGATTGTTTCATAGTTTCTTTATATTTACGAGAATTTCATGAATATTAAGGATTATCGTATTAAGGTGCTTTTACTGTTATAGAAGAAACATTGTCTACTCCTAAGAATAGATAGCCATCCCTCAGATATTATGATTTCATATGACTCTCTTAACAACTTAAAAAGAATTAAATAAATATCTAATTCAAAACCATTGTAGTGACATTAGTGACATTAGAAGGTTTGATCAATTTTTCTATTTTTTGTAGTATTTGCAGATTAAAAGCTTTGTTACACAGAAGATGCTTTGTCTTGCAATTTGGAGAGTAAGTAATCTTCAATTTGGTTGTCATTATATTTTCAATCTTGCGGATAAAGTGTACCTACTGTGATCGTTGAATGCTCAAGGATTACTATAATATTTAAAACAGAGGTATTGCCAACAACTTCATGAGTTGGAAATATTAAGAGTACCATAGCCCAGACCAATACGAAAACTAGAGTATTTACCAAACCATAACCAGGTGGCTATTGGACTGAATAAGTGAAACAGAATACTTGAATACAAAAACTAATTTCCGGGACGCCTACTGCTATGAGATCCAGAACAGTACCCACAATAATCATTCGTACCTGATCTCTTATGACATATGCATTCGCATCTTCCACCGCGACTACCACTATATTTTCTCTTATTCATTATTTACAATAACATAATGACTAGTATTTTAATCATTAGATGATTTCAATTATCTATCTTACTGTTATCTGGTCTATCAACTAATCGCAGACCATCTCTCTCCCCCTTTGCCAATAGTATCTGCTGTACGTTGCATTTCGTGAGAGTATTATCATAAGATACTAAACCAAGTGCTTCAATCAAGGTTGCACTATCCATGTAGCATTTTGAATCTTTCTACGATATTAATAATAAATCAAATAAACCAGTCTTGTAATGGTTCTTTACTTGTCAAGGCTTTCATAAACTGACTATGAGTTCCCTAAGTTGTGATTAGGTCCCAAAAAACCCACCAAAAACCCAGTTTGGTTGCCTCTGATAGTATTAATTTATTAAGTATCAAAACGACTAAATAGTGTGCCTTTTATGTTCTCTGAAACCAAACAACTAAATGATCAGCAACGCCAAAGGATAGAAGTAAGTCTCGCTAACTACAATATACCATTTCAGATATTAGAAAAAGTGGCAGAAAAATGTGGATGTAAAATAGATGCTCGTTCTTTTGTGACGCGAGGATCGGGTGAGAAAGCAAACCGTTTCTCCTCTCTGAATAATGAAACAATTCTTCTCCTTCAGCGTATATTTCTTGATTGCGAAGATTGCTTCTCCAATTATAGACTTGCTGTTTATATGTCTTGGAATTATTATCCCAAGTATTATAAATTTCATATTAATCAAAACCTTGTAGGGGTATCTGGTGTCAACTATCCTGTGGACGTTTGTGTGTACGCAAAGAATACTGAGACTCTTGTTGCGGTTGGAATACAAAATCAAGAAAATGGTAAGAAAACCGATAATAAATCCCTAAAAACCTTTTTGAGATCTATCAAAGACATTTGTGGCACAGAACGGCATATCCAAAGTGCCTATTATGCTTCTTCATTTGGGTATGAAGAGAATAGTGACCTGAAGGAATTAATCGGCAAGTATTCTAGAATCAAAGATATGATCCTAAAATATGTCGAATTTAGAGATAAAGTCTTTTGTGAGATCAACCCTCAGAGAAGATCACAATAACATTGAAGGGAAAATCTAGACACTACGAACTTCAATTATACTGAATAAGGTATAAGTAAAGCATAATAAAGTATGAGCAGGTTTAGCATTATATCTTTCTCTACCGATACCATGATCAGTAAAATTTATTCAGTAAAGTTAAGTCCGACCTAAGATTATGAAGATTGAGATTCGGAAAGCGGCATAGTGTATCATTTATATTTAAATGAAATATATGTCAATACATCAATTTCACTGACGAGGTAGATATCTAACAGTAGTTACTGCATATGGTATCGACTCATATTCGTCAGAAAGAATCTCTATAGTTTTAGTAACCGCTAACATAGTTGGAAATCCTGAGGAAATGTCAAATCTGCTACAAGGTACAAAGTTTTTTAAATGATAATGAAACTACAATAGTAATATGGTAGCAATGAATTGTTAAATGATCTAGCATTATCTAGAATCATTATTTGTGAGAGAACAAAGTTCCAAAATCTTGCAGATTCGTGTATAGAAGAACCTCTGTTGTACATTAAAATAGCAATAGGAATATCCAGGGCAGCGGACAGCACACGTTGTGCTCAGGAAATAAAAAGTTGAGATTATTTTGTAGAGACATCTGTCATAAGTTTAAAGCCCACAAATCTGCTTTTGACAGTAGCTATTATAGAAACGGGCATAAAAGATGCGTAGAGTGTGAAACATTCTTACAATGGGAAGGACTTCGTTGCCCTTGCTGTGGCCGTATTCTTAGGACAAGACCGCATAACACTATTTCTAAAGGAAAGTTGCGCCTTAAGACAGGTTTAGCCGGGACGGTCCTTAACTAAACAATGCTAAAATCTAGAGATCTAGAGTTAACTCCGATAGATCACATTCATGTGTATGAAAGAGAGATGAAAAAAGAAATACCCTAGTAATTACTTCTGGACATTCCTCAATAGATATTTTTTATGTATAATCACTTCATCCATCTTAAAATACTGTCAATATTCTTGCAAGTTGGACATAAGGTGTCTTCATTTGTTGGTGTTTACAACTTTGTCAATTGTAATATTAAGAAAAGGGCTTCGTTTATGAACTTCCCCACAAACGATATATTCTTTTACTATTTCATAAGTAATTATGAATGGAATAAATGATTGTCTTCGATATGATCCTTCTAGAATGTGAGAACATTACTTGTCAAATTTGGATCTCCATACATTCCTATATTTTGAATACCATACTATAATAATTATCAAACCTATTATTAATCCAAATAGCGAATAAAAGTAGGAATTGGTAATGAAAAAACAATGTCCCCTAAGTTGTTCTAATTCTTGACTATTTTCGAGGCTCATGTTTTCCTTTCTACTAATCTCTGAGAGGCAATTTACTCCCTCGTTGTTTAGGTAGATGACCATAATGGCACTTGCAATCAAGAGAATCAGGCCTACCTTTAGATATCTATTTTTTACGATAGCGAGGTATATCTTTTTCATAAATCTAGTTTACACGCAGTCTCTTTACAAGACATGTGGAGTTATTTAAGAAATTTGCTTGCCTATCCGAGGTATTTGAAAAAATCAAACCCAAGCTATAACCTGTTTATATCGGTAGAGTCCAACAATAGGATTAGAAATGCACTTGAATAATAGCTAGATACATCTGTGACGTATCATCTCGTAGAAATAATATTGCATCACTTTATTAGTGTTTATGTGTACTGTAAATATATGACCTTAACTATAGCTGTAAGTTGAGGAATGGAACCTATGCTATGATGTTACCTACGTCATCCTCTCAATTACCGATCGACGAGTGTGAAGAGTGGATATGGGATATTTTAGATTGTAACAAAGATTGTGGGTTTGAATATATTGCCGCGGATCATAAAGAGTTTTTGATATTAAATACAAATGATTTCTATGCAGATACAAAGGCGTTATACAAAATAAGAAGGCTTACTGGTATGAGGCTGATACAGATGAGTACCCACAATGGTAGTACACAACTGTGGTTTTTCCGGCCGAATCATGTCCACTGAACTTATTATGCTATCTATTGTTCTCCGTAATGAAGATAATGCTACTCGAATGGCAAGTCCTGTTTATGAACATAGTTTGTAGTGTTTTCAAATAAAAATAATCTGGAAGATGTCATATGGAAAGTCTGCATGTATATTCAAATATAAATGATTAGGACTAATGAAATAATATTACCTTTGGCATGAAGTGAAAATCCTAGTAAGATAATATGCAGAATCTGCGTGCTTTATCCTTATCCTACGCATTTGAGGTCAATTATATACAATGTTTCCTCTTATTCCATGCATGTTGTCCAATGTTGGGAAACAGCAAACGATAATCCAGGAACAAAAAATAGTCTTGAACTTGAATAGGGCGTTCAAGGCGAATATTGAGAACAATAGTAGATATAGAGGAGCGGATCGAATTTCACCAGAACATGTAGTATCAGATAATCTAAATTTAGCTATCAATGAGGGAGAATTTATAACAATATTAGGGCATTCTGAAGGTGGAAAGAGTATTCTGTTTAACATGTTAGCGAATATTGATATATCCAATGACGAGACAAAACTTATTGAAGGATTTTTGATTGATTCGATTATAAAACAAATTTTCAATGGAACAAGGGATATGTACTATTCTTCTACTTCCTCGCAACCACATTCAAAAACTATTGACGCAGTACCGACCAGTAGATTCAGATGTGAAATTTCTTCGACTGACCAGTCTAGTTAGAAATGCAAAATATCCGACAACAACAGATCCCTAGGGAACTAGGCAAGAGGTTAGGTCTTGATGACTTAGCTAATATTATTCTGTTTATTGCTGCATTTATTGGAATATGGCAGCTAGTATACACTTTGGGAATATGGCCACAAGTGTCAATGCCTTCTCCAGCTATGGTTGCTGAATCTTTTGCAGGCTTACTCCAGGACTTTACATTGATTAAGAGTATTGGAATGACTATGTATCGACTTGTTATTGGATTTACAATATCCATCATTATCGGAATAGCGGTTGGATTAGTTATGGTAAAAATTCCAGGATTTGGAAAAACAATGAGTTCCTTTGCTGTCGGATTACAATCGTTTCCAAGTGTAGCCTGGGTGCCCTTTGCTATTTTGCTAATAGGGCTAAACGATTTCGGAATATTATTTGTTGTAATAATGAGTTCAGTATTTTCTGTGATGATGTCAACATATAGTGGAATTCGTAACATCCCTCCTCTCTATATTCAAGCTTCAAGAAATATGGGTGCAAAGGGCTTTTCGCTTTTTAGATATGTGATGATTCCAGCAGCCACTCCTTCTTTACTTGTCGGAATAAAACAAGCATGGTCGTTTGCATGGCATGCACTAATAGGGGCAGAAATACTTATTGCAGCAGCCGTGGGCCTAGGTCATATCTTGCTTGTTGGCAGAGAATTCCAGCTTATGGATCAAATCATTGCATCGATGATTTCAATATTTGCGATTGGGTTGTTATTTGATAGAATTATGTTTTCAAAGTTGGAAGATAAAGTACGAGATAGATGGGGTTTGAACCAGAATATTGAGAGGTAATGTAGAATAATAAAAATACGAGAAGCTACAATCTATCATGTATTATTAGATAGACTATTATTCATTTAGAATTTAGTGATGTGGGGCGCTGCCAAGAATTTACACATTCAGATGGCTAACTAGGACAAATAGGGAATCTTATCATAAAAAAACTGAATATTACTAAATCTATTCTCAAGAATTGTATCATTAACTCTCTGTTTGCGACCTTGTAGATTTGGTAATTGGAGGATAATAGAATATGCATGCATGACATTAAAATACAGTATCATGGCGAACTCTTCTAATTCTCGACCGACGAGCGATCTCTCTTATTCTGAATAAACTACTCTGAATATTTTACCTTGTCCTAGTGAAACAACATATAAGTTGCCATCAGGTCCAACCTCTAGATCGCTAATCCCAGCAAAACCCTCTCCAAATATTATGTCTTGCTCGCCAGTCTCCCTTGTCTCTGCAATTTTATCTTCCAATTCCCCTGTTAATACAAGCTGTGTTCTATCTTGATTCAAGTCAAAGTGGTAAATATTCCCTGTAACTATACTGCCAACGAAAATGTCATTCTGATATTGTTGTCCTAGCTTATCAGAATGCAAGAATATAAGAGCAGTAGGCCCTAAAGTAACGCTCCATACAAACTCAGGATCACTGTATTTTCCTTTTCCATCGAAGTCCACTAAACTATCTGAAGCAGAGTCTTCACCATTTTCGTTCTCAGGGTCAAATTCATTATTATTCAAGATAGAGGACATTCCCTGAACTTGGATCCACCCACTGTTAAATCCTGGTTCTACTAAATTAATTTCATCGTTCTCCCCCGGGCCATTTTCAGTGTCCCACAAATTATCAGTTATTGGGTCAAAGCTAATCCCGAAACTATTTCTTACACCATAGGCATAGTATAAATTTAGAGGAAACTCATCACCTATAATACCGCCATTAGGTACTGGCTCACCATCTAAAGTAATTCTAAGGATGCCACTTCTTCCATCTGGTTCTACTCCGTCAGGATAGTTCTGAGTTTCAGTTTCAAAATCTAATTCTTTATGTGAACCATCCACATCTCCTACGGGGATATAAAGATTATTGTCAGGCCCAATTGTAATGGCACCACCATTATGGCGAGGGCCTGGAATAGCCGGTAAATCCAATAGGAGTTTAGGATTTACGAGTTTATTATTTACCAACTCATATCTATAAAGACTATTTCTCAGGGGATCTATTCCTTCAGATATATCTTCTGCATCTGCTGATTCAGCTTCCGTATAATACAGGTAAACATATGTGTGTCCTGGGATATCTTTTGAGACTGCAATCCCACACATGCACCTTTCCTGTGATGTTGCTACATTGACATCCAGTAATGGTTCCCGTAACATCTCACCATTTATTACCCTTTGAACTGTCCCCTTTTCTTTTTCCAAGACCAAGAAATCATCGGGCCCAAGGAAAGCCATGGTTGTAGGAAACTCGAGTCCTTCAACTACAGTTTCAACTCTCAAATTCGAGTCTCTGATACTTACGGATTCACTACCAATCGCAGCATTAACGTCGGGTATGTTCTGCTCCTCCTCCTGTACCTCTTCATCCTCTTCTTGGGCATTTGCAAGATACCCAAAGGTAACATTAAAAGTTAAGAGTAATACTGTTAATGAAAAAACTGTACCATCGCACAATAGACTACGCATCAAGAACAACAAGTAGGTTATGAATTAATATCTATTCCCATGAATCACAAGTAAGTATGTTCTTTAATTGAGTTATTTAAAATTCGTTGGTACTATGTAACACAACTTGTAGTTTGATTAAAAAGAGGCAACTAAAACCCTGAATCCAACAAATGAAATTAGTTAAGTTGTGTTTCAAGTTCTAAGATTTACTTGATTAATTTCCTATCAAATTTCAAGTTTTTGCTGACCTTACCTTTTAGAGATCCAAATCACGACCCCTGAAAATATGATTGCTAGGCTTACTCCAAAAATTACATATCCATTTATGGTCCATTGGGGATTTTTGTACATAAAGGAAGACTCAGGACCGACAATTGATTTACTCTGTGCTGTAAATACTAATCCTGCTGTACCAGCTAGTATTCCAATAATAATTAATATTTTACCCAGATTTTTTCTATCCATACTTTTTTTATCATAGAATGTTATTTCTCGGCTTAGGTGCCTAATATTCTATTGCCAGCAAATGTCAAAACTGGCTTATTGGACTTTCATTTGCCATCTCTACTCCATTTATCATTAGCTGACGGTAATTTATTCCATCTCCCAGATTTACTTTTGTTACATTAAATAATAATGTACTGAATTAAATTAAGAATAAGGAAACAACAATATGTACGAGGATCTATGAAATGCTTCCGTTAAAAAATGGTAGCTCAACATCAACTTTAATTGAGATAAAAGCATGTGAAGAATCCCCATTAGTGCAAAAGAAGCAGACAAATATCTCGAACAAAACGAGGGAAACAGTATTTAAGTTGGAAGGAGCAAAGCTAAGTGAATTAACCATGGTAAATCCAATCCTCATAGTTGTAGTAGTATTGATAACCGCATCGATAGGTCCTTACGTAGGTACCAGTTTTGCGCTACATGACTCAACGCTAGGTGTAAACACGTGGCTAGCTAGTGACAATAGTACGCAGCTCGATACAATTGATTTGAATAACGGCCCAACAGCTCCAACTGCTGACGCAGGAGGTGCAGCGGAAACTGAGGATGAGGTTGTGGAGGACGAAGAGGTGGATGAAGAACCAGAGGAAACGCCAACAGACGAAAATGAGACTGATGAAGAGGATGAATAACACGTGAATGATGCCTCTTAAAAGATCAAGTTAACAGATAGAACCCAGAAAACATTCATGTTATGCATACACGTCGTATTAGGGCGGCATAATTTTAACTATTAAAAATACAGCCCGTACGGAAGTTAGTAGTTAAACTATTTTATTATTTAATTATGCGTTTTCTCGCTGCATTTCAGTTCCGTTTGATGAACTCTTGGACAACAATATACTGAATATAGTTAATAAGTATGCAAGGGAATAGTAGAATAGTTGCGGCAGTATATCAAAAGTCAAGAAGAAAAATCAACTATAGATGACGAAGGCACCATCTGGCCCCAGGTAAGGTTCAACCAATGTCCAATTAGGACTAGCCTTGGGGTACTAGGTAAGAAGTGGACCATTCTTATAATCAGAGATATCGGCTTTCTCAAGATAAATCGTTTCAATCGCCTCTTGGAATCTATTCAAGGCTTAACGCCAAGGGTTCTTTCAATGCGTCTGACGGAGCTAGAGAAAGAAGGTTATATAGAATGTTTTGAGGAAAAAAAATCGCCGGTGATGGTGCGATGGAGGCTTACACAGAAGGGCAAGGACACCATGCCTATCTTGATGCAACTAACCGCCTTCGGTTCCAAATGGTACTCCAATGTTGTATTCGAGGACAAAAGACCCAGGAAGTTAAATGAGATCTTTCCCCAGCCAATAGCAAGAGAAATAATTAAAAGTTATCACCTAAAGGAACTTCTATCGTAGTAAATATAGAAAATAAGATGGTGCAGCCGTTCGAAATGCTCTTTGAGCTATTGAAATGCAGAGTCATTTTTCCTTGATCCAAGCTCTGAATTTTGTTTTTATGACAGATTCCTAGTTTCATACTTATCTCCACATTTGTTTGCGCAGTTTGGATTGACAATAAATATTGTATGCTGGTCCAAACTGTACTTCATCGTCCGTTAATTCCTATATGGTGGTATTGTGCAAAATATGGGACTTGTTTTATCAGTATGTACCAATATCAAAAATTGATTCTTGTATTACTGTAAGTACTTGTCATACAGGTATGACTAGACAACAGTCAGGTTAAAACCAGTCAAGATTATTTATATCAAAGTCAGGTATCATATTCATTCAGAGAATAGGAGCGATCAATTACTATCCTACTAGACAAATTTGGATTTCAATTAAGACTTAAAGATAGAGCTAGTGCTGGAAATATCCTAGGTGAAGCATTAAGAAATATTACTAAAAATGAAAGAGAAAGAAGAGAAGATATTATGACATTAGGAATACCTCGCGGAGGAGTAATCGTAGGTAATATAGTGGCAAAGAAACTATCATCGGAATTTGATATTATTATTCCAAGAAAACTCAGAGCACCACATACTGAAGAAGTTGCCATAGGTGCCGTAATGGAAGATGGTTATGTTTATCTGAACCGCGAGATTGTCAGAGAGTTAGGCATATCTCAGGATTATATTGAAAAGGAGAAATCTATTCAAATAAATGAGATAAAACGCAGAACAGCTATCTACCGTAATAGGACCGACACAATTACGACCCGCATACGGAATAAAAAAGATATTGTGTTGGTAGATGATGGAGTGGCAACTGGAGCGACAGTTATAGTGACAGCGAGATGGATCAAAACAATAAATCCAAATTGTTTGATAATTGCTGTACCAATTGCTCCAAAAGATAGCATAAATTTGTTAAGAAAAGAAGCCAATCATATTGAGGTTATTACTTCTCCTTCCTCCTCTAATTTCAAGTCAGTAGGACAGTATTATCGCGACTTTAAACCTGTCACAGACGAGCAAGTTATTAATATTATGAAACCATCAAAGGAAATGTAAAGAATAAATCATCAATGGACAGATATTTCAATTGCGATTAGTCTGTCCTGCTATATCCTGCTATATGCTATAATAACAAGACCTGTTATATCTGTTTTTACACATTCTTTTGGATAATTTTATTAAGCAACGTAACTAGCTTCTTACTAAATTTTACTGGAAATGTTTCTGGGACACGATATAGATCTTTAAGTTTTGAAGGAAGGGTATTTAGCTGTTGTAAATGAAATTCTTGAAGGGTACGTATTGATGGTATCTCTCCCAAAATCTCTCCCTTTTCAGCATATTTCCTTAATAAGGGAATTGAGTTATTACTGTCATCCACATCTTCGTTTTCTAATGTTACAAGATCGAATTCTAGTGAGTTGTTCAAAAATATTCTATGTATCTGTTTAGGCCCGGGATATGATTTCTTGCCAGGACTTGTTTTGATTTTATATACTAATTCTCCTACATAATCGGCACCATAATTGTCTGCTTTTGCCTTATTGTTTGACATAACCAATGAGGAAGATGATGATGGCGATGGTGGGATCCTCATCGCAACCAGCTTGTATATTCCATTCATTGCAGGATCATCCCTTGATGTAACTAATTCTGTTCCAACAGCAAACCAATCTATGGGGGCGCCCCTGTTAATCAGATCCTTTATCAGAAATTCATTCAGGTCGCCGCTGGCCATAATTTTGGTGGAAGAATAACCTGCTCGATCTAATATCTTCCTTACATCTATACTTAATTGAAATAGGTCACCGCTATCTAATCTTATTCCGGTGGGATGGATTTTAGCTTGAATGATCTTTTTGACGGCTGTAATGCTGTCATAGGTATCGACTAACAAGAATCCAGATGGAATTAAATGATTAAACTGCTGAAATGCTTCCACCTCATTTTCAAAACTCATTATAAATGAATGGGCCATGGTACCAAATACTGGAATTCCAAGCTTGAGACCTGCATGTATATTGGATGTGCCTATGCATCCTCCGATAAAACTTGCCCTTGATGCAAGAAAGCCTGCTTGGGGGCCATGGGCTCGCCTAGAACCAAATTCGATTACAGGTCTGCCACTAGCCGCATTTACGATCCTTGAGGCCTTAGTTGCAATTAAACTCTGATAATTAATAATTGATAACACGCATGTTTCAACAATTTGTGCTTCAATCATAGGAGCCTCGATTCTAAGTAGAGGCTCGTGTGGGAATAATATAGTACCTTCAGGAACAGCCCAAATAGTACCTGTAAATTTGAAAGCCCTTAAATAGTCAAAGAAATCCTCGTCTACGTTCTTGAATGGTTCAAGAGATCTTATGTAAGATATTTGTTCGTCACTAAATTTCATGCTTAAAATAGAATGTAATGCCTGTTCCAGTCCAGCAGCCACAATATATGATCTATTCAGGGGAAGCTTTCTGACAAACATCTCAAATATTCCTCTGCTCCTACTTATCTGATTAGGACTAAAATAGTAGGCAGCAGCCATTGTCAATTGATAAAGATCTGTACAGAAAGATGTGCACTCACTTTCGCCCACTGATCTTGAAGGGATTTCCATTGAAATAACGTCAATATCTATCGACAATTGTTCAAATATATCTTTATGAAAGAGGATTTTCTGTTCGCATAGATATGGGCTTAATATTTTTC
>WUUC01112112.1_pt1 | contig 16787 bp, 6 predicted proteins | sample 6278441 | NCBI WGS metagenome assembly WUUC01 (sample SAMN13675441, study PRJNA597444) | soil metagenome | isolation source: soil | place: USA: Washington | collected 2017-10
TGGGTGCCGCAGAGCCGGAGCGAGCACGTGCTTAGGCCGTCGTTTTGTCCCGGTAGAGAACTGCTAGTTATCGGTCGAACGGTCCATCCCCTCGCCTCCTCCCCGACTGCCAGCGCCTCGTCCGCCTCCTAGAAGACGATCTCCGCGGCCGCCTCACGGATCACCCCGACCTCGACGCGCCACTCCGCGCCGAGTACGAGCTCGCCCGGGGGCGAAGCCGGACAGGACAGAGCTACAGCGTATGGCTTGACGAGCGCCTGACCCAGGTCGCGGTCCATTGGGTCTTGGCGGCCGTCTTCCTTCGATTTCTGGAAGACAACCTCCTCCTCCCTGAGCCATGCCTTTCCGGCACCGGAGCTCGCTTCGATCAAGCACGCGACAGACAGGATCGATTTTTCGTCCGTGCGCCTTCCGCGTCAGATCGGGAGTACCTGCTCGCTTGCTTTCGCGAGGCGGAGAGTTGGCCGGCCACTGCGCCGCTCTTCGATGAGCGACACAATCCTCTCTTTCTCCTCGGCCCGTCCGCGGACGGCGCTCGTGCGATCATTGATCTCTTCCGCAAAGTCGATCCGGACTCCGGTGCGCTGGTCCACGATTTCGAAGATGGAACATGGGACACGAGGTTCCTCGGAACGATTTACCAGGATCTCTCTGAGTCTGCCCGCAAAAAATTTGCACTTTTGCAGACTCCTGAGTTCGTCGAGGAATTCATTCTCGACCGCACGCTGGAGCCTGCAATTGCAGAAGTCGGCTTTCAAAATGCCTCTTTGATAGATCCAGCCTGCGGATCGGGTCATTTTCTTCTTGGTGCCTTCCGGCGGATCTTTGATCGATGGCAGCAGGCCGAACCCGGCATAAACCCACGCGAGCTCGCCCGTCGCGCTCTCGATCAGATCGCAGGAATCGACGTCAATCCTTTTGCCGTCGCCATCGCGCGGTTCCGCCTGCTCATCGCGGCTTTACGGATGTCCGAGGCACAGCGCCTGGTGGATGCACCGGCATTTCCGCTGCATTTGGCAGCGGGTGACAGCCTTCTCCACGGAGAACGGCTCCTTGCCACTCGGGGCATCCAGATGCCACTGGTCGACGCCGATCGACTCGCCCATGTCTACAACACCGAAGATGCCGAAGCGCTTCGCCGGATTCTTAGGAAGAAGTACATGGTTGTCGTGGGTAATCCGCCATATATCACTCCGAAGGATTCGGCCGAAAACGAGGCTTATCGCGACAGATTCGGCTCCTGCCATCGCCAATACTCGCTCGCCGTCCCGTTTACGGAACGCTTTTTCGATCTCGCCGCACGTGCTGGACAGGATCAGCCGGCGGGCTGGGTCGGGTTGATCACGTCGAATAGCTTCATGAAGCGGGAATTCGGCAAGAAGCTGATCGAGCAGTACATCCCGCGCTGGGATCTGACGCATGTCATTGATACATCCGGGGCGTACATTCCAGGGCATGGCACTCCCACCGTTATCTTGATTGGCAGGCACCGACCGCCAGTCTCGGAATCCATCCGCACGGTCATGGGTATCCGTGGCGAACCCTCGGTACCGGAACAGCCGGCCCAAGGGCGTGTCTGGACCGCGATTTTGAATCAGATTGACCAACCTAGCCTACAAAATGAATTCGTCAGTGTTTCGGATCTTCCCCGTACGCGCCTTCAAACACACCCGTGGAGTATCGGTGGCGGAGGAGCATCGGAGCTGAAGGAGCTCTTGGACGAAACCTCGGAGAAGCGTCTATCCGGGACAGTTGCTGAGATTGGCTTTGGGGCGGTAACACGAGAAGACGAGGCTTATCGGATCTCGGAGGAAGTCGCCGCACGTCATAGGATTCCGGCAGATCACGTACGCCCTCTTGTGGCAGGCGAAGAGATTCGGAATTGGATTATCAGCGATTCAGTCGAAGCCATCTGGCCGTACAGCGCGTCCTCCCTTGAGCCTCAACCGTCAGAAGAAGTCTCTCGATTTTTATGGCGTTGGCGCACTCAATTGTTGAAGCGGATTGCCTACGGGCAGACCCAGTTGGAACGTGGGCTTGCATGGTTTGAATACTCGATGTTCTTCAAAGAGCGTTACCGTGTTCCGCATTCAATCGCTTTCGCGTTTGTGGCCACGCACAACCATTTCTTGCTTGACCGAGGCGGTAAGGTCTTCAAACAGACCGCACCTATCATCAAGTTGCTTGCCGGGGCCACCGAAGACGACCATTTCTCCCTCCTCGGTCTCCTCAACAGCTCGACTGCGTGCTTTTGGCTCAAGCAGGTCCTCTCTGACAAGGGAAACGGCGGTGTGGGAGGGGGTATCGGAGATGAACTCTGGGAGCGTCGATTCGAGCATGATGCTACCAAGCTAAGCTCCTTCCCTCTTCCATCTGAGCGACCATCGGCCATAGCGCAGATGCTCGACGAGCTTGCGCGGGAACGCGCAGCGGCCTCGCCGCGGAAGGTTCTTAAAACCTCTCCAAACCGAATCACTCTCAACCACGTGTATCAACTCTCAATCTGTACGGAACACCGTCTAATTGCCCTCCAAGAAGAACTCGACTGGCAGGCCTACCGCCTCTATGGCCTCCTCGACACTCCCCTCGAAGCCGACCCCGCTGAGGTACCGGAGGTCTCCCTTGGGCAACGACCTTTTGAGATCGTGCTTGCTCGCAAGATGGCAGCCGGCGAGGTCGAAACCAAGTGGTTCGAGCGCCATGGCTCGACTCCGATCACCGAGATTCCGGCGCACTGGCCCGAGCCCTACCGGCACCTTGTCGAGAAGCGCATCCGGGCTATCGACGAGAACCCCTCGATCGCCCTGATCGAGCAGCCCGAGTACAAGCGCCGATGGAACCGCGAGCCCTGGGAAGAGCAGGAAAGACGTGCCCTGCGCAACTGGCTCCTCGACAGACTCGAGGACCGCCGCTACTGGCCCGATCCTCCAACCCCTGTCAGCACGGCCCGGCTCGCCGACCGCCTGCGGCAGGACGAGGAATTCCGCCAGGTTGCCGCTCTCTATCGAGGGCGCGATGACTTCGATTGGACTGAGTTGGTCTCCGAGCTGGCCTTGGAGGAAGCCGTCCCCTTCCTCGCTGCACTCCGCTACACGGACTCCGGCCTGCGCAAACGCGCCGAATGGGAGGAGACCTGGCGGCTGCAGCGTCTCGAAGACGAGGGAAAATTCAACGGCAAGGACATCCCCGTGCCGCCGCGCTACGCCAGCGCCGACTTCCGCAAGTCGTCCTACTGGCGCCTGCGCGGCAAGCTCGACGTGCCCAAAGAGCGCTTCATCCACTATCCCGGTCTCGAGCGCGGCGCCGATCCGTCCCCGGTCATCGGGTGGGCCGGCTGGAACCATCTCGAACAGGCGCAGGCCCTGGGTACCGCCTTTCAGGAGCTGCGCGAAAAGGAAGGCTGGGGCGCCGCACAGCTCACCCCGGTCCTCGCCGGATTGCTGGAGCTTCTCCCCTGGATCCGGCAGTGGTACAACGACCCCGATCCCACGCATGGCGGTCTGCGCCTCGGTGACTTCTTCTCCGGCTTTCTCGATGAGGAAGCGCGTGCTTCGGGGCTCACGCGAGAAGACCTTGTCCATTGGCGTCCAGCGGTGAAGGCGCCCCGTGGCCGGAAGGCACGCAACCTGGGTTGAAAGCTGGCTGAAGCCGAGCCAGAAGAATGGCCCTTCAGCGCCGGCACGGTCGGAGCAGCCCGGCTGTTCATCGCAGCGCCCCCTGAAGGCGGCTTCAAGCGACGCGCTTCGGAACTTCTGGGGCGCCCCCTCTCCCATATGCGGTCGCACCACCGAAGCTTGCTCCTACCTGATTCCGAAGCACTGAAGATAGAATTCCGCCATTCACCCAAGGAGCCAGCTTGATCTCAGCCGACCGCCTGCTTACTGACTGTCAGCGCCTCGTCCGCCTTCTCGAGGACGACCTCCGAGTGCGCCTCACGGAGCATCCCGAGCTCGACGCCCCTGTACGCGCGGAGTATGAGCGCGCGCGTGAAGGTAGCCGCACGGGGCAGAGCTACAACATTTGGCGCGATGAGTACCTGACGCAGGTGGCGGTCCATTGGGTGCTCGCCGCCGTGTTCGTGCGCTTCCTGGAAGACAACCGCCTGCTGCCCGAACCATGGCTCTCCGGCACCGGCACCCGCTTCGACCAGGCGCGCGACCGCCATGCCCAGTTCTTCGTCCGCGAGCCGGCCGCATCGGACCGCGAGTACCTGCTCGCCGGTTTCCGCGAGGTGGAGAGCTTGCCGGCCATGGCGCCGCTCTTCGACGAGCGCCACAATCCTCTGTTCCTCCTGGGTCCCTCGGCGGACGGCGCCCGTGCGATCATCGACCTCTTCCGCAAGGTCGAGCCCACCACGGGCGCCCTGGTCCATGATTTCGCGGACGAGACCTGGAACACCCGCTTCCTGGGTGATCTCTACCAGGATCTCTCCGAGTCCGCCCGCAAGCGCTTTGCCCTTCTACAGACGCCAGAGTTCGTCGAGGAGTTCCTGCTGGATCGAACGCTGGAGCCGGCGATCGCTGAGGTGGGCGTCCAGAAGGTGACGCTGATCGATCCCGCCTGCGGCTCGGGGCACTTCCTGCTCGGCGCCTTCCGACGGATCTTCGATCGATGGCAAACGGCCGAGCCTCTCGCGAACCCTCGCGATCTCGCCCGCCGCGCGCTTGATCAAATCTCAGGGGTAGACGTGAACCCCTTCGCCGTGGCGATCGCGCGGTTCCGGCTGTTGATAGCGGCGCTTAAAGTCTCGGAGATCCAGCGGATGATGGATGCGCCGGCGTTTCCGTTGAACCTGGCGGCTGGCGATAGCCTTCTCCACGGAGAACGACTTCTCGCCACACGGGGTATCCAGATGCCGCTGGTCGGCGAAGACCGTCTCGCTCACGTGTACAACACTGAAGACGCGGAAGCTCTCCGACGGATTCTTGGGCAGAAGTACACGGTTGTCGTGGGCAATCCGCCATATATTACGCCGAAAGATCGAGCAGAGAATGAGGCGTACCGAGACCGGTTTGGATCCTGTCATCGGAAGTACTCTCTCGCCGTGCCGTTCACCGAACGATTCTTCGACCTCGCCCAGAGGCTTGACGCTAACCGACCGGCAGGGTGGGTCGGGATGATTACAGCCAACAGCTTCATGAAAAGAGAGTTCGGCAAGAAATTAATCGAACAGTACATCCCACGCTGGGATCTAACCCACGTAATAGATACTTCCGGTGCTTATATTCCTGGGCACGGAACGCCCACAGTAATCCTGATTGGCAGACACCGCTTGCCGGTTGCAAGAACCATCCGAACAGTGATGAGCATTGTAGGGGGCCCCTTGAATCCGGGTAACCCAGCCGAGGGGCTCGCCTGGGCGTCCATTGAGAAGCAAGTCGATTTACCAGGTTCTCAGAGCAAGTTTGTAAGCACCGCCGACCTTCCCCGCGAGCGCTTCCATCATCACCCCTGGTCTATCGGTGGAGGGGGCGCTTCGGATTTGAAGGAATTTCTTGAAGATCGCGGGGAAAGGCCTCTAAAGGCAGAAGTAGAGTCCGTCGGCTTCGGTGCCATTCTTGGCGAAGACGAGGCGTTCGGTGCACCTCCGCATTCTCCGCGGATGCGACATGTTTCCGACACTTACAAACGCCCGTTAGTGGAGGGAGAACTCGTCCGCGAGTGGAGCCTTTCATCACAAACCACAGTAGTGTTTCCGTACAATTCCCATATAGGTCTATTATCCGATGAGCCCCTTCGAAAATGGCTTTGGCCGGTGCGAACAGCCTTATCTGCTCGCCCAGACTTCAGCAAAAAGACCTATCGAGAGGCTGGACGCCCTTACTGGGAGTACCACCAGATTCCGAAGGAGCGCAATCGCACACCGCTCTCTATAGCCTTAGCTTTCGTAGCAACCCACAACCATTTTGTGTTTGACCGAGGCGGAAAACTATTCAACCGTACTGCGCCTGTTATAAAACTTCGTGAAGCATCCACTCAGGAGGATCACCTGAAACTGGTAGGCCTCCTCAATAGTTCGACAGCATGCTTCTGGATGAAGCAGGTATTCTTTAATCGCGGTGCTGGAGGTGGTACTCGAGTCGCTTCGGGTCGCTCACCCTTGGGAGACGAGAACTGGGAAAGCCATTACGAGCATGATTCTACGAAGCTTCAGGAATTTCCCATAGTTTCCGATCTCCCCCTGGAGCTCCCACGTGAGCTCGATCGACTCGCACAGACGATGTGTGGTCTGCCAACAGCGGTCTTGTCGGAAACCAGCGCCAGTAGGGGCACCGTACAAGAAACACGAGATCGTAGCGAGACGATATCTCGCCGCATGATAGCCCTCCAAGAAGAGCTCGACTGGCAGGTCTACCGTCTTTACGGCCTCCTCGAAGATCCTCTTGAAACAGATCCTGTCGAGGTTCCCGAAGTCGCCCTCGGCGAGCGTCCGTTCGAGATCGCCCTTGCTCGGAAGATGGCGGCTGGCGAAATCGAAACGAAGTGGTTCGAGCGACACGGCTCGACTCCTATCACTGAGGTTCCTAGGCACTGGCCCAAGCCCTACCGTCGCCTCATCGAGAGGCGCATCCAGGCGATCTCCGAGAACCCCTGGATTGCCCTGATCGAGCAGCCCGAATACAAACGCCGATGGAACCGTGAGTCCTGGGAGGAACAGGAAGCGCGCGCTCTGCGCAATTGGCTCCTCGACCGCCTCGAAGATCGCCGCTATTGGCCGGAGCCGTCAACTCCTATCAGCACCGCCCGGCTCGCAGACCACCTGCGGCAGGACGACGAATTCCGACAGGTGGCCACTCTCTATCGAGACCGCGATGATTTCGACTGGACTGAGCTGGTCACCGAGTTAGCCTTGAACGAAGCCGTTCCCTTCATCGCCGCGCACCGCTACACCGACTCCGGCTTGCGCAAACGCGCCGACTGGGAAGAGACCTGGCGCCTGCAGCGGCTCGAAGACCAGGGGAAGATCGACGGCAAGGACATCCCCGTGCCTCCGCGCTACGCCAGCGCCGACTTCAACAAACCGTCCTATTGGCGCCTGCGTGGCAAGCTCGACGTGCCGAAGGAGCGCTTCATCCATTACCCCGGCCTGGAACGTGGCGCCGATCCCAGCCCGGTGATCGGCTGGGCTGGCTGGAACCATCTCGAACAGGCGCAGGCCCTCGGCACTGCCTTCCATGACCTGCGCGAGAAAGAAGGCTGGGGGAAGGAACAGCTCACACCGGTTCTCGCTGGCCTGCTGGAGCTTCTCCCCTGGGTCCAACAGTGGTACAACGAACCAGACCCGGCGCATGGTGGCTTGCGGCTCGGCGACTTCTTCGCAGGCTTCCTCGATGAAGAGGCGCGGGCCCTGGGTCTCACGCGAGACGAGCTGGCAAGTTGGCGGCCGGCGGCCAAGGCAGGCCGCGGCCGGAAGAAGAAAGATTCCAACGCATCATGACACGACTGATCCGTGAGCTGATCGACATCCCCGAGCAGGTCTACAAGAGCGACTTCGTGCTCAAGTTGGCGGACGGGCTGCAGCGCCCGAATGAGACTCTGCGCGACTATGTGGTCACAGACCAGCTTCGCCTCTGCTTCCAACGGTCTCTGGATCTCGTGCGCCACGCAGTCGAAGGGCACCGATCCGTGGCCGCCTTCCTCCATGGCAGCTTCGGTAGCGGCAAGAGCCATTTCATGGCCGTGCTCCATCTGCTCCTCCAGAACCATCCCGAGGCGCGGTCCATCCCGGCCCTGGCGCCGGTCGTGGCGAAGCTCGGCTGGGCCGAAGGGAAGCGGTTCCTTTTGATCCCCTTTCATCTGATTGGGAACGAAACTTTGGAGCAGGCCGTGCTCGGGCACTACGTCGAGTACGTCAGAAAACTCCATCCGGACGCGCCGCTGCCAGCCGTCTACCTGGCCGAGCCAATCTTCGCGGATGCGATCAACCTGCGCTCCCGCATGGGAGACGAAGCATTCTTTGCCGGGCTCAACCGTGGCAAGGAGGGCCAGGCGACCGGCGGCTGGGGAAAGCTCGGAGATGCGGGGTGGACCGGCGACAGCTTCACCGAGGCTCTGGGGGCGCCGCCCCAGGATTCGCGGCGCCTCGACCTGGTTTCCGATCTGGTGAGCCGGTTCTTCACCTCCTACCAGGACATCGCGGCGAGTGGCCGGGCAAGCGAGGCCTTCGTGCCGCTCGACCGGGGGCTCTCGATCATCTCCCGGCACGCGCAGAGCCTCGGCTATCACGGGCTCGTGCTCTTCCTCGACGAGCTGATCCTGTGGCTGGCGAGCCGGGTGGCCGACATGTCTTTCGTCACCCGGGAAGCCTCCAAGGTGGCGAAGCTGGTGGAGGCCGAGGCGGCCGATCGGCCGGTGCCGATCATCAGCTTCATCGCCCGACAGCGCGACCTGCGCGAGCTGATCGGCGATCACTACCCGGGCGCGGAAAAGCTGAGCTTTTCAGACACTCTCAAGTGGTCCGAGGGGCGCTTCGACACCGTCACCCTGGAAGACCGCAACCTGCCGGTGATCGCTCGGAAGCGCCTCCTGCGGCCGCGTAGTGACGAGGCGCGGCGGGAGCTCGACGGGGCATTCGAGACCACGCGCAAGGTCCGCGAAGAGGTGTTGACCGCCCTGCTCGGCCGCGAGGGGAGCCCGGACACCTTTCGGGACGTCTATCCGTTCAGCCCGGCCCTGGTGCAGGCACTCGTGGCCCTCTCCTCGGCGCTCCAACGCGAGCGCACGGCATTGCGTGTCATGTTGCAGCTCCTGGTCGATCAGCGGGACACCTTGCAGCTCGGTGCGATCGTGCCGCTCGGTGATCTGTTCGACGTGATCGCCGAAGGGGACGAGCCGTTCAACGAGGCGATGCGGATCCACTTCGATCAGGCCAAGCGCCTGTATCATCTGAAGCTGCTCCCTCTACTGGAACACCAGCACGGGATCACGCGCGAGCAGGCCCGTTCCCTGCCTTGGGACGATCCGCGGGTGACCGCGTTCCGCGGTGACGACCGGCTGGTCAAGACGCTGCTGCTTGCGGCGCTGACGCCCGACGTGGAGGCGCTGCGGGACATGACGGCGGGCCGGCTCGCGGCACTCAACCATGGCAGCATCCGCTCCCCCATTCCGGGCAGCGAGAGCCGGACCGTGATGAACCGGTTCCGGCAGTGGGCTGCGCAGGTAGGCGAGATCAGGCTTACGGGCGATCCGAACAATCCGACGATCGCCCTTCAGCTCTCCGGGGTGGACACCGAGAGCATCCTGGCGAAAGTGCGCGACACGGAAGACAACCGTGGCAACCGGATGCGCACCATCCGGCAGCTCCTCTTTGCCGAGCTCGGGCTTCCCTTCGAGGACAGCCTGTTTCCGACCGTTCACAAATTCCGCTGGCGTGGCACGGAGCGGCAGGTCGAAGTGGTGTTCGCGAACATCCGCGAGCTCCCCAACGACGCCCTGCGCACCAAGGGGGACGACTGGAAGATCGTCATCGACTTCCCCTTCGACGCCGAGGGGTATTCGACCCGGGACGACCTCACGAAGCTCGAGACCTTCCGCGCCGACGAGGCGGACACCGCGACCTTCTGTTGGGTGCCGGCGTTCTTCACGCACGAAGCGCTGCGCGACCTGGGCACGTATGTGGTCCTGGACTATCTGTTGACCAGCGAGAGCCGGTTCAGTGACAACGCGTCCCACCTCTCCGCGGTGGAACGTGCCCAGGCGCGGGCTCTGCTCGACAATCAGAGGAGCCAGCTCAAGCAGCGGCTGATCCATGGGCTGGAGGCGGCCTACGGCGTGGCCCCGGACCCGGCGGGCATGGTGGACCCCTCGGTCGAGCTGGCGGACCGGTTCCAGTCGCTTGACCGGCGCTTTCGCCCCCAGCCGCCCGCCGCCGCCAACCTGAGCGAGGCGCTGAACGGACTTCTGGATCAGATCCAGAGCTGGCGCTTCCCGAAGCATCCGCGGTTCGAGGTGGAGCTGGTCCGGCCGAGAGACCTGCGCAACGTGCTCAAGGTGGCGCTGGACGCGGCCCATGCTCCGCAGGGGCGGGTCGACGTGGAAAGGGAGCTGCGGCAGACGATGCGGCAGATCGCGAATCCGCTGGGCCTCGGCCAGATGCACGAGGCGGCCTTTGTGCTCAGTGACCAGTGGCGCAATCAGCTCACCCGGGGGTCCGCGGCGGCAGGGGGCGCGGTGACGGTCGGCAAGCTTCGCGCGGCGATCGACCAGCCGGATGCGTTGGGGCTGCCGCGCGAGGTGCAGGATCTTCTGTTCCTGGTCTTCGCCGAGCAGACCAACCGTTCGTTCGTGCGCTATGGCGCGGCCTTGAAGGGGGATCTCGGGCAGCTCCAGGACGAGGTGGAGCTGCGCGAGCAGAAGCTTCCGGAAGAGGCTGTGTGGCACGAGGTGCGCGAGCGGGCGGCAAAGATCTTCGGTCTCGCCCCCCCGGCCTCCTACCTGTCGGCTGCCAACGTCGGCCAGCTTCGGGAGGACCTCGGGAAAGCCGTCCACGCCCTGCGCGGGCCGGTCTCCGATCTTGGGGGAGCGTTGCGGCGATGGATGTCCACCTTCGGCGTGGACCCGGCTGCGGCGCCACGGATGCGCACCGCCGAAGCATTGCATGCCCTGGTCGAGGACCTGACCGCCGCGCCGGCCGACCGTCTCCTGGAGACCTTGGCAGCCGGGACGATCGAGACCTCGGCCGAGGCGATGGGCAACGCGGGAACCCGGGCCGAGAGGGTCGTCCAGGCGCTGGCCGACAACTCTCTAGATCTGCTCACCGGGCTGCTTCAGATCGAGGACCCGCGGCGCCAGCAGGCGGAGGAGATCCTGAGCGAGGTGCGGGAGGCGCTGACCCGCGACGAGCTCGCCGTCAACCTGCCGGATGTGGTGCAGCGGAGCTTCCGTCAGGCGACCCAGCTCCTCCTCGTGACTCCGCCGAAGCGCGAGCCCGATCCCCTTCCGCCCCCGTCTCCCGGATGGAAGGTGGTACAGCAGGCGACGCGAGAGGGTCTCGATCCGGAATCGGCGGAGGACCTTTTCCAGGAATTGGCGAAGAAGCTGCGTGAGCCCGGGGAGAGCCGGCTGCGCGTGAGCTGGACGCTCGAGAGGCGGACCGGCGAGTTATGAGCGCAACCGGGCAATCGGCGGAAGCGGCAGGAACGGCGGGCGGGGTGGGTGTTACCCTCCGCCTCCTGCAGGCGCAGGTAGCAGAGATCCGCAAGAAGGCGCGGAGCGACGAGCGGGGGCGCTCCATCGGTATCCACGTCTCCGCCCCGTGGAGCGGCGGTGCCACGCTGAGGGTTGAAGGCGAGGAGCTGCCGCTGGCTTGGTGTCCCTCGGCCCTGGCGTTCCGGGATGAGCTCATGCGCCACGAACGCGACGGCCGGCAGGCCGTGCTGCTCACCGACCGCAGCGCGCAGGAGCTGGGGCTGGACGTGCTGGCCCGGCTGACCAAGCGGCGGCTGTACACACTCGACGCCTGGCAAGCCCTGCATGAGCGGCTCGGCGTTCGCGATGTCGACCCACGGCTCCGGCAGCTCCGCTGGTTTCCCGATCACCTGCTGACCGTCTGGCCCGATGACGTGCGGCCGGCTTCCCAGGTGCTGGATGCCGAGGAAGTCTGGCAGGTCCTGCTTGGGCGCCTGGGGTTCTCCGATCCGCGGCCGGACCTGCGGGCCTTGCTGGCCTGGACGACCGTGCCCGAGCGGCTCGCCCTCTTTGCCTCTCTACCGCCGGAGGCTCGCGCTGCCTACGTGGACCGGCTCGCCGCCTCGGCGGGCGCAGTGGGCCTGGCTGTCCTGCGGCTGATCGAGGCGGGCCGTGGGAGCGAAGCCGTGGCCGCGGGTCTGGTCTGCGAGGTCCTCTTTGCCTCCGACGCAGCAGCAGACCGGGCCGTGGGACGCTTCGAGGAGCGGCTGCTGGGTGGCGCGGTTCTGGAGGCGAAGGCGGGCCGCGCCTGGGCCGCCGCCGCGTTGGAGCTGGTTCGCCACCGGCACGACGCGCATGGCGAGGCGGCGGTCGCTTCCTGGCTGGCCCTGGCCGGACAGCTCTTCGCGCAGCTCAACATCGAGCCGCTCGCGGAGCGGAGCTCCTGGCTGGAGGCCGGGTTCGAGTGGCGCGCCGTCCAATTCGCGGAGGCGTTGAACGCATGGGTCGACCACCTCTCCGATCCGGCCCGACTGGAGGCTGTCACCACCACGGCGCAGCGGCTCCACGAGCACGGCCTGACTTCCAGGCGCGAGACCGAGAAGGGCGCTGTGGAGATGATGGTGCGGCTGAGCCGGTATCTCGATGCGAGCCGGCTGCGCCGAGCCCCTCAGCGCCCGGGAAAGGGGGAGCGTTCGGCAGAGGGTTTCTCCGAGGCAGCGGCGTGGTATGCGCGGGAGGGCTCCTTTGTCGACCTCGCCCGGACGGCCGTCGCCGGTGCCTCCCTAGCCCAGAGATCCCTGGCTGCGGCGCGCGACCGCCTCTTCCGTGCCGTTACAGAGCAGAGAGAGACCGAGAATCGCCGTTTCGCGGAGCTCCTCGCCCGCTGGAGCACCACCGGTGGCGAGAGCGCGGCGCTGGTCCCCCTGGAGTCCGTGCTTGATCGAGTGGTGGCGCCCTTGGCCGCCGCCGGCCCGGTGCTCCTGCTGGTGCTCGACGGCCTCAGCTTTCCGATCTTCCGCGAGCTGGCCGACGACCTGAGAAAGCGCGACTGGGAAGAGCTCCAGCCAGAAGGCAGCGTAGCGCGGCTCTGCGGCGTCGGCCTGCTCCCGACCGTGACCGAGCTTTGCCGGACGAGCCTGCTCTGCGGGGTTCGGCGGAAGGGGGACGCGGCGAACGAGAGGCAGGGGTTTTCCGAGCATCCCGCGCTGCGCAAGCAGGGGACGGCGACGCGCCCACCCGTTCTCTTCCAGAAGAAGGATCTCGCCAGTGGCGGGCTCGGGCTGGCGCCCGCCGTCAAGGACGAGATCGAGAAGACCACCCAGCGGGTCGTGGGGCTCGTCCTGAACGTGGTGGACGACCAGCTTCCCAAAGGCGGCCAGCTCCTGCCCCGTTGGGAGGTCGGCTCCCTGCGCTTCCTCGATGAGATCCTGCAGATCGCCCGGGGAGCGGGCCGTACTGTTGTGATCACGGCCGACCACGGTCACGTGATCGAGAGAGAGACCGAGCTCCGACGCCATGAAGGGGGCGGCGCGCGCTACCGGCCCGCCATCTCTGCGACAGGCGTGCCGGGCGAGGGGGAGATCCTGGTGCGCGGCCCGCGCGTCCTGGCCGGCGACGGCCAGGTCATCCTGGCGTGGAGCGAGCGGCTCCGCTACGCCATGATCGCCAGCGGCTATCACGGCGGCGCCTCCCCCCAGGAAGTCATTGTCCCTTTGTCTGTCTGGGTTCCGTTCGACACCGCCCTCCTTGGCTGGGAACCGGCCGGGGACGACACCCCGGCCTGGTGGCAGAGCGAGTCCGCGCCGACCATGCCGGTGGCGCAGCCGAAACGGACTACGTCGAAGCCCCGCTCCCGGAGCGCTTCTCAGAACCAGGGCGAGCTCTTCGCCACGCCGATCGACTGGCTGGATGCCCTCTTCGCGGCGCAGGCGTACCGCGAGCAGCTCCGCAGGTTCGGGAGCCGGCAGGGGTTGACCGACGAAACCGTGCGCGCCGTGCTCCAGGCACTGGACCAGCGGCAGGGCCGGCTGACCCTGCCCGCCCTCGCGCACCAGCTCGGTCTGTCTCTGGCCCGTGGTCAGCTTCTCGTGGCCGCTCTCCAGCGGGTCCTCAACGTCGACGGTTTCGGAGTCCTCTCCTTCGAGCCTGAATCCGAAAGCGTGGTCCTGGACCGCGGCCTGCTCGAGACCCAGCTTCTGCGCGAGGAGGAGGAATGAGCGTCAGCCCGCAGCGCCGCCAGGAGATGCTGGATGCTCTCCGCCGGGGGACCGTGCCTTGGCGGGGGCTCGACCTGCTCGCCGTGGGGCTCGACCGCTTCGAGGCTGCCGTCGATCAGGAACTCGAGACCGCGGAGCGCGGATCGGGCGTGTTCAAAGCCTTGCGCGGCGAGTACGGCAGCGGCAAGACCTTCTTCTCGCGCTGGCTCTGCGAGAGAGCCAAGCGCCGGGGTTTCGCCACGGCGGAGGTCCAGATCTCCGAGACCGAGACGCCGCTCCATCGGCTGGAGACGGTCTATCGCCGGTTGATCGAGCGCCTCTCCACCGCCTCTCAGCCCTCCGGCGCCCTGCGCAGTGTGATCGACTCCTGGTTATTCACTCTGGATCAGGATGTTCTGGCCGAAGGGGGGATTGACGAGAGTGATGAGGCGGCCCTTGTGGCGCGCAGTGCGGACCTGATGGAACGGCGCCTCGCCGGCATCTCGCGGAGCGCGCCCGCCTTTGCCGCCACATTGAGGGGGTACCGCGAGGCGCTGGCCGGTGGCCGGCGGGAGGTTTCCGAAGGGCTCCTCGCCTGGCTCGGTGGCCAGCCCAATGTGGCGGCCGAGATCAAGCGCGCGGCGAAGATCAAGGGGGAGATCGACCACTTCGGAGCCTTGAGCTTCCTCCAGGGTTTGCTCGTGGTGCTCCGCGATTCCGGTCATCCGGGGATGGTGGTGGTCCTGGATGAGGTCGAGACCCTGCAGAGGGTGCGGGGCGACGTGCGCGACAAGGGGTTGAACGCGTTGCGACAGCTCATCGACGAGATCGATGCGGGCCGTTTTCCTGGCCTGTACCTTCTGGTCACCGGGACCCCTGCCTTCTTCGATGGGCCTATGGGGGTCCAGCGCCTCCCACCGCTCGCTCAGCGTCTCCAGGTCGACTTCGCGACCGATGCCCGCTTCGACAATCCCAGGGCCGTTCAGATCCGCCTTCGCAACTTCGATCTCCAGGGACTGGAGGAGGTTGGCCGGCGGGTGCGAGACCTCTTCGCTTCCGGCTCCCCTGCCGCCGAGCGCCTGCACCAGTTGGCAGACAACGCCTATCTGGAAAGTCTGGCGCGGGCGGTGACGGGAGAACTCGGGGGGAAGGTGGGCATCGCCCCCCGGCTCTTCCTCAAGAAGCTGGTTTCCGATGTGCTGGACCGGATCGAGCTCTATTCCGAGTTCGATCCGCGGCGGGATTATGCGCTCACTGTGGCGACGGGTGAGCTTACCCGAGAGGAGCAGGGGGCTCGGGGGGTGGCGAGTGTGGAAGAGATTGACCTGGAGCTGTAGACGGGATTTCTCTTTGGCTTTGCTTCAGCTCCATCGCGCGTTCCACCGCTTTTCTCGCGTTCAGCCGGCCCGAGCCGACTTTTTCGTTCGGGACGGGATCGTCACCGACTTTGTCGCAGCTTTCGGTCAAGACTTCGGCGACCTGCTTCCAGGTGAGGTTCGAGTTGGCTGCCAGGACCAGTGCGGCCACTCCGGCAACACACGGCGCGGCGAGACTTGAGCCTACCGATCGTCGAATGCGGCGGTCTACATCATCCCATACGATCCCGAAGACTCCATATCCGGGAGCCAGAAGATCCAGACCCGCGCCCCAACCGCTCATTTTTCTCTCGCCCTTTTCATTGCACTGCGACGCCACAATCAACGAGGGATAGGCTTCAACCGACTTTGCCTGAATCTTCTCGTCAGCGTTGAAGCAGGCCCACGCCACTGGAGTCCCCTTCCCACCCCTCCCCTCCTTGTGGACACTGTCGATAGAGTCCCGCAGCGCATCGCTCAACTCCCAACTGCTCGCCGGCAGGCCCAGACTGCAGCTGATCACATCAGCCCCGTCGCCTGCGGACAAACCCGTATTGAAACGAGAGGGATCGGCACAGAGCTCGAGAGCCCTACCCAGCCCTGCCTGTGAGCACACACCGAACTCGATTGCCACCAGACCCAACTTGCAATCCGGAGCGGCACCGCTCACGTCTCTGCGATCTTCAGCAGCGGCAACCAACCCTGCGCACAAGGTCCCATGGGGATCTGTAGGTAAAGAGTCCTTCAGCACCTCCCCATCCTGGTTCAGGCGTATTTTCCAATCAATACTACGGCTGATCTGAGGATCATCCACGTGAAACCCAAGATCAATGACAGCTACCCGAGCGCCCCTGCCACGGCCCCGCTCTCCCCCCGCTCGCCAAGCCGCTTTCAGCTCGATCTGGTCCCAATGCCATTGCGGATATGGCTCGGTGAGCACTTGCCATTCTGGTCGGAGATGATAGAGGAGTGATGGCTCGGCAAACACGACGTCGCCGACAGGGGATTGAGCCTCTTGGAGAAGAGCTCTCAAATCGCGGCGAACGGTCTCTTCGAGCTGCTGCGAAGGGAGCCTCAGCTTGGCCTCAAACAGATTGTTCGAAAAGCCAAGTCTCAAGGACCGCAAATATTCTGACAGCCGTTGCTCCACCTTCCCGGCAGTGATCCCAGACCGGAACTGCAGCACGATCCGATCTCGGATAATGACCAGACTTCCGGAAGGATGGCGGGCGAGAAGCCCCGGAGCCAGTGAAGCACCTCCATTGAAGTCCTGTACTGCTCGCCAGTCGAGATCCGTGCCTTGTTGGAATCTCCAACCTGCGGCCCTGAAGGCGTGCAGATCCCGGCGCTCCCGAAGAGAAAACTCAGCCGTAAGATCCTGCGCAGGAGGTGGCAGGACCCCGCCCCGCAGACCGACTCCCACGACCTTGAGATTGATCTCTCTGTCGCCGATCCGGTAGGTCGCCATCACGCGCCTCCTTAACTCTTATCAACGAAGAGAACTTGGTTGCAGATAGGCTTTCCCGTCCGCTGAAATTCTTTCACCAGCTTAGGGGGAACCACGGCGGCAGGAGGCTCAGCGAGGTGTGCAAGATGTGAGAGATGATAA
>WUUC01050389.1_pt1 | contig 16786 bp, 12 predicted proteins | sample 6278441 | NCBI WGS metagenome assembly WUUC01 (sample SAMN13675441, study PRJNA597444) | soil metagenome | isolation source: soil | place: USA: Washington | collected 2017-10
GGCATTCGCGCACCAGGTGGTGTGGCAGCGCCTCGCCTGCTGCTGTTATCGCTCTCAATGTTGTGCCGGGCCGTGGGGCTGTGTCCGCGGCCAGCATCGCGCGTAGCAGGCTCGGGGTTCCCGACATCACGGTCGCGCTCCGGATCAACCGGAGCAGTGCGTGCGGGTCACGGCGGTCCACGTCGTCGGCGTACACCAGGTGTGCACCGGACACCAGGCAGCGGAAGGTGTCGAACGTGGCCATGTCGAACTGTGTCGACCACGTGCACAGCACCCGGTCCTCGGGTGTGAGCGCCAACTCCTCCGCCCACCACAGCACCGTGTTCAGCAGGCCTCGGTGCGGGATCATGATGCCCTTGGGGCGGCCCGTCGTGCCGGAGGTGTACAGCAGGACCGCCGTCGACTCGGGGGCCGGGGTCGCGGGCGGCGTGGGTGGGGTCCCTGTGTGTCGCAGGCTGTCTATGCGGATCACCTTGGGGGACACTGTCATGCCGGCCAGCAGTGCGGCTCCCTCGGCGTCGGCCAGCACCGCCTCGGCGCCGGTCTCCCGCAGGATGTGTTCCGCGCGGCTCGGTGGGACGTCCACCCCCAACGGGGCGTAGGCGGCGCCGGTTCGCAACACACCGAGCCAGGCCGCGGCCATTCCGCCGCCACGAGCCGCGAGCACCGGCACGTGCGGCACACCTCGGGGCACCGCCGCGGCCACGGCCCACGCCCAACGGTCCAGTTCCCGCCACGTCACCGTGTTGTCGCGCACCGACACCGCCGGCGCGTCCGGGTCGACGGCGGCGAGCCGGCGGGCGACGGCGTCCACCACCGTCGTGTCCTCGTGCCGGCGGGACGGTCCACACACGACGGTGCGGCGGCGGGACACCGGCAGCGCGGCCACCGCGTGGTCCGGGTTCGCGAGCGCGGCTTCCAGCAGCACGGTCACGTTCTCGGCCAGCCGGGCCGCGAGCTCGGCCGGGTAGCGGCTCGTGTCGACCTCGACGGTGCCCATCAGCTCCGCACCGTCCTCCTCGAACAGCAGGAGCACCTCGTACTTGGCCGTGCCGGTCGGTAGCAGGCGCGGCGTCGTCCACCTCGGCGGGACCGCGTAGTCGGGGGCCGGCATGTTCTGCAGCCCGAACGCCACCGTCACGAGGTTGTCGCCGCCCCGCGCCCGCGTCGCGGCCAGCACCTTCTCGTACGGCAGCCGCTGGTGGGTCAGCGCCGCGAACGACTCCCGCCGGGTGAGCGTGCACAACTCCCGGAACGACGCGCCCGCCGGCACCGCGCACAGCAGCGGCACGGTGTTGACGAAGAACCCCACCAGCCGTTCGAAGTCCGGGTCGGTGCGGTTGGCGGTGACCAGGCCGACCACGAACTCGTCCCGCTCCGACCACCGCTTCAGCACAGCCTGGAACGCGGCGAACAGCACCACCGCCGGCGTCACGCGCACCTCGGCGGCGAACCCCCCGACCCGCGCCCACGCCCGGGATGTGAGCGTGAACGTGTGCTGCGCACCTGGGCGGCTGCCACCCGTGTCCCGCGCCGCGCCGCGTCCGGCCAGCGCGAGGTCGCCCGGCACCCGCAGCAGCTCCCCCACCCTGCGGTCGAGGTGAGCGCTCACAGCCGGCTCGGCGAACGCCGCGCGGTCGCGGGCGGCGAAGTCGGCGTACCGGGCGGGCAGCGGGGCGAGGTCCGCCGCCCGGCCGGCGATGGCGGCGTCGTACGCGGCGGCCAGCTCGGCGAACAGCGGACCCGACGACCAGCCGTCGATCGCGATGTGGTGGACGGACAGCAGCATCGCGTCGCCGCCGGGGAGTCCCTGCCACACCACGCACCGGACCGGTGGTTCCGCCGTCAGGTCGAACGGCTCGCGGGCGACCCGCAACGCCTCGTCGTACCAGCCCTCGTGACCCGGCCGCACCTCGACAGGCACCGGGCCGGCCGGTCGCACGACCTGCACGGGCGCACCGTCGCGCAGTTCGTAGGTGGTGCGCAGCACGTCGTGCCGTCCGGCGACCTCGGCGAGCGCGACGGCCAGTTTGTGAGCGTTCACCGGCTCGGTCCAGCGCAGCAGCAGCGGGACGTTGTAGGTCGCGCCGCCGCCGGCGGCGTCGATGAACCACAGCCGTTCCTGCGCGAACGACAGTGGTGCGGTGCTCCCCAGCGGCGGCATGTCAGGTCCTGGTTTGTCGCAGCTGGTCCACCAGGTCCGCGAACGTGTCCGCGAGCAACAGGTCGGCCGGCTCCACCGCCACCGCGAGCCGGTCCCGCAGCCGTGCGGCCGCCTGCACAGCGAGCAGCGAGTTGCCGCCCAGGTCGAGGAAGTTGTCGCCGTCGCGCACCGAGCCGACCCGCAGCAGCTCCTGCCACACGGCGCCGACCTGACCGGCGAGCCCTTCCGCCTGCTCGCCGTCCTCCGGACCGGCGGCGGCCAGCGTCGCCAGCCGGGCGCGGTCGATCTTGCCGGTCGGCTGCAGCGGCAGCTCCGGCAGCGGAACCCAGCGGGCCGGCAGCATGTACGGGGGCAGCTGTTCGGCCAGCCGGGCGGTGAGCGCGTCGATGTCGGCGTCCACCGGCACCGCGAAACCGACGAGCACGGCCGCCGGACCGTCGCCGGCCTTCTCCACGACCGCGGCGGACACGAACCCGGTGGCCGTCGCCGCCAGCTCCACCTCGTCCAGCTCGACCCGGAACCCACGCACCTTCACCTGGCGGTCCCGCCGTCCGACGACCTCCAGCGCGCCGCCGGCGCCCGCACGCACGAGGTCGCCCGTGCGGTACACAGTGGACGGTCCGCCGGTCGGGTCCGGCACGAACCGCTCCTCGGTCAGCTCGGGCAGGCCGAGGTAGCCGAGCGCGACACCGGGGCCGCCGACGCACAGCTCCCCGACCTCGCCCGCCGCCACCGGCCGCAGCTCGTCGTCCACGACCGACAACGTGGTGTCCTGGATGGGAAAGCCGATCGGCACCCGGCGGTCCGCCGGCACGCTCTCCAGCGTGCAGTCGAAGTGACTCGCCAGCATCGTCGTCTCGGTCGGGCCGTAGAGGTTCACCATCCGCGCGGGCGGCGCCTTGACCAGCACGCGGCGGACCATCGCCGGATCGGCCTGCTCGCCACCGAACAGCAGTGTCCGCAGTGGACCGAACGTCCCCGGCCGCTCCCTGGCCACCAGGTTGAACACCGAGGTGGTCAGGTGCAGCACGGTCAGGTTCTCCTCGGCGACCAGCGCCACCCAGCGGTCCAGGCCGACGTCGGCGACGTCCGGGAACATCACGACGGTCGCGCCGGCCGCCAGGCCGCCCCAGACCTCGAAGGTGATCGCGTCGAACGCCGGGTTCGCCGTGCACGCCAGCCGGTCACCGGGGTCGAGGGCGCAGAACACCGGCTCGCACGCCAGCCGGACCACCCCGCGGTGCGGCACCACGACACCCTTGGGCCGCCCGGTCGAGCCGGAGGTGTAGACCACGTAGCACGGGTCGTCCCCGCCGGCGGACACGTCGGGCCCGTCGCCACCGGTGGCCGGCACCGGCATCTGACGCACCGAGTCCGGCAGCGGGACAGACACCGGTCCGGTGAGTACACAGTGGACGTTCGCGTCGGCGAGCAGCTCCGCGACGCGGCCGGCCGGCGCGGACGCGTCGAGTGCCAGGTAGGCCGCGCCGGCACGGACCACGCCGAGCAGCGCGACCACCAGCTCCGGGGACCGGCCCAACGCGACGCCCACCACGTCGCCGCGGCCGACCCCGCCGGCCGCCAGCTCGGCGGCCAGCCGCCCGGATCGCGCCCACAACTCACGGTAGGACACCGACTCACCGGTGCCCGCGACGGAAACCGCTGGCGCGCCGGGTGTCCGCTCACTCCACTCCGCCACCAGCGCAGCGACCCCAGTCATGACACCTCCTGTTCCTCGAACAGCTTCTCCAGCCGGTCGAGGCCTACCTCGATCTGTTCCGTGGTGAGCACGCTGCACGACAGCCGCAGCTGGTGGTAGCCGCCCGTGCCGCCGTAGAAGTGGTGCATGGGGGTCCAGAGCACGCCGTGCACGCGGGCCGAGTGGGCGAGCAGCTCGTCGTCCGCGCGGAACGGGACGGTGACCGTGACGAAGAAGCCGCCGGTCGGGGTGTTCCAACTGATCCGCTCGTCGTGGCCGAACCGGCCGGCGAGTCCACTGAGGACCTGCCGCAGGTTGTCCCGGTACACCGCGATCTCGCGGCGGTTCGCGGCGAGCAGGCTGCCGCCGCCCGCGAGCAGCTTGCCGCCGATGATCGCCTGCGCGACCGGCGGCGTGTTCACCGTCAGCATGCTCTTGATCTTCGACAGCTCGTCGGCGAGAATCCCGCCGCCGCGCACCTGCTGGTCGGCGATCGCGTAGCCGACACGGGCGCCGGGCAGGCCGGACTTGGCGAACGAACCGAGGTAGACCACCCGCGCGTCCCGGTCGAGCGACTTCAGCGTCGGCATCCGCTCACCCTCACCGGCGAACAGCCCGTACGCGTTGTCCTCCAGCAGCAGCAGGTCCTCGCGGGCGGCGATGGCGAGCAGCCGGTGGCGGTCGGCCACGGACATGCTCGTGCCGGTGGGGTTGGCGAAGTCCGGGGTGACGTAGCAGGCCCGGGGCCTGCGGCCCGCGTCCCGCAGCGCGTGCAGCTGCGCCAGGAGGTCGTCGAGGTCGAGGCCGGCGCTCGTGGTGCGGACCGGGCTCACGGGCAGGTCGGCCAGCAGCGCGGCGCCGGTCAGGCCGACGTAGGTCGGCACCGGCGCGAGCACCACGTCGTCCGGTGTGGCACGCAACGCCCGCAGCACCAGGAACATCGCCTCCTGGCAGCCCACGGTCAGCACGATCGACTCGGCGTCGGCGGTGATGCGCTCGTCGGTGAGCAGCTGCCGCGCGACGAGGTCGTTGATGATCCCCTTGGTGCGGCCGTACTGGAACAGCGTCCTGCTGATCTCGTGCTCGTCGTAGCCCCGGTCGTGCGCGAGGTAGGCGCGGAACACCCGCAGGTAGTGGTGGAGCTGCTCGGTGTCGTAGAAACCCTCGTACGGCCGGCCCGCGGCGAAGGAGATCGCGTCCGGGTACTCGCCGGCGATCTGGTTCAGGAAGTTCATCGACGACAGCGCGTCGTCCCGCAGGGAGCCGTGCAGCGTCGCGATGTCCAGCACGCTCATCCGTGCCCTCCGCTCCGGACGGACACCGTCCGTAGTTCCCTGGCCGACCGCACGTCCGCGCAGCCGGCGAGCCGCAGCGCCTCGACCAGCTCCTCGCGGAAGAGCTCCAGCGTATGCGTGACCCCGGCGACGCCGGCGACCGCGAGGCCCCACAACAGTGGCCGGCCGACCAGCACACCGGCCGCGCCGAGCGCGAGCGCACGCAGGACGTCCGTGCCGCCACGCACACCGCTGTCCACGAGGACGTCGAGACGGTCGGCGACCGCGTCGACCACCGCGGGCAGCACGGCGGCGCTCGGCGCGGCGCCGTCCAGCTGCCGGCCGCCGTGGTTCGACACCACCACCGCCGCGACACCGAGGTCGGCCGCGAGACACGCGTCCCTGGGGTCGAGAACTCCCTTCAACACCAGCGGGAGCGAGGTGTGTTCACGCAACCACTCCAGGTCCGCCCAGCTCACCGCGGCGTCGAAGACCAGGTCGGTGTGCACCTTCACACTGGTCATGCCGAGCCCGGCGCCCAGGTTCGCCGGCCGGATGTGGTCGGGCAGCGTGAACCGGTTGCGCAGGTCGCGACGCCTGTTCGCCATGACCGGCACGTCCACGGTGACCATCAGCGCGGTGCAGCCCGCCGCCTCGGCACGCTGCACGAGCTCCAGCACGGCGGACCGGTCACGCAGCCAGTACAGCTGGAACCAGCACACCGCCTCGACCTTGGCGATCTCCTCGATCGTGCGGCTGCTGACGGTGCTGATGACGAACGGGACCGACGCCCGCCTGGCCGCCTCGGCCATGGCGAGCTCGCCGTCCGGGTGGTAGAGCCGCTGGTAGGCCATGGGCGCCACCGCCACCGGCATCGCCGCGGCGTCCCGCACGAGACGGGCGGACGGGTCCACGCCGCCGCCGGTGAGCACTCTCGGCACCAACCCGACCTCGTCGAACGCGGCCCGGTTCGCGGCGAGCGTCAGCTCGGCACCGCTGCCGCCCGCGGCGAAGTCCCAGATGTCGTGCGGCAGCCGGGCGCGGGCCGCTACCGCCAGCCCGGCCAGGGTCTCCGGCAGCGGAGGCCCCTGATCCGCGTCGTCCCCCACCACCCCAGCTACTCCGCCACCTTCGCGCTCTCCAGCTCCACCGCTTCGTAGAGGGCCTTGATGTTCCCGGAGCCGAACGTCCTGGCGCCGCAGCGCTCGATGACCTCGAAGAAGAACGTGCGGCGCGGGTGGGTCGAGCGGGCGAAAATCTGGAACAACTGACCGTCGTGGTCCTGGTCGACCAGAATGTTGAGCCGCCGCAGCTCACCCACGGAATGCTTCGACAATTCCAGCCGGCCGGCCAGCAGTTCGTAATAGGAGTCCGGCGTGTTCAGCAACTCGATGCCCCGGTCGCGCAATGCGCCGATGGACGCCACGATGTGTTCCGAGGTGAATGCGATGTGCTGCACTCCCGCCCCGCCGTGGCTTTTCAGGAAATCGTCGATCTGACCGGGATCACGGCTCGGATCGGGTTCGATGATGGTGAGCGTGACCGTGCCGCTGGCGCTCTGCACGACCTTCGAGTTCATGGCCTGCGCGCCGACCGTGATGCGTTCCTCGAAGATCATCGAGAAGCCGAGCGTCCGCTCGTAGTAGGCCACGGTGTCGTCGAGCTGACCCGCCTCGACGCACACCGCGAAGTGGTCCATCTCGTGCAGTCCCACACCCGCCGGGCCGGGCCGGTCGAGCATGCCGAACCCCGGCAGCACCCTGGGATCGACCTCGGCCGGTCGCTGGACCAGCGTGTGCACGACGTCGCCGAAACCGCCGATGGTGGCGGTGACCATCCCGTCCCGCGCGACCGGGTCGGCGATCGGGCGGGCGCCCCGCGCCACCGCCTCCGCGAACGTGACCGCCACGTCGTCGGCGCGGATCGCGATGTCGCACACGCCGTCACCGTGTGCCTGGACGTAGGCGCGACCGGGGTGGTCCTCGGTCTGCGCCGAGCACAGCACCAGTCGGATCCGGTCGGTGCCGAGCGCGACGGAATAGGTGTCGGACACGCGCCCGTCCGGAAAACCCGAGGCTGCGTAGGTGCCGAAGCCATACGATTCCGACAACGCGGTGGCGGTGCCGGTGACGTCTTCCACATAGAATTTCACGTGGTCCAACGTGAGATCCCGGAAATCGTAGCCCGGCATTTCTCTCCTCCCGCGCCGTGGCCAAAACCACGCGAGAACCGGCACTCTCCCCGAAATCACGATGAGTGACCGTCAACCGGAATGCGCTACTCAGCGTTCCAGGTTAACCGATTTCGGCCGGGTCGCGTTAGAGGCAACCATAGATCGAGTCTCGGCGAGGTGCACAGCACCATTCGGCGTATATCGCCGTTGGCGCGGACGGCCCAACGGGATGGGGCAACCCGACCAGCCGCACGGCTGGTCGGGTTAGCCCGAAGGGAGGTAGGCAAGCCCTTTCCCGGACTCAGCCGAGCGGCGCCACCGGACCAGGGTAACGCGCGGGGGACACGCAGGCGTCCAACGACACGACCGAGCAGAACGCCGGGGGCTTGACCGGGGCGTAGCCAGCCGGGACACCCTGCCCGCCGATCAGGGACCGGTAGGTGGCGACGGCGTCGGTGGGCCTGCGGGTGAGCGTCGGGTCGGTCAGCGCGTCCACCGTGTACAGCCCGAAGCGCGGCTGGTAGCTGCCCCATTCGTAGTTGTCCGTGATGCTCCAGTAGTTGTAGCCGATCACGTTGATGCCGTCGGCCTTCGCCCGCTGCACCCAGTAGATGTGGTCGCGCAGGTGGTCGGAGCGGGTGTAGCCGTCCGGGCGGGGCTGTCCGTTGTCGGTCGGCATGCCGTTCTCCACGACGTACAGCGGCAGCGTGGGGAACTTCTGGGCGTAGTACCGCAACGCGTAGTAGATGCCGTCCGGCTGCGGGTCGATCTTCCAGAACTCGCCGCTCGCGCCGTGCACGGCGGAGATGTTGTCCAGGCTCGCGCCGTAGTAGTAGTCCAGGCCGAGGAAGTCGAGCTTGTCCCGGACGTGGTCGACGAAGGTGCTGTCGAGCACGACCTGCATGCCGGCGGGGAGGTAGGCGGCGTTGCTGGACACCATCGCGCCGGGGTCGAGCTGGTGGATCATGTCGTAGGCGCGGCGGTGCACGGTGACCAGTCGCGAGAACATCCACGGCGACTGCCACGCCTGGATGCCGCCGTTCGCGATCTCGTTCTGCGCGTAGATGGTCGGCTCGTTGACGGTGATCCAGATGGCGCCCTTGCCCTTGTACCGGTCCACGACGCGCCGCGCGTTGGTGAGCCAGTCGGTGACCGTCGCGTCGGAGTCCCACGCGCCCTGGTCGGCGACCCATCCCGGGTACACCCAGTGGTCCAGGGTGATCATGGGCCGCATGCCGGCGGCCAGGATGTGAGCGACAACATCGTCGTAGTAGGCGAGCTCCGCCTGGTCGAGCACACCCTTCCTCGGCTCGATCCGCGCCCACTCGACGCCGAAGCGGAACACCTCGACACCCAGAGCCTTCGCGTTCGCGATGTCCTCGGCGTAACGGTGCCGGAAGTCGGCCGCGTTGACGTACGGGTCCTTGATCGAGGCCGTGCCGGCCTGCTCGTACCGACGCCAGTTGCTGTCCGGCGCTGAGCCTTCCGACTGGTAGCCGGACGTCGCGACACCCCACAGGAAGTCGTCCGGCGCCGCGGCCGTCGCCTCTCCCGGTGGCGCGCCGACCGACGTGACCACGCCTGCGAAGACGGCGAGAACGGCTCCGAGAACGGTGCTACGACGCATGGTTTCTCCTGCCCGCGGTGGACTGACCCCTAGGCTACTCATGAGTAGGCAACGGGGCCAAGAGGCCTGACCAGATGAAGCACCAACCGGTGTTAACGCTCACACGTTCCGGGAGACCTGGATCAACGCGTGCTTCCCGTTGGTGCGCCAGTGTTCCCCGGTGGCGTCGAGCCGGGTCAGCACCTCGGGGGCCACGCCGACCACGACGTCGGACTTCAACGTGCGCACCGCGGCCACCGGGCCGGGGAAGTACGCGGTGGCCTTCTCGAACGGGGTGTCGGCCGGCCACGAGCAGTCGCCGACGAGGCGCCGGTAGTTGAGATCGCCCTTCATGATCGTCGCCGTCGCGGCGGCGAACTCGTCGGCGAGGTCGGCCGGCATGTGGTGGTAGGACCACGGCGCACACGAGAACGGGTGCGCGCGCACCACGACGTCGCCCTCCCCCATCGCACGCCACAGCCGCCGGCCGGCCGCCGCGGTGTCGGTGGCAGCGGCGACGCGGCGCAGGCACGCGAGCACGTCGGCCGTCGTGGCGTCGGAGGTGAAGTACGGGTACGCCTTGACGTGCAGGACGATCCGCGCCGCCCGGCCGGTGGCGAGCAGGTGGTCGGCGAGCAGCAGGTCCGGCACCAGCTCGCGGCCCGAGTTGTCCGCGACGACGCACACCGTGCCCGCCCCGTCGAGCAGCGACCACAGCGCCGGGCTCTGGTCGACCACCAGCGCCGACGCGCGTCCGCCCTCCGCCTGCCCGAGCTGGAAGCCCAGATCGGCCTGGTTGCCCCACAGGGACGCGGTCAGCAAACCCGTGTCCCGGTCCCCCGCCGCGAGCCCGCCGAGCACGGCCAGCTCGTCCGCCAGGGCCGGGCCGGTCAGCTCCGCCGACTTGACCGGCTCGAAGGGGTCGATGCCGCGCCACGTCCCCGGCGCGAAGAAGCCGACCGCGTCGAGCAGCTTGCGGTAGAAGAAACTCTCCGCCCACAGGAACGGCACGTCGTACCACGACTCGCCGATGAGGCCCTGCCCCCACTCCGCCCACACCTCGTGGTCGTGGGCGGACCGGTCGAGGGGACGGATGACGCCGGTGATCTCCTCGTCGAGCGCGTCGAGCGCCCTGAGTCGTTCCGGCGGGTACGGCAACCCGTCCCGCACCTTCCTGATCAGCGCGGGGTGCCGGTCGTGCAGCACGCTCCACGGGAACGACCCTGGCGTGCTGCTCAGCACCGGCGGCGCGGCCGGCAACCAGTCGGAGTTGACCACGACCGAGTGTCACACACGCACGCCGGGAACGTTCGACGTGGCCGCGGTGGTCGAGGTGCCGGGAGTCGAACCCGGGCCGGGCGCTTCATGAGAGCGCCGCACGGACCGCCGTTCACCTCGCATGCGGGTCGAGCTGCCCGTCGAGGGTTCGAACCTCGGTCTCCGGAGCCAGAATCCGGTGTCCATGCCGACTGGACCAACGGGCATCGGCAGCGCTCCCGGTCCAGGGTTCGAACCTGGGCTCACGACTCCAAAGGCCGCGGTGCTGCCGACTACACCAACCGGGAAAGGTAGGTGTGCGTGCCCTTACCAGGATTCGAACCTGGACTGGCCGGATTCTGAGTCCGGTGCCTCTTCCATTGGGCTACAAGGGCTTGAGTGTCCCGCGTCGGAAATGCGGCGCGGGACACTCGTGCGGTTGCGGGGAGTCGAACCCCGACTGGACTGGTTCTCGACCAGCCGCCTCTGCCAGTTGGGCTACAACCGCCTATTTCGGAAAACGGGTGCGCGAAACAAAGAAAGCCGCCCGGATCGGTTTCCCGATGGGCGGCTCCCTCGATATGACGAGTACTACGTCACGGCGGGGAGCCGCTGGTAAGAAGCTGTCGCATGCCAAGGGCACGGCCCGACAGGCACACGGCGGCGAGCGCGACGGCCACACGTTGGCCCCGCGTCACCCACATCCGCATGTCCGTCATGGCCGCTCCTGTCGTTTTGGTGTGCATTCATCATTGCCCACGCCCGGACAGCGCGTCAATGCCATTTTGAGAAATCACTAACGGCGATCGGAGTGGCCCAGGTCGCGTTCCGGCGCAATACGGTCGCGCACCATCTGTTTCAGCACGGCGAGGTCGGGAAAACCGCCGCGCTCCTTGCGTGACCACACGACCTCGCCGCCGAGCCGGACGTCGAACACTCCCCCGGTGCCCGGGATCAGCGCGACCTCGCCGAGCTCGGTCGTGAACGTGGTCAGCAGCTCCTGCGCCGTCCACCCGGCACGCAACAGCCACCGGCACTGGGTGCAGTACTCGATCTCGAGGCGAGGTTCGTTCACGGGCACAGTATGGCCGGCTCATTTACATACATACTGTCTGTATGTAGGCTGCGGTCATGAGAAGCGCATCCCTCGGTCAGCAACACAGGGTCACGCTGCCGCAGGGCGACGTGCGGTACTTCGAGCGCGGCGAGGGCCGGCCCGTCGTGTTCGTGCACGGGATCCTGACCAACGCGGACCTGTGGCGCGCGGTCGTACCGGGCCTGGCCGACGCCGGGTTCCGCTGCCTCGCACCGGACTGGCCCCTCGGCGCACACGACGTCCCCATGCGGCCCGACGCCGACCTCTCCCCGACCGGGCACGCGGACCTGATCGCCGACTTCCTCGCCGCGCTGGACCTGCGCGACGTGGTGCTGGTCGCCAACGACACCGGCGGCGCGCTGACACAGCTCATGCTGGTGCGACACCCCGAGCGGGTCGACCGCGTGGTGCTCCTGCCGTCCGACTGCTTCGAGTACTTCTTCCCGCCGATCTTCAAGGCGCTGCCGCCGCTGGCACGCGTGCCGGGCTCGATGCGCCCGCTCGCGGCGCTGCTGCGGGTCAGGGCCCTGCACCGCCTGCCGCTCCTGTTCGGCTGGGTGACGAAACGGCCCTTGCCGAGGGAGGTCGCCGAGTCCTACCTGTGGCCGCTGGGCCGCTCGGCCGGCGTGCGACGCGACCTGCGGAAGCTGCTGAGAGCCGTGCACCCGGGGCACACGCTGGCGGCCGCGGCGAAGCTGCGCGGCTTCGAGCGTCCGGTGCTGCTGCTGTGGGGCGGTGAGGAGAAGCTGTTCCCCGTCCGGCTGGCCCGCCGCCTGGCCGCCGTGCTGCCGAACGCGCGGCTGGTCGAGGTGCCGGACACGTACACGTTCATCTCGGAGGACCGGCCGGAGGTCGTGGTGCGGCAGGTGATCGAGTTCGCGGAGGTCATGGCAGATTAGGGGCCGTGCGACGCTCCCAGCAGGACCGTTCCAGCAGTACCAGGGCAGACCTGGTCGCGGCCGCCCGCGAGCTGTTCGCGGCACGCGGCTACCAGGCCGTCCCCGCCGACGAGATCGTCCGCGCGGCGGGCGTGACACGCGGTGCGCTGTACCACCACTACGCGGACAAGCAGGCGCTGTTCCGCGCCGTGGTCGAGGAGCTGGAACGCGAGATCACCGACGAGGTCGACGACGCGTTCCGGCAGGCGCCGGACCCGGTGACCGGCATGACCGTGGCGCTGGGCGTGTTCCTGGACGCCTGCCAGCGTGCCGAGGTCCGGCGGATCTCGCTGACCGACGCCCCCGCCGTGCTGGGCTGGACCACCTGGCGGGCCATCGAGGCGGAGCACGGCCTCGGCCTCCTGGTGAGGATCCTCACCGAGGCCGTGGCCGAGGGAGTGATCACCCCCCAGCCGGTGCGCGCCCTGTCCCAGCTGGTGCTGGCCGCGGTGATGGAGGCGGCGCACATGATCGCCGACGCCGAGGACCCCGCGGCCGCACGGGCGGAGGCCCAGCAGGTCCTGGGCACCTGGTTCGCCGCGCTGGTCCGCCGGTAGCCGTCACGCCAGCGCGGACCAGTGGCCGAGCCAGTACTCCCGCCACGCGACCGTCACACCGAGCACGTTCATGCCGTCCTTGTTCGACGGCGAGTCGAGCTCACACTTCCACGCGTCCTCGAGACCGACGCAGAGCCGTGCCTGGGGCGGCTCGGTGGACTGCTGCGGGAACATCGCGAGCACCAGCTCGTAGGGCACCGAGAGCTTGCCCTTGCCGTGCAGCACGGAGTTGCCGATGTCGCGGCAGATCACGTACTCGACCGACGGCTCCGGCGGTTCGCCCGTCACGGCCGGGTTCTCGGTGCACAGCCGCCGCCAGGCACTCATCAACGCGTCGATCGGCGTGACGAGGCCCCGTACCCGGCGGGTCATCTGCCAGGAGACCCACACGGCCATCCTTCGTTCCTTGTGGACGGGAGCGTGCGGCAACAGCGGTCCCGCCAGCGTCTGGTAGTCGCGAACGCGGTCGATGAGCTCCGACGAACCGCGCACGCACACCCTGTCGCCGTAGAAGTGGGCGAGCAGCTCGGTGAGATGCGTCAACGGGTCCTTCCCGTCGCTGACGGCGAGCTCGCCAGGGAACGGTTCCGTCGCGCACTTCGACAACGCGAGCTGCAGGTGCACGAACGCGAGGTCGTCGAGCGCGGTGATGGAGCACCCGAGAATGCCGACCTGGTCGAACTTCCGCAGGAACGACACGATCGCGTGGCTGGCGCCGACGCGGGCGGGCCCGACGAACGTCACGGGCAACACGTGGTCGACCCGGTCGTCGGCGCTGCCGAGGCACTTCTCCCTGCGTTTCTCGTCGGCGCCGGCGTGTGCCCTGATGCCGAACCAGTTGCCGACCCGGTGGCCGGGGCGGGTGTCGGACAGCCACATGCGGTACCCGTGCGTCTCGCAGTAGCTCGCGAGCCGCGAGGCGAGCTTCATCCGGACCGACACGCTCGGCTCGTCCAGCGCGATCGCGAACCGGACCGACAGCGACGACGACGGCGGCGGCTTCTGGCGCCCGCGTTCGGCCTTCGACTCGACCGGACGTTGCACCGGGCACTGGATCGACAGCAACGGCGCCTTGGCGTGCGTGGCCGCGACCAACGTGATCTCGTTGAGCAGCTCCTTGATCATGAGCGAGTGCGAGTGGGTGCCCGTCCTCGGCTCGTCCTCGACGGAGATGATCCCTTCGAGGCGGCTCCCCGCTTCGTAGAGGAACGTCAGGTTCGGCCGTGCCACACCCCGGAACTGGTAGCCGTTCGCGACGGGGGTGCACTGGATCCTCGGATCCGCGCCGCTTCCCCGGTCGCGGAACCGCTGGCCTCCCGGCGCGTCACCGAGGCGGGTGCCGACGACGACCCCCGCGCCGTTCGCGCCGGAGGACATGGTCTCGAGGAAGCAGGACGGCGGCTCCTCGCCCCGCAGCAGCTCCAGCAACCGGCCGGGTCGGTCCTCCACGTGGTGCACCGCGAACTCCACCTCGGTGAGGGGTTGCCGCATCAGGTTGTAGCCGGTCCTGGCGAGCTCGGCCAGCGTGCGGACCGACGAGGACCGGCCGGGGATGTGTTCCGTCGTCATGACGACCTCCACGAGAAGATCACGTCCGGGCTCATGGCGTTCGCGCGTGAACGCCGGCCGGGGTTGACCCAGTCGGGCGCCCGCATCCGGTACAGCTGCTCCTCCGTGCTCCGCTCCTTGTGCCGCCGGGCCGTGAGGGCCGGGTAGACGATCGTGAGCGCCAGCGCGAGGGACAGGGACACCGTGAAGCCGGAGACGGCGACGAGCCACCCGCCTTCCACACCGGTCGCGAGCGCGGTGGCCATGAGTGCCATGACCGCGATGCAGGCCTGCGCGGTCACCCTCGGCGCCGCCCGGAGGTAGCCGGTGATCGACTGGCGGTCCGGCAGGGTCAGCTTGGTGTAGAGGAAGCCCGGCACGAGGAGCAGCACGGCGATGATGGCGTCGAGGTCCTCGATCCCGCTCAGCCGCTCGGCGGCCGCGGACTGGTACGGCCACGGGTGTCCACTCAGGAACCACAGCACGAAGTAGGCGATCGCCGCCACGGACAGCGCGTACCAGCCGACACTGCGCGATCCCGATGCGGTCGCGTCGCTCAGCACCAGCCCCGCGCGGATGTCGATCTGCGCGTCCCCGTTCTCGCGGGTGTGCCGCCTGCGCCAGTACACGTGGGCCCGGTTCGTGCTCGGGTCGTTCTCCAGGGAGAGGTCCTCGGACAGCGAGGTGTCGCGGAGCTCGGCCGCGGCCGAGCGCAGCTTCGCCGCCGCCACGAGTGGGTGGTTGAGGATGGAGTTGTCCGCCTGCCCGTCGGCCGACGCGGTGGCCTCCCCCGACACCGCCGCCCAGCACAGGTCCGTGACCGCGCGCAGACGTGAGTCGTCGAACGGGAAGCCGGCCTGGTCCGCGTCCCAGCGGCGGCGCCTGACCAGTTCCGACAGGTGGCGCAGCGTCGTCTGGGTCTCGAGCTCCAGCAGCTTCGTCGTGGCCCTGCTGCGTCGGTCGGCGTGTGCGCCCGTCCAGTCGGCCAGGGTCTCCAGGTCGTCGACGATCCGTTCCGAGGACGTGTGGTCGGCGTCCGTCGTGAGGTACATCCGCTCGATCTTCAGCTCGTCCTCGACGTCGAAGACGAGGTGGTACGAACGGAGGCTCGCGGGCACCTGGCCCTCGTACTCGATGTGGTAGCCCCGGTTGTTCGCCCGGAACATCCTGGTCAGCCAGTTCGGCTCGCCGCCCCCGTGCCGGACGCGCACCGGCGACTCGTAGGTGAGGAGGTGCTCGTCCGACCCGGAGTCCAGGGCCACCACCAGGAGGTACTGGTTGATGGCGATGTCGAGGAGCCGGTTGTAGTCCTTGAGGTGCTCCGCGTACGTGTCGAGCACGCCCAGTGCCATCCTGCGTGAACCGGCCCCTCGTCCCTCGACGACGCCCGGCGACGCCTGCCGGTCGTAGCTCTTCTCCGGTTGGGTCCGGTCGGTCAGCAATGTCTGGAGCGCCGACTGGATCAGCCAGCGGGGCTCGTGATTCTGCAGGAGCAGGAAATTCAGCTCGGAATCACTGCGTGCGTCCTGGTGGCTCATCAGCACACTGCGGAGCAGCCGGTACAGACCTGACGCCAGCAACCGGGACGTCTCGTACTGGGTGAGCCTCGGCAGCTTGTCCCCGGTGCCGTCGAACACGTCGACGGGAGCGACGCTCTGCCGGGGGATGCGTGCCACCGGGACCCACAGCGTGGACTTCCTGGCGGGCAGGGCGAGCTCCTCCGACTCCGCCCGCTCGTGGCTCATGTAGGTGTGGCAGAGCGCGGCCGCCTGCCGCTGTCCTTCGTCGAGCATGCCCAGGTTGACGTCGACCTCGATGGTTCTGCGGGCGGCTCTGTGTTCCACCACCGTGACCCGCTCGGTCAGGCGCCGCACGTGGTTGAGGCGCAGACTCGTGTCCAGAAAGGACAGTCCGACCGCGGCGCCGTCGAGCGACATCCTGGCCGGAGCGCCCGGCACGGGCACGGTTCTGATGGCTTCGCGTAACTGCTCGATTCCGCGCATGGAATATCTCCCCATCGGTCATTTTCGCCCGACCGGTGGGGAGATCGTCCAGGTTTAACGGAGAGTTACAATTGCGGTTACTCCCGGCCCGAAGTTTTCCTACTCGTTATCTGGTTTCGGTTGCTGATCTTCCGGGTGTTCGCGGCCGGCGCTACGCACCCAACCGGGCCGCCGCGCGGACCGCAGGAGGGATGTTCTTCGCCAGGCCGAACATGTTCTCCGGGTCGTGGGTCAGCTTCAGCTCACGCAGGCGCGCGTGGTCGGCGGTGGTGTACGCCGTGTGCGTGCGGGACGGGTCGGGCAGCCAGTTGAGGAACGAGCCGCCCGTCGCGTGCGCGGCGATCCCGGCGGCCGACTCCGCCGGGCCGTCGACGGCCACCGAGAACGGGACGTCACGGTGTCCGATCGGGCCGCCCGGACGGGCCAGGGCGCCGCCCCAGTGCCGGACCTCCACGGCGTTCGCGTCACCGT
>WUUC01227723.1_pt1 | contig 16785 bp, 16 predicted proteins | sample 6278441 | NCBI WGS metagenome assembly WUUC01 (sample SAMN13675441, study PRJNA597444) | soil metagenome | isolation source: soil | place: USA: Washington | collected 2017-10
CAAACTCAGCTCGGCGGTGTCGACCAGCCGGGCGCCGGGCGGGCAATGCTCGAGCACCTCCGCCGGAACCAGGCTGCCGGCGTACAGGCAGACCTGGGACGAGGCCAGGATCCGCTGCGCCCGCAAGGTGATCAGGTCCGCCGCGCCCGGTCCGGCCCCGATGAAGTGAACGGTCACAGCGCCGCCTCGCTGTGGTTCAAGGGCTCGCTGTGGTTCGAGGGCTCGCTGTGGTTCAAGGGCTCGCTGTGGTTCAAGGGCTTGGTGTAGCTCCACTGGGTCACCGGCATCGCCGGCCGCCAGCCGGTGAAGCCGCCGACCGGCTCAGCCCGCTGCACCGCGATCCGGATAAGGCGCCCGCCCCGGCGCCGGTGCCAGTCCGCCAGCACGGTCTCGGTCTCCACCGTCACGCCGTTGGCCACCAGCCGGCCACCGGGCGCCAGCGCTGACTCACAGGCCTCCAGCACCCCCGGCCGGCTGACCCCGCCGCCGACGAAGATCGCTTCTGGTCGGGGCAGGCCTGCCAACGCGTGCGGCGCCTGCCCGGCCACCAGCCGCAGCCCCGGCACGCCCAGCGTCTGGGCATTGGCGGCGATCCGCTCCAGCCGGTCCGGGCGGGCCTCGATCGCCACCGCTCGGCAGGATGGATGGCTGCGCATCCACTCGATGCCGACGCTGCCGCTACCGGCCCCGACATCCCAGAGCAGCTGGCCGGGCACCGGCGCCAGCGCTGCCAGGGTGATGGCCCGGATCTCGGACTTGGTGAGCTGGCCGTCGTTGTCAAAAGCCGTGTCGGGCAGCCCCGGTGAGGCCGGCAGCAGGGCCGCGTCGGGCGCCGGGCGGACCTCGACCGCCAGTACCGCCAGCGGATCGTCCGGCTGCGGGGACCAGTTCTCGGCGCTGGAGCGACGCAGCCGTTCGGCCGGCCCGCCTAACTCGCTCAGCAGCACCAGCTCACTCGGGCCCAAGCCTCGCTGGCACAGCAGCCGCGCCACGGCGGCCGCGTCCGCTGCCGTGCTGAGCAGCACCAGCAGCCGCCGCCCCGGCTGCAGCAGCGGGTGCAGCGCGGTCATCGGCCGGCCCAGCACGCTGAAGACCTCGATCTCCTCCACCGGCCAGCCGAGCCGAGCGGCGGCCAGCGACACCGAAGACACCTGCGCGATCACGTGGACCGAGTCCGCGCCCAGCAACCGCACCAGCGTGGCGCCGATGCCGTAGAACATCGGATCGCCACTGGCCAGCACCACCAGCCGGCGACGGCTCCGCTCAGCGAGCAACCCTGGCAACGAGGCCAGCATCGGCGACGGCCACGCGCGCCGCTCGGCCAGCACGTGTGCGGGCAGCAGCCGCAGTTGCCGGTCGCTGCCGAGCACCAGCTCAGCCTCGGCCAAGGCAGCCCGGGCTGCCGCACCCAGCCCCTCCCAGCCATCGGCGCCGATTCCGATGACCAGCACCGCGGGGCCGCCGGTGACCAGCACCGCGGGGCCGCCGGCAGCCGGCGCGTCCTGGGCGGTCACGGCGAAGGCAACGGCGTCAGCGGGCTCGGTCTTCTCGGGCTCGGTCTTCTCGGGCTCGGTTGCATCGGGCACAGGGGTGAGTCTGCCGCAGGCTCAGTCCCCGGCCGGCGAGGGTGTCCGAACCAGCGAGGGCAAAGACAGCGCCGCCAACAGGGTCGCCACCGCGCTGACCGCGGTGCCGGTCAGCACCGTCAGCCCGGCCAGCAACCACAGGCTGCCCGGCACGGAGCCTGCCAGCAGCACGGTGACGGCCAGGCCCAGGGCGGCTCCGGCGACCGACCCCGCCAGCCCGATCAACGCGCCTTCAACAGTGATCAGCCCGCCCAGCTGGTGGTGGGTCCAGCCGACCGCCCGCAGCAATGCCAGGTCCTGACGACGCTCGCGCATGTTGAGGTAACTGACGTCGGCCACCGCGATCGCGGCGAGCGCCAGGGTGATGGCAACCGCGAGATAGTCGACCCGGCGGGCTTGTAGTGAGATCGCGTCACCGAGCAGGCTGCCCACCACGCTGCCCCGAAAAGCCACCGTGATCGCCAGCAGCGTCGTCAAGCCGGCCGAGCCGACGGCGACCGCGGCCATTCCCAGGCCGGTGCGGCCGGGGTCAGCGCGCAGGTTCAGGTACGCCAGCTGCAGTGGTCCCCGCAACGGTCCCCGCAGCTGGCCGCCGCCGCCGCGGGCCGGGCGCAGCCGGCCCACCACCGATCCACCCGGTAGCGGCGTCGGCAACGATGCCCGCCACACCGGCCAGGCTGCGGCCAACAGCGTGACGGTCAGCGCCGCGGGCACCGCCGCCAACGCCCGGCCAGGACTCACCGGCACGTCGAGCGCTTGAGCGCCGGCCAGCGCAGCCAACGCGCCGACCAGCCCGGCGCTGGCGCCGATCACCGCCATCTCGCCCAGCAGCAGCCGCATCAACTGGCCGCGGGTCCAGCCCAGGCAGCTCAGCGTCGACAGCTCCATTCTGGGCGAGCGAGCCGCGGCCGCCGCGGCGTTGGCGATGAACACTCCGCAAACCACCAGCACCAGGACGAACAGCAGCAAGCTCTTGCGGTCGACCGCGGTGAGGATCGCCACCACCACACCCTTGCGCTGCCACTGCTCCGACAGCTGCAGCTCCGGCCGGCCGGCCGACCCCGCGGGCAACGTGACCTGTTGGCTGGTCGGTGAGCTGCCGACCGTGACGTCGACGTCCAGGCCGGTCGCGGTGGCGACCGCCTCGGCGACCAGCCGGACCCGCTCCCGGCTCACCGGGTCGGCGCCGCGCACTCCCGCCACCCGGATCTTGACGGCGCTGATCGGCTTGGCGCCGCTGACGTTGCTGAAGGCCGCCGAATCAGTGAACACCGAGGCCGCGTCGAGCGAGGTCAGCATGGTCGGAGCGGGCAGCAGGTAGCCGGCGATGTTGCTGTCGGCAAGCAGCGGCTGGCCCCGCAGCAGCGCCCGGCTGGCCGGATCCGCCGGTGTCAACGGCTCGGTGCGGTAGCCGCCGAGGTGTTGGGCCGGGCTCCCGTTCAGCCGGGACGCGTCAAAGGTCCCGATGGTGGCCAGCCGGGGCCCGCCACCTACCCCGGTCTCGAGGACGGCCCGCGCCGGATGGTGGCTGAGCCGACGGAATGCGGTGTCGGCCGCCTCGGGTGGCACCGCGACGTAACCGTGCAGGTTCAGCGGCGCCGCCCAGACGCTCGGCGGGTTGGTGACGGCACGGGGCCGTAACGAGCCGTCCGGACCGCTGCGATAGCTGATCGGACCGCTGGTCCAGTAACTGTCCACGACCGGATCCGTGGGCTCCTCCAGCCTGGTGGTCAGCAGGCGCTGATAGGCGGCATCGGCGGTGACGGTGGTGCGCAGGACCACCGGGCCGTTCTCGCGCTTGAAGAACGCGTCGAGCTGGTCGTTGCTGAGCCCGGCGCCGAACTCGGCAGCAGCCGCCGCCGTCAGCCGCATGACGCTGACCTCGTCCTGCACGTCGATGCCGGCACGTTCGGCCATCAGGACGGGCACGCTGTGCCGGTCGCGGCCGGGCGCCGTTCCATGCTGGGGAAGGTAACGGCCGCGGGTCACGGCCCGGTCCAACCCGACCAACCTGGCCTCCTGCTCGGGGTCGATTGCCGCGAGCAGGAACGGAAAACTCCACTGCACCAGAATGCCGACCCGGCCACGGGGCAGCTCGGTGAAGCCGGAGCCGTCCCGGCCGTTCACCTTCGACCAGCAGGTGCCGATGCGCTGGCTGGCCACCTCGAACGGCCCGTGGGCCGTCGGCAACCGAGTCGGGCAGACCAACCGCGGCCGGCCGTCCGGCCCGGTGATCGACACGCCGTTCGTGCTCGGGTCGTCCGGCCCGCCTCCGAGCGTCACCCGCTGCGGGGTGACGTAGCTGTAGCTGATGGCCGGCTGGTGAAACTCGCTCTGCCCCCGCGCGGTGAGCCGGCGGACCGTAGCGGTGAACAGTTCTGGCTCGGCCGAGCTGAGCTGGTCGGTGACGTCGATCGGAATCGTCACCTTCTGCAGGACGTAGCCGACCATCGCGACCGGGGCCGCGACCTGCACCCCGTCCAGTTGTTGGATGTCTCGCCATTGCCGCAAGGTGATGCCGCCGAACTGGCCGGACAGGAAATTGGCGCGCACCAGCCCTTGGCTCTTCTCCAGGTCGGTTCGCGAATTGGCCGGCCGCACCAAGATGTCGTAGCTCGGACTGCCCTGGGCGCTCACCCGGCCGCGCAGTTCCAGGCGTTGCTCGGCGACCTGCCCGGTGAGCACGATGAACGCCGTGGTGGCAGCCGCGACTCCCAGGATCAGCGCGGTCACCCGCAGCCAGTTGACCCGAAGCCGGGCCAGCAGCAGGTGGGTCACGGCCGCGAGCAGCCGTGGACGGGGTTCATCGGCTCAGTGTGGCCCGTTATGCCCACAAGTGTCACTGCCGCTGCGGTTGCGGTTCTGGCTGTCGCTGCGGCTCTGGTTGCGGCTGCGGCTCTGGTTGCAGCTGCGGCTCTGGTTGCGGCTGCGGCTCTGGCAGGTCGCGCACCGAGGGGCCGGTGGCCAGCACCGTCCCGGTCGCAGAGATCAGCACGTAGGACGGAAACAGGTTGATGCGATAGGCAGTGGCGATCGGCCCGCCTACCGGCTCGGTGACGATGTCGGCTATCCCGGTCAGCCGCCGCTGGATCTCGGCGGCGCGCTCGTTGAGTTCTCCGACCACCACGGTGATCAGCCGCTGTGAGTCAGGCAGCTGACTGGCGTACCCGATCATCGAAGGCAGCGCGGTCAGACATCCCTGACAGCTGCTGGACACAAAGGCGAGCAGGTAGCCCTGACCGGCCAACTCGGCGGTGTCGAGCAGCGTCCCGGCGCTGGTTCGCGCGAGGAACGGCGGCGCCGGGCTGGCGAGGTCAGGCCCGCTGGCGGGCAGGGTGCGCGCGCTTCCTGCCCCGGACGCCTGCGTGCCGGTGTGCAGCGACCGCAGGATCAGCAGCGAGATGCCCAGTGCCAGGGTGGCGACCAGCGTCGTGTACGCCACCAGGACGGTGATGATCGTCATCGCCGACCGCCTAACGGCAGCACCGAACTGGACGGCGCCGGGTGGTCGGCCAGGCGCGGTGCGGAGAACTGCCCGAGCAACGCACGCAACGGCTTGGCCTGGCCGACCAGCACCGCGCCGACCAGGACGGTCAGTACGGCGGCCAGCGTCACCGGAGCCGGCGCCGCCGCGGGCTGCAGCCGCAGGCCCACCACCAGCAGCCCAGCGGCAAGGGTCAGCGCGCCGTTGCGCAGCACGGTCCGCCAGGTGAGCGGCGAGTGCCCGGCGCCGAAGCAGGTGCAGCTGAACCCGCGCCGCTGGATGACCAGCACCGCGGCTCCGGCAGTGAGGCACCCGAATTCGAAGACCGCCAACACCGCCGCGTAGCCGACAGTCAGCGGTATCGCCAGCATCAGCGCGGTGAGACCTTCGAGGGCGACCCACGCGCCGGCCACCAGCCCGGCCTTCGGCAGCCGCAGACCGAGCCGCAGCACCCGGGCGAACTCCGCCAGCTCGGCACGGTGCCACACCTTGCCGATCGCGGCGACAGCCAGCACCACCGCCAGCAGGCATCGGACGGACATCAGGACATAACTGAACACGGCGCTTCCCCCGTTGAACTCAAGCCCGAATTCAGCAACGCCCGACGTGTGTCCAAGGCTGGCAGTACCACACGCAGCTCGTGTCAAAGCAGCACCTGCGCTTGTAATAGCGGTTACTCGAATCGCAGATGTACTCATCGACGCAGTCCGGCGCGCAGCCATTGGTCAGCGGGGGGACGGTGAGTTGCGACCGCGACGACAGCACGCGTGCTGCTCTGGTAAGTAAAGCGGTCATGGCTGAATCCCTCGCTGTGGTAGGGCAATCTCTCAAATAAACGTTAGGCACTCAATTACATTCGGTCAAGCTGCGTTGTGACAATTTATTTGTTCGTGTTCGAATCCTGAGCACTCGGCTACCCGCGCAGACCCGGCGGGCTAGCCCGGCCCGCTGATCCGGCGCAGCGTGCTGTCCGGGTCCGCCCCGGGCAAGTCCCGGTCACTGACCACTCGCCCGTCGCGCAGCCCCACCAACCGCTGACACTGGCTGGCGACTGTCGAGTCGTGGGTGGCCAGCAGCATCGTCATGCCGTGCTCGGCTTGCAGTTCGGTCAGCAGGTCCAGAATCTCCTCACCGGTCCGGGAGTCGAGATTTCCGGTCGGCTCATCGGCCAGCAGCAGCCGAGGCCGGTTCACCAACGCACGGGCGATGGCCACCCGCTGCTGCTGACCGCCCGACAGCTCACGAGCAGGGACGTCGCCCTGATCGGCCAGTCCGACCGCCGCCAGCAACTCCTGGCCACGCTTCTGTTTGTCAAAGTCGACCCGTAGTGGCAGCACAGGAGTAATGACGTTGTCGAGGGCCGAAAGGTTGCTCAGCAGGTGATAGCGCTGAAAGACGAACCCGACGCTGCCTCGAAAGTGCGCTGAATGCCGACCGGACAGCTCTGCAATGTCGACGCCGTCGATGAGGATGCGGCCGGAATCCGGAATGTCCAGGCCGCCGATCAGCTGGAGCAGGCTGGACTTTCCCGCTCCCGACGGCCCGGTGACTGCAACGATTTGGCCGGGCAGGATAGTGAGTGACACTTCCGCCAATGAGGTGACCGTGGCTCGTCCCTGCCTCCGGGTCTTGGTGACCGACGCCAGTTCGACGCGGGAGCCCCCTCGCGCTGCCCGGGATGTACTCGCTGGTAACACCATCGGCCCATCATGCTCCTGTCAGGCTGGCCGGAACGGGTCTTCGCCAGTCGTCCTCAAGGGCAATGCGTTTGCCCCTATAGTGGTCGCCGTGGCTATCCAACACGCGGTGTTGTCCTTTCTCGCCGATGGACCCAGCTACGGCTATGAAATCAAGAGCAATTTCGAAAAGGCGGTCGGCCCACAATGGGGCGGGCTCAATATCGGCCACGTCTACCAAATCCTGGAGCGGCTCAGCCGCGACGGCCTGGTGACCTCGCGAACTGTGTCCCAAGATGTCCGACCGGACCGTACTGTCTACAGAATCACGGCTGCCGGACGGCGCGAACTGGACAATTGGCTGGCTGAGCCCACGACCCGGACCGCTGGTTACCGCGACGACTTCATCCTGAAGGTGCTGGCGGCTGGCCGACGCAGCGAGGAGCAGGTGCACGAGGTCTGCCGTACCCAGCGCGATGCCCGGATGGCTGAGCTGCAGACTCTGCGAGCGCTGCGCCGTCAGCACAAGGACGAGCCGTTGGCAGCGCTGACGATCGAGGCCGCCATTCTCGGCGTGCAGGCCGATCTCAAGCTCATCGAGGTCGCCGACGCCAACGCCGCACGCCCTTTGCTGGCCGCCAGCCCGGCTGACCGCGCGACCAAGCCGGCCGAAAGCCGCCGCGCTGCCGGTCAGTGACGGCAGGGCTGCGGGCGGCCGCCGAGTCTGCCACCTCGTTCACGCTGGCCACTGCCGTCGGGGCTGCGGTCATCTCGCTGCTGGTCGCGATCGGCACCCAGGTCGCGCTCAGCGTGCGCGAGAGCAACGCCCGCCGTTACCTGCGCCGGCGCGCGGCGCTGACCGATGCCCAGGACGCGGCGCTTGCCCTGCGCGGCCGGCTCAACGAGTACGGCGCGATCAGCCGCGCCAATGCCGGCCGGCCCTCACCTGAGCTGGAACGCGCCGAGCGTCGTTACGTCGACGCCCGGGCGCTGCTCGAAGTCGCGCTCAGCCGAGTGGACGATCCGATGGTGACTGCGGCCGCGCAGCGCTGGCGCACGGCGGCCGAGATCAGCTTCATCAGCTCCGCGGAGGTCTCGGTGGCCGAGGAGCAGCAACACTGGCAGGTCGTCAACGCCGCGATCGGCAGCGCGTTGCGCAGCAAGGACGGGGTGTCGGGAGCAACCGCGCGTCCCTGACCGCCGGCCGGGGACGGGCTTGAGCGGCCGGGGGCGGGCTTAAGCGAAAATCAGGCCGCCCGAAGCGGTGCGGGCCCAGTGCTCAGCTGGCTGCAGCGGTCCGGGGAAGCTCTTCGGCCAGGTCGAAGCGGTCGGTGACGCGCAGTTCGCGGGCCGCTGAGGTGGCGTATTCGGCGAAGTCGGCGGGCGCGCCGACCAGCAGCACCGAGTGGGCATGCTCCTCGGTCAGTAACCGTTCGATGAGCTGGTAGGCAAAGGACGTCGTACCCGACAGCAATTTGGTGGCGTCAACCACCACGTCCTGGCCTCCGACCGGGCCGAGCGTCTTCACGATGTCATCGGCATAATCTCGACCCGCTACCAGTCGCGGCAGTGGCAATGTCCGTACGCCCACGACTCCCCCTTAGCTTGTCGGCATCAGCTCGCTCTGCCTGCCGCAGCCCTAGCATGTCAGCTGCTATAGCGTCAACAGTAGCGCCATTGTTTCACCTACCGGCCCAGTCGTACAGCTTTGGGCTGCCGTGTCGGGCTCCGCTGACCGGAACCCAGCCCTCGAACATCGTTCCGGTGAACCTGTCAGCCAGCTCCGCGTGCCGGCGTCCGCGGGCGTTGGCAGTGGCCACCGCCGACCCGCTGGCCAGCAGCACCTCGCCGCCCAACCGGTTCACCACGGTCACCGCGGTCGGCAATCCGGTGCCCCGGCCCGGTCCTTGCTTTCTGCTGGTGCCTGACAGGGCCATGGTGATAGCCATCCGGTCGTCTTCGGCGCCCTGGCTGACCAGGGTGCCGAGCAGGCCAACCCCGGCGTCGGCGACGGCGAACCTCAGCACCCCCTGCGACGGCAACGTCTGGGCGGCCATGAACCCGACCGTTCCGGAGTGCTCGCAGACGTTGGCCCCGATCTCTGCCAGTGCGGTGTGCAGCGCGCGGGCGATCTCGGCGTCATGGCCGGCGACCCGGTCATAGACCAGCCCGCTGAGCTGGCGGACATCACTGCCGGTGGCCAGCTCGGTCACCTCGAGCAGGCTGTCGCTGCGGTCGAGCTCACGCTCCTTCACCGGCAGGTCGTGGCTGCCGCCGAAATGCTCGACGATCGCTCCCAGGTGCATCCTGGAGGCGTACCCGGCGGGGTTGCCGCGCAGCCCGCTCAACCGCAGCCGGGAGCCCCGGGCTGCGGCCAGCTCGGCGATGGCCGCAGCCCCGACGAGGTGCAACGGATCAAGCCAGGACAGGCCGCTGAGGTCGAGCACCATCCCACCGTCAGCAACCTGGACCGCCAGCGACTGCAGGCGGGCCGCTGGCGTCGGCCTTGTCACTGGCTACGTCTCCTCATGTCCTGCCGATTAAGCAGTTGCGACAATACGGCTACGGTCTGTCACTAATGCTGCGACGTCGGTGAGGACGCCTGCAGCGCAGCACGCCACGTGGCCGGATAGAGAAGATGTGAAGCGCCGGTCAGAGCCAGTCAGAGCCGGTTCAGAGCCAGTTCAGTAGCGCCGTCTCAGTCAGCGCCGATTCGAGCAGCGTCCGCTTAGCGACGGCGCCGGTCTCGGCGGTCGAAGCGGGACAGCCCGGAGTCCAGCGAGCGCAGCCTGCGCGCGGTGGCCGAAGCGGGATCACGCCGGGCCGCGGAGGCCGAGGCCCGCCGGAGCGCCGCGCGAAAGGCAGGCACCGCGATGGCGAGCAACAGCCAGGTACGCAACCGGGACGACAGCAGGACCCACACGATGACCTCCTAGAGATGCGGCAGTGACCCTCTCAACCTAGTGAATCCGCCGACCGTCCGGTTCCGGCGGGTGTGAGGGGGCCAAGATAGACAGTCCGGCTAGGGTGGCGGTACCGCTCGAGCAGCGCGCTTGAGCAGTTACCTCGCACGGCACGCGGGGCCCACAGGGCCGGTGCGTCTGGGCCGTTGGTCTGGGCCGTTGGTCTGGGCCGGTGCGGGCATCGACGACCGATGCTCGCCAACAGAATGCTCGCCCACAAATTGCTCGCCAGGAGGATGGGATGGCACGCGGCCTCGGGGCGCCTGCTGGTGAGCCGTCGGGCCGCTGGGCGCCGTTACCCGGCCTGACGCCGATGCTGGCCATCGCGGGGGTCCTGCCCAGCCCGGCCGAGGACGCCCAGTGGGCCTATGAGACCAAGTGGGACGGCGTCCGGGTGCTGGCCTTCCTCGACGGTGGCCGGGTGCGGCTGCGCTCGCGCAATGACCTCGACATCACGGTCAGCTATCCCGAGCTCGACGGACTGGCCGAGCAGCTCGGCGGCGGCCAGGCCGTCCTGGACGGGGAGGTGGTCGCCTTCGGCGCCGACGGCCGCCCCAGTTTCGCCAGACTGCAAAAGCGGATGCACGTCGGGCAGGCTGCCGAGGCCCAGCGCCTCAGCAGCACCGACCCGGCCCGCTACCTCATCTTCGACGTGCTGCACCTCAACGGCTCCGCCACCATCGACCTGCCCTACCAGCAGCGCCGGCAGCTGCTGGAGGGGCTGGACCTCGACGGCGCGAGCTGGCAGTGCCCGCCCTACTTTGCCGGCAACGGCGCGATGCTGCTGCAAGCCAGCCAGCAGCTGGGCCTGGAAGGCGTGGTGGCCAAGCGGCTGGCAAGCACCTACCGCCCGGGCAAGCGCTCCCCGGACTGGCGCAAGATCAAGAATCTCCGTACCCAGGAGGTCGTCGTGCTCGGCTGGCAGCCCGGCAACGGCCGGCGGGCCGGCACCATCGGATCGATCCTGGTCGGCGTGCCCGGCGACGCGGAGTCCGGCGACGTGGAGTCCGGGGCGGCGGGCCTGCGCTACGCCGGCAAGGTAGGGACCGGCTTCAGCGACGCGGCGCTGGCTGCCCTGCACCGGCAGCTGCAACCGCTAGCTCGTCCGACCCCGGCGCTGACCACCCCGCCGCCGCGGGCCGACACCGTCGGCGCGCACTGGGTCCGTCCCGAACTGGTCGCCGAGGTGACCTTCGGCGAATGGACGCCGGACGGCCGGTTACGACATCCGGTCTGGCGCGGGCTGCGCCCTGACAAGTCGGTGGCCGACGTCCGGCTGGAAAGCTGAGCGACGTTCAGGCCTGCAGCTCGGTGAGCACCAGCGGCAACTGGTCAAGCAGTTCCCGGGCCAGAAAGCCCAGCGAGCCGACTCGGGCGGCCAGCCGGTCACCGGCCGAGGCGTGCAGGTAGGTGGCCCAGCACGTCGCCTGGGACAGCTCGACGCCACGGGCCAACAGGCCGACCAAGGCGCCGGCGAGCACATCACCGCTGCCCGAGGTCCCCAATCCCGAATGGCCGGCCGGCGCCTGCCAGCGGTCGCCGGCGGGCGTGACGATCTGGTTGTCGCTGCTGAGCACCGCTGCGTAGCACGCGGCGAGGCAGCGCTGCGGGTCATCGGCGCCCGCCAACACCGCGCTTTCTGGCTCCGCGCTCTCTGGCTCCGCGCTTTCTGACTCCGCCCCGAACTGCTCTTGGGCCGCCGCCAGCAGCCGTTCCAACTCGGTGTGGTTGGGGGTGAGCACCAGCCGGCCGCGCAGCGCCGTCAGGGTGGGCCGCGCCAGCTTGCCCAGGGCGCCGATGGCGTAGGCGTCAAGCACGATCGGCAGGTCATCGGGAGCGGCCTTCACCAGGCCGGTGATCAGCGCCGCGGTCTCGTCCACGTCGTCGAGCCCTGGCCCGATCAGGATCGCGGCGGCGCTGCCCAGCGCGCGCTCGATCACCTCCACCGAGCTGCCGGCCACCGACCCTGCCGCGGTCTCCGGTAGCCACAGCACTGCCGACTCCGGCACCGCGGCGGCCACCGGGCCAGCCACCGACTGGCCCACCGCCAGGGTGAGCACTCCGGCTCCGACCCGCAGCGCGGCCTGGCCGGCCAGCATCGCAGCGCCTGGCGCGGTGCGCGCGCCACCGACCACCAGCACTCTGCCCCGACTGGTCTTGTCTCCCTCGGGGATCGGCAGCGGCCAGTCGCGCAGGGCGGCTGGGGTCAGGATCTCCTCAACGGGCGGCATCGATCTCTCCTGGGTGCTCGGTGGTTGGGGCGCCATAGGCCTCGAGGTGCTGCTGGTCGTTGTAGACCACCGTGCGCCAGCCCGGCTCACCGTCGGAGCGAACCAGCCGGCTCACCGAGGCGTTGGTGACCGAGCCGCTGCGCGCGATCTGGAACACGCTGTCCTCATCGAGCTGTTCGCAGACGTAGCGAAACAGCAGGATCACCGCGTCGTGCGAGACGATCAGGTGCCGGCCATGCCAGGGCCCGCGTTCCAGGTCGGCCAGAAAGGCCCTGATCCGCAGCACCAGGTCCACCCAGGACTCACCGCCGGGCGGGCGGTAGTAGAACTTGCCGAGCCAGCTGCGCCGCTCGGCCTCGGCCGGAAACCGGACGCCGACCCCCCGCCGGGTGAGCAGGTCGAGCACTCCGAGCTCGCGGTCGCGGATGCGCTCGTCCTGGCGCAGCGCCGGCGGGTCGGCCAACTCGGCCAGCGCCGTGCGCGCGGTCTGGCGGGCCCGCAGGTAGGGCGATGACCAGACCGCGTCGGGACGCTGGCCCTGGTCCTCGGCCAGCCATCGTCCGACCGCCCGAGCTTGCTGAACCCCCAGCTCCGACAACGGCACGTCAGCGTCACGCATCGGCATCGCTATCGACAACGCACCCGTGGACTCGGCCTCTTCACGGGCCACGTTGCCGATGCTCTCGCCGTGCCGGACCAAGATCAGCTCTGTCACTGCCATGCCGCCGACGATAGCGGGCGGCTAGCGCGGCGCGCCTGCTCAGTACCGGTGGGCCGCGTCCGCCGGGTCCTGGCCGGTCTCGTTCACCCGCAGCGCGATCTCGCGCAGTTTGAGCTGGCTGGACTGCGAGGCCTTGACCAGCAGGTCGAAGGCGGCTGCCGGCCCGAGCCGGTGACGTTCCATCAGAATGCCGACCGCCTGCCCGATCAGCTGCCGACTCTGGATCGCCGCCCGCAGGTTGGCCTCGTTGTTCACCCTGGCCAGCGCGATGCCCACCTGAGCCACCAGCACCGGTACGAGTGCCGTGGCGGTGGAGTCGAAGGCGTGCGGCCGGCTGGAGTACAGGTTCAGCGTGCCCAGCACGCCCCGCGGAGTGGCGAGCTGGCAGGCCAGCACGCTGCCGGCGCCGAGGGCCTGCGCCTGAGCGGTCCAGGCCGGCCAGCGAGTCTCGGTGCTGAGGTCCTCGATCACCTGCAGCCGGCCGTCCCACAGCGCCTGCAGGCTGGGCCCCTCACCCAACTCGCACTGCGCAGCATCGCAGTGGGACGCCAGCTCACCGGTCGAACTCGGGCTCTGCAAGGCGCCGTCCTCGGCCACCAGTGAGATGCTGGCCTGCTCAGCCCCCGGCACCGCCTGGCGGGCCGCCCGCACCGCCTGGTCGAGCACCTCTTGGGCGCTGTGCTGGCCAGCCAGCATGGCCGCCAGTTCAGACAGCTCAGCCAGCATGTCGGTGGACGGCTGGCCCGGCGCGTCACCGGGGTCAGGTTGGACGCCACCAGGGCCGACGGCCTCCGGCACGCGGCGAAGGCCGGAACTCAGATCCTGCGGCACCGGCCGCAGCTGCCAGCTCAGGGTGGCGCCGCCGGGCGGCTGCTCGGCCACCAGCCGGGCGCTCACCTCGACCTCCAGCAGGCTGCCGTCCAGCTGAACCAGCCTGGCCCGGCAGGACGCAGGGTCGCCGGTGCGCTTGAGCTGGGACAGCACCGTCCGGATCCGGGGACGGTCCTGTACTGCGAACTTGGTGGCCAGCGGCCGCCGATGGCTGGACTGCGAGTGGCCCAGCAGCACCTCGGCGGCCGGATTCACCGTCGTCAAGAGGCCGTGCTGGTCGGTGAGCGCATAGGCAGTGCTGGTCTCGGCCAGCAGTTGCTCATAACTGGCCTGCGCGCGCAGCAGCGCCTCTCGGGCTACTTCGAGCTCGTCATGCTGGGCACGCAGCTCGGCATCGGCCACCACCAGCTGCTCGGCCAGGTCGGTCAGCTCGGCGAGCAGGTCGGCGTCGGACGAGGACGCCGAGGTCGCGGCCAGCGCCAGCACCTGTCGCCGGTCGGCCAGCTCAGCGAGCAAGCGGCTCAACTCCGGTTCGGCGACCATCGCGCGTTCCTCCGTCGTCTGTGCCACCGGCCGATGACAGCCCTTCCCATACTAGGAGAAGCCGGGCGGCCGGGCAGGTCGGCGCGGACGCTGATTTTGACGAGCCGGTGCGCCACCGGGGTGCTGCTGGCAGAAATTCGGCGGACATGGTCGGATGGCTGCAGCGAACCCACGCGCCCGCGATCTGTGCCCCGCGCACAGCGCACTGAAGCGGTCAGCCAAAGGATGTCAATGTCTTATGACCTGGTGGTGATCGGCGCGTCGGCAGGCGGCGTCGAGGCGCTCAAGACACTGGTGTCAGCGCTGCCTGAAGATCTGCCGGCCGCGGTGCTGGTGGTGCTGCACGTGCCGCCTTATGGCAGCAGCGTGCTGCCTGCGATTCTCGATCGCGCGGGGCAGTTGCCGGCCCGGCACGCCGCTGCTGGCGACGTCACCGTCGCCGGTCAGATCCTGGTCGCCCCGCCCGATCATCACCTGTTCGTCGATGACTCGTCGGTGCAGCTGACCCGGGGAGCGCGCGAGAACGGCCATCGCCCGGCGGTCGACGTGCTGTTTCGCTCCGCGGCCCGGGCCCGCGGCGCCGCGGTGATCAGCGTGGTGCTGTCGGGAGTGCTCGATGACGGCACCGCCGGAGCGGTGGCGATCCGTCAGCATGGCGGCCTGGTGTTGGTGCAGGATCCCGCCGATGCCAGCTATCCGGCGATGCCTCAAAACGTGTTGGCCCATCTCACCCCTGACCATGTGGCCAGCGCCGCCGAGCTCGGCCAGCTGATCGACCAGCTCTGCCGGGCTGCCGACGGGCCGGCCCAGCGCCAGCCGGTGAGCCAGCCGCCGTCCGCCGAGCTGACCGACACCGAACTGGACATGGCCACCCTGGCCGAGGAGACCTATGACGAGCCGGGCTCGGCGTCTGGTTTCTCGTGCCCGGACTGCGCCGGCACGCTGTTCAAGATCTCCGACGGCGTGCTGACCCGCTTCCGGTGCCGGGTGGGGCATGCCTGGTCTCCGCAGAGCCTGCTCGGCGAGCAGTCGCTGCAACTGGAGACCGCGCTGTGGATGGCGCTGCGCAGCTTGGAGGAGAAGGCCGCGCTGGCCCGGCAGCTGGCGGCCAACGCCCAGAGCCGCGGCAGCCAGCTGAGCGCCGGACGGTTCACCAACCAGGCCGAGGACGCCGCCCAGGCCGCCAGGTTGATCCGGCAGCTGTTGGAATCGGCGCCAGAAACCGACAAGGTGCGCACAGCCGACCCTGCCGGATACTAGGTTGAGGCCAGTGACCGGTTCCCAGCCCCTGGAGTCCCCCGAGAGCAGCGATGCTGTCGGGGTGAGTGACGCGGCCTCCGATCCCGCCTTCGAGCGCCTGCTGGAGTACCTCAAAGAGGTTCGAGCCTTCGACTTCACCGGCTACAAGCGGGCCAGCCTGATACGCCGGGTGCAACACCAGATGCAGCGGGTGGGCATCACCGGCTTCGAGCAGTATCACGACTACCTGCAGGTCCACCCGGAGGAGTTCACCCAGCTTTTCAACACCATTCTGATCAACGTCACCGGGTTCTTCCGCGATCGGGAGGCCTGGGACGTGCTGGCCACGGACCTGGTGCCGAGCCTGCTCGACCAACTCGGCGACGAGCCGATCAGGCTGTGGAGCGCCGCCTGCGCCTCGGGCCAGGAGGCCTACAGCCTGGCTATGGTGTTCGCCGAGGCGCTGGGACGGGAGAAGTTCCGCGCCCGGGTCAAGATCTATGCCACTGATGTCGACGAAGAGGCGCTGGGCTTCGCGCGGTTGGCCAGCTACACCGAGCGCGAGCTGGCCGGCCTGCCCGACGGCTACCGGCAGCGGTACTTCCAGCCGGCCGGCACCTGTTTCCAATTCGACAGCGACCTGCGGCGCAGCGTGATCTTCGGCCGCAATGACCTGTTGCAGGACGCGCCGATCTCGCGGATCGACCTGCTGGCCTGTCGCAACGCGCTGATGTACTTCAACGCCGAGACCCAGGCCCGGATCGTGTCGCGGCTCGGTTTCGCGCTCAAGCCACAGGGAGTGCTCTTTCTCGGCAAGGCTGAGATGCTGCTCAACCACAGCGCCGCCTTCGAGCCGATCGACCTCAAGCGCAGGTTCTTCCGCAAGCGGCGGTCGGCGCCGGGGGGTCTGGGCGCGGTGGACGGCCTGCGCGGCCCGGCCCGTGGCCCGGCGGCCCCTGCCGAACGCAGTCAGCTGTCCTCCGAGGCCTTTCTGAGCAGCCCGGTCGCGCACATCGTGATCGACCATGACAGCCGCATCCAGCTGATCAACCACGCCGCCTGCGCGACCTTCAACTTGAGCGCCCGGGACCTCGGGCGCAGCTTCTCCGAGCTGGAGATCTCTTACCGGCCGGCCGAACTGCGCTCCTACATCGACGAGGTCAGCACCACGCGGCGGCCGGTCTGGCTGCGTGGCATCGAGTGGCACCGCTCCCCCGCCGACGTGACGTTCCTCGACATCCAGGTGCTGCCGCTGACCGGGGGCGCCAACCGGTTGCTCGGAGTGTCGTTGATGTTCAACGACGTGTCCCGGTTCAGGCGTCTCAATGACGACCTCGAAGCCACCAACCGCCAGCTTGAGACCGCCTATGAAGAGCTGCAGTCCACCAACGAAGAGCTCGAGACCACCAACGAAGAGCTGCAGTCCACCGTGGAGGAGTTGGAGACCACCAACGAAGAGCTGCAGTCCACCAACGAAGAGCTCGAGACCACCAACGAAGAGCTGCAGTCCA
>WUUC01202912.1_pt1 | contig 16781 bp, 22 predicted proteins | sample 6278441 | NCBI WGS metagenome assembly WUUC01 (sample SAMN13675441, study PRJNA597444) | soil metagenome | isolation source: soil | place: USA: Washington | collected 2017-10
CGCCGCGGTTCATGGTATGCGCAACATCCGCGTGTTTGATCTCGAAGAACTCCTCAGACGCCTCGTCGAAGTTCTTACGACCGGCGCCCTCAGTCCGTATTGGCAGCAGCGGATCCTCGCCGAAGCCGCGGCGCTGTGAAACGCGGTGAAAGACGACCGGGTTTACCTCCAGCACATGCTGGAGGCACTCGACGACATCGTCACGTACTGCGGTAGCGGTCGCGAGGCGTTCATGAGCGACCGCATGCGGCAAGACGCCACGCTGCGAAAGCTCCAAGTGATCGGACAAGCAGTCAAGAATCTCCGAACAGACGAAGTCGCGTCAGCCTGGGATCGCGTGGAAACAAACCGCGGCGACGCGTCGACCAAACCCCATGCGAGAGCTCCTTACGTCAATGCAATGCGACCGGCGGAGCGCACGCGCGCGTCAATCATCACGGCAATACACTAGAGCATCCGAACTGAACCGAGCACCGGAATCTGCGAGCGGCCACGCACGCTCGGTCACTCGTGTCGCGCTGCAATTCTGAGGACGGAACCGCGTCGAAGCGAGCATCACGACGTTCAGCGGCTGCCGGTGGCGAGCGGAACTTGTTCCTGGGCCACTGGCGTTCACGCCGGCAGCGACACTGCTTTGGCGAGCGGTCGTAAGCATCGCAGAACGCGGACGGTGACGATCGAAACGATGCACCACATATCGCGACGCCCCGAATTCGACTGACGAAGCGCAGCCACTTCGGTACTATGTCCGTGTGATTCGCGCCGCCCGCTGGGCCCAACAAATCGGCGCCTCCCAGGTGTTCGGCTTCACCGCTGCGATTGTCATTCCGGCCGCCATTACTATGCTGGTGGCCACGCTGCAGCTGCCGCCGTTCGTCTTCGAGCACTTGGTTGTGCTGCTCGTGGTTGGCATCGCCGTGCCGTGGGGCCTCGGTCCGGCCGTCGCCGCGGCCATCGTCTCGGTACTCGCGGACAACGTACTGCTTCGTGAGCCAGTCGGCCGACCCACGATCACTGGGTACCGGGACGTTATCGATCTGCTGCTCTTCGCAGTGGTGGCCATCATCGTCAGCGAGCTCGTGCGGCGCGCGCATGTCGCTCGGGTCGCGGCGGAGCAGGCTGCCGCGCGTGAGCGGCTCGCGCGCGAGGAGCGGGACCGACTCATCGCCACGGTGACCCACGACCTCGCGACGCCGCTGACGGTCTTGACGGGCACCTTGCAGTTCGCCCGGCGGCGCGGCGCAAACCTGGAGTCCGACTTGCCGCGACTGCTTGCGCGGCTCGAAACCGCGAGCGGGCGAGCGACCTCTCTGGTCAGGACGCTCGCCGACGCGCAGGCGCTCGAGGCCGATCAGTTCGAGATCCGCGCCGCTCCCGTGGACCTGCGCAAGGTGGTTGCGCCACTCGTAGAGATGATGGACCGACTGTCCGAGCGCCACCCGGTCGTGCTGGCGGCGCCGGATGCCCCAGTGATCGTCCGCGCCGACGCGGACCGGCTGCAGCGCGTGGTCGAGAACCTCGTGAACAATGCCATCAAGTACTCGCCCGGCGGCGGAGCGGTCGAGGTGTCGATTGCGGCCGCCGATCGGGTTGCCGTGCTGCAGGTCCGCGATTACGGCATCGGGATCGCGCCCGACGCACTGCCCCGAATTTTCGACCGGTCGTACCGCGCGCCCGATGCGGCGGCGCACGCGCCGGGACTTGGCCTCGGATTGAGTATCGCCGCGCAGGTGGTGGCACGGCACGGCGGAACCATCGAGGCTGCCGCCGCCGATGCGGCCGGCACGATTGTTACCGTCCGCCTGCCGCTGGCAATGCGCAGCGCCGTGGACGGTTCCCTCGCGCAGTCGGGCGGAGCACTTCACGCATAAGTCCCCGCCTTCAAGTGGATCGGTGCGTCGCCGGACAGCTGCCACGTAATCCTGCGACCAACCCGCTGAACTCAATACCGGCCCGGGTGCGGGACGAGGTCGCTCGGACCCCGCATCCGGTACGACGATTTCGGGCAGCGGACGGGCTATTCGGGCATGGCCGGAACGTTCCTCAGGGTCTGCCACACCTGCTCAGTGCGGGCGCGGAAACGCGCCTCAGAAGGTGTCGCACCACCGGCACGGTCGGTGGTGCGTCCGTCGAGTCGTACTCGCCTCTAAATCCGTCCTTCAGCAGCCGCTCTCGATTTTTTCCGGTGCAGTTCTGGATTTGATTAGCATCGATGAGTCGGGGCGATGAATGCTTCGAGGGTTCAGTGCAGCAAACCGGCGCAACGCTGGAGGACGGTTAACATGGACCTTGAGGTCCTTTTGACGACACCGCCACAATTTCACGGAGACGACGGCGCGACCACTGATGGATGGCGACTTGACGACGCGGCGCTCCTGTTTCTCGATTCGCAGATTCACCACGATATGCGAACGATTGAAACGGGCGCGGGTGTCAGCACGATTGTGTTTGCACTGAAACAGGCGCGGCATACGTGTGTGGTGTCAGATCGGCGCGTGGTCCGGCGAATTCGTCGGTACTGCCAGGCGGCGGGGCTTTCACTGGCATCGGTCGATTTCGTGCTGGACCGCTCTGAATACGCTCTGCCGCGCCTGAATACCTCTGGTTACGATTTCGCGCTCATCGACGGAAGGCACGGGTTCCCTGCTCCGTTCATCGATTGGTTCTATATCGCGGATCGGCTCCGCCAAGGAGGCGTCGTCCTGCTCGATGACACCTGGATCTGGACCTGTCGCGTTCTTGCGAATTTCCTTGACGGGACGCCGGGATGGCGCAGATGTGCCGACCTTCCAACTTCGGCAGCGTTTCTCAAGGAGTCGGACGGCGCGCAACATGCGGAATGGGTACACCAACCGTTCGTCTACAAGCAAAGTCCTGCCGCTCGCTTTTATCCTTGTTCGGAGGTAGACAGTGGTCTGTCGACAGAGCCCGGTCCATGCACCAAACACACCGGCGACGATCAATCTACGTGATTCGTTGTGTGAGCGCGCCTCGCAGGCTCGGGTGGGGCGCGCATAGATCGGAACAGGCTGGTTAACGGCTGCCGAAGTTTCGGCCATCGCTCACCGCCGTGTATACTGATCGCAGCTGAGAGATCGAAGGGTGCAGCGGACCACCGCTGCAGGCAACTGGATGGTCGGGCCGCCATCCTCCGGGTCGTCGCGAGACCAGGAGGACCCAGGATGGCAGGCCCGTTCCGTGGATCGCCCGCACGTGCGTCGTTCGATCTGATCGGCGGATCCTGTCCTCTCGAGATCGCTGCGAGCCGCAGCGATGCGGCGCTTCACCCGCAACTCACCTCGAGGCATCTCGCACGCCATTCCTACGCAGCCGAACATTGACTCTGCGGCTGCGGTCTCGGGAGGAGAGATGCTGGTGAAGATTGCGCTCGGTCTGCTCGCGGCGTGGGTAGTCGGTGTACTCGGCGTCTACGACGTCGGCGACGCGGTCCACATCCTTCTGCTCGTGGGCTTGATGCTCCTTATGCTCGCCTTCATGAAAGCGCGCGACGCCGCGATGGCCGCAAGCCGAAGTCCCAAGGAACCGTCCGGTCGACGATGACGCGCGTCAGTTCTCGGTGCTGGCGTCATCCGTGGTCCTGGCATGCTTGACGACATTGCGGCCGGATCAGAGATCCCGCGTCCTCTCGAGAGCTACCCGTCGGGCGCCGATCAGTCACTCGCGGCCGAACTCGTGGCGCGTGTGCAGCTCGAGCCTTTTAACGCGCTTGCCACCGGCGTGTTTCTCATCGCGATTCTGCACACATTCGGTGCCGGGCAATTTGCTGCCCTGGCCCATCGCGTTCAGCACCGACACGACGCCCAGGCGCGTGCAACGGGCGGCCGAGCGTCCCCGAGTGTGCGGGCGGAGCTCCTGCAGGTCCTCGGGGAAGTCGAAGTCGTGTTTGGTTTGTGGGCTGTCGTGCTGCTCGCGATCATGACGATCTATGCCGGATGGTCTTCTGCGACGCATTACTTCAACGACAACGTCAACTACACGGAGCCGCTGTTCGTCGTCGTCATCATGACACTCGCGTCAACGCGGCCGGTGATTGGGTTTGCCGAATCGGCGCTCCGTCGTGTCGCCGCGACAGGCGGCGCGACGCCACGGGCCTGGTGGATCGCCATCTTGACGATCGGCCCCATTCTCGGATCATTTATCACGGAACCGGCGGCGATGACGATCTCGGCGCTGCTGCTGGCGCGCCAGTTCTACGACCTGCAGCCCTCGATGCGTCTGCGATACGCGACACTGGGCGTGCTCTTCGTCAACGTCTCCATCGGAGGCACGTTGACCCAGTTCGCGGCGCCTCCGGTGCTGATGGTGGCACGGCCGTGGGGATGGGACATGCCGTTCATGCTCCTCAACTTCGGATGGCGTGCGTGTGCGGCGATTGGGCTGTCCACATTGCTGTACTTCGTCCTGTTCCGCCGCGAGCTGGCGTCGCTTGCGGCAAGGTCGCCCATTGCGGACATTGAACTGCCGGAAGACGAGGCCACCGGATCCGCGCTACTTCCGGTCCCGCCATGGATTGTCGCCTCGCATCTGGCGTTCATGGCATGGACGGTCTTCAACGCGCATTACCCGGCGCTGTTCCTCGGAGGATTCCTCTTCTTCCTCGGATTCGTTCGCGCAACCGCGCCATATCAGAGTCGAATCGAGCTGAAAACGCCCTTGCTTGTCGGCTTCTTCCTGGCAGGCCTTGTTATTCATGGCGGACTGCAGGGATGGTGGATCGCGCCGGTGCTCAGCACACTTCCGGAGAGTCCGTTGTTCCTGGGTGCCACGGCCTTAACCGCGGTGAATGACAACGCGCTCATCACGTACTTGGCAACGCTCGTACCGAATCTGGACGACGCGTTGAAACTGGCGGTCGTGCAGGGAGCTGTCGTTGGTGGCGGGTTAACAGTCATCGCGAATGCCCCCAACCCGGCGGGCCAGGCGTTGTTGGGGCGTTTCTTCGAAGGTGCCGTTTCCCCGTTGAGATTACTCGCGGCCGCCATCGTGCCAACGGTGATTGCCGCGATTGTGTTTCGGGTGTTGTAGTCACAGCGGCCCATTGGTGCTCGCGTGGAAGTACATCGCAGTCGTGGTGATGCTCTGAACAGGGACGGACTGAATAATAAACCCGCGGAACTGAAGATGGTTGCATTGGATGATTGCTAGCCGATCCGTCTGGCATTGAAGTTTCGAAGCCATGCGTATGCAGGAATTAAGTCCGACCGTAGGCTCTTTGATCAACGACGTCAGCAGGCATTCAGACGACGTCCTGCTGCTCGTAGTCGCATTTGACGGCGTCCTCGTGGAGTACCGGACAAATCCTGCTCGCGTTGATGTCGCGCCCGGGCGTCTGGAACTGCTCCAGCAGATGCAGCAGGCTCCTGGCGTGGTGGTCGGGATCATGAGCGGCCGGCCACTTGCCGACCTGAGATCGCGCATTGCCCTCGGAGATACCGCGTTCTACATCGGGCTGCACGGACTCGAGGTGGCGGGCCCGCGTTTCACGTGGCGCCCCGTTCAGGCGATGGAGAGCTGCGCGCTTCAGATGCCGCGCATTGCGATCCATCTACACAACATATTTCGGGATGTTCGTGGTGTGCGATTGGAGCTCAAAGGGCCGATACTCGCGCTCCACACGCGGGAGGCTGCCTCGCAGGACGCGGTTTGGAGCCGCCTTCAGTTCCTAACAAAGGTGGCCGATCTCGTCGACACGGGTGCCGCCCGCGTGCTGCGCGGCTCAGAGGTGCTCGAGCTGATGCCGAACGTCGGGCCTTCGAGGGCCAACGCGCTGTTGGCGGTCCAGCAGTGTCTGCGGGAGCGTCGTGGGCGGCCGGTGTTCACGATGTACATCGGAGAGGACGCGGCCGACGACGACGCATTGGACGTCGTGGGCGACAGCGGCGTGGCGGCGGTTCTCGGCCGAAGGCGCGCGCAGGCGGCCTATCATCTCGCCTCGTTCGCGGACGTGGAAGTATTGATGAGGGGGATGATCCTCGACCGCCGTCGCGCGCACGACGAGCACGGGAGCGAGCGAGAGACCGACTAGGAGGCCGCTGAAAAACGGCTGATTATGCGAGCGCGCACCACCAGCGACGAGGAGCAGTTGTATGGCAAAAGTCCATTCGGCTGCGCGTTCTGCGTCTCGCTCAACGGCTCCGAGCCATTCGATCAAACACCTCGTGGTGTCAGACTCGCTGCGGTAGCAGTTTCGGCAATCGAATCAAATTGAACGCGGCACTCGCGAACACGAACAGCCAATCGACGTTCGGCAACCCGCGCAACTTCACCTTGCGGACCCAGGCGATCGTCTTCAACCACCCGAAGGCGGGCTCGATGCGCGGGCGGGCGTGTTGGCTCTTGCCGTACCCGTCGTGCCGTGTGGTTCGGGCATCGATGCCGCTGCCGCCGCGCCGCGTCAGATTCTGCGTGACGTGCGGCGTGAAGCCGAGGTCGCGTGCAAAGCCGACGAACGCACGGTCGTCGTACCCCTTGTCGGCCCCCACGGTGCGACGCCGCCAAGGTGTGCGCGCGCCCTGCGCGTGCAGCATCCAGAGGCCCGCTTCACGTTCCGCGTACCCGTCCGCCTGCGTCGCTCGCGCGTCGGCGATCAGGCCGTGGCGGTTCTCAATCAGCAGATGACCAAGGTATGAGAGCTTGGCCTCGCCGTGATGCGTCCGCCGATAGAGCCGCGCATCGGGATCGGTCGTCGATGCGTGCGTCTCATTGCTCCGCGACTGTCCGCGGAAGTCTCGGCCGTCGCCGTCCGTCCCGCCATCCTTGCGTTGAAAGCTCTTCTGGCTCGCCCACGCCTCGATGAGCGTCCCGTCGACGGTGAAGTGCTCGTCAGACATCAGGTCGCTGGCGCGCTCCACGACGCGCCGAAAGAAGCTGCGGGCGGTCTCCTGATTCAGCAGCCGATCCCGGTTCTTCGTAAAGACCGTCGTGCTCCAGATCGGCTCGTCCATCTCGAGGCCGACGAACCACCGAAACAGCAGGTTGTAATCGAGCTGCTCCATCAACAGGCGTTCGCTGCGGATGGAATAGAAGATCTGCAGCAACTGCGCGAGCAGCAACCGCTCGGGCGGAACCGATGGACGCCCGACCGATGCGTAGAGCCGGTCGAACTCGCGCGACATATGGCGCAGCACGTCGTCCACGAGCGCTCGAATGGCGCGCAACGGGTGGTCCTGCGGCACACGCTGCTCCGCGGACACGTAACTGAACATCGAATCAGGTCGGCGGTCGTCTCCTCGCATGGGCGTCATGGTAGTACGCGATCGAGCGACGTCGATCCTGAAACTGATGCGTTTTTCAGCAAGCTCCTAGGGAATCCCGTCGAGATCACCGCAGCCGGCGTCGGAATGCTTCCCCGATCCAGCCCCACTCTCAGCACTCGAGCTCCCGCCCCCATCCAGACGAAAGCCCATGCCGGCGGTGCGTTCTGGTTCCGAATGGATCGGGCCGCCGGCCTCATCCAGCAGCAACGACGTCCATACCGCAACGAACCGTGCCGCCATCCATCGGTTGAAGTAGTCGTCGTCCGTCAATGCGACATCAATGACGGTACGCCGATGCAGCTGCCGTATGAGCTCGCGCGCGAACTCGGACCCCTGGTCAACCCGACCTCACGCGCGTGCCGTGTCGATTGACGATAACGCGACGGTGCTCGACCCACGATTCCTACATCGCGACTGCCGCCAACGTGTGGGAAGCGATACCGGCCGGAAGCCTGTAACCGAGAGCTCGTATAGAGAGATGGGACAGTTGGGTGCGGAGTCTGAGGATCCCACAAGGTCGCACACGCACAGGTCACCGACGGCCCGCAAGGCAGAACTGGGAGAAATTGGATCGGAGCACGCTCCGCCGCGCGTGCCCGGTCCGTCCTTCTGGCACGTAATCGCCCTCGGTGCGTCTTGTCGTTCGCCTTCTGTCGGCCTGACCGCGTCCTCGCGCTAGCTGGTCGAGACGATCAATGAACGGATGGCGTGAGCTCCGACGAAATGACACAGATGCAGTAGAATATTTCGCGGGTGCAGCGGCACTCCGCCGCTGCAGGAACGTGGATGGTCGGGCCGCCGTCCTCATGATCGTGAGATCAGGGATGCCGCGGCAGACCATGTCTCGGGCGCAGGTCAGCGCACCTCCATACATCCGAATTCGCCCACATAGCCGCCCTGGAGCAACATGCTTCTGATGGCTGCGCTCTTACCGTGCATGGCCGCTAGGTTTCGTTGACAAGTACATGTGGGAATCGTGCGTATCTTCCCCTTCATCCGCCGTGACGGCGATGGTGCTCCCCGTGCTCAAGGCTCGTGAATGCGGCGGCGTGTCAGATAAGACGCCGATGCTCGGTAAGCGTTACATGCGACGATTTAGACTCGCTGCCGCGGCGGTGCTCGACCGCAGCCGCATCGACGGCATCTCCGTAGAAAGGCAGCATCCTGGGTTGAGTATTCGTGACGTTGGGCAGTGATGGTGTGTTCGTCTGGCGAACCGCTTTTCGAGAGCGTCGAATGAACCAACAGAAGCAGGAGTGGGGCACTCATATCGGCGTGATCCTCGCCGTTTCGGGCTCCGCGGTGGGTCTCGGGAATTTCCTGCGTTTTCCCGGACAGGCGGCGGCCAACGGCGGCGGCGCTTTCATGATTCCTTATTTCGCCGCACTTCTGTTCGTCGGGATTCCGATCTGCTGGGCGGAATGGACGATGGGGCGCTACGGAGGTCGGAAGGGCTTTCACTCCGCTCCTGGCATCATGGGCATCATTGGACAAGGAGCTGTCGCCCGATATCTTGGCACTGTCGGCGTCCTGATTCCGCTCGCGGTCTCCTTTTATTACACCTACATCGAGGCGTGGTGTTTAGGGTACGCGTGGTATTACGCGGTTTACGGGGGTATTGTTGACCGCGGCGTGCCACTAACCGAGCAGACGAACCAGGCGGCGGCCTTCTATGCCAACTTCATCGGCGCCTCGGAGAATGGCGTGCTCGCGGCTGGATCGATTCAGACATTCATCTTCTGGGTCGTCGCATTCTCAATCAATATCTGGCTGGTCTACCGCGGTATCTCAAAGGGCATTGAGAAATTCGTCTCCTTTGCGATGCCCACAATGGCCGTTTGCGCTTTCGTCGTCCTCGTCCGTGTGCTGACGTTGGGCACTCCCGATCCGACGCGGCCCGACCAGAACGTCGTGAACGGTCTCGGCTACATGTGGAATCCGCAGTTCAGCGAACTCGGCGACGCGCAAACGTGGCTCGCAGCCGCCGGCCAGATCTTCTTCAGCCTGTCCGTCGGCTTCGGAGTGATCATCAATTACGCGTCGTATATGAAGAAGCGGGACGATGTGGTGTTGTCGGGACTGACGTCCTCGGCCACGAACGAGTTATTCGAAGTGGGGTTCGGTGGCCTCATCACGCTGACCGCCGCCTTCGTGTTCCTTGGGCTCTCCGGGACGATGGCGGCCGTCGCCGGCGGCACGTTCGGCCTCGGATTCAACACGCTACCGGTCGTCTTCGCGCAGATGGGAGCACTCGGATCAGCAACGGGCGCGATCTGGTTTTTCATGCTGTTCCTGGCCGCCGTCACGAGCTCGATCTCAATGTACCAGCCGTCGCTCGCCTTCTTCGAGGAATCGCTCGGATGGGACCGGCGTCGGGCAACGGTGTTGCTCGTGGCAATCTGCCTAGTTGGGTCGTTCCTGGTGATGTTCTTTAGCCGCGGGAGCATCTTTCTTGGCACAATCGACGACTGGGTCGGCACGTTCCTAATCTTCGTGCTTGCCATGGTGCAAATCATCTGCTTCTCATGGGTATTTGGAATCGAGCGGGGCTGGAAGGAAGCGCATCACGGCGCCCACATTCGCATACCGAGCATTTACAAGACCATCATGAAGTACGTGTCGCCGCTGTACTTGTTGCTGGTGTTCGCCGCATTCACGGTGCAGAACCTGCCGAGCTGGATCCGCAACGTCGCAAACGAGCCGCTCGCTCAGGGCGCTCTCGCACTGGTGGGTGTGACGATGGGACTGCTGCTCGTGTGCGTCAGAATCGGCGAGAGGCGCTGGCGCGCGGCAGGTCTCGACCTCGATGGACAACGACCGGCGGAGTAAACACATGACAGTCCTGGGATGGATTTTTCTCGTCACCTCGCTGACCTTCGTCTGGAGCCTTACAATCTGGTGCTTTCACAGAGTGTTGACCTTCAAGGACACAACGCCTGACTCGTTGAAGCGCTTCCACAGCGCCTAAGGATCGCCGATGCCGGATGTCTGCGAAGCCCCGATGGTTTGCTCTACGTGCTCACCGCGGAGGAGAACGGGCACGTGCTCCGTTCCGAGCCGTCACAGTGACGCGAGCCAGCGTCACCCGTGGACGGATTCAGTGAGCGACCGATAATCTCGACCGTAAATGGATCCTGATCCCCACAGGCCTTGCGCGACGATGTGCGGCTGCTGGGCGAGTTGCTGGGAAAGACACTGCGCCTTCACGAGGGCGAGCGGCTCCTGGACACCGTCGAGCACGTCCGTGCACTCGCCAAAGACGCGCGCCCGCGCGGCGATGACACGTTTCGCGAGCTGACGTCGCTGCTGGCAGCTCTTCCTCTGACCGCTGCCGTGGCGCTCGCCCGCGCCTTTACACATTTCCTCAACCTGGCGAATGTCGCCGAGCAGCACCATCGAATTCGCAGGCGACGCGCGTATCTACGGGAGCCGCAGTCGACGCCGCAGCGCGGCTCCTGCGCGGAGACCTTCGCGCGCCTGGTCACGGACGGCATCGCGCCAGACCGGCTCCACGAGTCAGTGGCCGCTTTGCGGATCGAGCTGGTTCTCACCGCGCACCCGACCGAGGTGTCACGCCGCACGCTGATTCACAAGTACAACCGGATCGCGAGGCTGCTGGGCCGGCGCGACAGGCTCGATCTCACCGTCCCCGAGCGCGAGGCCGTGCTCACGGCGCTCGAGCGTGAGATCGGGTCCTCCTGGGAAACCGACGAAGTCCGAAGCCGGCGGCCAACGCCGCTGGACGAGGTGCGCAGCGGGCTGATCGTGTTCGAGCAGAGCCTCTGGGACGCGGTTCCTCAATTCGTGCGAAGCGTGGATCGCGCGCTTATCGCCACGACTGGACGGTCTCTGCCTGTCGAAGCCGCACCCGTGCGGTTCGGTTCCTGGATAGGCGGCGATCGTGACGGCAACCCCAACGTCACCGCGGAGGTGACGCGGCGGGCGTGCCTGCTCTCGCGCTGGGTGGCTGCCGATCTCTTCCTGCGCGAAGTCGACGCGCTGCGCAGCGAGCTGTCGATGACTCGGCAACATCAGAGCTCCGCGATCGGGTGAACGGCGCCGCAGAACCATACCGCGGGCTGCTGCGCGAGGTGAGGCGGCGGCTGCACGCAACCCGCGAGTGGATCGAGACGGCACTCGAGGCCGGACGAAGCGTGTCAGCTCCACCCGACATCTATCTGGACACCGAAGCGCTCGCCGAGCCTCTGCGTTTGTGCCACCAGTCGCTGGTGGCCACGGGCAACGGCGTGATCGGCTCTGGACGCCTGACCGACGTGCTGCGCCGGGCGCCGCGTTTGGCATGCCGCTGGTGCGCCTCGATGTTCGTCAGGAAGCGGACAGGCATACTGAAGCACTCGATGCGATTACCTGTGCGCTGAACCTGGGGTCCTTCGCCGAGTGGGAGGAGACACGACGCTGCGAGTTCCTGATTCGCGAGCTCGAAACCCCGAGGCCGCTCATCCCGCCCGATCTCCCGGCATCGCCGGAAGTTCGCGAGGTGCTCGACACGTTCCGCATGATCGCCGAAATCCATCCGGAGTCGCTGAACGCTACGTCATCACGATGGCGCGGCGTGCGTCGGACGTCCTTGCCGTGGAACTCCTGCAAAAGGCCGCGCGCGTTCCGCGGCCGCTCCGGGTCGTGCCTCTGTTCGAGACCCCACTCGATTTGCGCGCCTCGTCCGAGGTGCTGGATCGGCTCTTCTCCACGCCCGCGTATCGAAGGCGCATCGAGGGCCGGCAGGAAGTGATGGTCGGCTACTCGGACTCCGCCAAAGAGGCTGGCCGCTTCACGGCGGGGTGGGAGCTGTACAAGGCACAGGAGAACGTCCTCTCCGTGGCCCGTCGCCACCGGTCGCCATCACACTGTTTCACGGCAGGGGCGGCAGTGTCGGACGCGGCGGCGGTCCCACGTACCTCGCGCTTCAGTCGCAGCCGCCAGGCTCCATCGATGGCGAGCTGCGTGTCACCGAGCAGGGCGAGATGATTCAGGCGCTCTTCGGCCTTCCCGACATCGCGATCAGAACGATGGAGGTGTACACCAGCGGAACGCTGGAATCGTGGCTGAAGCCGCTACCGCAACCACGCGACGCGTGGCGCGAGTGCATGGAGCGTGTCTCGTCGGATGCAGCGCGGCTCTATCGCAGATACGTGTACGAGACGCCCACGTTTCTCGATTACTTTCGGAGTTCGACGCCCGTTGCGGAACTCGCGGAGCTCAACATCGGTAGCCGTCCGGCCCGCCGAAGCGACGGAGGCGGGGTGGAAAGCCTCCGCGCCATTCCCTGGCAGTTTGCCTGGACGCAAGCGCGCCTGCTGCTGGGAACCTGGCTGGGGATCGAGGAAGCGTTCGAGCGTGCCCTGCAGCGCGGCGAAGGCCCGCAGCTTCGCCAGATGTATCAGGGCTGGACGGCGTTCCGCTCGGCGGTCGATCTCATCGAGATGGCGCTCGCGAAGGCGGACGCGACGATTGCCGCCGAATACAATCGCCACCTCGTTCCGCTGCACCTGCAGCCGCTCGGCGCCGAGCTGCGAGGCCGGCTGCAGCGCGCGATCGAAGCGTTGCTGAGCGTCACCGGACACGAGAACCTGCTGTCGGAGAACGCTGTGCTGCGGCGTTCGATTGACGTGCGGAATCCGTACGTCGATCCCATCAACATCGTGCAGATCGAGCCGATGCAGCGAATTCGGCGGGGCGATTCGGATCCGCGGCCGCAGCATGCGCTGATGATTATGATCAGTGGCATCGCCGCCGGACTGCGCAATACAGGATAAGCTCAGGTCGCTACCGGGTGTGCGGCCAGTCCGCCGAAGCTCGCGCTGCAAACCGGCCGGCGTTCGCGCCGGCGTCCGACCGCCTCCAGAAACCGCGGGTGAGTAGCCTTCCGATCGGTTCATTGTTGCGATATCGCCACCATTGATGGCGGACGAATGGCTCCTGTTTTGCCGTGGCCAAGGCTGCCAGCGCTTCCCACCCGATTTGGGGAACACTGCCAACACCCTGATTTCATGAGGCTTGTCGGTTGGCTCTTCGGAACCAGTGGCTTTACGTGCCGCGCGAACGGGCGACTTTAGTCGGGCGGCTGGAAGACTTTAAAAGGACAGCGCACGTGCCCCTTCTGACTGCTCTCCCTGCTCGAAACGCGATCATCCTTGCAGCGGCATGCCTTGTGGCCGCGGAATCGTGGGGTGCTTCACCGTTCCAACGTTCCTCATGGCGAGCTTCTTACCTCGGCACGGAACTGGCCGCGACCCGCACACGAAATCCGCGCTTCTCTTCAACCGACGGAACTCCGAAAGCTGCGACTCGTTCGACGGTCATGCCGTCTACGGGAGATGGAAGCTGCGAGAAGGTTGCCGCGCGTCAAGCGTCCGCCTACTTGGATCGAGTGAAGGCAAGGGATCATTCGGCGGCGAGGGAAATCGCCAGAAAGACGGCAGACCTCTGCCTCGACGCGGGTGACTTCAAGAGAGCCAGGGACTGGTTCCAAACAGCTCGTGCCATCGGGTCGGGCCGGTCAACCAGCACTGCCGCACAGGACGAGCAGTGGCGTCGCCGTTATGAACAGGGGCTAGCGCGTCTTCGCCCACGGGACAGCGATGTCGCCGCGGCCGCCGAAGCGCGGATGGCCGCGAGGCGTCGCCTCGACCGAGGTACCGCCCAAGCCCGCTCGACCGCTTGGGAGTCGGCCACTGCCGCTGCGCCCCTCGCCCCGGAGCCGATCGATCAGCAGCTCGATTCGGCGCACCTCTCCTGGATTGCGACAGCCAGCGCCTTCGGACTGTTCGTGCTAGCCGCCGCCGTTCTGCTCCGCCGGAACGGCGCGGCGGTGGTCCGTCGATACCATGAAGGACCAAGAGGCGATCAGTAACGCTTCGGGCACAGCGTCAGTGGCTGTCATCTCGCGCCAGCAGGTGCACGTGCGTTGATCAGCCATCGAGTAGCTGCATTCCAATTCGGCGCGGCGGCTTCTCGCTGCAGTTGGGCGAAGCGGTGAGCGGCAGGAACTGTACTCGTCGTCCGGATTGCCCATCTGCATCCCCAGCCACGATGCTACTCGGCACCCGCTAACGTCGGCTGGCTGCCGTGGGACTCTATCGACATCTAAAGGTGGGGTGGCCGGCCGTGTGTCGTGGCTCCACGCCGTGCAGACAATCCGGCACGTCACGGCTTGACGCGGCACTCACTTCTTAGTGTTGATGAGCTGTACCTGTTTTGTACTGCACGTCAGGTTTCGAGCGGTTCTGGCGGCGTTCAGACAGTACGAGCCGGCCTAAATCCTTCGTGGTGATCTTCGAGAGCAGTTCGACTCCCGCCGCCTCCACCATGCCTAAGTTGTTGTTCTCACAAGGCTTATAGAATTTCGACGACTCAGAAGCCGGTACAAATCAAGTACAGCTCTGCGCGATTGTTTCTGTAACTCCCTGAAAACAAGCGTGTAGTCGGATCGGACGCCGGTTCCGAACCCGCCGCCTCCCTTACCGCGTAGGAGGTCGCGTTCCGTGCGCGCCCGCGTGAGCAGATTCGCAGACCACGTTGGTGAAATTGAAACCGCGTCGCTATCATTGATTGATGCCGACGGCGATCGTTCAGGCACACCGAAGGAAGATCCTTGAACTCGCGACGGTTCATGGGATGCGCAACATCCGCGTGTTTGGGTCGACGGCCCGCGGCGATGCCGGACCAAACAGCGACATCGACCTCCTCGTCGATGCCGATTCCGGGCGGACGTTGCTCGACGTGATCGCCTTCGAACAGGATCTCGAAGAACTCCTGGGACGTCGCGTCGAAGTTCTCACCGCCGGCGGACTCAGTCCTTACTTGCAGCAGCGGATTCTTGCCGAAGCCGCGGCGCTGTGAAGGACGACCGAATTTACCTCCAGCACATGCTCGACGACATCGTCGCGTATTGCGATAGCGGTCGCGAGGCGTTCATGAGCGACCGCATGCGGCAAGACGCCACGCTGAGGAAGCTCCAAGTCATCGGACAAGCTGTCAAGAACCTCTCCGAACAGATCCGGTCGCGTCAGCCTGGGATCCCGCGGAAACAGATCGCAGGGCTACGTGACAAAGTGATCCACGACTATTTCGGTGTGGATCTCGCGATTGTCTGGGCTGTCGTCGACAAGGACTTGCCGAAGCTTCGGTCCTCGGTTGTGGCGCTCCTACACGATGGCTGAAGTCGTGTCGGACCCAATGACACGTAGCGGAGCCGTGTTTCAGATCCGGTGTTGTGGCCGCGGCCACGGTCCGCTTCTCCGGAAGTCGGCACCGTGAGCGAGCGGACACGTGCGCAATTTGACCTGTCGTTCGTCGCCCGCTGACATCCATCATGACTGACGGTTGCACGGCAACCGGTCTCGTGACGAGTCTGCTACACCACCATCTTTTGTGTCGCGTCGCCTACGAAGAATCGAGATTTGACTCGAACCGATTGAGCGGGTAAGCCGCCATAATTCGCATTAGCGGGCATGGAGAACCTGCCAAGGTCGGTGCCCGTATGGATGCGACTCAGCTGCTGGGTCTGGGGGCATGTCGTCGACAACCGGGTGTTCCAGCGCACATCCGGTCGCGTCCGCCGCTGCCGGTGCGGCGCCGAGTACCTCGGTGAAGATGGCGCCGCCACGTCCGCCACACCTTGTCATGCTTCCTGCGACATCACACGTACGTTCGACTGGTTGATCGAGACGCCGTGCACGAGTACGTGTGCGTGCGCTGCGGCCATCCACTCGTGTTTCACGCCGGCGCCGACCCGTTTGCCGCGCGAAATAAGTTCGCGAAAAGAGTCCGCTACGCCTGCGGATTGCTCGGACATCGTGTGTCGACGGTGACGTCGCGCGACGGCTACGTGCAGTACGCGTGCTACTGCGGCCACAGCTTCCTGAAACCCACCTCCGGCGAGCACAAAATTCGGCATCCGCTGATTTGCTGCTTCACGGCGCACCGGATCCGTTTTCTCGCACGCCGTGCCGGTTATGCGGAGTACGTGTGCAGGGACTGCGATCACCCGTTCTGCTTCGCAGAGCAGTCGGACGGATAGGGCAAGCATCCACGCGTGCACCTTCGCGCGGGTAACGTGTCTCAACTCGGCATCGTTGATTAAGATCGAGCGGGTCGAAGGACGTCCTGCGCGTCGAGCCTGCGTTGTCGCGAAAGGTCGGCGGCACTTCGGCCACTTCCAACTGAATCGTGCGCCACGCCCCGGTCGTGTGGCGTCATGAGCCATGAGGCCAGTCATTTGCGAGAAGGGCCTCGCGTTCAAGATGACCTGTGCAGCCAAATCTCAACTAACGATTCCGCTGGGGTCCAACATAGGCTCGCCGTCACGTGAGACTGCATCACGAACTACGATCAGCGGCTGGGCGCACGGATGGCTTGGCGTCTGCCTTGGCTGATACGCCATGACGCGTCTAGTTGAATCGCAGCACCACGCCGGCGGTCGCACGAACGACGCCGAAGTCGCCGCCCTCAATGCTCTCGCCAAGGAAGGGTCCGAGGAACCGA
>WUUC01027655.1_pt1 | contig 16774 bp, 6 predicted proteins | sample 6278441 | NCBI WGS metagenome assembly WUUC01 (sample SAMN13675441, study PRJNA597444) | soil metagenome | isolation source: soil | place: USA: Washington | collected 2017-10
TCGTGCGGATCGCTCCCACGAGCTGGTCGAGGGTGACGTCCTTGAGGAGGTAGCCGCGGGCGCCGGCACGAAGGGCCTCGAGCGCGAGCTCGTCGTCGTCGAAGGTGGTGAGGACGAGCACGGGGACGTGGTTGCCGCTCTGCCGGAGCGCCTGGAGGGTGGCGATGCCGTCGCGACGGGGCATCCGCAGGTCGAGGAGCAGGACGTCCAGCTCGTGGGTGCGGAGGATCTCGAGGGCGCCGTCGCCGTCGCCGGCCTCGGCGACCACCTCGATCTCGTCGCTGAGCGCGAGGAGGCTGCGGATCCCCTCGCGGACCAGCGTCTGGTCGTCGACGACGGCCACGCGGATCACGGCACCGGCATCCGGGCAGTCACCGCGAACCCCCGGCCGCCCGCGGTCTGCAGGACGAGGTCGCCCCCGAGCTGCTCGACGCGCTCGCGCAGGCCGTTCAGTCCGTTGCCCAGCACGAGGTGATCGGTGCCCTGCCCGTTGTCGCGGGCGTCGATGCGCATCTCGGCGTCGTCGACCACCACAGCTATCGCCAGGCGATCGGCGTTCGAATGCCGCAGCGTGTTCGTGAGGACCACTTGGACGCAGCGGACGACGGTGACGGCGCCGGCCTCGTCGAGGCTCGCCCGTTGATCGACGCTCAGGTCGACGGCCAGCCCGGGCAGGCCGGACACCAGCTCCCGCAGGACGGGTTCGAGCCCCTTCGTGGTGGAGCGAAGCTCACCGACGGCTTCTCGCACGTCCCGCAACAGGTCCTTCGCGATCGTCCGGGCCCGCGCGACGTGCTCCGAGGCCTGGCCGTCGCCGTGGTGGGAGGCGATCTCGAGCTCGAGGGCCAGCGCCGTGAGCTGGTGGCCGACGAGGTCGTGGAGGTCGCGCGAGATCCGCAGCCGTTCGGCCGCCCGGGCCGAGGTGGCCAGCTGGGCGGTGGCCGCCCGGAGCTCGACGTGCGTCGCCGCGAGCTCGGTCCTCGCCGCGACGGCGCGCTGCTCGCTGCTCACCACGATCACGGCGAAGGCCTGGAAGCTGCCGTTGACGAGGGTGGTGACGACGACCTCGGACGCGGACCGGCCGTCGACCGCGGTGCCCGCCGCGAGCAGGGCCGACTGGCCGACCACGACCAGGAGCGCCGCTCGGGTCGTCCAGGTGAACGCGGCCGAGGCCGCGGTGACGACGAAGAGCACGGAGGTCAGGCCGTCTCCCGCCGACACCAGCCACGCCGCCGCGCCGGCGACGAGCTCGACCACCAGGAGCCGGGGGTTGGTGGCCGGCGTCGGCCGCTCCCGCACGATCTCCGCGTCCAGGACGAAGGCGGCGAGGTACACCCCGTACGCGGTCCACCACCACAGGGCCGTCGACGGGCCGAGCCCGAGCGTGTCGGCGGGCCCGGCGAAGAGGACCGCAGCCCCGACGCAGAGCGTCGCGACGAGGCCGGCGACCGCGCTCCGCCGCTCGCGCCCTCGGCTGTCCACAGCTCACGACAGTACCGACCTGCCCGTGAGCAGACCCGTGCCAGAGGTCATGCATCGACAAGATGACCTCCGGCACTCTCCCCGCCATCTCGGACTACGTACCTTCGAACTGGACCAGGAGGTGCTCATGGCAGTCGTGGAGATGCGTTCGGTCAGCAAGGCCTACGGCAGCGTGACGGCCCTGGCCGGGATCGACCTGTCGGTCGAGCGGGGCGAGGTCGTCGCGCTCCTCGGACCGAACGGTGCCGGCAAGTCGACGGCCTTCGACCTGCTGCTCGGTCTGATCCGGCCCAGCGCTGGCACCGTCGAGGTCCTCGGCCGGCGACCCGGTGGGAAGGTCCTCGCCCGCGTCGGGGCGATGCTGCAGAACGCAGGGCTGCCCGAGCAGGTCACCGTCGCCGAGCTCCTCCGGCTCGTCGGGCGCAGCTATCCGGAGGCGGTTCCCGTGGACGACGTGATCGGACGGACAGGTCTGACCTCGCGCTCCGCACGGGTCGTGACCGAGCTGTCCGGCGGCGAGCGACAGCGGCTCCTGCTGGCCATGGCGCTGATCGGCTCGCCCGAGGTCCTGCTCCTCGACGAGCCCACCGCCGCCATGGACGTCGCGTCGCGCCGGTCGTTCTGGCTGGAGGCCGGCGCGAGCGTGCGCGACGGAGCCGCGATCCTCTTCGCCACCCACGACCTGGCGGAGGCGGCCGCGGTGGCCGATCGCGTCGTGGTCCTCCACCAGGGGCGGATCGTCGCGCAGGACAGCCCCGGCAACCTGACCGACCACGGCCGCCAGGACCTCGAGGAGGTCTTCCTCGTGCTCACGGAGGAGACCACGGCCACCCCGCCCGAAGGAGCATGGCGATGACCGCGCCCACACCCGCCACCTCGGATCCCCGCCGGGCACGTCCCAACGGCGGCATCGTCGGCCTGCTCGCGCTCGCCGCCTGGACCGAGCTGCGCTCCACCGCCCGCACCGGGGAGTTCGCCGTCGGAGCCGTGGCGGTCCCGGTGCTGCTCTACGTCATGTTCGGGCTCGCCAACGACAACAGCCTGGCCGGCGGCACCACCTACCGCACCGCGATGCTCGTCTCCATCAGCGCCTACGGCGTCGTCTCCCTGGCGATCTTCACCTTCGGCGAGAGCATCGCCAAGGAACGGGGCCGGGGCTGGACGCGCACGCTCAGCGCGACCCCCTTGCCCACGAGCGTCCACCTCCTGGGCAAGACGGTCTCGGCGATCGCCTACGCCGGGTTGATCGTGGTCGCCATGAGCCTCCTCGCCGCCACCGTCGGCGACGTCCGACTCCCCGCCACCACGTGGATGGCGTTCGGCGCGACGATGCTCGCCGGGGTCGTCGCGTTCAGCAGCCTCGGCTTCGCCATCGCCTACCTGGCCAAGCCCCGCGTCGCGACGGTCGTCGCCAACCTGATCTTCCTGCCGCTGGCGTTCGCGTCAGGGTTCTTCGTCCCGCTCTCGGAGCTGCCGGCGGGATCGCGCGACATCGCGCCGCTGCTCCCGACCTTCCACTTCGGCCAGCTCGCCTACCGGATCGTGATGCCGGACAGCGACGTCGAGGACCTCACCGGCATCCCCACCGGCTCGACCGGCACACACCTCACCTGGGTCGCCGCCTCGACGATCGCGCTCGGAGCGATCGCCGTCCTCGCCGCCCACCGCGAAGCAGTCACCCGACGCGGCTAGCCCCTCTCAGCAACGTCTCGGATCCAAGACACGATGCCTGATCCCATCCCTCGGTGGGGCGCGGGTCCCTTGTGCGGAGGCCCGTCACTCGTCGAGCGAGCGGCCGCATCACCTGAGCGCCCAGATCGGGACCGTTGTCGGCCAGGCCGGCCACTAGGACGCGCAGGCGGCGATCGTGCCAGCCAGGTCGGCCGGCGGGGATCGACCATCACGGTGGGCGCTCGGTCGTTGCTGGTTCGGCCCGCGGCTGCGTCGATGGCGGCCCGCCGATGACTCACTCGACGCCAGGCCGTCGCCGGAGCAGGCGGCAGATCGCCTTCCTCACCGTTTCCCAGGGCCTTCGGTCGTGCCAATCGCCAGGCTCACTCCCGGTGTGGCCGACATCGGCCGCGCGTCCCTGCGTCGTCACGCCGTCTCGTGACGCGGCAATTGGCGCGGGGGTGGGAGGGGGCGCCGGACCTCGAGCACTACCTGACGGTCGGACCAGTTTCGGACGCGGGTTCGCTGGTCACGGCCGTCCGGGGGGCGCGTTCCCTTGTCTTGTGTGCCCCGCCGAGGACTCGGACCCGAGTACGCGGTCGGTACGCGCCTGGTGTTCGCCCTGGCGGGTACAGGCCGGGCAGCGGTGGGAGTGATCGTGCACCTTGGAGTGATGTAGGTCGGCGCCGGCGACGTAGCAGAGGGCTGGACCTGCACCTCGGACGGCCCGTCGTGACCTGCACGCTCGCGGCCGGGGACCAGGCCACCCTCGACCTGGGGACGACGGTGGACGCCGCCGCCGGCGCCCGGATCACCAACCGGGCCGAGGTCCCTGGCCATCGGGGCCGAGCGCGACGAGGTCGACAATGCCGATGCGACCAGCCCCGCCGTCGTCGAGGCGGCGCAGACCAAGGCGCCGCCGTCTGACCCGCCCGCCGATCCTCCCTCCGAGGCAAGTCCGAACCGCGGCGACACCGATGGCATCCGGGCGGGCTCTTACGTCCGCACCGGTGCGGACGCATGGCGGCTGGGCGTGCTGGGCGTGCTGGGCCTGCTCTTGGCGGCGATTGGTGCCACGATTCCGTTGGCCCGGCGGCTGTTCCGCCTGACGCCTTGACCAGGGTGGGGAGTGCGCACCGGGGTCGGTCACACCCTCCACCTGAGGCCGAGGATCGGCTGCGACGGCCAGGGCAAGGCGCCGTCTTGATCGGATGACAAGAAACTTGGGCTTGATCGGGTAACAAGAGGGGGTGCACCACCCGATCAAGCCCCTGTGCTTCCCCTCATGCGCCACTCCAGCCTGACCCGGGCGGGTTGTGCCGGGCCGGCCCGCGGCCGGCCGCACCGGGGCGTTGCCGGCGTCCTGGCGCTGTTCGTCCTGGCCCTCACCTTCGCGGTGACGGGTCCGGCCCGCCCTGCTTTGGCCGCCGGGACCCCGGACATCTCGCTCGCCGTCACCGTGCCCGACGAGGTGCTGTACGGCGAGACGACGCCCGTCGAGCTGACGGCGTCCAACGACACCGGGACGTGGGGCTACAACCTCTCCTACCGGGCCGTCCTGCCGCCGGGCATCAGCTACGTGCCCGGCTCGGCCGGCGCCATCGGCGACCCGGTGGTACTGGCGAACCAGCCGACCGCGGGCTCGACGACCCTCCTCTGGGTCAACGCCGCCGACCTCGCCCCAGCCAACACCTTCACCCTGGGCTTCGAGGTCACCCACCTGACCTCGACCAACCCGGCGGCCCCGTGCGCCGGCCCGACGGCGTGCGTAGGGGAGAGCCACACCATCGCCGTGGGCGCCTACGTGAACAGCGACCCGCGGTTCGTCCCCGACTTCGACGACGTCACCGGCGCCCCGATCACCGGGCCCGCCAGCCACACCGGCTGGGCCGAGGGCTCCGACTCCTTCCTGCTCGTGCCGTTCGAGCTCGAGAAGGACGAGCCCAACGCCGAGGGCGAGATCCTGCGCGGGATCCACGACCACGACACCACCTACACCCTCACAGTCACCAACAACGGCGTGAACCCGACCAACGGCTTCACAGTCGACGACTGGATCCCGGCGGGAATGGAGTTCCTCGGCTGTGGCGGCGTCGACAACACGACCGACGCGCCCACCAACGCCGGTAGCCCCCTCGAGTACCCGGGCGCGGCTCCTCTGACCGCCACCCCCGCCCCGGCCGACTGCGTCGCTCCCACCCTGGTCGAGACCGTCGAGATCGACCCCGACGGCGCGGGTGACCTCCCGCTCGGCGTCTACACCCACGTCCGCTGGACTGGCCTGGGCAACCTCGGGCCCGACGGGGTTCTAGTCCTCCGCTACGCCGCCGGCATCCCGATCCGGGAGAACACGCTCACCTGGAGCGACGGCCAGCCGGCCACCACCGGCCCGCAGACGGCCAACCTCGACAACAACTCCGGCCCCGAGACCACCGACGAGCAGGGCCTGACCAACCACGCCGCCGCCGCCGGCACCTACCAGGGCGCCGTCGTCGGTGGTGGCGCCGCCTACACCGACACCGACGACCTCACCCGTACGGCCGAGGACCTGTCGGTCCACAAGACCGTCGGCGACGAGACGATCGAGGAGAGCGAGGTCGTCGTTTGGGAGCTGCTGGTCGAGACCTCCGAGTACCGGCGCCTCGAGGACATCGTGGTGCTCGACACGCTGCCCAACGGCCTGTGCCCCCTCGCCCCCGGCACCGACTTCGACACCACCGAGCCCGTTGGCCGCAACGAGTGCGACGCCGACGCCCTGGCCGGCAGCCCAGCGCCGTCGATCCCGTACAGCACCGACCTCCCGCCGACCGAGAACCCCGACGGCACCTGGACGGTGACCTTCGACGACTCCTCCGGCCCGCAGCTGGACCAGATGGCCGCCAGCGGCGCCTTCACCATCACCATGCCGACCCAGACCCGCAGCCACTACCAGTCGAGCGGGCAGGACACGACGCCCGTCGTCGGCCGCGATGCCTGGAGCAACGAGGTCGACATCTCCGGCGGCGCCTTCACCATCTGCGCCAACGGTGACGTGGACTGCACCCTGGGCGAGCCGCCGATCGACGCCGATCGGCCGAACGACGAGGTGATCGGCGACGAGTCCGGCGCCGAGCAGGAGGCCGAGTACTCGAGCATCGCCAAGGCCGTCGGCGAACCCGACGCCGACGGCGACTGCGACGCCGATGTGGCCTGGCTCGATGGCGACGACCCGAGCCCAGAGTTCGCCCTGGGTGACACGGTCTGCTACCGGCTCAGCGTCGGCTTCAGCCCCCAGCTCCACACCCGCAACGCCGAGATCGCCGACTTCCTGCCCCCGAACACCACCTACGTCCCGGGCTCGGCCCTGACCCTCCCGGGCAACACCGTCGACATCGTCAGCGGCGATCCGACCCACGACGACGGCCTTGTGCTCTGGCGGCTCGGCGTCGACGCCGCGGGCGGAGCCTGCGACCCGGGCTCGGAGGATTGCTACGTCCAGCCCGGCGAGGCCTTCGACGTCGCCCTCGCCGTGGTCGCTGACGACGATCCCTCGACCGGCAACGCCTTCGACCTGGTCGAGAACCTCATGAAGTTCTCGGCGGCCAACACCGGCGGCACGGTCGTGCCGCTCCGCGACCTCGTCGACTTCGAGGTGGCGGCGCCGATCCTGAGCCTCGACAAGGTCGAGGACGCGGCGGCGCCGGTCCGCCAGGGCGACGACGTCCATTTCACCGTCACCGTCACCAACGACGGCAACGAGCCCGCCCTCGACGTCGAGGTGTGGGACGTGCTGCCGCCCGAGGTGGGCTGCGCCGACGTCTCGGCCATCACCGACGGCGGCACCTGCACCGTCCTCGTGGGGCGTGACCGGATCGGCTGGACCCTCCCCGGACCGATCGCCGGCGCCGGCGGGTCCGACTCGGTGACCTACACGGTCACCATGCCCGATGGCAGCACCGCCACGCCCGAGGTCGCCGCCGGCGACACGCTGACCAACATCGCCGGCGTCCGCCAGTACGAGACCGAGACCAACACCGGCGACCGCATCACCTACATCCCCGACGAGAACATCGATCCCGACCAGGACGACCCGAACGTCGACCCGGTGGACGACACCGCCTCGGTCGACATCGTCGACGCCACCGTCGTCAAGACGGCCACCACCCTCACCACCCAGGGCGGCAACGCCGCCGCGCAGGCCACGGTGGGGGAGACCATCCGCTACACCGTCACCTTCACCGTCCCCGAGGGGACGTCGATCTACGGCGGCGCCCTCACCGACGCCGTCAACAGCCGGACGACCTACGTCAACGGCACGGCCGTGGTCACGCTGCCCGACGGAACCGTCTTCGACGACGACGGGTCCGGCGACCCGCTGCCCTCGGGCTACTCCTGGACCGACGTGGCCCTGTCGCTGCCGGCCGAGCACCACAACCCGGACGGCTCCGGAGACGACGTCTTCACCCTCGTGTTCGACGCCACCGTGGACCAGGAGGCGGCCAACACCCGCACGTCGGGGAACATCCCCAACCGGGCCACCCTCACCGGCGAGGACGCCTCGGGCAGCGCCGTCCCCCCCGTCACCTCGAACACGACCGGCATCCAGGTCGTCGAGCCGGTGGTGACGGTGAGCAAGGCCAACAGCGGCGGGCCCATCGCCGGCGGTGACACCGTGCACTACACCGTCACGGTCACCAACAGCTCGGCCACCCGCGTCTCGACCGCCAACGACCTGGTCGTCACCGACACCCTCCCCGCCGGCCTCACCACCACTGCACCCACTGGCATCTCCGGCGGCGGCACCTACGCCGCTGGCCCGCCCCAGACCATCACCTGGGAGGTGGCCTCCCTGGCGCCGGGCGCATCGGCCACTCTCGACTACGACGTGCTCATCGACGACGCCGTCGTCGCCGGCCAGACCTACACCAACGACGTCGACGTCGACTCGACCTCGATGCCCGAGGCCGACCCCCAGGGCCCCGAGCGGACATACGCGACCGACGACCAGAGCGACCTCGGCGTGGTCGACCCGCCGTTCACCAAGTCGGTGGCGCCCCCGACGCGGACCATCGGCGAGGTGGCGACCTACACCATCGACCTGACCATCCCGGCCAACGTCGAGCTCTTCGACGGCACCGTGGTCGACACCCTCGACGACGGCCTGGCCTTCCTCGACCACGGCACCTGCGCCGACGGCGGCAGCGGGCTGTGCACCGGGACGACCGAGCTCGGCCCCGACGCCGACACCCCGAGCGCCGGCGAGACCCGCGCCGGGTGGTTCCTGGGCGACATCGCCACCTCGGCCACGGCCCGCCAGATGACCTTCACCTACACCGCCATGGTGGGCGACCAGTACGAGGGCGGCGCGGACGTCGCCGCCGGTGACCAGCTTCGCAACGCCGCCTCGCTGCGGTGGAACGCCGAGGACGAGATCACCACGACGCCGACGACCACCCCCGACCCGGGCGGCTTCGACCACGGCAACCCCGACCCGCCCGCCGTCGCCATCGTGGACGTGGTCGAGCCCGACCTCGCCATCGACAAGGACGTGGCCGGCCAAACCGGCGACAGCGACGCCCGCGACGCCGACGTCGACGAGGTGCTCGCCTACAGCATCGCCGTGACCAACTCCGCCGGTCCCGACGTCTCCGCCGCCCACGACATCGTCGTCGTCGACGAGGTACCGGCGGGGCTCGTCGTCGACACCAGCTCGATCAGCGCCGACGGCACGTGGAACGCAGGGGCCCGGACCATCACCTGGGAGATCCCCGGTCCGCTCGCCCCCGGCGCCTCCGTGCCCGCCCTGACCTACTCGGCCGCCATCGGGGACTCGGCCGCCTTCGGCGCCGCCTCCACGTTCGTGAACACGGCCGAGATCACCACCTGGTACGGCGTCGCCGAGGCCACTCGTGACGCCAACCCGGACCGCACCTACCGCGAGGACGGCGGCGTGGACGACGTCGTCACCGTGACGCCCCGGTTCCCCGTGCTCGAGGTGGCCAAGACCTCGACGGGGACGGCTGTCGTCGGCGTCCCCCTCAACTGGACGATCGACCTCGACAACACGTCGACCGTCGCCGACGCCCAGGACGTCGACCTCGTCGACACCCTCCCGGCCGGCTGGACCTACCAGGCCGGCTCCGCCCAGCTGGCGGTGGGAGCCGGTGCTCCGGGCCCCCTCGCCGACCCCGCCATCGCAGGCCAGGAGCTGACCTGGACCGACATCGCCGACCTGCCGGCCGGCACCGGGCTGGTGCTGACCTTCGCCGCCACCCCCACCATCGCCGCCGGCGCCAACGACGACCACGTGAACACCGTGATCGCCACCGGTGACGACACCGACGGGAACCCGGCCAACGACGACGGCCCCTACACCGACACCGACGACGACGAGGTCGTCCTCACCGGCGCCTCCCTCGGCGACCGGGTGTGGGAAGACGAGGACGGCGACGGCGACCAGGACGCCGGCGAAACCGGCATCGAGGGCGCCACCGTCACCCTCGTCTGGGCCGGCCCCGACGGCACCTTCGGCACCCCCGACGACGCCACCATCGGCACCCAAGCCACCGGCCCCGACGGCGCCTACCTGTTCGAGGAGCTGCCTCCCGGCCAGTACCGCGCCACCATCACCGCCGTCCCCGGCGGGCTCGTGCCCACCGACGACCTCGACGGCGTCGCCACACCGAGCGTGGCCACCGCCGACCTGGACCCGGGTGAGGACCGCACCGACGTCGACTTCGGCTACCGCCAGGAATCGGACCTCACGCTGACCAAGACCGTCGATGACGACACGCTCGACGCCAACGACACAGCCACGTTCCGCATCCTCGTCGGCAACGACGGCCCCAACCCGGCTGAGGGCCCGATCGTCGTCACCGACACCCTCCCGGACGGGCTGGTTCCCGACACGGCTGGCGGCACCGGCTGGTCATGCACCACCGCAGCCCAGGTCGTCACCTGCTCTACGACGGGTCCGCTCGCCAACGGCGACACCCTGCCCGAGATCGTCGTGACCGCAACCGTCTCGGCCACAGCCGACCTGACGCTCACCAACACGGCCACGGTCGACTCGGAGACCCACGACCCGGACCCCGACGACAACACCGACGAGGCCGAGGTCACCGCCCGCCGGGTGGCCGACCTGGTCATCGACAAGTCCCACGCCGCGTCGGCGTTCGTCGTCGGCGAGGAGGGGACCTACACCATCGGCATCGCCAACCAAGGCCCCTCGCCCAGCGAGGGCACCGAGGCGGAGCCGGTCACGGTGACCGACACCCTGCCCGACGGCCTCACGCCCACCACCGTGACCGCGCCGGGCTGGGACTGCACCACCGTCGGCCAGCTCGTCACCTGCGAGTACATCGGCGTGGTCGCCAACGGCAGCTCGTTCCCCGCCATCTCGATCACCGTCGAGGTGGGGACTGCGGCCGAGGGCGGCGTCACCAACACCGCCACCGTCGTCCCGGGGACCACCCACGATCCGGAGGACCCCGACAACACCGATGAGGACCCGACCGAGGTCACCCCCTCGGCCGACCTATCGCTGGTCAAGACCTCGGGCGGCTCGTTCGTGGTCGGCGAGCAGGGCTCGTTCACCTTCACGGTCCACAACGACGGCCCCTCGGTCGCCGCCTCGCCCATCACCATCAGCGACACCCTGGCGACCGGTCTCACCTACGTGAGCTCGTCGTCGACCGACGGGTGGACCTGCGCCGCGGTCGGCCAGGACGTCACCTGCACCCTGGCCGAGGCCTTCGGCTCCGGACGCACCTCGGCCGCGGCCGTCACCGTCGCGGTCGACGCCACCGTCGACCCCGACGTCGTCAACTCGGCCACGGTGACCAGCCCCACCCTGGACCCCGACCCCGAGAACAACACCTCGGGCACCGACGACCCGTCGACCCCGACGATCGACCTCGTCATCGACAAGCACCACACCGGTGACCTGCTCGTCGGCTCGACCGGCACCTACCTGGTCGACGTGGCCAACAACGGCCCATCGGTCAGCGAGGGCACCGTCACCGTCACCGACACCCTCCCGACCGGGCTCACCCCCACGGCCGCGAGCGGCACCGGCTGGACCTGCGAGGTCACCGCCCAGGACGTGACCTGCACGACCGCCTCCGACACCGCCGTCGGCGTCGGCGGCTCGCTCCCGGTGATCTCGGTCGACGTGGAGGTGCTGCCGGCGGCCTACCCGACGGTGACGAACACCGCCGTGGTCGCGCCGCCCCAGGGCGCCCACGAGGTCGTCACCGAGAACAACACCGACGACGACCCGACCACCGTCCTGCCCGTCGCCGACCTCGAGCTCACGAAGACCCACGACGGCACCTTCGCCGTGGGCCAGCCCGGTACCTACACCCTCACCGCCACCAACCACGGCCCGACCCCGACACCCGGCCCGCTGGTCGTCGAGGACACGTTGCCCCTGGGGCTGACGTTCACCTCCGCCGCCGGCGAAGGATGGGCGTGCGCCGCCGTCGAGCAGGACGTCACCTGCACCTACACCGGCGGCGACCTGGCCGTCGACGCCACCACCAGCGTGACGCTGACGGTCGACGTCGGCACCGCCGCCGAGGGCCAGGTCACCAACACCGCCACCGTCAGCGGACCCGCCGACGACCCCGACGAGGTCAACGACACCGACGAGGACCCGACGACGGTCGACCCGGTCGCCGACCTGAGCATCACCAAGGTCCACGACGGCGACCTCCTGATCGGCGCGCCAGCCCAGTGGCGCATCGACGTGGCCAACGCCGGCCCGTCGACCTCCCGGGGCCCGATCACGGTGAGCGACACCATCCCCGACGCCATCGACCTCGTCGACGCCGCCGGTGAGGGCTGGGACTGCGAGGTCGCCGGCCAGGACGTCACCTGCACCCGCACCGACGACCTTCTCGTGGGGCCGGCGCCGACCATCACCGTCGACGTCATCGCCCGGCCGGGAAGCGAAGGCGAGGTCACCAACACCGCGGTCGTCAGCGGCACCACCATCGACCCGGTGGAGGAGAACGACACCGCCGACGACACCGCCACGGTCGTGCCCTCCTTCGACCTCACCGTCACCAAGGAGCTAGTCGACGACCAGCTCGTCGCCGACCAGGACGCCACCTGGCGCATCGTCGTGGCCAACGCCGGCCCGTCGGCCGCCGCTGACGTCACCGTCGTCGACACCCTGCCGGCCGGCCTCCGGTATGCCTCGACGACGGACGACGGCTGGACCTGTACGCCGGCCGGCCAGACCGTCACCTGCACCCTCGACGGCTCCCTCGCCGCCGGCGACGAGTCCACGCTCGACCTGGTGACCACCGTCGAGGCATCGGCCGGCGCCAGCATCACCAACCGGGCCGAGGTCCTCGCGACCGGGTCCGACCTGAACGACAACGACAACGCCGCCGCCACCAACCCGGCCGTGGTCGACGCGGCGCCCACGCCGCCGGGCCCGAATGGCCCCCGGACCGGTGGCAGCGGCCCCAATGGCGGGCTGCTGGCCCGCACCGGCTCCGACGTGCGCCTCCTCGTCCTCCTCGGCCTGCTCCTGGCCGGGGGCGGTGCCACCCTGCTGCTGCTGAGCCGTCTCGGCTCTCGCCGCACCGGCTGAGACTGCGCCCGCCCGTCACCGCGGTCGTCCCTCGCGGGCGATCGCGGCGGCGGCCCCGACGGACCGGTTTGACCTCGCGCACTACGCTCTCGACGCACTCGACGTGCGGCGATCCGGCGTCGTAGGGGCAGGGGCCGGGGGCCCGTTGCGGACCGCCAGGGGTCGTGGGAGGTGCAGTGCGCACATCGTGGCCGCGGCAGCGGCGGTGGGCGAACAGGTGGACCGCGCGCGGGCGGTCGTGGTGACACGCAAGCAGGGCGAGCGGCCCGCCGAGCCGCTGACGATCGAGCGCATCGTGGAGGCCACCGTCGACCTGCTCGATCGGCGCGGGGCCAACGAATTCAGCATCCGGGCCCTGGCCGGCGACCTGGACGTCTACCCGGCCGCGATCTACTGGCACGTCAAGGACCGGAACACCCTGCTGGGCCACGTGGGAGCCTGGTGGATGCGGGATGCGCTGCCCGACCCCACGGGCAAGCACTGGGCGCAGTGGATGCGCGAGCTCGGCCACGGCTACCGGGCTGCTGCCCTCGCCCACCCCAACATCGCCCGGGTCATCTCGGGCGAGCTGGTCAACGCCCCCTCCACGTTCCGCCTCCCCGAGGCGATCGTCTCCCAGCTGGTGGTGAGCGGCCTGCCCCGCGAGGAGCTGGTCCACGCGTACAACGCCATGGTCGGCGCCACCATCGGCTTCGTCGACCTCGAGCTGGCCCAGGAGCCCTGGAGCACCGCCGAGCAGCACGATGCGGCGCGCGCAGCAGTCCTCGAGATGGATGCCGACGCGTACCCGGTCCTCTCCACCCTCGTCGACGAGTTCGCCGACTGCGCCTTCTCGCTGCGCTGGACCTCCGGCGCCGAGCGTCCCCTCGACGACTCCTTCGCCTACCTCGTGGAGCTCATCGCCAGCGGACTCGAAGCGCGCGCCGGCTGCACGTGATCGTGGGCGCTACTGGGCCCAGATCAGCCCAGAACTGAAGGAGATCGTCGAGCTCGAGGCCTCACGTCCACGCATGGTGGTCAGGTCGCAGAGGGGCTGTCGACGATGTCGACGGGCGTCCCCGCTGGGACGTCGCGCAGGGCGGTGATGTCGTCGAGGTGGAGCCGCACACAACCGTTGGAGAGTTTGGCGCCGTCGTCGCCGATGGCATCGTCGGATCCGAGCGGCCCGTGGATGGCGATGACGGCGTCGCCGGACTCCTGCCAGTCTGAGATGGTGTCGGAGTGGCCACTGGTGACCAGTACGAATGGTCCCCACCCGGCACCGGGCGCCTCCTGGAAGAAGGCGACGAAGAAGGGTCCGATCGTTGTGGGGGTCGCCTCTCGGCCCACGCCGGCCGGCGCGTCGAGGACCATCGTCCCTTCCTGGAAGAGGCGCAGCCTCGTCGTGGCGACGTTGACCTCGATCCGGTAGGGGGTGAGGCTCACCTTGACGTCGTCCAGGCGGACCCAGGCGGTCGATCCGTTGGGGCGGGGGGCCAGCCGCACTCGCAACCAGCCCGGTTCCTGGTCGATGACCGGCAACGCCGACGCCCGATCGTGCCATTGGGCGGCGACGGTCCCGGTCGGGCTCCCACCGGGCTGGCTGTAGGCGTCGATGTCGCGAGTCAGGCTGGCGATCAGGGTCGAGCCCTCGGGCACCGGGATCAGCCCGGGGTCGGTGGTCGGCGATGAGGTCGGCGGCGGGGGGTCGCTGGAGCAGGCTCGTAGCAGGCCCCCCGTGGCGAGCACCGTCATGATCATCGCAGCGAGGATGGCCCCGAGGCGAAGGCGCCTTCCGTCCTGGGTCGGACTCGCCGGCTCGGTTGGGGGATCGACCGCCGCCAGGTCAGGAACCGAGCGTGGCGGGGCCCCGGGTCCGGCGGGGTCGAGATGCGATGAGGTCATGAGGGCGGTGGGAGCGATGTGGGGCCCCGCCCGGCGGATCGGGTCGCGCCGGGTCGGGGCCGCGGGCGGGATGGTCAGCCGACCACCGGTATGGGGCGGGGGGTGATGGGGCTGGGGGTGGCGGGCGGGATGACGTGGGTGGTGGTGGCGCACGGGCAGCTGTTGGGTCCGGTGCCGGTGACGGTGTTGCGTAGGACGGCGTCGGCGGTGAGGGGGTCGTTGATGGTGACCGAGTAGGTGACGGTCACGGTGTCATCGACCGCCAGTGGACCGGTCCAGACGAGTTGGGTGCCGTCGCCGATGATGGCCCCCGCGGTGGCGGTAACGTCGTTGTTGTAGGTGGCGTCGTCGATGACGCCGGCCAGGTCGTCGGTCACGGTGGGCTCGAGGTCGACGGCGCCGTCGTTGGTGATGGCGAGTGTGTAGGTGACGGTCTGGCCGGGGGCGGCGGCGGGCTCGTCGGGGTCGGTGGATTTGGCGATGGTGTAGGACTCGATGGGATGGTCGGTGGTGCAGTCGCAGGTGACGGCACCCGGTGCGTCGACAGCGTTGGTCAACAGGGCGTCGCCGCCGCTGCTGGGGGGGTCGAGGACCGTGACGGCGTAGGTGATGGTGGTGTCGGTGCCCATGGCGACGTCGCCTGTGAAGGTGAGGGTCTGGTCCTCGATGGTGGCGGTCCCGGCGTCGCTGGGCGACACGATGGGGCCCGAGAGGAGGGTGGCGTCGTCGAGGACGCCGGAGAGATCGTCGGTGATGGTGAGGCCGGTGATGTCGCCAGAGACCTCGGCCAGAACGCCCGCCTCATCACCGGTCGCGTCGCTAGGGGCGTCGGTGTTGGTGACGGTGATGGTGTAGTTGACGGTCTGGCCGGCTCGGACGGTGGTCCCGTCGGCGGGGTCGGAGGTCTTGGTGACGTCGTAGGTAGCGATCTGGACGAGGTAGTCCTCGACTTCGCCGGCGGCGACCGCGCCGGTGGGCAAGGGTTCGGCGATGTCGCCGGGGAACAGCCGGAACCGGGCGTAGGTGGCGCCGGTGGTGGTGGCTGCGGGGAACACCAGGTCGTGGGTGGCAGTGGTGCCGGCGTTGCCGGCCACGAGGTCGGTGGCGAGCTCGTCGGTGTCGAAGCTGCCGTTGCCGTCGAGGTCGATCCAACCGGCCAGCGTGGCGGGCTCGGACGTTTCGTTGGTGGCGGTGACCGACACTGTCGTGGGTCCCCCGGCTGCGGCCACGAGGGGGCCGCTCACGCCGTCGTCGTCGTCGGTGTCGTCGGTGTCGTCGCCGTCCGCGTCCCAGGACGGGAGCCCGTCGACCTCGATGTCGACGGTGCTACCCAACATCAACGGGGCGGTGCGCGTGTTCGAGTCGTAGGCCGCGACGCCATGGCGGGGGCCGTCGTCGGCCACGGTGGTGGGGTAGTAGTAGGGCGTGTCGCCGTAATCGATCGGGACGGGCACCAGGTTGCACCGCGCCCCGTCGTTGTTCGTGTCCGGCGAGACAGGGCCCTGAGCGAAGAACGTGGTGGCCGTCACGGCCTGGACGTCGATGCGAAACATCTGGCCCGTCTGGCTGTCAGAGGAGTACAGGAACCCGTCCGCATCGGCATACACCCCAGCCCCTGCGCCGGCCGGCATCGGACCCAGGGGGCCCAGTGTCTCCCACGTGCGCGCGGCCAGGTCGAAGCGGACCAGGACCCCCTCGTTGTTCGCGTCCCTCATGACCCGGTACAGGAAGTCACCCGCGCCCGGCACCATCGCCCAGTCGTTGCCACCGGTGAGACCGGCCAGGGCCGTATCTCCGGCCCACGAGCCCGAATCGAGCACCTCGCCGTAGGTCAGCGAACCTGGCACCAGGTCGATCTCGTACCAGTCATCGGTGCTCGACGACAGCCAGTAGTGGCCCTCGCCGTCCACCTCACCGGTGTAGTGGTCGAGGCTGGTGTCGATAGCAGGGGGAACAGGAAGGGGGGTCACTGACCCGTCGGCGCCGATTCGGACGAGGCTTCTCGAGCCGGAGGTGTTGTCGAATCCGTACATGTAGTCGTCGAGCACGTTGTAGCCGACCGCATTGATGTCCCGGCCCTCGAGCACCGGGCCGGGCGTCGTGTCACCCGTCGCCAGGTCGACGATCTGGATGCTCGTCGGACCACCCCAGCCG
>WUUC01125018.1_pt1 | contig 16774 bp, 17 predicted proteins | sample 6278441 | NCBI WGS metagenome assembly WUUC01 (sample SAMN13675441, study PRJNA597444) | soil metagenome | isolation source: soil | place: USA: Washington | collected 2017-10
AGCGCGTCGCCGGCGAATAGGGACTGGCGTGCTCAGGGGCGTCCACGAACATCTGGTGCAGCGGGTTGAGGCCCACGACGTCGCAACCGTGCCCCGCGGCGAGGGTCGCGAATTGTGCCAGGTCAGTGAAGTCGCCGATGCCCCAATTGCGCGCTGACCGTAGCAGATATAGCTGCAACGCGATTCCCCACGCTTGCCCCCCGCCGATGAATTGGTCGGGAAGCCAGCATCGGCCGGGGGTCACGATCAAGTTGATGGGATCACAACCCGCTACGATCAGCCAATGATAGCCGCAGGGAATATCGCGCAGATGGATTGCGGACCTGCTCGGTCCGTTTGAGCTTACCTCGGAGGCGCCTTTCCGGGCGCTTCCGTTCTCTAAGGTTATTTCCCATTCAACGCTTGATCGAGTGAAATCCCTACCGAGCTCTATGGCCACCCTTCCCTTGTCGACCCGCACGACCATGGTGTTGTGCGGAGCGGCAGAATCCTCCGGTTCGGGGGCCGACGCCCGACCCACTACGCCCATACTTTCCAACAATTTGGCCTGCACCGCGATGTCGGTTCGCACCGCCTCGCCGCGCGCGTCGATGAATTCGGACGCGATGCCATATTCCGACGCCAGCTGTCGGATGCGATCCGGGTGCGTCATGCTTCTATGAACCAAAGCACGCTCCACGGGGCAAAGGCAGCGGCGTGCTCCACACCCGATCCCCAGAGCAGTCGTCCAGCCGGTGCCTTTTGCAGTGTGAGGGTGTCGGGTGCGAGGTTCGCCAGCAGGATAAGCTGGGCCCCGTCTCCCATACGCCAACGCACGCGGACGACGCCGGCACCCAGTATTTCATATCGGCCGCATTGCGCGCCCTTTAGCCGTGGGACGATCTCGCGGCGGCGGACTGAAAGAAGCTCGCGGTAAAGGCTGGCCCACTCGGCGTGGCCACCATGTGCAACGCATGTCCAATCCAGTTTGGCCGAGAGAAACGTTTCCTCCGATGTTGGGTCTGGAATGCGTTCCCGGCTAACGGGGTCCTGAAACTCGGCAAATTTGGCGAATTCATTTCGACGTCCCTCGCGAACCAGCTTTGCGAGGTCCGGTTCAAAGTCACAAAAGAACGGGAACGGCTGGTCAGCCGCGAATTCTTCACCCATGAAGATCATCGGGATCTGCGGAAGCAGGAGGTAAATCGATACAATCGCTCGCACGGCAGGCAGCGGCGCAAACGAGGTAATGCGATCCCCGAAAGCCCGGTTGCCAACCTGATCGTGATTTTGAATAAACGAAACAAAGGATGTCGGCGGCAGATAGGAACTAGGCTCGCCCCGCGGGCTGCCCCGGTAATCCATCAACTCGCCCTGAAATGCGAATCCTTCAGCAAGTGCTCTCCCCAGCTTTTCGGTATCGCCCAGGTAAGCCGCATAATAACCCGAGCCCTCGCCGCTGGCGGCGCAATGCAGCACATGGTGGATGTCGTCATTCCACTGCGCCGTGTAGTTCGTGGGTTCGTCGGAGGCGTTTCGATCGAGCCGACTAGCCTGATTCTCCTCATTTTCGAGCAGGAGATGTACCGGACGGCCGAGAGGCAACCGGCGGATGCGATCTGAAATCTCCTCCAGCACATGTGTAGTACTGTCATCCTTGATCGCGTGCACGGCGTCCAACCGCAAGCCGTCCAGATGGAACTCTTCGATCCAGTACATCGCATTCTCGATAATGAACTCACGAACAACCTCGGACCCCGCGGCATCGTAATTTACGGCTGCTCCCCAAGGCGTCTGATGGCGATCGGTAAAGACAGGCGAGTACGACGGCATGTAATTGCCGTCAGGTCCGAAATGGTTATAAACCACGTCGAGAAAGACCATGATGCCCCGGGCGTGAGCGGCATCGATTAATGCCTTGAAGTCTTCGGGCCGCCCGTAACTGGAGTCTGGGGCGAACAACAAAACGCCGTCATAGCCCCAGTTGCGCTTTCCCGGAAAATCGGCCACCGGCATAATTTCGATGGCCGTAACGCCGATGTGCGCCAACCAATCGAGGCGTTCAATCGCGGCAAGGAAAGTGCCTTGCAACGTGAAACTGCCAATGTGGATTTCATATAAAACGCACTCTTCCCACGGCCGGCCTTGCCATGCCCCGTCGTGCCAGATGTACTCCCCCGGATCGATCACTTCGCTTGGACCATGCACGTCCAAAGGTTGGTATCTGGAAGCAGGATCAGGCACCTGTAGGCCGTCAGGGGACAACTGAAATTTGTAAAGCGTTCCGACGCCAGCTTCTGAACTGGCTCCTTCATGCCACCCATCCGGAGTACGCTTCATAGGAATATCAGTGTCGCCATCCAGGACCACCGACACTTTCTCTGATTTGGGGGCCCAAAGGCGGAAGTGGACAGCACCATCAATCGCTACGCCGAACATCCATCTGGTCTGCTGCATTTGGGTCTCGATCAGTTTCTGATGCGAGAACAAACTAGTTTGCAGAGCGTTCCCAACCCGGTCACGGGCCAACCGGGCGTCAGAAGACAGCGGCATTTGCTGTCAGCGTCCTCGAGTTCGCCGCGAGCATCTCGGTGACCCCCTTTCGCGATTAAGGCCTGGGACTCGGTATCGTCGGCTTTCCAGGAGAAGGCTTCACCGACATATCGCTGTCAGGCATTCTGTCTCGGCCCTGATCACCATTATCGTCCCTGCCGCCTGAAGTGGACGTTCCGCTTCCACTTGGGTTTGCATTATTTGATGCGCCACTGGTCCCCTCAGGAGCGGCTCGTGGATTGGCCGAACTGGAGGCGGGATCGCCGGTAACAGAACCTCGCCCGCTCGGACCGCCTTCTTGCGCGACGGCAACGGAACAGCTCGTGAGCACTGCGGTCAGGATCATTGCAATGAGCTTCATGCGCTTCCTCCCTGGCTTGTCGCCACTCAATCCTCCCGAACGAATGTTGTTCCTCATCCGTCTAACCCAGTCGACGCGCTCGCGAGGTGCCAACGCTGCAAGCGCACAACAACCAACCTCTTCGCATCTGCGGGGCCGTAAAGTGGAGTTTTGGCATGTTGAATGACAATGGATTTCGCCCTTGATGGTTTTGCGGTCGAGTATCGATAGGAACGGTACCGGACATGCGTGTTTCATATCCATGCCGAAATATCATTTCGATTTGGTCGACCACTGCACCGCCGAGGATCATGGCGGTCAGGCTTTGGCCGATGACATCACCGCATCTGATGTTGCCGATGAACCAGCCCGACGAGTTTTATGACCTTCCCCCGGAATTAAGAGGCAAGGGCTATTCGATCCTTGTCACGGACGCCGAAGGTCGCGATGTCTATCGCGCACCTATCGATACTCCCAGCGCAACACCGCTTTCCTTCTTGAATTAGACCGTGCTCCGAGCGGCCGAACCGGCCGACAGAGGCATAGCCCACGCCGACACGCCGAGAGTGAATAAGCCGGGCCTAAAGCAGATTTTCAGCTCGCGTTACGTTATGAGACGCGTGGGTAAAATGAGACCTGCTCTATCTCGGCCGGCGCCATTTTCTGTTCAACGGCAGCGATCCCGCAGTTAGCCAGACGTATCTGGTGTCTAACGCCCGATTGCCACGCAGCGAGTATGGCATTCGCTGCCCCCTAGGTATACGCGCGTCCCGAGCCCTCCAGATAGCCCATAGCTATCTGGAGGGCTCGATCCAGCGCAGGAACCACTTCCGCTAATGGCCAGGGATACGTGCATTAAAGGTACTCGATTTCGCTTGTCGGAACGGCCAACGAAGACTTTCGTTCCGTGTGGGCTTGCTTGGCGGGGCGGTCGGGTCGGTCTGTTACTTCGCGGAGCATTCCAGCATGCCCAGCTGCACATACAGCCAAGCTTACGGGACTCACAAATAAAGACCGGAGAAGGCGCCGCGGAAACTGCGGGCGGCTCGGCTTCTCATGAGATAGCACCGCCGGCCACGGGCATAACTGCGGCAACCGCCATGGGACGGCCGATGAGCAACGATAGAAGTTCACAATCCCGTTGAACCAAGCTTGATCTAACGCGTTCTGGCATCTGCAAACGAGGGGCGAAATGAACAAGATTCAGGTTACCAAGGCTATTGCTCCGACATCAGCGTGGCAGCGGCAACGGGTTCAGGAGGGTCGGCCATTTCCGCTGGGAGCGACATGGGACGGGCTGGGCGTGAACTTCGCTCTTTTCTCGGCCCATGCCACCAAGGTCGAGCTTTGCCTGTTTGATCTCGAGGGAAATCACGAACTTGAGCGGATAGAATTGCCGGAATATACCGACGAGGTATGGCACGGCTATCTACCGGATGCCCGGCCCGGCCAGGTCTATGGCTATCGCGTATACGGCCCTTACGCCCCGACGGAGGGCCACCGCTTCAATCACAACAAGCTTCTGCTCGATCCTTACGGCAAGCAAATTGTCGGAGAGCTGAAATGGAACGATGCGCTATTCGGCTACACCATTGGTTCGCCGCAAGCTGACCTTTCTTTCGATGAGCGCGACAGCGCGCCTTTCATGCCCAAGTGCCGGGTGATCGATCCGGCCTTTACCTGGGGTGAGGAACGTCGCCCGCAGACACCCTGGGAGCGGACTATTTTCTATGAGGCGCACGTTCGCGGCTATACAATGGGCCACCCAGCGGTGGCCCAGAGTTTGCGCGGCACGTTCGCCGGGCTCATGCACCACAAAATCGTCGAACATATCCGGGATCTCGGCATCACGGCACTGGAACTGTTACCTGTTCATGCATTCGTCGATGACAGCTATCTCGTGGAAAAAGGCAAACGCAACTATTGGGGTTACAACACGATAGGATTCTTCGCACCGCAGCCGCGCTACCTGTCGGCACCGTTCGTCAACGAGTTCAAGGAAATGGTGTCGCAATTTCACCGCGCCGGCATCGAGATCATTCTGGACGTGGTCTACAATCACACAGCTGAGGGCAATGAGCTGGGACCGACCCTCTCGTTCAAGGGGATCGATAACGCTTCCTATTACCGCCTTGCGCCAGACCGACGCTATTACATCAATGACACCGGAACCGGGAACACAGTCAATCTCAGCCATCAGCGCGTCCTTCAAATGGTAGCCGATTCGCTCAGGTACTGGGCGCAAGAGATGCACGTGGACGGCTTTCGATTCGACCTCGCGACTATCCTCGCGCGAGAGCCAACCGGGTTTGATGAAGGCGGTCGATTTCTCGATGCTTGCCGTCAGGATCCAATCCTCAGTCAGGTCAAATTGATCGCTGAACCCTGGGATTGCGGACCAGGCGGCTACCAAGTCGGACATTTCTCTCCAGGATGGGCGGAATGGAACGACCGTTTTCGAGATACCGTGCGTTCGTTTTGGAAAGGCGACCAAGGCAAACTCGCTGATTTTGCTACGCGTCTTTCCGCCTCGCCTGACATGTTCAACAAACGGGGCCGAAAGCCCTGGGCATCGGTGAATTTCATCACCGCCCATGACGGATTTACCTTGAGTGATTTGGTTTCGTACAACGACAAGCACAACGAAGCCAACGGTGAAGGCAATCGTGACGGCCACTCCAACAATCTGTCCTGGAATCACGGCGTCGAAGGTCCTACCGAGGATCTCGATATCATGGCGCTCCGCCTGCGTCAGATGCGGAATTTGCTGGCGACGCTGCTGTTCTCCCGCGGTACGCCGATGATCCTGGCCGGGGACGAGTTCGCCCGGTCGCAGAAGGGTAACAACAACGCCTATGCCCAGGACAACGAGATCAGCTGGCTGGATTGGGACGGTATCGATCAGAACGGCTGGGACTTGTTTGCCTTTACCAAGCACCTGATTGAGATTCGCCAGCGCCAACCCCTGTTTCACCGCGGCCGCTTCCTCACCGGCGCCTTCAACGAGGATTTCAACGTCAAGGACGTCTCGTGGCTGGACCCGGCTGGGAAAGAGATGACAAGCGAACAGTGGACCGACGGCAACGCCAGATGTTTTGGCATGCTGCTCGATGGCAGGGCCCAACCGACAGGTATTCGCCGCAAGGGCCTCGACCGAACGCTGCTCCTGATGATCAACGCTCACCACGAAACGGTGCCATTCCTTCTGCCGACCGTTCCTGGCGGCAAGCAGTGGCGCTTGTTGGTCGACACCAGCAAGTCCGCCGAGTCCTATCGCCAGCGGTTGGAGGCCAGCAAGACCGTTGACCTGTTAGGGCGATCCCTCGCTCTGTGGGAGTTGCAGCCATCCGAAATCATGCCCGAAGGAGACGAGGAATGATCGTGCCATATAGCGCTGACGCCATTTGAACCGACACGGCAAGAGCGTCGCGGTTCCCAGGAGAGATACAAGTGCGGCTATTTCAGTGCGGCGCCTGCGGCAACCTGCTTTATTTCGAGAACCGCTTCTGCCTCCAATGTGGCCGTCGCCTCGGCTACGACCCTGCGAGCAATTGCCTGCGGGCGCTGGAGCAGGATCAGGCAGGCGGGTGGTCGTCCGCTGAAGATCCGAAAGCCGGATTCAGTTTCTGCGCCAATGTGCAGTTCGATGCCTGCAACTGGCTGCTGCCACATTCATCCAGTGAGACCTACTGTCTCGCCTGCCGACACAACGGCACCGTTCCCGATCTGTCGAACCCGGTAAACCTGCAAAAATGGCCGCTGATCGAGTTTGCCAAGCATCGTTTGGCTTACAGTCTCATCCGTTGGCGGCTTCCGTTGCGAACCAGGCAGGAGGATCCCGAGCACGGCCTGATTTTCCACTTTCCAGCAGATCCCCCCGAAGGTCCGAAGGTCATGACGGGACATGACAACGGCGTAATTACTATCGCCTTGACCGAGGCGGATGACGTCGAGCGGGAGAATCGGCGCCTGCAGATGGGGGAAGCCTACCGGACTTTGGGCCACTTTCGTCACGAGGTGGGACACCATTATTGGGATCTGTTGGTACGTGATCAGAACCGTTTTGCTGACTTTCGGGCAATTTTCGGTGACGAAACGCAGGGATATGACCAGGCCCTCAAGCGCCATTACGCGGCCGGACCGCCGCCCGATTGGCAGGAGCGTTTTGTCTCCGCCTATGCGACTACCCACCCCTGGGAGGATTTCGCGGAGACGTGGGCCCACTACGTGCATATCGTGGATACTCTGGAAACCGCCAATGCGTTTGGCACGCAGATCCGGCCGTCTCTGGACCGCACCGGCGCACTGGCCGCGCAAATTGAATTCGATCCTTACGAAGGAACCGACATCCACAGCATTGTGCGCGGCTGGATACCGTTCGTGTTCGCCATCAACAATGTCAGCCGTTCAATCGGGAAGCGCGATTTGTACCCGTTCATACTGTCAGGATCCGTGGTCGAGAAACTGGAATTCATCCATCTACTATTAAACGAGCCCGCCGGGTTCCGTATTTTGGCATCGGCCTGCCCAGGCAAAACAACGTACCCTACCACTTGAAATAGGGAACGACCGACGAAGCACTCCGTTGTGGAAATTCGAGGCGGCCAAATGCCGCCGCTCGAGCAATCAATGGAGAAAGCTAATGGCATCGACGGCACGGGATATTTTCGTGGTCGGCTTGCGCAACGCGCACGCAATGGAAACACAAGCCAGAGAGCTGATGGAACGGCAGTCGGAGCGACTGACCGATTACCCGGAGGTTCAGGCGCGGACGTCAGCCCATCTACGAGAGACTGAAGAACAGTTGAAGCGCCTGGAGCAATGCCTGTCTTCGATGGGCGAAAGCACGTCGACCATCAAGGACACCGCTCAATCCTTCATGGGAAACATGATGGCGCTGGGACATTCAATGGCGGGCGACGAAATCCTGAAAAACACCTTCGCCAACAACGCCTTCGAGCATTTCGAGATCGCAGCGTACAAGTCCTTGCTGACGCTGTGCGGACCCGCCGGCGCCGACAGCGCAAGGCTGTTGCTGGAAACGTCGCTCAAAGAGGAAGAAGCGATGGCCGCCTGGGTCGACCAGAACGTTGCGAAGGTGACGATGGACTACGTCAACAAGGAGCAGCGCGCAGCTGCCTAACGACGCTTTACCGATCGATGGCTCCCGCGACTTGGCGAAGTAGTGGGAGCCATTTCTACCTACCGATCCAAGGTTGAGCATGAACCAAATTCCACTTACCGGAGCTGCAAGCGCTGATAACCAGGATGCTGGAATGCCGGGGACGGCCTCCGGCATACTCTCCGCCGCTCAGGCGCGATTCGGAGAAAGCGGACGGCCGAGTGCCATCGTCTTGACCCACGGTCATTTCGACCACGTCGGTCCTCTCGAAACCTTGGCCGCAGAATGGGATGTTCCCGTTTACGCCCACCCACTGGAGCATCCATACCTCAACGGCACGACTTCCTACCCGCCTCCCGACCCGACTGTAGGCGGAGGCCTGATGGCTTGGGCTCTCACTGTTATATCCGACGAAGCCGGTGGACGTGCGCGAACGGCTGCGACCGCTCCCTGAAGACGGATCAGTGCCGGGAATGCCGGGATGGCGATGGGCTGCACACGCCCGGCCACTCTCCTGGCCATATCTCCCTTTGGCGGGAAACCGATCCAATGCTGATCGCCGGCGATGCCTTCATCACGACCAGGCAGGAATCGGCCTATGCCGCAATTACTCAGGCTCCCGAGCTGCATGGTCTCCCGATGTACTTTACGCCGGATTGGGGGCATGCGCGGAGGTCGGTTCAGGCCCTTGGAGCCCTCGCGCCGCAGACCGTCGTCACCGGGCACGGCCAAGCCATGCAGGGACCGGAGATGCGCGCGGCGCTGACCGAACTCGCCGAACGCTTTGACGAGGTTGCTGTGCCTACTACCGGACGCTATGTGCTGAAAGCCACCGCGAGTTAGCGCGCTATTAGGCGCACCGGACGTACTACGGGCGCCTTTTGAATCGAAGGCCGGCTACCTCGCTTCGGGTATTCCTTTTCCCGCTGCATCGACGACCCGTCCAACCTTGGTGGACAGTTCACTTGCGGCGGATTTGGCGCCTTCAACCGTAAGACCTTGCCGAGCGGCTTCGTCGGTCGCCGCTGTGATGGCCGTACCTGCTACTTCCATCACCTGCGATGTCGCTTCGGACGCGTATTCCTGGGCTTTTTCTTTGACGGCATCGCTTGTCTCGCCGAGGTATTCAGACTCCAGTTCCGTGGCAGGAAAGGCCGCCGCGATGCCGGCCCCAATCGCAACCCCGATCGCGCCCAGCGCCAGCGGCTGTGTTCGGAACAATTGCTTCAGGTTGTCGCGGGCGTTATCCATCAATTCGGAGCCCGTCTCGGGTATGGACTTGGCGTAGTCGCTAACCACAGCGGCCCGATCTCGCCCGATCTCGCCAACCCTGCCGACGGCGGACTTGACCGCAGACCCGGCTGCATCAAACGCGCCGGCGGCCGCATCCGGAAGTTGATCCAAGCGCGTGCGACGAACCGCCTCGCTCGCCGCTCCGGCCCGGCCGCTGAACAGCCAGGCTATTCCCATTCCGATTAGCGCCGTCGAAACCGGGTTGCGGCGCGCCGCATGACCCAACTCATGAACAAAACTCGTGGCCTGTTCCGAGATATCGCTCATCGAACCATCTCCTTCACTGCCGATTTATCGCGTTCGATTTGATCCAGCGTGACACTCGGCTTTAGCCAGTCACCTGACAATTTCTGCAAACCTACAGAGATGAGTATAGCTGAAACCAGAATCGCACCGCTTGCTGTAAGGAGGTAAGACGCTGAATCGGAAAACCCGCTCTCTTTCAATGCCGCTGCAGCGGCCAGCAGCGCCAGCACAAGTGCAGGTATCAGCAGCACGGCACCGGCCCCGACCAAGGCCGCCGCGCGCCCGACCTGCTGCGCTTTCTCCGATATTTCAGCCCGCGCGAGGGCAAACTCGTTGCCAATGAGCTTCGCAAGCTGGCCTGCGGCATCACTGAGGAGATCCGGTATCGACCGACTGTTAGGGAGAGCCATCGTCAGCCTCCGCCCTGCCGACGTAACGTTCCGCCTTGATTCCTACGCTCGGTTGAACCGGCATCGGCGTTAGCTTCGGCCGAACTCTTCAAGAAACGAACGGCGCCAAAACCTGCCAAAACCGCTATGCCTAAAAAGGCCGTCGGTTGCCGCCGTGCAAAGCTTTGGGCACCACGCACGAGATCGCTGAAATTGCCGTTCTTGATGGAATCGGAAACGGTCTCCACCTGTGTCGCTGCTTTGCGAATATAGGTGCCGGCGATAGGCAGGTCATGGTCGAACTCCCGAGCTGCCCGCCGCATGGTGTCAGCTAAGGAGCCGACGTATTCAGCGCCGGCCGTTTTCTGCCCGTCGATCGTTTCTTTGAATCTATCGGTGGCATCCGAGGCGACGTCCTTTGCGGCCTCGACAAACTCGGCGGCCTGCTCTTTGACTGCTTCCGCAGAAGAACCCGTCGCTTGCGCCGCCTTGTTCTTTAGGTCGCGCCCGGCGGAAAGCGCCTGATCCGCCATGTTCTTGGTGGAACTGGCAGCCCGCTCGAAACCGCCCGAGCCCGACGACCCCGTCGAATTTTTATCGGCATTTGCTTGATCAGCCATTGTTGTTATCTCCCAGCGCACTTTGTGAATGTTTTTCATGTGTAGGTTCAAAAGCCGTAGTCACGGCAGCTTCGGCGACCCTTCTCACCCGGTGACCGACATCCCGTGCCGCTCTGTTCAGTCCCTCCGGATCAAGGCCTTCGGCCGCGGCCTGCTTGGTCCCTTCATCATAGGCCCCGGCTGCCGCCTGCTTTGCGGCCTCCAAGCCCTCTGAGGCCGCCGCCTGCGCCCGCCGCTTGACAGCACTGGCTGTGCCTCCCACGACTTCGTCCTCAATATCCGAGCGCGGAAGGGCACTGGCGATCAGTCCGCCCACCAACAGGCCAACCCCAGCCACCAGAAGTGGATTCCGTTCGATCGTCTGTAACAGAGTGGTTCCCGTGTGATCGGCCAAATCGGAAGCTTTCTCTCGCATCGCTCGGGCGGCTTGCAGCCCGCCTTCCTTTGCGTTGCCCAAAGCGTTCTGGCCACTTGCCGCCACATCCGCAGCGGCCTCTTTTACAGTCCGCGTTGCGGATTCAAACATGCGGCTCCCATCTTCGCGGGCCTGCGCTGCTCGTTCTGTCACAGAGGCACCAACTGTTTCTGCAACGGCTTGTAACTGCCCCGGTCCGGATGACACGGCAGGACCGGCCTCACCGGCTGCACGACTTACACGATCAGCCGTGTTCGACACAGCTTCCGTGAAATCGCCGAGTTTCTCAGATGCATATGCTCGGGCAGCCGAAGCCGAATCGTCCATTTGATCTCGAAATTCACGGCTCCGTCTCATTGCTTCGTCGGAAAGATCCGAGGCAATATCAGAAGCCTTCTGCGTGGCGGCCCGTCCGGTCTTTGAACCCGCGAGGAACAAGCCCGCGCCGAGCATCAGCACGGGGGCTGGTATGGTACGCGCCATGCGCAACAGGGGGTAAGCGACAGTCGCGCCTACCGCCACGGCCTGTAGTGGGTTTTTTCGTGCCGCAATGGTCATCTCCTCAAGCAGCTGTTCACCCCTGGATCGGATGTAACTCGATACCTCGGCTTTGATGGCTGCCGGACTGGCCCGCTCGCGAATGTCGTGCGCGGTCTCCGCCACGCTGCTTCGCAGCTGTTCGACCGTCTGGGTAAGCCCTGCCCGCGTCTGCTCCGCTTCGCGCTTCAATTCCTGCAGGGATCGAGTGTCGGATTGTGCCATGCTTTGTCCCTCGAATAAGATCGATGCATGAACATGGGACTTCGACATTGGTTCCGGGGCGACATTCGACGGTGACGGGACGAACGTTGGTGGTCCTGGAACCATCGCCATCGCTGTGTGTTCTTCGGTTTTTCGGAGATTCATCAGTGCGGCCCTCCCCTATCGCATGGGAATAACGACGTCGAAATCCTGCTGATCACGACCCGAAAGAAGGGCCGACGGTCGATTCCCAAGGGATGGCCCGCCAAGCACATCACGCCGCAGCAGACGGCCGCGGTGGAGGCCTACGAGGAAGCCGGCGTGCGCGGCGCAGCAGGCAGGAAGAGGCTCGGGAAGTTGAGAAAACGAAGGTTGCTGAAGAAGCAGTCTGTAATCTGCGACGTTGAAATCTTTCCCCTGAAGGTAGGGTTGCAGGAGGGACATTGGCCGGAAAGGCGGGAGCGGAGCCGTATCTGGGTGGCGCCCCGTGAAGCAGCCAAATTGGTCAAGAAGGCCGGCCTGCGGCGCGCCATCAAGAACCTGGGAGGGCTTCAGTAACAGCGTAGCTTTACGTTTGGCTTAAGCGGTGGCTCCGCAACGCGCCTGAGACCGGAAATACTCCTGGAACGATCGCATCCTTTCGAAGTTCGCATCGCGTAGATTCACATATCGGAGGCAGTCATGAAGGCGTTGGTTTGGCACGGAACTGCCGATATCCGTTGTGAGAGTGTTCCTGATCCACGGATCGAGCATGAGCGGGACGCCATTATCAAAGTCACCAGTTGCGCGATCTGCGGTTCGGACCTTCATTTGTACGACCACTTCATGCCCGGCATGAAGTCCGGCGACATCCTGGGCCATGAGACCATGGGAGAGGTTGTCGAGGTTGGATCCAGCGCCAGGAGCGCGCTAAAGGTCGGCGATCGCGTCGTGATCCCGTTCACCATCATTTGCGGTGAATGCGAGCAGTGCAAGCGCGGGAATTTTTCCGTGTGCGAAACGACCAATCGCAACAAGGATCTTGCCGACAAGGCCTTTGGCCATAGCACCGCGGGTCTATTTGGCTACACCCACCTCACCGGTGGCTACCCCGGCGGTCAGGCGGAGTACCTGCGCGTGCCATTCGCCGACGCCACTCATATCAAGGTCCCGCAGGGGATTTCCGACGAGAAATTGCTTTTCCTGTCGGACATTTTTCCGACGGGATGGCAGGCCGTGGTGCAATGCGATATCCAGCCCACCGACACCGTCGCGATCTGGGGCTGCGGTCCGGTGGGGCAAATGGCCATCAGGAGCGCGCTGCTGCTGGGCGCAAAGCAGGTCATCGCCATCGACCGTTTACCTGAGCGGTTATCCATGGCGAAGGCAGGAGGCGCCATTACCATCAATTTCGAAAATGAAAGCGTGGTCGAACGCCTGAACGAACTGACGGCGGGCAAGGGGCCGGAAAAATGCATCGATTCGGTCGGCATGGAAGCCCACGCCACCGGATCGATCGATTCCATGTACGACCGGGCCAAACAGGCCATGATGCTGGAAACCGATCGGCCCCATGTATTGCGCGAGATGATGTATGTGTGCCGCCCCGCAGGGATCCTCTCGATCCCCGGCGTTTACGGCGGCTCGCTGGACAAGCTGCCATTCGGCGCGGTGATGAACAAGGGTCTGACTATCCGCACAGGGCAAACCCACGTCAATCGCTGGACCGACGATCTGCTCAATCGAGTGCTGGAAAATCAGATTGATCCTTCCTTCGTCATCACCCACACCGAGCCGCTAGAACGCGGACCGGAAATGTACAAGACTTTCCGCGACAAGCAGGACGGATGCATCAAGGTCGTGTTGAAGCCCGGAGCCACTGGAGCGATGCATGCATAGTTTAGTTTCGAAAACCGCGATACGAGGTCGGTCCCGCTCGAAGCACGACGAGCTCGCCAGAAGCCTCGGCTATTTTTCCTTAGCGCTGGGTGTCGTCGAGTTGCTCGCGCCACGCGCTCTCTGCAATGCGATCGGCTTGAAGGGTCTTGAGGGTGTGGTTCGCGCTTATGGCGCTCGGGAGGTCGCGACCGGCGTCGCCATCCTTACCAGCCACGATCCGGCACCCTGGATATGGGCGCGCGTTGCTGGCGACATGGCCGATATCGCTACGGTGGCGACTGGGGTTCAGCAGCATAATCCGAAGCGAGAAAATGCTGGTTTAGCCCTTGCCGCCCTGGCGGCCGTTACGATCGTCGATGTGGCTTGTGCAAGCGGACTAAGCGGTGAGAAAGGCGATCGCAAGACCGCTATAACTGATTATAGCAATCGCAGCGGATTCCCACAGGGACTGAGCGGCGCCAGGGGCGCCGCGCGCGACTTCCGCGGACCTGACGATATGAGGGTGTCTGATCTGCTGCGTGCCGATACCTTCGAGAGCCGCCGTGGCTCGACAGGACCAACTCCGCAGCTTTGATTCCATGCGGCTTGGCTGGCTCACGTCGGTTACGCGACCGGTCGCCTGATCATCGTAATGTCCTGCTTCGAACCGAAGTTCTGCGCGTGACGCATGTCCTGAAGGCCGGCGTTCCATCGCTGCGCCACTGCTGTTGCGGAAAGTTCAAACGACTTTTCCGGACCCGGCTCTTCCATGCCCGGGCGATAGCTCAGAAGTACGATGGCATCACCCGAACCTTCGGGCCTTCCCGCCGCCTGCTTCTGCAACTGGCGCAATTGCGCGAAATACTTCAGGCGGATAGCCGTCTGGTTGCCGAACATGAGGTCGTTCTTGCGCTCCGCCGCGGCCTCCAGAGAGTTCGGCCGCGCCCCATCGCGCGCGAAAAGATCTGCGACGTATAGCAGCAAATCTTTTTCAACTTCCAACGACAGGAACGAATCAAAGGGGGCGTTCAACGACAGTCCTCCATCGCCAAGGAGCCGACCATTGATTTCCACGGGCGCGAATTCCGGAAGAAAGCCGCAACTGGCCATCAGGTGCTCAATCCGAATGGGCTCGTCCTGGGAATCGAATGTGACTGGTTCGCCGGTTTCGATATCGGTCGCCACAACGCAGACCCTGATTTCTCCACTATTGAGGCGACCAAGGTCGATTAGGCGCAACAAGCGCTCTCGCATCGGGGTAAGATCATAGAGACTTCTGAACTCGAACGGGTTGATCGACGGGATGCGCGGATGAAAGTGGCCCGGGCTGCCAACCAGTCTGCTGCTGAGAGCTCCCATCCAGCCGAACAGATGCCGTCCTGGATTGGGGGTGCGTGGGATCACCGGAGAAACATTCCAGAACGCCGCTAACCGATCGATCCGGTCGGCGTGGACGTTTCCGGCAATCAGCGCCGCAGTGACGGCTCCGGCTGAGGATCCGGTGATCCAATCTAAAGGAAGATCGCCTTCCGCGAACGCCTGATAAACGCCGGCGTGGTAGGCCGCCAGTCCAAGACCGCCAGCAAAAACCATACCGACGGTGCGCGATTCGCGGCTCAATTTGCTCTCTGAATCATCCACGATGATAACGTTCCCGGGTTGATGTACTTCAAGGACTGCCAGCCGAGCTGGAGACACCTGCGTTGCCGAGTTGCTGGTCGGACCATTGTCGGAACTAGCTTTGCCTTGGCCGGAGTGGGCGAATGCGCCACCGTCGAAAGTTCGATGAACAGAAGGTTGGTGATCAGCCTTTCATCGTAACCTCCTTGGTGAATGAATTTAGAGAGCGCTATCCCAATCAGATTTGTCTAGGAGTGTTCCAGCAACCGAAAAGATCAGCAGCAGGTGTCGAGGTCGGCCCCGCAACGCCAGTTACCTGCCGGTCCTGACCTGTTGGAGTTGGTCAGCGAGGGTTTGTGCCAGAACCGAAAAATCAACGGGCTTGATGCAGCGCGGAATATTCGAATAGGCATCCGGCTCCAATTCACCTCCATAACCCGACGCAAATACAAACGGGACCTTCTTTTGCCGTAGCAGGTCCGCAACTGGATAGACTCGCTCGCCTCGGAGATTGACGTCCAGCACGGCGCCATCAATCCCAGCGCGGCTCGCCAGCGTCAACGCTTCCGCGACGGTCCCTGCCGGACCGAGCACCTCCGCGCCAAGGTTATGGAACCGATCCGCCAGATCTTCGGCCAGATAGTATTCATCTTCCACGATCAGGACGCGAAGGCCACGCCATTGCTCAGCAGCAAAGTTCATTTTGTTGTTCCAAGGGAACTTCCACGGTACATCTCACGCCGTCGCCGGTGAAATCGAGCGTGGTGAGCGCATTCAGCTGATAAGGCAGCGCGCGTTCGATCAGTTTCGTCCCATACCCTTTGCGGCGTCTCGCGGCCGGCTCGGGCATCGCGACGCCGCTCTCGCGCCACTCGAGAATGACCCTGGGGCCGTCTTGGTCGTGCCCCATACTCCACTTGATCGTGAGCTTGCCGGCGGGCTGTCGCAACGCGCCATATTTAACGGCGTTGGTCGCCAATTCATGCAGCGCGAGGGCCAATGCCTGGGCGGCATTCGGCGAGAGACTAACGGACGGGCCCGATATCTCCGGAGCAACGCCGGCGCCATCATGAGCCTCGAGTTCGGCCTGAACGATCTGTTTCAGATCGACTGGTCCATGATCGGTGCGGGCCAAAATCCCTTGCACCCGAGACAGGGCAGCAAGCCGACTTTCGAATTGTTGGGCGAAATCTGTCAGACAGGTACTGACCTTGAGCGTTTGCCGTGCGATTGCCTGCACCAGCGCCAGCAGGTTGCGGGTGCGGTGTTGAAGTTCGGACAGGAGCACCTGCTGGCGGTCCTGCAGCCCACGCATCTCGTGTACGTCAGCTGACGTACCCACCCATTCCATCGAAGATGCGTCAGCCGGCTTCGCACGTGTCTGATGCCATCGATATTGGCCATCTGCAACGCGTCGAATTCGGTGCTCGATGTAGTATTTGCCGGACCGTCGTGCAACTTGCCAACGCGCCCGTGTCTCCTCCCGATCATCGGGGTGAATGGCGTCGAGCCAGCCGAAGCCGCGACTCTCCATGTCCGACAGGCCGGCGTACACCTCCCACTGGGGGCTGCCCCAGCTTCGGGCACCGTCCGGGAGAG
>WUUC01016191.1_pt1 | contig 16770 bp, 11 predicted proteins | sample 6278441 | NCBI WGS metagenome assembly WUUC01 (sample SAMN13675441, study PRJNA597444) | soil metagenome | isolation source: soil | place: USA: Washington | collected 2017-10
CGAGAAGGTTCCCCGCGGGTCCGGCCGGAAGGCCGGGCCCGCGTCGTCGTGGTGGACGGCGCGCCCGGCCAGTCAGCCCGGGTGCGAGGCCAGCCCGCTGTTGACGGCGCGCACGATCAGGCGCTCCCGCCGCTGGGTCTCCGACGGCCCCTCGATGCCGAACTTGAGCTCGAGCGCCGCGATCACGGCCTGGAGCTGGTCCGCGCTCATCCCGACGTGCTCGGCGATGTCGGCGTCGCTCGCCTGGCCGGACGGCGCGGCGCTCCCACCGGCCGCCTGGCGCAGCTCGCCGAGCACGACGCGCTCGGTGGCGGAGAGCTGGATCGCGGCCAGCGGGTTCTCGCCGAAGCTCGTCACGCCCTCCGGCTCGACGGGCGCGGTGGGGACCGGCCGGGCCTGCTCGGCCGACCGGTACAGCAGGACGGTGTCGCCGAAACGCAGCACGTCGCCGTCGTGGAGCGCGTGCCGGCCCTCCACGCGGTCGCCGTTCAGATAGGACCCGTTGCGCGACGTGCCGTCGTCGACGAGCGCCCACCCGTCGCCGAGGCGCTCCATCGCGGCGTGGCGGCGGGAGACCTGGGTGTCCCAGATCAGCGGGATGTCGTTGTCCGGCCGCCGGCCGACGGTCACGGAGGTCATCCCGTCCTCGAGGAACACCGTCTGCTGGCGGCCCGTCGGCTCGTGGTAGACGACGAACGAGCGGTTGGCGCGCTCCGCCGCGAGCCGCTCGCTGAGCAGCGTGTTCACGCGCGTGAGCTGGCCCGAGCCGGCGAGCGCGATGCCGAGCTTGAGCGCGAGGTCGCGGCGGGCGGGGTCGTCCTCGGCGAGCAACGAGGACGCCCGCTCCAGCAGGCTCACGGCCGCGGGCATGTCGTAGCGCGCCAGCGCCCGGCCGCCCGCCGACGCGAGCCGCGCCGCCGCGCGCCCGGCGACGTCCGCGGTGCGCTGGTCGCCGGGGTCCACCTCGGCGAGGTAGCGGTGGGCCTGCTCGAGGTGGTAGCCGAGGATCTCCTCGTACTCCACGGCGCGCTCGCCCGCGGTCTCCTCGAGCCAGGTCGCGGTGCGCGCGTGCAGGTCGGCGCGCACCGCCTTGAGCATCGCCTGGTAGGCGACGTCGCGGACGACGATGTGGCTGAAGGTCAGGCCCTCCTCCCCGGCGAAGCGCGCCCCGTCGGCGGCGGTCAGCAGCTGCTTGCGCACGAGCGCCCCGAGGTGGCGCTCGACGCCGTCGCGCGCCTCGGGCGGCGCGAGCTCGCGCACCGCCGAGGGCCAGAACGACTTGCCGATCACCGCGGCGCACTCGATGACGGCCCGCTCACCGCTCGCCAGGCGGTCGAGGCGGGCGGCGATCAGGGCCTGGACGGTGGGCGGCGTGGACACCGCCGCCAGCTCGCCGGCCGCGCGCCAGCGACCGCCCCGCTGCTCGATCCGCCCCTCCTCGACCAGTAGGCGCAGGAACTCCTCGACGAACAGCGGGTTGCCCTCGCCGGCGGCCAGCACGTGCTCGGCCACCGGAGGGTCGAGCTCGCCGCCGCCGAGCAGGTTCTCGACCAGCGAGCGCGTCTCGGCCCCGCTCAGCGGCCCCAGCGAGAGGCTCTCGGTCATGATGCCGGCGAGGCCCGGCCGCAGCTCGAGCAGCTCGGTGCGGCCGAGCACGAGCACGAGGATCGGCGCGTCGCGGCTCGAGGTCGCGAGGTACTCGATGAGGTCGAGGAACGTGGACTCGGCCCAGTGGACGTCGTCGAAGAGCACGACCAGCGGCCGGTCGGCCGCGAGCGCCTCGAACAGCCGGCGGACGGCCCAGAAGATCTCGACCGGCGAGGAGGCGGCGTCGGCGAGCCCGAGCACGCCCTCCATGCGCTGCAGGATCGGCTCGGCCTCCTCGGTGTCCCCCACCAGCGCCCCGAGCTTCTCGCGCATCTGCTCGGGCGCGTCCTCCTCGGTGATCGCGGCGGCCGCCTTGAGGACCTCGCCGAGCGGCCAGAACGTGATGCCCTCGCCGTAGGGCAGGCAGCGGCCCTCGAGGACGGTCGCCTCGTCGCCGAGGGTCGCGACGAACTCGGCGGTCAGGCGGGACTTCCCGACTCCGGCCGCGCCGAGCACCGAGACGAGGACGCAGCTGCGCTCGGCCTGCACCTTCTCAAGCGCGGCCCGCAGCCCGCCGAGCTCGGCCTCGCGCCCGACGAGCGCGGAGTCGAGCCGGCGCGAGAAGCCCGGCGCGCCCGCCTCGACCGAGAGCAGGCGGTAGGCCGGGACCGGCTCCGCCTTGCCCTTGAGCTCCAGCGGCTCCACGGCGGTCACCTGCACCGCGTCGCGCACGAGGCGCAGCGTGTCCTCGCCGATCAGGATCTCGTCCTCGGTGGCCGCCTGCTCCAGGCGCGCGGCGACGTTGACGGCGTCGCCGGTGACGAACCCGTGGCCGCGGGCCGGGTCCCCCGCGACGACCTCGCCGGTGTTGACCCCCGTGCGGACGCGCAGCCGGACGCCCCACCGCGCCTCGAGCGCCTCGTTGAGGTCGCCGAGCGCGGAGCGCATCTCGGCCGCGGCGCGGACGGCGCGCAGCGCGTCGTCCTCGCGCACCGACGGCACGCCGAACACCGCCATGATCGCGTCGCCGATGAACTTCTCGACCGTGCCCCCGTGGCGCTCGAGGATCGCCTCCATGGTGGCGAAGTAGCGCCGCATGAGCTGGCGCAGCGACTCGGAGTCGAGGCGCTCGCCCATGCTCGTCGAGCCCTTCAGATCGGTGAAGAGCACGGTGACGATCTTGCGGAGGTCCTCGCGCGGCGGCTCCCTGGAGATCAGCGGTGCGCCGCAGGAGGGGCAGAAACGCGCCCGCTCCGGCGTCTCCTCACCACAGGTTGGACACGCAGGCACGGGCCAAGTCTATGTCCTCTCAACGCCGTTCAGATCACGCGGGACCGGGCCGTCCGGAGAGGGCTGGATTCGGCGCTCCGTCCTTGCCCCGCCCCGGCCGGCGCGAAATGATGGGCCCGCCGTATCCCTCGTCGTTCAACGCACCGGTTTCGTACGCGATGGCTCCACAGCTCGAGGTCTCTGATGGGCGGCGACTCCGGGTCGAGGGGGAGCTGCTCCTCGGTCGCGGCGTGGACGGGGACGGGCGCCTCCAGGACGATCCCGACGTCTCGGCGCGCCACGCCCGCATGCGGCGCGGCGGCGGCGGCGAGCTGTGGGTCGAGGACCTCGGCTCCGCCAACGGGACCTGGGTCAACGGCCGCCGGATCCAGAGCCCGCACCCGCTGCGCCCGGGCGACCGGGTGCGGATCGGCGCCACGATGCTCGTGGTCACCGAGCCGTTCGAGCACGCGTTCGACGACACCGCGTCGATGCCCGCGGCGATGCCGCCCGAACCCCGGGCGGCACAGGCTCCGCAGGAGCTCGAGGTGGTCGCCGGCGGCGACGTCGGCCGGCGGATCGCGCTCGACGGCGAGCTGCTGCTCGGCCGGACCGTCGACGGCGACGGCCGGCTCGGCGACGACCCCGAGACCTCGCGCCGCCACGCCCGGGTCCGCCGCGGCGAGGACGGCGGGCTGATCGTCGAGGACCTCGGCTCGGCGAACGGCACGTTCGTCAACGGCGAGCGCATCGACGAGCGCCGCCGGCTGGGCCCGGGCGACGAGCTCCGCATCGGCCACACCACGATGCGGGTGACCGACGCCGTTGCCCCGGCGCGCGACCCGGTCGTCCAGCCGCGCGAGGACGCGACCCGCATCTCGCCGCGTCCCGAGCCGCCCGCGCCCACGCTCCCGGAGGGCGATCAGCTCAAGGTGATCGCCGGCAAGACGGCCGGGCGCCGCCTGGACCCCGGCCCCGAGCTCGTCCTGGGGCGCACGGTGGAGGGCGACGGCCAGCTCGGGGACGATCCCGAGGCCTCGCGGAAGCACGCCCGTGTGCGCCGCGGCGAGGAGGGCGAGCTGCTGATCGAGGACCTGGGGTCGGCCAACGGGACCTGGGTCAACGGCGAGCGCGTCGAGGGCGTCCGGGCGCTCGTGCCGGGCGACAGCGTGAAGATCGGCCAGACGATCATCCTCGTCACCGATCCGCTCGGGAAGCTGCCGTCGCCCACGCATCCCTCGGCGGACATCGAGCCCGCGGCGCCCGAGCCCGTCGGCGAGCAGCTCGAGCTGGTGTCCGGCGCGGGCGCGGGCCGGCGAATCGAGCTCGACGGCGACGTGCTGCTCGGCCGCGCCGTCGCCGGGGAGGGGCGGCTGAACGACGACCCCGAGGTCTCGCGCCGGCACGCGCGCATCCGCCGCGGCCCCGACGGCACGCTGACGGTGGAGGACCTCAGCTCGGGCAACGGGACCTGGCTGAACGGCGGGCGGGTGGACGAGACGCTGGCGCTCGCGCCCGGGGACCGCCTGAAGATCGGCCAGACGGTCTTCGCGGTCACCGACGTATACGGCGAGCTGCCCGACACCGACACGCAGCGCTCGCGCGTCCGCGACCGGCCCAAGGAGGGCGCGATGCGCGCGCTGGGCGGCGTGCTCCAGCGGCGGCGCTGGGTGGTCCTCGCGCTGGTCGTGGTGTTCCTCGGCGTCGCCGGCGCCTACGGCCTGAAGGTCGCGACCCTGCTCAGCCAGGGCAACGACTTCAACGACCCGGCAGCGGCGAGCGTCCTCGCCGAGCAGCGCCTGGCCGACGCCGCGGGGGCGCAGCCGGCCGCCGGAGTGCTGGCGCTCGTGACCGCCCCGGAGGGCAAGGTCGGCGACCCCGACCTCGACGCCAAGGCGCAGCGCTCCGCGACACGCGCCCGCAAGGCCCAGCGCAAGGCCGAGCGGGCCCAGGAGCAGGCCCAGACGCCGGAGGACGCCGCCGAGGCCGAGCAGCTCGCCGCGGACGCGCAGGAGGCCAAGGACAGCGCCGACGCGGCGGACAACCGCGCGGGCAGCGCACGCAACGCCGAGACCCAGAAGAAGGTCGAGAGCGTCCAGAAGACCCTCGAGGACGACCCCGCGGTCGACCGCACGCTCACCTACTACGAGACGCAGTCGCCGTCCTTCGTCTCCGACGACCGGCGCAAGACCTACGTCGCCGCCTTCCTCAAGCCCGACATCGACCAGGAGGAGCTCAAGGACCGCCTGGAGGAGAAGCTCGGGGACGACCGCCAGGTCAAGCTCGGCGGCTCGGCGCTCGCCGGGCCGGCGGTCGGCGAGCAGGCCGAGGAGGACCTGCGCGCCGCCGAGATGATCGCGCTGCCGCTGCTGTTCCTGTGCTCCCTGTTCGTCTTCCGCGGCGTCGTGGCGGCCATGCTGCCGGTGTTCGTGGGGATCATCACCGTGCTCGGCACGTTCCTCGGCTTGCGGATCGCCAACGAGATCACGCTGCAGTCGATCTTCGCGCTCAACATGGTCGTCGGGCTGGGACTCGGCCTCGCCATCGACTACAGCCTGTTCATCCTCTCGCGCTACCGGGAGGAGCTCGCCCGCCACGGGCCGGGGGCCGAGCCGCTCAAGCGGACGATCGCCACGGCCGGGCGCACCGTGCTGTTCAGCGCGGCGACGGTGAGCGCGGCGCTGGCCTCGCTGCTGGTGTTCCCCCAGCGCTTCCTTGCCTCGATGGGCACCGGCGGGCTGATCTGCACGGTGGTGGCGGCGGCGACGGCGCTGATCGCCCTGCCCGCGCTGCTGGCCGTGCTCGGCCCGCGCGTGAACGCGCTCGCGCCGAAGCGCTGGCAGCGCGAGGCCCAGCTCGCCGCCCGCGGCGAGCACGCCGGCTTCTGGTACCGGCTCTCGCGCGGGGTCATGCGCCGCCCGCTGCCGGTCGCGATCCTCGCCTCGGGGATCCTCATCGCCGCCGGGCTGCCGTTCCTGACCGTGCAGTTCACCGGCGTCGACGCCAGCGTGCTGCCCACGAGCTCGCCCGTCCGCCAGGTCGACCTCGCGCTCGACCGCGAGTTCTCCGACTCGCCGGTGGCGCCGATCACCGTCGCCGTCGACGCGCCCTCCAACGCGCAGGACCGCCTCGACGACTACGCCGCCGACCTGCGCGAGCTGCCCAACGTCGAGTCGGTGTCGAAGCCCGACAACCTCAAGGGGAACACGTGGCAGATCGACGTCACCCCCGAGCGGGACACCTTCGACTCGCGCACGCTCGACCTCGTCGACTCCATACGCGACGGCAAGGCGCCGTTCCCGGTGGACCCGGCCGGGGAGTCGGCGTCCTTCGTCGACCAGCAGGCAAGCCTCGCCGAGGAGCTGCCGGTCGCGCTGGGGATCCTCATCACCACGACCGTCGTGATCCTCTTCGTGCTCACGGGCTCGGTGGTGCTGCCGGTCAAGTCCGTGCTGATGAACTTCCTCGGGCTGAGCGCGACGTTCGGGCTGCTCGTGCTGATCTTCCAGGACGGGTTCCTCTCCGGCCCACTGGACTTCGAGAAGGGGGCGATCAACGCCACCCAGCCGATCCTGCTGTTCATCGTCGCCTTCGGGCTCTCGACCGACTACGGGGTGTTCCTGCTCACCCGGATCAAGGAGCAGCACGACGCGGGCGCCCCCAACAAGGAGGCGGTCGCCACGGGGCTCGAGCGCACCGGCCGGATCGTCACCGCGGCGGCGCTGCTGTTCTCCGTGGCGCTGGGCGCGTTCGCGACCTCGGAGATCGTGTTCATCAAGCTCGTGGGGGTCGGCGCCGTGCTCGCGGTGCTCATCGACTCCTCGATCATCCGCGCGCTGCTCGTGCCCGCGCTGATGGCCCTGCTCGGCACGCGCAACTGGTGGGCGCCGAAGCCCCTGCGCCGCGTGTATGAGCGAATAGGGCTCAGCGAGGCGTAGGGCCCGCCGGCCCGAGCGCCCGGAGCTGGTCGAGCGAGGCCTCGGCGGCGGCGCGGCCCACGCGCACGAGCTCGTCGATGCGCCCGAACTCGAGCAGGCCCGTGCCGCGCACGTCCGGCGCGATCACGAGCTGCGCGAGGGCCCGGTTGCGCTCTCCCACCCGCCAGCTCCCCAGCACGCTCGAGCGCATGAGGATCTCGTGGATGCCGAGCGAGGGCGGGCGCATGGTGGGGCCGCGGCCGAGGTCGTCGGCGGCGGCCAGCGACTCCCTCGACGGCAGCCGCCGGCGGATCACGTCGACCGCGACGACCGGGCCCTCCTCGAGCGTGCCCATCACGTCGACCGGCAAGTTGTTGAGCACGCCGCCGTCGACCAGCAGGCGGCCGCCGTACGGCGTCGGCGGGCCCAGCCCGGGCAGCGACATGCTCGCGAACACGGCCTCGGACAGCGACCCGCGCCGGTGCACGACGGTGTCGCCGCTCATGAGGTCCGCGCTGACGCAGAAGTAGTTCAGCGGCAGGTGCTCGATCTGCGCGGCGCCGAAGATGCGGCGCAGGGCCTCCTGGGCCTTCCTGCCGCGCAGGATCGCCCGCCGCGGGACGGTGTAGTCGTTGAACGGCCGGCGCCGCACGAGCTCCTCGCGGCAGATCGCGATGATCTCCTGCGGGTGCCGCCCCTGGGCGTACATGGCGCCGACCAGGGCGCCGAAGCTGCAGCCGCCGACGCGGTCGATCGCCACGCCCGCCTCCTCCAGGGCCGCCAGCACGCCGAGGTGCGCGAGCCCGCCCGCCCCGCCGCCGGAGAGCACATACCCCACGGAGCGCCCGAGCAGCCGCCGCGCCGCCCGCTGCGCGGTGGGCGCGAGGCGCGGGCCCGGCTCGACGAAGTGGTGGCTGCGGGGCTCGAGGGCGCGCAGCCACGGCCCCGCCACGTGCGTGGTCTCGCCCGCCCGCCCCCACAGGACGAGATCGCAGGAGCGCTCGGCGAGGTGCTCGACCCGGCCGTCGGGGCCGTACGGCGGCGGGCGGGCGTCGGTGATCGCCACGACGCGGTCGGCCTGCCGGATGCAGTACGCGTTCCACGGGTCGGCGGCCTCGCCCTCGCCGCCGAGCAGCACGACGCAGTCGTGGTCGCGCTCGCGCTCGTCGAGCACGCGGCCGTGGGCGGCGAAGCGCTCGTCGCCCTCGGCCTCGAGCGCCGCGAGCTCCTCCCGCGAGAGCACCGCCGCCCGCGCCCAGGGGCGGACCGCCTCGAGCAGGGCGTCGCACAGCTCGCGGAACGGCGCGCCGGGTACGAGCGGCACCACCGCCACCACGCTGGGCGGCGGACCGCGCCGGCCGGCGGGCGGCTCAGAGGCCTGCAGCAGGCGGCCGATCGCCCGCGTGAGTGCGACGGCGAACGCGGGGCTGTCGTGCAGCAGCCGCAGCATCTCGTCGCGGCCGATGCGCACCAGCTCGGTGTCGCGGATCGCGCGCGCGGCGGCCGAGCGCGGGGCACCGGTCAGCAGGGCCAGCTCGCCGATCGAGTCCCCGCGCCCGAGCTGGCGCAGCACCACCGGGGGCGCGGGCGTCTCGCGCACGACCTCGAGGCGCCCCGAGGAGATCACGTAGAGCGCGTCGCCGGCGTCGCCCTGGTGGAAGAGCCACCCGTCGGCGGGCACCCGCACGAGCGTCGCCTCGGCCAGCATGACCTCGCGCAGCTCGTCGGTGAGCTGCGCGAACAGCGGCATGGCCTCGAGCGCGGAGCGGACGTGCGCGGAGCGCTCCACCGCGGCCCGCCCGCTCGTCAGCCTGCCCGGCGAATCGCCAGCGCCGCGTTGACGCCGGTCGTGCCGCGGCTGCCCACCAGGGCCACGTCGACGGAGGCCTCGCGCGGGCTCCCGGCCACGAGGTCCAGCCGGCACTCGGGGTCCTGGCGCTCGACGTTGATCGTCGGCGCGATCACGCCGTCGCGCATCGCCAGCAGCGTGAGCACCACGTCGATCGGGCCCGCGCCCGCGAGCGAGTTGCCGACCATCGACTTCGGCGCGCTCACCGGGACCTCGTCGATGCGGTCGCCGAGCACGCGCCCGAGCGCGCGCGCCTCCGAGCGGTCGCCCGCCTCGGTCCCGCGCCCGTCGGCGGTCACGCAGTCCACGTCGGCGCTCGAGAGGCCGCCCTGCTCGAGCGCCTCCCGCAGCGCGCGCGCGTACTGCGCGCCGTCGGGATCGAAGCGATGGATGTCGATCGCGTCGGAGGTCTGGGAGAACCCGACGACCTCGCCGTAGATCCTGGCGCCGCGGGCCTGCGCCCGCTCCATCTCCTCGAGGATCACGATCCCGCCGCCCTCGCTGACGACGATCCCGGGGCGCTCGTGGTTGAACGGGCGGAAGGCCGTCGCCGGGTCCTCCGCGTCACGGCAGACATCGTCGAATGCGGCCAGGCCCGCGATCGCGGCCTCGGCGATCGCGGCCTCGAAGCCGCCCGCGATGATCACGTCGGCGTCGGAGCGGCGGATCGCCCGGTAGGCGGCGCCGATGGCGTCGGTCCCGCCGGCGGCGTCGTTGACGATGGTCTTGGCGTAGCCGTGGATCTTGTACTTGATCGAGAGCTGGCCGACCGGCGCCGACGGGATCCACGCGATCGCCATGTAGGCGCTGACGAACGACGGCCCCTGCTGGTGCAGCCGCACGAGGTTGTCGAGGAAGTAGCTGAGGCCCCCGTAGTTGGAGGACATCACGAGCCCGACGCGCTCGCTGTCCTCTGCCTCGAGGTCGAGGCCGGCGTCCTCGAGCGCCTCCGCGCAGGCCGCGAAGGAGAAGTGCGTGTTGCGGTCGGTGCGGACCGCGACCTTGGACTTCAGCCAGTTCGTCGGGTCGAAGTCCTTGACCTCGCCGACGACCTTCACCGGCAGGTCGGGATGGTCGACCAGCGTCGGGCGCCCGATGCCCGAGCGGCCCTCGCGCGCCGCGGCCCAGACCGCCTCGGCCCCCACCCCGATCGACGTCACGACGCCGATGCCCGTGACCGCCACGCGTCGCTCCACGATGTCGCCTCCCTAGCTCTCGCGGCCCCAGCGGCCCAGGACGATCGACGAGTTGATGCCGCCGAACCCGCTGGCGTTGGCCATCGCGACGTCGACCTTGGCCTCCCGGGCGACGTTCGGCACGTAGTCGAGGTCGCAGTCGGGGTCGGGGTTCTCGTAGTTGATCGTCGGGTGGATGACCTGGTCGCGCATGGTCATGCACAGCACGACGAGCTGATGGGCGCTGGCCGCCCCCTGCGTGTGGCCGATCATGCACTTGGTCGAGCTGACGGGGATGTTGGGCGCGTGCTCCCCGTAGGCGAGCTTCGCCGCCCCGCTCTCCGAGCGGTCGTTGACCGGCGTCGAGGTCCCGTGGGCGTTGAGGTAGTCCACGTCGGCGGGCGTGAGCCCCGCGCGGCGCAGCGCGTCGAGCATCACCTTCGCGAGCGGGCCGCCCTCGGCCGGCAGCGCGGTCATGTGGTAGGCGTTGAGGTTGGTCGCGACGCCGAGGACCTCCGCGTAGATGCGCGCGCCGCGCGCCCGGGCGTGCTCGAGCTCCTCGACGACGAACATCGCGGCCCCCTCGCCGAGCACGAAGCCGTCGCGGTCGCGGTCGAACGGCCGGCTCGCGCCCTGCGGGTCGTCGTTGCGGCGGCTGACGGCGCCCAGCACGCAGTAGCACGTGAGCCCCATCGGCGTCACCGACGCGTCGGTCCCGCCCGTGAGCGCCACGTCGCAGAACCCGTCGACGATCGAGAGGTAGGCCTGCTCCATCGCGTCGACGCCCGAGGAGCAGGCGTCGGAGATGAGCGCGGTCGGCCCCTGGAAGCCGTAGCGCACGGCGATGCTCGAGCCCGCCGCGTTGGACAGGATCCCGAAGTAGAACTCTGGCGGCAGCGGCTTGCCGACCAGGCTCTCGGCGCCCTTGTTCGTCAGCTCCTCCCACACGCTCTCGAACGTCGTCGGCGCGGAGTTCGTGGAGCCGATCCACACGCCGGCGCGCTGCCGGTCGACGTTCTCGACCTCGAGGTCCGCGTCCTCCACCGCGCGGACCGCCGAGGCGAGCGCGAGCTGGACGTGGCGGTCCAGCGAGGTGGACTCGTACTCGGTCAGGTCGTACTCGCCGGGGTCGAACCCGTCGACCTCGCAGGCGATCTGCGAGGGCATGGGGCTGGCGTCGAACCGCGTCACCGGACCGGCGCCGGAGACGCCCTTGACGCATGCCTCCCAGAAGGCCTGCTTGCCGGTGCCGTTGGGGGCGATCACGCCCAGACCGGTTATGACCACGCGCCGCACGTCAAGACCTCCGTGCCGAGTCGGATTCAGTCCCCGGCCGAACCTGGCTCAAGAAGCGTCCGCCGTGGGGGTGCTTGCCTGTGGTTGGGTCTGCCCGTTCAGGCCCGCGTAGAACTCGCGGATCAGCCGGTTGACCTCGTCGCCCTGGATGTAGTTCACGAAGCGGCCGCCGTGGGCGACCATGTGGACGCCGCGGCAGTCGGGCAGGGCGGCCGCGAGCTCGTCGAGCTGCTCGCGGGTGGCCCGCGGATCCTCGTCGGCGCCCAGCAGGAGCGTGGGCGTCGTCAGGCGCTGGGCCGACTGGCGCAGATCGTGGTCGAGCTCGAGCGGGCTGACCGAGTACTTGCACACGTAGATGAAGTTCGGGATCTCGCTGTAGACGGCGTACAGCTGCCGCCGGGTCAGGCGCTGCTCGGGACCGGCCAGGAACGTGACGACCTGGCGGCGCCAGGCGTCCTCGCGGATCAGCCAGTTCTCGATCGGCAGATGCAGCAGCGCCCAGTTGATCCCGTTGGTGATCAGCACCGGCGGGACCTCGTGGCGCATGCCGACGTTGACCGTCACCAGCGACAGGCTCCGCTCGGGATGCGCGAGCGCGAACTCCGAGGCCACGATCGCCGCCTGCCCGCGGCCGACGATGTGCGCCTTCTCGATGTCCAGGCGGTCGAGCACGGCCCGCGCCTCCTCGACGCGCTCGGCGATGCCGACGGGCCGGTCGGTCGGCTCGGGCCGCCGGAAGATCACGACGCGGTGGTCGCGGCTGAAGTCGCGCAGCTGGCGCGCGTAGACCACCTCGACGTGCGCCATCAGCGGGATGTAGAGGATCGCCTCGCCCTCGCCCATGTCGATCACCGGCATGTCGTGCCCCTCGACCCGGCGCGGGTGCAGGTGCTCGGCGACGTACCGGCGGTCCTCGTTCCACTGCTCGTCGGAGACGAGCGGGCCCTCGGTCGCCCGCGGCGGGTTCTCGGACCAGGCGTCGTCCCCCCCGCCGCGCCGCTTGCGGGCCGCCGCGACGGCCGCCCCTGCCGCCGCAGCCGCTGAGGCGGCGCCGGCCACACGTGTCAATCGGCTCACGGTGCGAACCTACACAAGCCCGGGCGCGTCGTCCATTGGTCGTTCTTGGGCCTCCCGCACGGCCGCGAAATGCGCCCGCAGCAGCGCTGTCACGCGGTCGGCCCAGGTGTAGGTCAGGTAGCGCCCGCCGTCGGGCAGGATGTGCACCCCGCGGCAGTCCGGGAGCATCGCGGCGAGCTCCTCGAGCTCCGCCACGGGGGCCAGCGGGTCGTCGTCGCGGCCGATGAGCAGCGTCGGGACGCGCAGCGTCCCGGCCCAGTCGCGCATCTCGTGCTCGCTCGTGACCGGCATCACCGAGTACTTGTGCACCCGCACCGGCTCGTCGATGTTGTCGACCATGTGGCGGATGAGGTGCTTGGGGAGCGCGCCCCCGCCCGCCGTCTTCGAGACGACGAAGCTGCGGATCACCCAGCCGGGGACGAAGCGCTCGACCGGCAGGCGCACCGTGAGCGGGTTGATGACCCCCTCGGTCAGCCAATAGGGCTTCATGCGGTAGCGCGGGCCGAGGTTGACCGAGGTCAGCGAGAGCGCGCGGTCGGGGTGGACGCGGCCGAAGCCGAGCGTCGGCACGCCCGCGTCGCCGAGCCCGACGATGTGCGCCCGCCCGATGCCCAGGTGGTCGAGCAGCGCGCGGATCTCCTCCACGCGCGCCGCGATCGGCACGGGGCGCTCGAGCGCCTCGTCGCGCTCGTAGATCAGCACGCGGTGGGTGGGCGCGAGCGCGCGCAGCTGGCGCGCGTAGACGACCTCGAGGCCGCGGATGATCGGGACGAAGACGACCGCCTCGCCGCTGCCGCGGTCGAACACGCGCGTCGGCCGGCCGCCCACCACTGCAGGGCGGTAGCCGTCCTGGACGTAGCGCTCGTCGGCGAGGAACTCGGCGTCGCCGACCGTCGGCGGACGCGCCGCGGGCGGGGCGGCGCGGCCCGCGCGGGCGCGGCGGGCGAGCAGGGCGGCCGCCACCGCGGCGGCGAGGAGCACCGCCGGCCCCGCACGCCAGGAGAGCTCGCGAGGGCCCACCGCAGCCCTCAGCGCGCGAGGCGCAGCCCGATCGACCCCGTGCCGACGAAGTTGCCGTGGCGGCGCGCGACGCGCGCCACGTCGCCCGGCCGGTTCCACGCCCCGCCGCGGCAGACCCAGCTCTCCGCGCTCCAGTCGTAGTCGACGTCTTCGTGGTAGCCGGGGTAGAGCGCGAAGCGGTCCGAGACCCACTCCTCGGCGTTGCCTGCCATGTCCAGCGCGCCGTAGGGCGAGACGCCGTCGGGGTAGATCCCGACCGGCGTCGTGTCCGCGATGCGGTCGAAGCGGTCGCCGATCAGCCCGCGGTCGACGACGAACGCGCCGACCCGCATGACCACGCCGTAGACGGGGCGCGCATGCCGGTAGAGCCCGGCGAACGTGTTGCCCTCGAGCGTGTTGCAGCGGCCGGGGTCGAAGTAGTTGCCCCACGGGTAGATCCGGCCGTCGGTGCCGCGCGCCGCCTTCTCCCACTCGGCCTCCGTCGGCAGCCGGTAGCGCCGCCCGGTGACGCCGCTGAGCCACGAGGCGTAAGCGACCGCGTCCTCGTGCTCGATCCGGATCACGGGATGGTTGCCGCGGCCCTCCGGCGGCGCCTGCGCCGGCCACGACGCGGGCGCGCGGTGGCCCGTGGCGCTCGTGAACTCGAAGTACTCCTGGTTGGTGACCGGGAAGCGCGCGATCTCGAACGCGTCGACGTGCACCTCGTGCTGCGGCATCTCCTTGGCCAGGAAGCGCGGGATCACGTGCGCGTGGGCGTACTCCTCGATGATCTTCGGCGCGTCGGCGGCGAGCGTGCCCATCTGAAACGGGCCGGCCGGCACCGCCACCATGTCCGGCTCGCGCGTGTGGATGCGGGGGTCGCCGAGCTGCTCGAGCGACGCGCCGGCGGCGCGGCGCTGCCCGAGCGTCGTCCCCGCGTCGTCGAGCACCCCGACGAGCGCGGTGCGGTAGCGCTCGACGTCGGGGGCGCGCCCCACCGAGGTGGCGGCGGACGCGCGCGCGTCGTCGTCGGACGACAGCAGGCCGGCCCACAGGCCGGGGTCGAGCTGCGCGGGCGGCGGCGGCTGCGGCGACTCCCGGCCGCCGACGCGGCGGCGGACCGCGGTGATCGCGTTGGCGGGTCCGCTCATCTCAGATCACCTCCGCTTCCCGGGCGCGCAGCCGCTCGGCCAGGGTCGCCATGATCCGCAGGGCGATGTCCGGGTCGCTGCGCACCCGGCGGTGGAAGTCCCAACGGCTCATGGCCAGGTACTGGACCTCGCTCGTCGCGTACACGGACGCGGAGCGGGGCTGGGCGTCGATCAGCGCCATCTCGCCGAAGAAGTCCCCCGGGCCGAGCGTGCGCAGCAGCCGCTCCTCGGTGCCGTCGGTCGAGCCGCGGCGCACCTCGACGCTCCCGCTCACCAGCAGGTAGAGCCCCTCCTCGTCGTCGAGGAGGTCCTCCCCCTCCGTGATGATCTCGTCCCCCGCGGGGACGGTGCCGACCCAGGCCACCTCGGCGAGGGCGCGCACGCGGTCCTCGTCGAGGCCCTCGAAGAGCGAGACCTGGCGCACGAGCGCCTCCTTGTCGATCTGCTCCTCGCTGACGATCCGCTCGGTGCTCACCTCGCCCTCCTGTCCTCAGTCCTCGACGATCGCCACCGCGCGGGTCCAGCCGGCGCTGCCCCGCCGCACGGCGACCGGGAAGCAGGCGACGGTGTAGCCGGTCGGCGCCGGCAGCTCGCCCAGGTGGGCGAGCTTCTCGATCTGACAGTACTCTCGCTCGCGCCCGGCGAAGTGCGCGGGCCACAGGTACCCGGGGTCGCCGGTGCGGCGGAAGTCGGCGCCCATGAAGCGCGGCGGGCGGTCGACGCTCCACGCGTCGGTGCCGATGACGCGGACGCCGCGCTCGAGCAGCCAGCGGGTCGACGCGGCGCCGAGGCCGCAGTACCGGTCGAGGTATTCGGCCTTGCCCCACAGCTCGTCGGCGCCGGTCCACAGCAGCACGATGTCGCTCGGCGACAGCTCGTGGCCGGCCGCGGCGAGCGCGCGCTCGAGGTCTGAGACGGTGACCGTCGCGCCCGCCGGCTTGGCGCGCAGGTCGAGCCGCACGCCCGGGCCGACGAACCAGTCCAGCGGCAGCTCGTCGATCGTCCGCGCGGTCTGCCCGGCGCACAGCGGCCCGTAGTGCCAGGGCGCGTCGACGTGCGTCCCGTGGTGGGTGTCCAGGCGGATCGACTCCCAGGACAGGCCGAGCCCGTCCGGAAAGTCGCTCGAGCGCACGCGCTTCCCGGTGAGCAGCCCGCGCAGCACGTTGAGGACGGTGCGCGCCGGCGAGCCGCGGTCGAGGACGGTGGCGAGCGCCAGCAGCCTCGAGCCCCGCCGGTGGCTGCCGTAGCGGAAGCGCGACGGCGTCGCCTCGCTTCTGGCCGGCATGAGCGGGACGCTGAGGTCGATGACAGGCACACGACCTCAGCCCTTCTCGGCGAGCCGCCGGTTCACGTACTCGATCGCCTGCCCGACCGCGGTGATCTGGTCGGCGTCCTCCTCCGGGACGTTGATGCCGTACTCCTCCTGCATCGCCATCTGGATCTCGATGAACGAGAGCGAGTCCAGACCCATGTCGTCGAAGGTGGCATCCGGATCGTCGACGACGTCCTCCTCCTCCAGGCCGGCCCGCTCGACCAGGATGCGCTTGAGGTCATCGAAGCCGAACGTCTGCTGCGTCATCGTTCCTCCTAGAAAGGGTGGTCTCAGCCGGGGACGGTGGTGGGTTGGGGCCGGGCGAGCGCGCCGAGCGTCGCGAGCTGCTCGGAGGCGGCCGCGCGCCCGGCCGCCAGGAAGCGGTCGGCGAGGTCGAATTCGCGCCAGCTCGCGGGGCCGAAGCGCGGCGTGATCACCACGTGGGCCTGCGCGGCGTGGCGGATGCTCGAGTCGAGCTGCGCCAGCTCCATGACCTCGAGCAGCGTGTCGAGCATGCGCGAGCCGCTGCCCTGCGGGGGCGCGCCCGGTGCCGGCTCGCCGGGCCAGGCGTCGAGCGTGTCGCGGCTCATGAGGTTCACGGAGACCGTGATGTCGGCGCCCAGGTCGGCCACCGCGTCGGTGGGCACCGGCACGAGCGCCACCCCGTCGATGAGCCGGCGCCCGCCATGCGCGACGGGGGGGAAGATCCCCGCCAGCGCGAGGGCGGCGAGCAGGGCCTCCCACAACGGGCCCTCCGTGAGCGGCACGGGCTCGCGGCGCTCGAGGTCCACCGCCATCGCGACGAGCGGGACGACGAGATCCTCGAACCGGCGGTCGAGGGTCGACTCCCGAAGAAGCGAGATCAGCGCGTCGCGGCCCGTCGAGTTGCCCGACAGCGAGAGCCGGAACATGCGCTGGACGACCGATGGGGTGAAGGCCTCGCGCATCGTGGCCTCGATCTCCTCGGGGCTCAGCCCGAGGCCGACGTAGGCGCCCACGACGGCGCCGATGCTGCTGCCGCCGACGTAGTCCACTGTGTAGCCCGCCTCGTGCAAGACGGCGAGCGCCCCGACGTGGGCGTAGCCCTTGGCGCCGCCCGCGCCGAGGGCGAGGCCGAGCTTGGTGCGCGCGAGATGGC
>WUUC01106051.1_pt1 | contig 16768 bp, 16 predicted proteins | sample 6278441 | NCBI WGS metagenome assembly WUUC01 (sample SAMN13675441, study PRJNA597444) | soil metagenome | isolation source: soil | place: USA: Washington | collected 2017-10
ACGATCGCGAGCGTCCCAGCTGGGGCAGCAGTGCTGGCCAGGCATGATCCCAGTCGGTGCGGTGCAGGTCCTAACACCGTATTCTTGCAGGGTGACTATTGCCGTTGATATTTACGCTCGGATCTCGCTGGACCGCCAAGGTGACCAGCTTTCCGTTGAAAACCAAATCAAGGCGTGTCGTGAGTACGCCGATAAGCGCGGCTGGGTCGTCAAGGACGTGTACTCCGACAACTCCATCTCCGCGACCAAGGGCAAGTTCCGTCCTGACTTTGAGGCTCTCTTGGCTCGGCCCAATCCATGTCCAGTGCTGATGCACAACACTGACCGCTTGGTCCGCACAATGAAGGATCTCGAGCGGCTCCTTGACACACAGGTGAAGATCTACTCCGTGCTTTCCGGAGAAATAGATCTGTCCGGTTCTCAAGGTCGGATGGTGGCGCGGCTGCTGACCTCGGTGGCACAGAACGAGGGTGAACTAAAGGCTGAACGAATGTCCCTAGCTTTTGCCGCCGTCGCCGAGCGCGGTAAGCCGATGTGGAGACAACCTCCGCTTGGTCACTCCTCTGGGGGCAAGGTCATTCCTGAGCAGGCCAAGCACGTGAAGGACGCCGTCGATGCCGTTCTAAGACACGATGCCTCGTGTAGGTCTATAGCTGCTCAGTGGAACGCTGCTGGTGTCCCCACTACCCGCCACGCTAAGGCGTGGTCAGGTAGCACGGTCCGTCAGTGTCTCAATAATCCGCGTATCGCCGGGATCCTCTATTTCAAGGGTCAGAGGATGCCCCACTCCGAGATAGAGCCCATCGTCTCTGAGGCTGACTACGACGCGATATCAGCGCTCTTCGCCAACCCGGACCGCAAGACCGGTGGTGTCCGAGGTACTTCAAATTTGTTGTCCTCCATCGCCTTGTGTGGACGGTGCAACGACGGCACGGCGGTGGTTGCGACCAAGGCGGAGACAGAGGGGGGTTTCGGTCCGGTCTATCGATGCCGCAAAGGACACAACCAGCACGCTCGGGGTGAGGTCGAATACCCGGTTATTGCTGCGGTACTCAACGCCATGGAGGATGACCCTTCTATTTTCGACGGTGAGGTGGACTCCGACGACCGTGCCGAGATCCTCCGGCTCCGTGGCCAACTCGCCAAATGGCAACAGGCCGCATCAGCTGATCAGGTCGAGCCCTCGGAGTATGTCGCTATTACTCAGCCGATCCGTGACGCGCTCGCTGAGCTGGAAAACAGGAACCGTGACCACTCCCTTGCGGCCTTGTTCAAGAGCCTCAAGCCGGTCACTGAACTCGGACCCGACTTCTTCGCCAACGCCAACAAGGTGGCTGAGTGGTGGAAGTCCATCGGCCTACAGCGTCAACGCGCCTTGGTCGAGCACCTCTTCACCGTGACACTCTTACCTCGACACCGGTTCTCACCCGGACCCCATGCCGACTACGTTCAGGTGGTCCGAAAGTAGTTCCTCAAAAGTGCCCTAGTGCTACTTCTGCCTTTTCATACGGGGTGTACGTATTTTGGGGCTTTGAACATTCGTCAACTCAATGAAGAAGAGTGGCACTTTGGCACTAAGCGTTAGATTATCCCTGCAATTGGGTGGTTGTTGCTTAGTGCCTCCGTGTCACTGCTAGTGCCGCGACCCGCACTAAGAACTTCTCCGCTGCCTAAGACCTGACCTCAGAGTGCCGGTCCAAGTGCCCGCTGGTGCCGGTGTTAGTGCCCAGCACGCCGAACAATCTTTTTGTTCCGTTGGACTTCTTCAACGCATCAGAGGGTGCGTCATGCATGGAATGGATCTCGGCTTGCCAATCGGATTGTGACGCTTCCTTCTCCTTGAGAGCGACGCACCAGTTCACATATTCGCTGTAGGCATTAGCTCGGTTGACGTAGTGAGAGCGTGGTCGGTTCAGGTCGATGGTGTACCGACCGGTTTCGACCATCTCTTCCAGCCAGCGAAGTGGACCAGAGGAGGCTACTACGTGACTGATGGCACGGTCCTTGATGGACTGTGGCACCACGATGTGACCTTGATACTGGTACCTCTTCGCACCCTCGATGATCCAGCTGAGAATCAGCCCACCTTCCTTGACCAACAGCTGTGGAACGAAGTCCACGTCCACCTTCTCGATGACATGGTTGAACTCCAAGATGTTGACGCGCTCGCTGAGAGCCTTGTCGTGTACGTCGAACTTGACCACGGAGTTGGCCGCGATAAAGAGTACGCACTCAGCCAGCCACTCTTCCGGGTCACGGTTCTTCTGCTCGGTGACGATGTGCTCACCACCGCCAGCGAGGTTCTTGAGAAAGGCGTCGTCTGTGCGCTCGGTGCTGGGCTCGGAGATCTTTAGAAACCGGACTCCTTTGGCTTCACGCTGAGCGAAGTTGGCACCCGAGTAGGTCTTCATAAGAGCACTAGAGGGGAGTGTCCCGGCGTAACCGTTGGCACTCTTTGCACCGAAGACTCCCACGCCGATGTTGAGCAGAGTTGACTTGCCGGTGTTCTTCTTCCCGACAAGGTGAACGATGTTCTTGGCGTCACCGCTGCCTAGGAGTGCAGCACCCAACGCTTCCTGCAGATAGAGCTGTTCCTCTTTCAGCGGGAGTGTCTCGTCAAGCCATGTGAGCCAGCGGTACGGGGTCAGGTCGTCTGGGTGCATGACCATTTCATCGTTCTTATCGATAGACCAATGCTCTTCGTAGTCTTGGAGGCATACCCCGAGACAACGGGTTACCGGTCTGCTGGGGTCCGGAGGTAGGGGCTCGTCATCGATCATCCACAGGTCCAGCACGTAGCCGTCCCGCATGACGAGCCAGCGCCGGTCCTTGTCAAAGGTGTCTTGGGGTACCCGTAGTTCTTCGCGCACTCGTTCTTTCAGCGCTCTGATCTGGCCGCTCGTAGACCACTTTCTAATTCTTTCTCGGGCCTTTGTGAGTTCGTCACCGACGAAGAACTTCTCGGCAATGTTCTCGTAGGCATCGATGAAGGAGGTGACTAAAAGGTCGTCCACGCTGCGAGGTTCGAGCACGTGCACTCGTCCGTCCCAGACGAACCACTCGCCGCGTGTAGCTGCGGTAGTCCGGTAGGAGATGTAACTGTCGTCGGTTCTCACGGCCCTGGCGATGAACCGTCCGACCTCAAGGTCAGAATATGGCTTTGGTCCTACCTCTAGTGCTGATTGTAGGACCTCACGGTATGTTAAAATTGATTCGTTCACGGTTATTGTTTTCCTATACTGTTAATTGAATTAGTGGGGCATCGTCATTGGTGTCCTTTCAGAGTTGAAGCCGTCAGAGAAATGCATCTGGCGGCTTTGCTATTCGATGGCCATCACCTCTGCAGTCGCAATATTCGTCGGCGATGCAGCTAGCGTGGCTGCCGCCGTTTTGTTGTCCGCGAACTCCCGAGGGATTCGGATCGCAGCTCCGATCCGGACAGCAGGGACGCGCTGAGCAGCCACTTCGCGGTAGATGAGCGCCTGCGACACACCGAAGTGTGCCGCGAACTCTGGGACGGTAAAGAACTCTTCACTTCGTATTCTTCTGGACAACCTAGAAGCTCCTCTGTATAGTTATGTGCTCTCTCTAGTATATTATACCTCCTCCCTTACCTTGTTTTCGCTGCGTTCAGGACGTATCGGTCGTTACCGATGTGAGCGGCCCTGCAGTGCGGCGAGCCGCCGCTCTTGCTGGGGGCGGCGGTCCTCCGTAAGGCCGCGTAGATGTACTTACCCTGAGCTTTCGGCAGGCAGTGTTTCGCCGTCGAACACCCTCTCGAGCCGGACGACCATCGCAGCGAGGCCACATGCTTGTGTACGTTTCGAGGATGTCCGATACAGAGCGATTTTCTGGCTGTCGGCCTCAAGACCGGTTGCCCGCCCTCTCAGAGCGAGCCCCCGAATTTCGCCCAAGCAAATCGAGTGCGGATGCCGCATCGCGTGCCCGATGCGACGTCGAGCTCGAGGTCGGCGCCGACTGAGTCCAGCCCATAGTTAATAGAACTAGTGCGCCCCCTCTTGGGGCAAATAGGAACAAATGTTCGATACACTACGAACATGTTCATGATGTCTCACGAGCTAAAGGTCGTCTGGGAACCAGAGAACTCCTACGGGGAAATTGATTTCGAGGCTCAAGGTTCGTGGACCACGTTTTATTCGCGAGATGAGCCTGTCGGAAGGCTTTTCACGGACCACGACGACTGCCTCAGTTACATGAACTACCCAGGTTCGACACTCCACGCTCGAGCTCGCGAGGCAATCCGGACTTGCGCTGATATGAAGCTCCCGGCAGAAGTCGCATTTTCTGTTGTCGTCTCACGGTTGCTGGAAGACGACGCCGTTCGGGCCGAGCAAGCATCGGGGCTTTTGTCCGGTGTCCTTGAGTACCCGGTGAACAATGATCTGTCTTCTTAATCGGTCCGTGTCGACCGCGGCCAGCTCGTAGCCTCGGAGCATGGCTACTTGGGACATTGCAGTCGGTGAAACCGTCCTCAGGCGTGAGCTACATGACCGCTGGGGCGGCGGTCGCTATGGGGGTATGGAACCAGCGGTCAAAGCCGAGAGTGTCTTTCTATTTTCCAGCCCGAACGCGGGGGAGGCTTTCGGTTACAAGTACGACGGATGGCATCACGAAGGGACGTTTCACTACACGGGCGATGGACAGGTTGGTGATCAGTCCCCAGCGGAGGGCGGAAACAAGGCTTTGCTGGACGCGGAAAGACTTGGACGTGCAATCCGGCTCTTCCGTAGCGAAGGTACCTCCACTACATACCTTGGGGAGTTCGAACTCGCCGATCCGCCGTACTACCGAGCAGACGCGGAAGACCGCAACGGCGAAATAAGATCGGTGCTCGTCTTTCGGCTCAGTCCCCTCGGTGCGATTGAGCAGGAGCAAAAGGACAAGGCTGATCCCGATGTTTCAGCGCCGCAGGAACTACCCGTTGAGGCGCACAACGTCGAAACGTATGCCGCGCAGAGACCAGACGAGCCTCCGGAAGCTGTCCGCAGAGAGGCCATGCTCGTGCAGCGCTACACAGGTTGGCTGAACTCTCGCGGTGAGGAGACCGTGAGGCACCGTGTCCCGATCCCCGGAGGGGGATACCTGTTCACCGACGTTTTCAACAAGGTGACCGAGGAGCTCGTGGAGGCGAAGGCTTCGGCTGCCCGTGTCTACGTGCGTTCGGGCCTCGGACAATTGCTCGACTATGGCCGGTTCATCGACCACAAGTCTCGTGCCTTGCTGCTGCCACTTCGGCCCAGCAATGATCTCGTCGAATTGCTTCACTTCTACGGCGTCTCGGTGATCTGGGAAGAAGCTGGCTCCTTCGCTCGCAGCGATCCCTCGGCCTAGCTTTCGAAGCCTTGGACAAGCACGCCAAGCTGACCTCAAATGAGCAGATTCTGGTATGACATGGGAATGCCAGATGACGAGGATCAGTGGCGGGACAAGAGCATTAATGTCATCTTCAAGGGCGGCGGTGCGAAAGGTATTGCGTATGCCGGGGCATTAGAGGCGCTGGAAGATCGTGGGATCCGGCTGGGCTCGGTTGCAGGGACTTCCGCCGGGGCGATCACCGCAAGCCTTATCGCAGCGGGGTACACGTCTGAGCGGCTGACTCCGGAGGTGAAACAGCTGCTGGGTTCAGTGAAATTGAGGATCTTGCCACTGATCTTCGGCTTCACTGACGCCATATTTGACAGTCGTGCTCTCGCCGGAAAGCTGGAGACACTGCTTCGTGCCGAGGTGGAATCAGACGGCTCTGGGCCGGTTACCTTTAGCGACCTGTACGCCAGCACCAAAATCACGCTCTACGTCGTGGCTCTAGATTTGGTCCGAGCCCATCCACTCGTCTTTAGCGTGCACACTACGCCAGACGTCTCAGTTACGGGTGCGGTGATGGCATCTAGTGCCATACCTGCGGCGTTTCCGTCGGGGCGGGCGATTTGGAGCGAGAGTCCCGCTCCAGTGGTCGGGCGATTAGCTGACGGGGGAGCTTGGGCGAACTACCCGCGCTTCGTGTTCTTTGACGAGTCGTTTCGAGTCTGGCTGGAGCGCACTAAAGGTATCTCTTTAGCCGAGGAACGCGCTCGCCCGACAATAGGTTTCGCGCTCGGAGAAGGTTCGTCCTTAACGCCACCGCAACCAAAACAGGTTCTGTTCAGGCCTTCGGGACCGACGGAGTACGACGAAGGGACATTGCAAGCCTCAGCATCCGCTGTGGCATGGCTCGCTGGATACCTACTGTCGGGCCGACTGTCGCGCCTACTCGTTGTTGCGTCGTTGATATTCTCGCTGGTCGCGTTCGTGGAGGTCATGCCGGGAGCGCTCGGTGGCCTGTGGGAGTCTTTCGTCGCAGATCCAAGCGGGCTTGGTGTTGGTGCCGCGCTTTTGATTAGCCTCGCGGGTCTGCTTGGACTCGTTCTCATGGTGGTGTTGGTCCTAGCGGTCGTGGCATTGGGCCGCCCGTTGGGCGACGTCGTCTTGCCTTCTGCAAAAGCTGCACTGGCCGTTGGTACGGGTCTGGCTCCTTGGTATGGCGAGGGGCCGGACGAGCCAATGATCCAATTGCCGATCGGTCCGCTGACGACGATCTCGTTCAGGGTGGATCAAAGTGTTATCGACTCGGTGATCGCGGACGCCAAGTTGAGTACCGAGGCCTTCCTTGCGAAACGAGAAGCGAGCGATGGCAATTCGTCGCTCACGAGCCCCTCGTCAGCGGTACCTGAAGTTCTAGTTCAGGAGCCAGCGACACTTGCTCATTCGGAAGGAGAACAATCTCGCCTGGTCGTGCTCGCCGCGCTCGCCTTCTCCGTAGCTACTACCGCTGTGGTCCTCGTCGAGAGTCTGATCGTAGGCGAGTATTTGTGGACGACGGGGTTCGCTCTCCTCTTCCTACTTGTTGGAACCCAGTTCGTGCGGGCGGCGGCTCGGTTCCACCGCAACACGGTAGACGGGGTACGTGCATTCATCCGAAGACCCGCCGGGTACATGGCATTCTTCGTGGGGAGCGGCCTTCTCCTAATGGTCTGGGGCGCGTTCGAGGCCGCTGACTATTCAGCGAGGATCGAAGACAGCACCCAACGCGTCATCGTGAAAGCGTCCAGTCCGAGCGGGCGCGAATACGTCGAGTTCGGCAAGTTCGCATACGAGTTTCGCTCAGCCGAAGCCCACTCTCGAGTCACCGGAACCTTTCTGAGCGACCGCCGACTTGCAATCGGTGACAAGGCGTTAGTGGAGGTGCGGGGAAAGAAGGCCGACGGCACCCTGATCTATTTCGACCGGTATGTGACACCCATGGACTACGCCTTGCCGCTTTCCTCAGAGGCGGTTGGCGGTGTGCTCCTCGTCGCTGCTGTGTGGCTATTCAGGATTCACCTTCGCGACAAAACGCTCGGGCGAAGTGCAGAATCTGGCGCTAGCGGAAGCTCGGTGCCAGCCTGAGACCGTTGCATCCGCCGCCGCCTTCCAGCGAAGTGCCACTGCTGAACAGTGGTTGCTCGGGATTCGCTCCATCACCCGATGTTCGAGGCGGCAAGTGGACGGGGTCACAGTGCACTAGCCGCTAAGCGCTCAATGGCTCTGTAGATTGTCGCCCTTGATACGCCCAACGTCCGACTAATCATCGAGACACTCTCGCCGGTGTCGTGCATACGTTGCGCGAGTCGAACTTGATCGACTGATAGCGAGCGGGGTCGCCCGGTCTGCTTACCTCTTGCAGCAGCCGAGGCCCGAGCAGCTGCTGAGCGTTCTCTAATTAGCGCGAGCTCGTACTCGGCAAGAGCGCTAAATATTGTTGCCATGAGCTTCCCCGTGGGTGTGCTGAAATCAAGATTCTCGCGCAGAGACTTGAGGACGATGCCGCGCTGGTTCAGCAACTCGATGGTCTGAATGGCGTGAACTATAGAGCGGCCAAGTCGGTCGAGCGCGGTGACGGTAATGGTGTCGCCATCACGCGCAATCTCGAGGACCCGCTCGAGGCCCGGACGATCTGCCTTCGTGCCGGACATCTTGTCCGAGTAGATATTCTCGGGCGGGACCCCAGCTGCAACGAGCGCATCGATCTGCTGATCCAAACTTTGCGGATCGGTACTCACGCGGGCATAGCCGAGTTGGAGTGAGGTCATTCGAACATTGTATCGAAAATCGGCGGATGAAGCGATTTCGGCCACGAGGGTTCTGGACATACTTCCGGACGCCCTAGTGGGCTCGAGAAGTTGAATCAAGTGTCTGACCGGCGCAGTGTCCGAAAGCATCTCTTCTGGACACGGAGGCCCCTAGTCGGCTTCTTTTGACTCGGTTTGCTAGATCTCTACGTACTTGTTACCCCGTTTGGCAATGATCTGTATCTTGAGGTGCCGCAGGAGATCTTCGAGGTCGCTGGTCGGAGGCTCCGGAAGTAGGACGGCAAGGTTTCCCTTCGGCGCAAGGTGGCGACGGTAGTCCAGCAACTGTCCAATGGCCATCCGCACGTCTTGGCGGGTGGCCGATGACTTCGCCTCGATAAGGGTGCCGGAGCGTTCGTCATACGCATCGCAGATCAAGCGCTCACCACTCGGCAACAGGATTGAACGCGACATGAGCTGGCGACCTAGGTGCTTCTCGTAGCCCTTGACCAACCTCGCTTCGCGGAAGGTTCGTCGTTGCTCTTGGGCCGCCGTTGGGATCGTGATGTCCTCAGGCGCATCGCCTACGGGCCGAGCCGTGACGACAGGTGCACTCGATTTCGGTCTGGCTGCCATGCCGGAACGCCGAGCTCGAGATCGAATCACCTGCCACTCGGCCGATGTGAGCGGGATGGGATTCGCGGAGCCCGGCATCCGGACTACTAGTGACTTCGCGAAGTCCGGATGGATGATGAGGTCTGACTTAAGTATTGGGTGGTCGAAGAGGTAGCGCCTTGTGTCCAATTCCACCCCCCACACGTCGTGGTCCGGTGGATCGATCCAGTACGGCCCGCTCGGCCGGAAGGGGCCGTCCGGGTATGACGTCACTTTCCCGATGGCGTAGACACCCGCCTCTTTGCCGCTGATCCAGAGCGCGAAGTCATCACCCGGGCGGATGTCGTCGAGGTGGCGAGCAATCGTCCAGTCATCGAGTTCCTCCACATCGTTCTCCCACCACGACCACACATCCCAACTCTTGGGATTCGACTGCAAGATCCAAGCGCGTCCCATCGGACCCTCCCAATACATCCGCGAGGGTATGAACGTATCGACATCCAGCTGACTCGCCGAGTGTTTGCATCCATCCCATTGAATTGGAAGCCCATCTCGCGGAGCTCGCTGATGCGAGGGCATCGCCTAATGCGGCCACGAGTCGTCCAACATCGCTCTGGTCGCTAACCTCGACGCCATGCACCGCTTCGAGAAGGAGCACACCCTACCCGTGCCTCAGGGAGTCGATACGTGGGAACTTCTGCACGAAGTGCAGCGGGCCATCCGTAGAGAAAGCCGTGGCTTCATTCGTGGGAGATGGGGGCGCCCCAGCGTGTTCATCAATCTCGACGGAGGAGACATCACGGGCAAGACCATCGAGAAGGTTCAAGCCGCTTGGCAGCAGTCGCCCCGCAAAGTCGTGAATGCAAGGGTCGGCCGGGGAACACCGTACATTTCGAAGCGATTGCTGAGTTGCTGGCTAACGGAGTCCCCGGGTAAGAGAGAGATCGATATCACGGCTGTAAGTGAAGACGAGTCGGAGGCCATAGGAAAAGCAGCCGCCCTTGAAAACCACATGGAGCGTTGGCTTGCAAACCCGCAAGTGGTGGGGGAACCGCGTTCTCGATGGCGTCAAGTGGCCATGAACCCGTGGACTATCGCGCTAGTCACCGGGTGCATTCTGCTCGCGCTTGGAATGCTGCTCTAGCCCAGCAGTCCTGAAGTCAAACATCGCCTCGGAACGGTAGCGTCAAGCTTCTTGATCGATGCGTTCGACAGCATCCCGAATGAGCTTCTCGAACATGCGCGGCGGGGCATCAGCAGCGACACCACATGTCAGAGCCATGAAGCGATTCAGCTGTCTGGCTCCGTGGACGCAACTTCCTCGGTATCAGCATCGTGAACCTCCTTGGATACTTCTTGGGAGCCATCTGATCCGCTTGGCAGAACGTATGCAACCGGGCCCAATTCCTCGATTTCCTTTGTCAATCTGATGTACTCCTCATTGTCACGCTTTGCTGTTGCGAGCTTGCGCTTGAGAATCAAGCTGTCGGAAGACTCAATGCGCGACTCATTCCCAAGAAGCAACTCGCGGGCTTGATCGAACCAGCCAAGTTCTTCATAGCACCGGACCTGCCACCAAAGGTCGTCCGAAGCAATCTTCTCGCTCAGAGCCAATGTGAGTAGCGGCTCTACCAGTTGAGAATCGAGACCATGACGCATGTAGTACGCGGCCACGAACCAACGTTCATTCTGAATCGCTTCCTGAATGCCTTGCAACCAAGTCTCGGCAGCGTCCTTAACCCGCCCGATGTCGAGCAGGATGCTTCCTCGTACAGTCCAATCACCTGAAACTTCCTCGACGGCTGCAGCCTTCACCTCCTCAGGAAGCTCATCGACTCTCCCTTGCATCTGCCGAAGAAGCACTTGATAAAAGGGACTGGGGTTTTCCGCGAGGGCGCGGTCTATGTATTCGTCTCGGAGCGGCTCATCACCAGCTCTGTCGTATATCCGTGCTACATCCAGCCATTCCTCGTTCTTAATCGCAGCTTCCAATCGCACCAGCGTCGCTCGCATGCCGACCGACTGAGTGCTTTCTCGAGGACTCTGGGACGCGTCAGCGCGATAGCGGCGGACCTGTTCAAGCCAATCTCGGCGATATAGCTTGACTTGCCCGGCGTCCAGCTTCCGATCGAATCCTCCTTGAATTTGAGTGTCTCTGTGGCAGTCCATGCAGAGCACGGCCAAGTTCTCGTAGGCGTTGTTTGAAGGGTCGTCATCAATATGGTGGATCTGCACCGGCTTCTTCATGCGGCAGACGCAGCACGTCCGATCGGCTTCGAAGAGCGCTTTGGCGGCGATGTGGTCCGGTATCGGTACACGCTGCTTTCTAGGCATCTCACCCTCGCTGAGGTTGCTGCTTGTCAAGGTACTCGCCGAGCTACTCTCCGAGAGCTGCCTCACGCACTAGCTCCGACCTATGTCGTGCGCAACGACCGCATGTCAGAACGATGTGTATCGGACACGCGCGCTGACGATTCAGTTCAAGCTGTCGGGCCCGGCTCGTAAAATTTTCACATGGTCCGAGTTGGAGAATCCGTTCGGCTGTCGATCCGTGACTGGTGCGAAGGGGAGGTCGATGCCGCGTTGCTCCACGCGTTAAACGCAGTCGATGGAACTGCGACCAAGGTCCTCAAGAAGAGGTATCAAAGTAGTCGCCGAAGGTTCATCGAATTCGTTCGTGCTAACTACGAGATTCTTGGGCCGATGGGAATGCCATGGATCGACCTCGAACGAACGACCTTTCCGATCCGGGACCCGGAGCACCCCGAAAGGATCATTTCTCTGGACGTGGCTGAGGTCATCTACAAGATCCACAGGTGCACCCAAGGACACGGTGAAGAACTGCCTGATGGCTTCAAGTTGCTTCCAATTCCGGAGGGAATGCCCCAAAGGACGCGGATGTCTGTGGCTGCGCCTTCGGAGGTGCGAGCGGGCGTACAACTGAGCGAGCGCATGATTTTTGGATTGCTCGCGATCTGCGTTGCTAGCCGCGCAAATATTGGCCAGCAAGCCGGGCAGGGGGACTACTTGACCTTCAACGGCACGCACTCGCTTTGCATTAATGAAAGTTGGGGTCGCAAGGACCTCTTTCTCGAGATGTTTCGAGCAGTCGACGGGCCTCAGGTGATGCTCGATTTCACAGCATGGCGAGCAGGGGGAAGCGATGACGCTGAAGACCTACGATCGTCGACGACGGTTTGACGAGTTGAGAACCATCGGCAAGAACGTTCATCGATGCCGTGGAGCGCATCGGTGAACAACGAGAAGACCTCGAGACCCCGAAGCATCAGCTTCGAAGTCGAGTTTTCGGGAGCCGATCTCGAACGTTTGATCATCGTTGGATCCGACCTACAACTATTGCGCGAACTGCCACGGACCCGGCTTCTCACCCATGCGGAGGTTCGCTCAGCAGCCGCAATTCTTCGCCGCTTACTCGTGGATGGTCAGTTGCAGCGACTCTGGGCACAGGTTCGCGGCGACAAGCAGGTGCCGTACACACTCGAAGGTGTCCACCTTGATCCTTGGCTCGATGCTTGGCCGGAAGGTTGGGTTCGAAACGCCTATGCCGGCGGCGCGGAAACCGGCGTCGCGCATCACACAGGCTGGGCCATGTCGGCAATTCCGAAAGAAGTTGTCGACGCGCATGCGTCCGTTGACGCGCTAATCGAAGCACGTGTGCCGACGGAGGAGATCTCGACGACTCTGTTCACGCTCGACGCTTACCTTGCCTCGACGTGTGTCGCAACACTGACCGATGAACTCGGCCTCGTTCGCATCTCACGACGATCAGTTCTCAAGTACCTCGCCAACCAAAAGGGCGGCGTGCATTTTAGCCCTGGTCGCCCGATGGTTCTGCCGAGTAATCCTAGGAAGAATCGAAAGGAGGTCGAGATTGCGGTTCTCGATTGGGGCCTACTCCGCATTGGCCACTTGACTGGACCCGAGTATGAGGTCATGTCAATGGCGCAGTCAGTCGCTGATGCACAGTGGACAGGTGAGATTGTTCGCGCCTCCGAGGAAGCAGTTCCGGACGATCTTGGCGGAGACCCGATGACGCTTCGCTTCTGGGATCCAAGTACCGGTGAGTGGGCACCCGTAGCGTTCTCGGATTCATCGACGAGGGACGACGCAGACTCGTCGTAGTCGCGTTCTGTGGCAATGCAGTGAGCCCTCAGCTCGAGATTCCCAGTTGTTCGACGACCTCCTCGGCGAGGTCATTCCAGCTCGGGCCTGCATTGCCCGCGATCTCCACCCAGATCACGTCTCCCCGTGCTTCTGGATATGTCATTTTCAAGAGTGCGAAGCAGGCGAGGGAGGTATCGCAGAAGTCAAGCCAGTACTGCGTGAACGCTCGCGGGATGAAGACAGGACCGTTGCTCTGCCATATATCGCCGTTGGTGAACCCCGGTTGACTGTGTGCATATCGGCAAACATCGGCATAGAGGTTTCGCAGTACACCGTCTGGGTTGTTGCCGAAGAGTCCCGAACCGCCTAGGCGCGAGTCAATAAGCTTGCCTTGGTTCTTCGTGCCGATGATGTCGACGGAGTTGCCGAACTTGGGCGGGTCTGCAGCGCCCGCCCGCCAAGCAAGATATGCAGCCTCGTCGTTTGCGACTGCGAATCGACACGCATGCGTCATCACTTCAAGAGCATTTCGCAGCCCAGCAGTGGCCTGTCGGTAGTAGCCGTGGGCCGCGATGAATGGCCCAGCATCAAATTCTTCGATGGCGTCCAAGTAGGCGTCGTGGAAGAACGGCCAACTTTTGGGATCGAGCTCCACAGCGTCGAGCCACGTTGACTGCTGTTCTTGCATATCGGCCAACATCTGGCCCAGATGGTCCGTTGTGCGCAGCACCACGTCTGTTGGCAGGGCAACCAGTTCGTGCCAGCGTTTCTCTTCTAGGGGATCTGTTGGTTTTCGATCACCGCCCGGATGTAGAAACACATGATCGGCGAGATAGTGTCGTCTGCGACGGAAACGGCCAGTAGTGATCCTGCGACGGTCTCTTGTCGCAGATGGCCGGCGCAACCAATTCCTGGTCATGACCGTACGATGCAGGACATCACGTCTGATTCTCTGCCCGACAGGTGATTCCGTCGGTATTCCGGATGACCGACGCGCCCGTGGACCGTCGCTTGTGCGGGACCGAGGAGTGCATCGCACATGTCGGGCCAAGCAGCTTCTAAATCGGCGGCATCGGCTCCTCAAAGCGGGTCGAGCGCTGCAGATTCGCTTAGCGTTCGCATATGACGATGCATTGGCGGCTTGTGGCTCTGGCGTGTATAGGTTTAATGCTCACTGGCTGCGCCCAGCCCAAGGGCGAAAGCAAGACGAATCCAGTCGAGGCGATCTTCAAGGACCCGTTGACGAGCAAGCAGATCAAGGACGCCCTGATCAAGCTCGAGGACCTGCCGTCGGGCTACACGGAGGATCGGGAGCTGATTTCCGATGACAGTGAAGACGACAAGCTCACGGCGGGCTCCAAGAAATGCGAGAGCCTCAACTCGACCCTAAATGCTGATGAGTCGGTGAAACCTTTCGGTGAGGGCGAGGTCGGGTTCAAGGAAAGTGAATTCGGACCATTTGTCGGAGAGTCGGTTTCGTCGTTCAAGGGCTCTCGCGTTGAGGACGGAATGGGCAAGCTCAAGGACGCATTCAAGACTTGCAAGAAGTTTGAGACGACCGCGAAGGACGGCACCAAGACCAAGTTCAGTGTCAGCCAAATGTCCTTCCCGTCGCTGGGTGACGACACCATCGCGGTGAAGATGACAGCGAGCGAACCGACATTCGGAATGTCGTTCGATCTCAGCTTGGTGGCGGTTCGAATCGACCAGAACGTAGTCATGATGTTGAACTTCGGGATCGGCAAGGCACTCGGCGGGCAGAAGTTCGAGAAGCTCACTCGGCTTGCCGTGGAGCGTATCGACCAAGCGGGCTGATCAGAAGGCGCAGAAAGTCTGAGCACAATCTGGGAGCGCGATGCCCCTCGTCGTTGTTTCTAAAATCTCCACTCTGCGAATGGCTCGTCCGAGTTGAGGAAGTCGGTTGCGTACACCCGATCTACTTCCATGTTCTTCTCGAGCGCGAAGTTGATCCAACCTTCGCGACAGCCAGTCCGAATCTTAGTGTCAGGGAACCGGGGCGAAGGAAAGTTCTCGTCGTACGAACTAGGAGTCTCGATGATTGCGCCTGAACTCGTGCCCAAGGAGAAATCCTGCGGGAGGACTTCTATCGGCTCGCTTAGGTCTCCCACAGTGCAGCGTCGGGCGAAGACCGCGAACCAGCGGTCAGCGTTCTCTTCGTCGAGAATCACTCGCTGATTCCTTGCCCCCTTCGTCCAGTTGTCTTTGACCTTGACAATTGTGGTTTCAATTTCCTCGCCGTGTCTCGTTTGCCCCAGCCTCAGAGCGCGATCACCGACAGATGGGTCACCACGGGTGATGTCGTCGGGTGTGGCAGAAGAATGAGTTGGAGAACGCGGGGTCGAAGGACTGCTCTGCTCTCCGCTGCAGGCGGACAGGGCCAACGTCGCCAACATGCTGGTAACGAGGATCCGGGACCGCTCCGTCATGTCGAAGAGACTATTCCCGGCCCCACCCGGGTGGTGGCTTTTGGTAAAGCCAAGGCGACTGGAACGGGAATCGAACAGAAGTGCGAGTACATTGCTAAGGTGGAAGTGGTCCGTCATCACGTCTCGATCCTGCGGCCTCAGGGTCCACCGGATCCCGGCCTGCTGTTGGAGTGGCGTCAGGTAGGCGAGCAGTGGGAAGGGCTAGTTGTTTATCTGAGCCAGTCCAACGCTCACGGCCCACACGACGTGCTGACGATGCGGTGGGTACCAGCTGAGCGACTCACTCCAGTCACCCGTTAGTGGCGACTTCTCTCCTACCCTTGTCAGGTGTTCAACCGACAGCCCGTGACGCCACCGGCAAACCGTGACTATTCGGTTCCGCTAAAGCCAAGTCGCCTTTACCTCAACGACGTTGCCGCGCTCGTTGAGTTTTAAAGACGCGGTGTGTGGACGTGACGCTTCAAGCTGGTCCAACCGGATATCCGGATGAGGCCGACGACCTCACTGAGGCAAACCCTGCGGAGCTGAGAGACATTCGCATCACCACGACCGACCCCGAGATCTCCATACGACTGGGCAGTCATTCAAAGGTCTCAACCAGTGAGCCGGACACAGGATCCGCCATGGAACTCGTTGACCAAGCGGCGAGTCTCATCCACCAATCCAGATCCCTGCGCTCATGGTTTTCGCTGGATCAGCTGTTCTTACCGGGAGTTATGGGGATCTTGGTGGGCTTGATAGCGCTCTTTGGCGGTGGTGAGGATGATCCCGCCGAGAACGCACGCCGCGACGGCCAAGGAGTCGAGTGGTGGGCGTGGCTAGTCTTGGCAAGCATTCTCGCGGGCCTCGCCTATGTCATTTTCTCCGAGAACTCGTCACGGGTGAGAGTCATCCCCAAGCGGCGTGCGGAAGCTCGGGAGCAAAGCACGAAACTGCTCGGCGGGCTGTTGATCGCAGTTGTGGGCGTGGTCGCTGGCGCTTTGCTTCAACTTTTCTTTGGCTAATGCAAGTCTCCGGTGCGATAGCTCACCGCCCGAGCAAGAGCCTGATGGTGTCGTTAAGCCACATGCCGAGGGCTGAGGCGACGGTCCACAGGGCTGCGGTGCGGAGGTCAATGCCCCACCCGCGCTTCCCCTCTCCGTCGTCTTTTGCCATGCCCTAATGATCCGGCACGGTTCATACAAACTGAGAGGCCGCGACACACAATCGACCTGCCTGAGCGAGGTGGTATTAGGAAATTCACTCAGGAGTAGCACGGTCGTGGAATTGATCTCGCGGCACAGCTTCGCCTCGATCTGCGCGTTGATGAGGTAGTTGGCACCGCTCGGTGACGTACTTGTAGACGCATTGGCCTTTTCGCGCACGATGATGAACTTGATTAGGAAAGTAACCCTGCACGCTGTATATGCAGGTCGAGGCAGGTCAGACACGGTGTGCGGCCGGGGATGACCGCCGGTCCGATGCGGACCCGGTCCT
>WUUC01170323.1_pt1 | contig 16766 bp, 13 predicted proteins | sample 6278441 | NCBI WGS metagenome assembly WUUC01 (sample SAMN13675441, study PRJNA597444) | soil metagenome | isolation source: soil | place: USA: Washington | collected 2017-10
ATCTTTTTCCACAACCAGAGAATGGTACCGCGTCGCCTCGAACGGATCGGGCAGCTCGCGGAACACGCCCCGGCCGGCATGGCGGATCGGCGAGGTCTTGCCATGCATGATCTGCGCGGCGCGCACGACCTTGCCGCCAAAGGCCTGGCCGATGGCCTGGTGGCCGAGGCAGACGCCGAAAATCGGCACCTGCGCGCCGAGTTCCGCGAGCAACTGCAGCGAAATGCCGGCCTCGTTCGGGGTGCACGGCCCCGGCGAGATCACGATATGGCTGGGCTGCGCCGCGGCCACCTGCTGCACCGTCCACTCGTCGTTGCGCACGACCTTGACCTCGCAACCCAGCTCGCCGAAGTACTGCACGAGATTCCAGGTGAAGCTGTCGTAGTTGTCGATCATCAGCAGCATGGTTGCTATTACTCATTGATTCCGCAGGTAAATCAGCGACATCCAGCGACCGGAATAGCGTGCCGCGCACAAACGCGCGAGGGCGCAGGCGGCCGGGCTGGACTTGAGCCGGAGCGAGCTTACCGCAGGCTCCGGATTCACCGAAGTCACGAAACCCCATAGGAGACGAGAGTTGTCTTCCTGTCGCGGCAGGTTGACGACAAAGCCAGAACGAACAAGGAGCAAGATTGCCGTGACGTCGTCAACGTCCGCGCTTCGCGCCACCGAGCTTCCGTCGCTGACAAACCGTGACGTCGTTCATGACGAACGTCATCTGACCGGGCGACTGTTGCGGGAGCTCGCCAACGATCAACGATTGAGCACGCGAGAGCACGAACTGCGCGCACTCGCCGATGCGGTCACGGAAGGCGGCAGCCGCGAGCCATCTGGCGAGGTATCGACCTGCAGCCGGCTTCACGGCCGAGACTACGATCCGACCGACGTGACGACTGCGCCGCCGGCTCGCCGGTATTGTCGGCGCGCTGGCGGGCATCGTGGTGTTTTTTCCCGTCGCGTTGACGTGGTGGGCCCTGCACCGCGCGACGGCGGCTTACCAGAGACTGCTCGCCAGCGGACTCAAAGAAGGCGGAACGAGTTTTCTGCAGTTGTGGACGACCGGTTTTGGGGACAAGCTGGAGCAGCACTTTCGTCTGTCCAATGTCGCACTGTCGGCGACGATCATCATCGCAGCGGGTGTCGCACTCATCGCGCTGGAGCGCTTCCTTTCCCGCTCGGCGGACCGGGCCGACGACGACGAGTATCGCGACTGCGCGTCGCGGCTCGCGCGGACGCTCAACTACGCATCGCTGACAATCAATAGCGGCAATATCGAGGCCTCTGCCCAGGCTCTAGAGCTCATCGGCGAATCCGTCGCGCAACTGCTCGACGCTCACCGCCACACCCGCGATGCGGATGACGTGGCGTATGGTCGACGCGCCCACGCCAACACGCGAGTCAACAATCGTGGCGGCCAGCTTTTTCACAAAGCGATACGATTGCGCATCCAGCGCCGCGACAGACCATGGGAAAAACCGGCGAGTCTGACTGCGGAAAACCTTCATTCGTCGTGCGGCGGGTTCGACCTTGGTCTAAGGCGAGCATCGCCACCGCGCGAGCGAACGCGACGTCCGCGCGGATCTTTGCGTACGAACAGCGACGATGCGAGCGAAATCGTCCGGCAGCACATGCGCCGCGTCGCTGCGACCGCTCCGATTCCGCAATCATCCGATTCCGCAATCAACTGCGGCTGCGGCCGCGTGTAGTCAGCGTCGCTTCGCTCGACATGCCCCGCAGACGCACGGTGAATTCGACACCTTCGCCGCTCGCGAGGTTGTGCGCCGACGCGTTGCCGCCGTGACGTTCGGCGAAGAGGCGGACGATGTGGAGGCCCAGTCCGAGAGGCGGAGACCCACTACTTCGCCAGCCACAGCGTGTGTTCGAGCGCGCTCGATGATCTGGAACTCATGCGCAAGTGACTGATACGCAAAGACCGGGATTCCGCGGAGAACTCGCGAACAACTTGCGCAGGACCTAATACCCCGGCATCGCCGAAGGTCCCGCCTCATATCGATCCAAGGAGTTTCCGCATGAGTCGCAAGCCGAGCGAATGGGCACGATGGTCGGTACTGGTCGCATTGTCCCTCTCCTTCCATGCCGTTCACGCGGCTTCCTGCGAGGACGTCCGCGTCGTCGTGAGCGGCTACTGCAGCAATGTGCACGTGGCCTTCAGCGGCGGCAGCGCCTATGTGACGAGCTATGCAACCGGCGCGCCCGAGAACCTGCCGCTAGCCGGTACGATGCTCGGCGGTTGTCCTCTACCGGACAATCCAACCTGCGTATTCACTCCGCTGCCGAGCAACAGCAGCAGTCCGCGCAACCCCATGTCGCTTCCGCCGGCGTAGCGTTGTGACCACAGCGCTGCTGGCGGTTTCATGGCCTGCGAGATCGTGACCGGTGTGAGCCGAGGCAATGCCAGGAAGCCGTTGAGGAAGGCGGCATCGGTCGCTCAGCTCCACCTCGAAATCGCCCCAGGGAACCTCTGGACAAGTTGATATTTGCTTTTGATTCCATAGCCCGCGTGAGTCAAGGGAGTGAAGTCCAGAACTTCCCTGATGTCGGTTTCGGGTCACCACGCCCGCATCGGGGCATCGGATCATTTCAATAGGCTCATTCATAGCGAAACACCCGATCGGCCAAAACGGAGGCACTATGCGCACGATCAGTCTGACACTTGTTCTTACGCTGGCGGCAGTCTCGATTTTCCGCACGCCCGGCGTGCGGGCCGCGGAACTGTTCGATCGGAGCAACGCGACCGTTGCGAAATCCGATTCGATCACCGTCGATGCCATTGCGGAGACATCGGTCCGTGTCGACGTCGGCGCAGTGACACGAGAGACCCGGACGCTGACCTTCGTTCTACCGGATGGCAAGGCCTACAGCGCCGAGCAGGACTACTTCCGGCAATACGATGCCGATTGGCTGGTCTGGGCAGGATCGTTGCGCGAAGCGACATCGGCGAGTGCTTCCGAAGCGCGCGGCAGTGTGCTCGTCAACGTCTACCGCGGCATGGCTTCGGCGGTGATTCACGCTGACGGTACCGACTATTCGATTGTTCCCGTACCAGGGGAACAAACAGGTCGACTGATGACAATGGGCGCAACCAAGACGTCGTGTCCCGTTACGACCCACCAGAACCCATCGATCGAGGGCGTTCATAAAGCGATGGCGCCGGACACACCCAAACCCTTCACCGGATGCTCGCCGGCAAACCCGTTGCCGACGCAAAACGTCATCGACGTCATGACCCTGTACACGCGCGACTACCTGGCCAGCGCGTCTGCCGAGGTCAGCGCGCAGAACTTCATCGCGACAGCGATTGCAAACGCCAATCTGATCTTTGCGAGAAGCCAGGTGCCGACCGAGTACCGGCTTGTCCACATGGGGCCGCTGCCGCCATCTTCGCTTGCGCTCGATCTCGCGCCAGAGACGCAGGGCAACGACGCCAACAAGGCCATCGCCGTGGCGCTGGAATGGATGAACGATCAGCCGGCGGAGCTGATCAGTCTGCGCAACGCCTATGGGGCAGACATGGTGGCGTTGTTCATACCGCCCGTCATCGACACGCAGAAGGATCGGTGTGGAATCGCGAACCTCCCGTTGAACATCTCCGGCGGCGAGCGAATCCGGCGAATCTCCGGGCCGACCGAGTTCTTCAACCAGCGCGCCTTCATCGCACTGGAAGTGGGCTGCGGCCAGACCGACTACACCTACGCCCATGAGCACGGACACAATTTCTCGATGAGTCATGCAGGAACGGACTCGAATCTGATCTACCTGTACGCATCCGGTCATATCCTGAATCCCGGCGAGAAGTCGAGCGTTGCGACCGTCATGGGCTGTGTCCTGAATGGTGGCGGTGTGCCGGACGGCGTGTGTCAGCGAATCCCCAACTTCTCCAATCCCGATGTGTGTTACGGCGACGTTCCGACCGGAACCGCCAACGCGAACAACGCTCAGGTCGCACGACTGCGTTCGTCGATGTATGCATCGATGAGACCGACGGTCACCAACGCCACGCCCTCGCTGACGATCACCTCACCTGCCGACGGCACCGTCATTGCAGCGGGTCAAACCGTGACACTGGCGGCCGCCGCGTCAGACCCGGGCAATCCGAATCTCACATCGTCGATCGAGTGGGCGTCGAACCTTCAGACCTTCAACGGGCATGGATCCCCAGTGGCAGCAACGCTGCATGTGGTGGGCACCCACGTCCTGACGGCATCGGTCACTGATTCGGGCAACAAACGCGTCGAGCGTTCCGTTCGTGTGATCGTGCAGGGAGGCCCGCCCGAGCTGAGCGTGAAGCAAGGGGCGACCGAATACGCATCCGGATCCAGTTACGCATTTCCGACGTTGTCGGTTGATGCGCTCCCGCACACACGCGTGTTCTCGATCTGCAACCCCGGCAGCAGCGCACTGACCCTGGCGAACACGCAACTCGTGACAGGGACCGGCTACAGTCAGGTGGGGCAACCGTCGGGGCTGGTGCTCCCCGGAGACTGCACGAGTCTGAGCATTCGTTTCCAGGCCGACAATCCCGGAACGTACGCCGGCCAGCTTCGTTTCACCAACAACGATGCCGATGAGAATCCCTACACGCTCGCACTGACGGCGACCGCTGCACCGAGCTCCGTGCAACTCATCGCCAGCTACGTTCCTTCCTTCGGTGCGGCCAGAGTTATATACGCTTCGTCCAGCCTCAACGTGCCGACATTCGACTACTACTTCGATCCGAATCAGGGTCGGTTCGAGGAGCGTCCAGCGGCCCCCTGTCACCGCGGTGTCACGAACCCGGCCTACCTGACCGTTCGTCTGGGCGGCAGCGTCCTCAACACCGGCGGCATTGCGGCTTGTACATTCCAGGCGTCCTGGGACAACACACTGTTGACATGTTCCGCCGAAACCGTGGCTACGCTAAACGCGGGACAGGACATCATCATCAACACCGACGACGCCAGGCAGGACCTGTACAGCTGCGCGGAAGACCGCGACCCGCAGTTTCACGTGCGCCACAACGAAGTGCATTCGATGCAAGTGAACTTCAACATGGGCACGCGCACCTATTCGCGCAAGCTCAACTTCCGCCGGACAACGAAAGTCATTCGCGCGACAGCGGCGGCAGACACCTACGTGACCGAAGGCCTTGGCGCGCAGAACAACGCGAACAAGACGTTCCTGCAGGTGCGCGCATTGCCCGGCACGCGGTCACACGGCTTCGTGCGCTTTACCGGCAGCTCGGGAGGATTCGCGACCGTTCATTCGGCCCAGTTGCGCGTCGTCGCCGTCGGCAACCCGATCGACAACGTATATGCCGCTCGGCAGGCTCTCTCGCAACCTTGGAACGACACCACGCTGACATTCAACAACTGGAGCACGCAAACTGGCGGCGATACGGGTGTTGCGACGAGCGTCACGGGCGTCGCCGCGAACCGCTCCGCGGGCATCGATGTGAGTACTGAGGTCAGTTCGGTCTTCCAGAACTGGACCTATGTCTTCCGTCTGCACACGACCGATACCCGTGATCTTCGCTGGATCGGCAGCGCCGAAAACGGCGCGGCCGGAGCCGGCGCCACGGAATTCCGGCCCGTTCTCTACATCACGACAAACCTGTAGAAGACCATTCGACCGACGGGCTGCAGCGTGTGCGGCAGCCTGTCGGTTGTGGCGGATACGCTGCGATCGGCGCTCGGCAGTTGTGCCGTAACGATGCCCATGTTCGGCAATACGAGCATTGACGGGGTCAGGTTTACCGGCTGAAGTCAGGGCGACTTCGGCGGCGACCCCCGGCGCATTTTCCTGATCGGCCATTCGGCCGGTGCTCACATCGCCGCGCTGCTGGTCACCGACGCGCACTACCTCGCGAGCAAGGGCCTGAAGCCGACCGATTTCGCCGGCATCATCGTGGCGCCAGCCGGCGCCGAGCGCATCGAGCGCGCCGACGAGCGATGTGGGGAGTGCCCAAGGGCATCTCGCCGCATCGGCCGGCTTCGAGAATCCGCCGCAACGCGCTCGCGCTACACTCGCGCCACGATTGTCGGAGGCAGGTCATGCGGTCGATCCGGAACGTCTCGCACTTTGCGCTCGCCTTCGTGCCGCTCGCGTTGCTGCCGCTTGGCGCGGCCGCCATCGACGCCGGATATCCCGCCGCACTGGCGGCCGCGTTTCCGATCCTGTTTCTTTTCGTACTGGTGCCGCTGGCGGACGCGCTGCTCGGCAGCGATCGCAGCAATGTGCCCGAGGCGGAGGCGCCGGCGCTGGAGGGCGTGGTGGGCTTTCGCCTGCTGACCTGGCTGATGGTGCCGGCCTGGCTGGCGCACCTCGCATGGGCGATCGGATATGCCACGACGTTTCCGCTTTCCGGCGCGGCGCTCGCGCTGTGGATCGTTTCGCTCGGGATCGTCGGCGGCGTGACGGCGATCAATACCGCGCACGAGCTGATCCATAAGACCGGCCGCTTCGAACCCCTGCTCGGCGGACTGCTGCTGGCCAGCGTCGTCTATGCCGGCTTCAAGGTGGAACATGTGCGTGGCCACCACGTCCATGTATCCACGCCGCTCGACACCTCGTCCGCCTATCTCGGCCAGTCGCTCTATCACTTCCTGCCGCGCGCGCTCTGCGGCAACGCCTACCGCGCCTGGTGCCTGGAAGCCCAGCGCCTGCAGGCACGCGGCTTGCCCGCTCTGCACTGGCGCAACGAACTGGTGCTCTGGTACGGGCTCAGTCTCCTGTTTGCCGTCGGCTTCGGCACCGCGCTCGGATGGCACGCAGCGGCGGCTTTCCTGACCCAGGGTCTTGTTGCCGGCGTGACGCTGGAGATCATCAACTACGTCGAGCACTACGGCCTGGAGCGCGCACGTCTGCCGGACGGCCGCTTCGAGCGTGTCACGCATCATCACTCGTGGAACGCGGCGCAGCGGCTGACGAACAGCATGCTGTTCCAGCTTCAGCGCCATGCCGACCATCACGCCCATCCGCGCCGCCGCTTCCAGGCATTGCGGCACTACGACGACAGCCCGCAACTGCCCGCGGGCTATGCCGGCATGTTCGTGCTGGCCCTGGTGCCGCCGCTGTGGCGGCGCGTCGTCGACCCGCGGGTACGGCAGTGGCGAAGCCACTGGGGGGCGGTGAGCGACGACACGCCTCCGCACATAGTTTCTTAGTGGAATAATCCAGACAGATCGGCTTGGCTGCGCCTGCCGCAACGGCGATCTGCTCGACCGGGTCAAGCTCCGGCGCCCGTGTCGAATGCGTTTGGCTGAGACTCGAAGCCGCTGTGAAAGAGGCGATCGGCGTAGGGAAGTTCGAAGGCGCCGGCGTCGCACTGCGCACTGCCGTCATTGTTGCCTTCCTGGGGCCGCACGGCGCTCCGCGCATCGTCCGGCAGACAACCGCCTGGATCGGCGCCGTCGACGACGCGATGGAAAGGTCGCGGCGTCCCCGTCGGCCGGACGCGCAGCGTACCGGTGGCCGTCATGACGGCACCACCCGATGCGCCGGTCACTCCCGCCGCCCGAACCGTGCCATGCGCGAAAAGACCCCGTCACGGCGCACCCAGGCATGGAACAGCGCAGCGGCGAGATGCGCCAGCACGGTCAGGAACAGCACCCGCGCCAACGCGCCGTGCGCATCGCGTAGCCAGGCATACACGGTCGCATCCGGCGACACGATGGCCGGCAGCCGCAGCGTGCCGAACATCTCGACCGGATAGCCGCCGGCCGACACCATCGCCCAGCCGATCAGCGGCATCGCCAGCATCAGCGCGTACAGCACGCCGTGCGACGCGTGCGCCGCAAGCACCTGCCAGCGCGGCAGATCGGCCGGCAGCGGCGGCGGCGGATGCCGCAGGCGATTGGCCAGGCGCACCAGCGCCAGCAACAGAATGGCGATGCCCAGCGGGCGATGCAGATCGATCAGCCACGGCCGCTGCGAAACCGATGCCACCATGCCGACACCGATGAACAGCATCGCGACGATCAGCACGGCCATCGTCCAATGCAGGACGCGCGCGACAAGATTGAAACGGACGGGCGCGCTCATCGCACCGCTCCCTGGCCGGTAGCTTGCGCGGCCTTGCCGTCGGCGATCTCGCGCTCGCGCCGGTTGAACGAATGCGCGTAGACGGCCGAGCGTGCCGCGAGCAGCGGATCGTCCGATGCGGCAATCCCGGCCGGGAGGATCAGCGGATCGAAGTTGATGTCGCGGCAGGCACCCGTTGCCTGCGGCTCGGCACGCACCAGCTCCAGTGTTCCGGCGAGCACCTGTTCGCGCTCGGCGGGCCAGGCGCTCGAGGCATCGTTGACCGGGTCGCCGGGCGCGGCGATCGTCAGAACCATGTCCCAGCGCAGCGGCGACTGCGCCAGCCGTGCGGCCAGGTCGCTGGCGAGAAAATCGCCGTCGGCCTGATCCCGTCGCTGCGGATCCAGCGCGGCGAACGGCAGCTGCGGACGCAGGGACCAGCGCACATGGCGCACGCTGCCGTCGGCCGCGGTGAAGCGAAACGCGTTGACGCCGTTGTACTCGGTATTGCCCCAGCTGTCCGGCCACGGCGCCGACGCGGCCCACGCCTGGAACTTTTTCACTTCTGGATAATTGTCCGCGAACGCGGCGAGCTTCGCCGGATCCGGCTTGCCGGTGTTCGGGTCAGGGCGCGCCGCCAGGGTCTGCGCGTGAAACGCGGCCGGCGTGGCCACCGGGAAAAACGGAAAGCTGTTCATCGCGGTGCGCCACTCCTGGCCGTCGTCGGTACGCAGCAGCAGCGCCATGCTGCGCACGCGCGCTTTCGCATCGGCCGCATGCGGATCGCCGCCGGCGATCGAGAGACGCCCGACCACCGGCGTCTGCGGCTGGACGAACACGCGTGCGGTCGACAGCGCGGCGGCGGCGTCACTGCTGCGGAACGTGCCGTAGACGCAGACGCCCTTGGCGTGCGCACGGCGGAAGCCGGGATGCGGAGTGCCGGTCGCCTCGATCGCATCCGTCATGCGCTGCGCGGTGAGGCCGCTGCCGATCCAGCCGGCCGTCCAGGCAAATGCACCGGCGGCGGCCAGCACGATGGCACCGATGCCAGCCAGCGCGGGTAACACGGCACGCGGTCCGGCAAGTGGCGGCGGCGGCGCGTCCGCTGGTGTCTGCGGCGGCGTCGCGGGGAGTGGGTCCGGCGCGGCGGCATCGCCGGGCGGCGGAAACGGCGGGTCGGTATCGTGCATGGCTGGCGCCTGTCGTGGAGGTGGTAAGTGTGAGACGTGCCGGCCGCCGGTTTATTCCACCACCATCACGGCCAGTGCGCGATGGAATAATCGCGCACTGGCGTTCGTCTGACCGGTGACCTGCACGAGGCATGACGATGGACGAATTCGACGACGATCGCCTGCGCGCCCTGCTGCCGTCCCTGCGGCGCTTCGCGCGCTCGCTGACCGGCGATACGGCCGACGCCGACGACCTGGTGCAGTCGGCGCTGGAACGCGCGCTGTCGCACTGGCAATCGCGGCGCGACGACACGGCGCTGCAATCCTGGCTGCTGTCCATCGTCTACCGGCACTTCGTCGACGACTACCGCCGCACGGCCCGCTGGCAGCGCGTGCTCGGGTTCTTCGGCCTGCAGGCAGCCGAATCCGCACCGCCGCCGGATCGCGTGCACGAAGGCCGTGCCCAGCTCGCGGCGTTCGCCCAGCTGCCGGCCGAACACAGGGCCCTGCTCGTGCTGATCGGTGTCGAAGGGTTCGGCTATCGCGAGGCTGCCGATCTGCTCGGCGTCCCCGTCGGCACCGTGATGTCGCGCCTGTCGCGCGCCCGGGAAAAGCTGCGCCTGCTGGGCGAGGGCGCCGCGCCCGCTGCACCGCCGCTGCGCGTACTCGTGAACAGGAATCCACCATGACGCCGCCGAACGACGACGAACTGCATGCCTATGTCGACGGCCGCCTCGATGCGGCGCGACGCGACGAACTCGCGGCGTGGCTGCGCACGCATCCGGAGACGGCAGCGAAAGTTGCCGCGTGGAAGCGCGACGCCGACGCGCTGCGCGCGATCTGGACCGGCGAAGGCGCGCAGCCGGCGAACGCCGCGCTCGATCCGCCGCGCGTGCGCCGCGCGCTGCAGCGGCGACGGCGCGCACGACTCGGCATGGCGGCCGCCTGCGTGCTGACCCTAGTACTGGGACTCGGCGCCGGCTGGAAACTGCGCGAAGCACGATTCGCCGGCGAACACCCGCCGATGGCCGACGCGGTCGCCGCCTACCGCCTGTTCGCCGCCGAAGCCACGCCGGCCACATTCGACCTGCACGACCGCGATGCGCTGCAACTCTGGCTGCGCGCACACTTCGGCGCGGCCGGCGACGTGCCGGACCTGCAGACACAGGGCTTCCGCCTCAGCGGCGGCCACTTGCTGTCGACACCCGAAGGCGCTGCGGCAATGCTCGTGTATCAGGCAGACGACGGCGCACGCCTAGGCCTCTACCTGCGTCCGCGCACGGCGCGCCTGACGCAGGGAGAACGCCGCGACGGCCGCCTGCTCGCGCAGTACTGGGCCGAAGGCGATACCGCGTTCGCGGTCGTTGCGCCGGCAACGCAGACGCGAGCGCTGCTGATTGCGCCGCTGTTGCGGGGGGCGGGATAGCGCGGGGCCGGATAGTGATCTCGGGCGACCGCAAGCGCGAAGCCGTGATGCGGCGGCTCGATACGGCCAAGGGTGAGATCGAGATTGACCGATTTAAAGTAGGTAGTGAATGGGCGCTTCCGTTTTCAATCGAGGCGGCGCCACGTTGGACGAGAGCGTAGGGCCCCCAGCGGTGGAGGTTGGCTGGAGTCGAGGCTGGGATAACCATGTGCCGAGCGGAGCAACGAGACTCCGTCAACCAGTGGAGGCTGTCCAAGACCCAGGGGGCTGACCTGACCCCGTTTTCGCACGCGAGTGACGGCAGGATTGCCGGAGCGAGGCTATAGAAATTCGGCGCAGATACGATCCAGGTCTTTCGGCGTGATCCCGTCGTGCTCGGCGAACACCGTGTCGGCGTCTTCGGGCCGGTCCGCCAACGTGCCGCGCGCGCGCACATGCAGATCGAACAGCGTGTAAAGGTCGAGCTTACGCAGCTGGGTGAGGGCCCGGATCATGAGTGACACGCCAGCGAGATTGTCGCGTACGTTGTTTTGCCAGTGTGGGGACGTGGTGATGGCGATGTCGGCCCAGATCATCTCGCATGCTTGCAGGTCGAACACCATTGGCAGGCAGAACTCGGTGGCGGCTGACACGTCGAACCGGTCCACCACGGTCGCCGGCTCATACGGCTCACCGGAGTTCGCGTGGTGTCTTGCCATCCATCCTGCGTAGCACTCGGGCAAGTCGCAGAACGCCTGGCGCGTGTAGTTGCTGATGCAGACCACGACGTAACGCACGCCGATGCGCCTGCATCTGTCGACGTCGATGTCGATGAACTCGCTCGCACCCGTGGGAGCGTCGACGACGTCGCCGCTGTGGAACGCACCGAAATGGCGGAGGTTGTAATACGCCAGCGTGTCGACGTATTTGAAGTCATCGGCATACATTCCCGCAGACAAGTCGATGTCGACGCGGCCGCGGCCATTTCGCCACCACGTGAAAAAGCGCAGCGTGGGTGCGTCACTGATCGGAATTCGACTTCCCCGCACGATCGTGCGCAGCGCCTTGGCCGCCGAGCGCTGCGAGAACGGCGCCAGATAACGCGCCAGCGCCGGATCGAGATAGCAGCGGCCTAACGGAGCCAATGCAGCAAAACGCGCCACGAGCGTACGATCGCAAAGGGCCACGATGTCGGCGGCCACTGCGGGGCCAAGTGCAGGCAGCGCGTCGTTGCGCGCGAATACACTCGCCAACTGGCCCTTAGGGAAAAACACGCGCAACCCTGGCTCGCCTCGGTGGCGGAAGTGCGTCAGCACTTGCAACAGCACCGGCGTCGCCACTTTCGGTGCGACGACAGCGAAGGCCTCGAGCACGCCTGCGCCCCCGCCGCGCCGCAGCAGCACGTCCAGCCGACGCGCCAACTCGCCGGGCCGCGCGCGAAGCGACTCGACTGCCGACGCGATCTCACCGTGCTCCAGCGCAGCCTCGACGCGGCTGTTGAAGCCGCGTTCGCGGCGGCCATTACGCAAGTCAGCGAATGCCTTGGCCGTCTCCGGAAACCGCTTCGCATACTCGCCGGGATGCAGCCGCTCGCCCAGGCGAATCCAGCGACCTTCCCAGCGCTGCATGTCCTCGAGCCGCGACGCGGAGCGCTCGAGCCACCCCAGCAACGTCACACGTACCCCACGTGGCAGACGACCGAATTTCGTCGGCTCCGACAACGACACGTCGCCGCCGCACATGCCAACGGCGATGCGCAGGACATCCGTGGCGGTGCGCACACTGGCATCCAGCGCCGTCGGGTCGATGCCCTCCCTCAGCAGCGTACCCGCCAACACCGCGAGATTCTCTTTGCAGCCGACCACTGCAGGCAGGAAGCGCACGAACGATTGCCCGTACTGCACGACGAAATGCGCGACGTCTTCGCGATCCTGCGGTGAATACGGCGTCTTCGCCCGCGCCAGCCGCTCAACGATGGCTTCGAGGTCAGCGCGCGTTCCGAGCCGGATGCGGCGCAGCTTCGGCTGTTCTTTGGATGGCGGGCGATGCTGCGCGTCGGGGAACGCGTCGACCAGCCCCCAGTAATGCCGCAATGCATTGAGGTAGAGCTCGCCCTCGGACAGCGCCATCACCTGCTTCGGAAAACCGGGGTACAGCGGCTTGAACACTCGGTGCGCGCCGAGAAGGAGCTTGAGCTCGCGTTCCAGTCGTCGGAAGAAATCGACCGCCGCGTCCAAACCAAGGCTGGCGACCTGCGCCTCGAGTTCCGGCGAGAGCCCATAACCGTAGGCGGCGAGATTGCGCTGGATCGTCGCGACCACAGCGGTCGGTGTCTCGCCATCGCCGCGCGCGAGCACCACCATCGATTTGCGGCGCAGCAGAATCTGCATCATGTTGGCGGGAGGAAAGAGAAGGGGCGGAGAGCGGGGACCCTATTTCAGAAGGGTTAGAAGGAAGGACCCCCATAGCCGCCCGCGCGGAGGATAGCATTTGAGGGTTTCAGCGGCGGAACTGCTCGCGAATTCAGAGCAAGCTCGAACCAGCGGTGACGGGGTCAAGGTAACTCCGGGGGGACCAGTAACGGGGTCAGGTTAACTCCGTGACTATCGCCAGCAAGCTAACCTGACCCCGTCTTCGGAAGCCCAGCGTGGAGCATCGGTAGGAACACAATTGATGCCGCAAGCACGCCCATCTTGCGCGTGAAGTCGTGAGCCCGTCCGGCACGCTCATCGACCAGCCGAGCCCCAGCACGGTAGGCCGCTGCCGCTACAGCGCTGTGGCATTGGCACCGGGACAAGACGCGGAGGCTGGCGTGGTAGATTCCGACGGGGTGAGAGGTTGGGTTCGGAAACGTCAGGATAAGCACTGATTGGAGCCTGGCAACAGCCTCCAGCTAGGGGGCGTTCAAACGGAACAACGAGGTATCCGTGGTCGCCTTTTTTTAATAATGGCCTTTTTTCCGGTGCGCGTTGTACCCTCAACGGGGAATGCCGCCACGACTGCGACTCACGAGCAGCCGCGTACGAGCGAGACCCCCGGCAATGGTGACTCCGGGACTACAGGGGAAATTCAATGCTGGAAACGGGACTGGTTGCCGTAAAGAAACTCGTGCTTGACGTTCGAAACTACCGGACGGTCGCGCAGCCAAGCGAACACGCGGCAATTCATGCGCTGATTGCCTTGGACCCCGAATACTTCTGGGGCTTGATGGAAAGCCTTATAGATGACGGCTACCTTCCTACGGAAAACATCATCGTTCTCCGCCAGGGTAAGCAGTTGGTCGTCAAAGAGGGCAATCGACGCATCGCCGCATTGAAAATCATCCATGGCCTGGTTCCTGCCGATGATTTCGACCTGCCGGACGAGATTTCGGAAACGATGGCCGCACTTTCGCCTGCCTGGAAAAAGGCAAACGTATCTGTTCCATGCAACACCTACGATGCCGAAGACAAGGAAACGGTGGACCGGATTGTCTCTCTAACTCACGGGAAGGGAGAGAAGGCGGGTAGGCGACTTTGGAACGCCGTCGCCCGTGCTCGGCACAGCAGGGATGAGGGCGGCATCCCACAGCCGCCATTGGACCTGTTGGAAGCGTTCCTGAAAACGGGGAAAAAAATCACTCCCGATCAAGCCGAACGGTGGGCCGGAAAATACAACCTGACGGTGCTGGAAGAGGCTCTCAAACGTTTGGCCGTGCGGCTGGGCTACAAGTCGGCTCCTGAGTTGTCGAAGGCTTACCCGAAAATAAAGAACAAGGCCTCGTTCGATGAACTCCTTGTGGACATCGGGTTGGAGCAGGTGGGCTTCAAGGAGGTTCGGGCCGACGGTTTCGGGACGAAATACGGCATGCCTCCGCCGCAACAGCCAGCCCCGGGGGCTACAGGCGGCGCACCGAGCGGCCCTCCCGCTGGTTCTACTGGGCCAGGAGGAAGCAGCGGTCCAGCCGGAGCGCCACCTTCCTCGGGTGGGGGCGGCACTTCGGGGCCAACGGGGACAGCTGGCAAGCCCAACCCTCCTGGCGGGTCGGGAACAGCGCCGCCGACCACCAAGCCCCCAGTGGCACATCCGGCAGGCGACCCTAAGGCTGTTGCCGCAATCCTGAAGAAGTTCAAACCAAAGGGCTCAGGCCGCGAGAAGGTTGCGACGCTTCTAAAAGAATTGAAAAATTTGGACATCGAAGCTACACCGCACGCCTTCTGCTTTGTGCTGCGCAGCATGTTCGAGATTTCAGCGAAAGCCTATTGCGACGACCATTCTGCTGCGGGATTGATTGCTACGGAAGCAAGCGGCGGTGACAAGAAACTGGCCAAACTGCTGAAAGAAATCGTCAACCACCTCACTGCAAACAATCAGGATACGGCCAAGGTGAAATTACTGCAGGGGGCCAACACCGAACTGGCTAATCCGACCAGCATTTTGTCCATCACGTCGCTGAACCAATTGGTCCACAGCCCGCACTATGTTGTATCAGGGAGCAACGTCTGCCTGACGTTCAAAAACGTCTTCCCGCTTCTCGCTGCGACCAACGGCTGAAATCCCATGTCTCGATACAACACGCCGTTGCGGTACCCAGGCGGAAAGCAAAAGCTCGCACCTTTCGTGGCTGAAATCATGCAAGAGAACGACCTGGTGGGTGGCCACTACGTCGAGCCTTATGCAGGCGGTGCGGGAGTTGCCATCGAACTGTTGTTGAACGGAACAGCATCTCAAATCCATCTCAACGATTCGTGTTCCGCGGTCTACTCGTTTTGGAAGTCGGTCTTAGGGAAGACCGAAGAATTTTGCCGTCGAATTTCGCGAGCGTCGCTCACCGTTCGGGAGTGGCGACGGCAGCAAGCCATCATTGCCAACCAGGAAGAACACGACGCATTGGATGTGGGCTTCAGTCTTTTCTACCTGAACCGAGTCAATCGCTCCGGCATTGTTTCCGGGGGGCTCATTGGTGGCTTGGCGCAAGACGGGGAATGGAAAATGGACGCTCGCTTTTCGCGCAGCGAATTGATTCGGCGCGTAGAGGCCATTGCTCGAAAGAAGAGAGCCATCCGCCTGCGCAACTGGGACGCAGAGCGGTTCATCAAGGAGTATGTTCCTCGGCTCCCACGAACGTCTCTGGTCTACTGCGACCCACCGTATTTCGAGAAAGCCGACCGGCTGTATTTGAATCATTACAAGCCCAGCGACCACCAGCGCATTGCCAAAGTCATTCAGAGGATGAAGTTGCCCTGGATGGTCTCATACGACTGTGCGCCGAAAATTCTCGATAGCTACGGCGAGCGGAGAGCATTCATTTACGGCCTCCAGTACAACGCGGCCAAAGCCTACGTCGGCACCGAGGCCTTCTTCTTCTCAGACGGGCTCAAGGTTTCGACGCGTTCGGCCGTACCGGCGATCGACAAGGTGTTGAGCCGCCCCGGACACCTCATGCTTGGGCAGGAAGCGGCACAACTGATGGTCGCTTGAACGGGCTTCTTCCGAGAATCGAACGCGCTTCCACCAGATTTTTCAGCCGCCGCAAAGTGCTTCCGCCAACCTCGCTGACTGCTGTTTGAGTTCGCGCAAATGAGCATGCACCGCTTGTTCTAACTTACCAGCAATGTGTCCAGGGTTTGCATTATTGGCAACGCCCACAACCGCATCGAGTTTCTGGCCGATATCATTGGCAAGGCTCGCTTTGATGACCACAGCCGTCGCAGAACCGGGGGCGCCGGAATAATCGGTGAATCCCCTGCTCACCATTGCCTGCATCTTTTTGAAAACAGCATCCATTGCTTGGATGGTTGCATTCGCCAAATCCGCCGCGTGTCCATCAGCGGAACTGCCTTGCGAAAACAGGGTTCCCAATTTCGCTTTGAATTCTCGAATTTCCTGGTCGGCAAGTCCATTAGCCGGGACAATTACAGCGTCGTACTGAGCATCCCACATCGTCAGTTCCCCTGCTGGTAGTCAACTCCGATTTCTTTGGGGGCGACTATGAAGGAATTCAAGCTCATTGGCTTAACCAATACTTCGCCGCGGGCAGGGCCTGAGGCAACGTCCCAGCGCTCTCCGGAACCCGTAGGGTACCGGGCAAACCGCAGGTTTGCGCAAGTGCGCTCTTGCTCCTCCCCCCAGCGTCAGAATAGTTGTCGCCCCGATAAACTCACCAAGCTGGGGCGAAGGAAAGTAGAACGTGG
>WUUC01110935.1_pt1 | contig 16761 bp, 18 predicted proteins | sample 6278441 | NCBI WGS metagenome assembly WUUC01 (sample SAMN13675441, study PRJNA597444) | soil metagenome | isolation source: soil | place: USA: Washington | collected 2017-10
CATGCTCACCCTCGCCGCTTCCGGCAACGGCACGGCATATCTCGCAGGCGTCGCGCCGACGCCGACGTACCTGTTGTCGACGGCCCCGCCCGGGGTCGTGCTCGTCGGCGGGCACGACAACGGGAAGATGACGTTGTGGTCGGGCTCACCGCCGCACGTGGTCGCCGACGCATACGCGGGCATGACCGCGATCGCGCGCTCGGTCGAGGAGATGCGCCCCGACCCGATCGCGTGCTGCACGAGCGCGGCGTCCCCGTACGCGGCCGGGGGTGCGGTGGCGCTCATCGCGGAGGCCCGGCGGCTGTTGCGTTCCTCGGGCACCGGCGTTCGCGACGGCGTCGTCGCCTGCGGTCGCGAGGGCGTCGTGGCGAAGGGACCGCTCGCCGACGGTGTCTTCACGTTGGAGGAGCTGAAGGACCTGTTCCTGCACACCGCCGAGGCACTTCCATCCGAGGGCAGGGACGACGGGGACGTGCACTGGGCGGGCGGCCCGAGACCGCCCGATCACGTCGAGTACGGACCGGGAGCGAACCCCTTCTGCGTGGGATGCACGACGACACCGGTGGCGTGGAAGACGCTCCCGGCAGCGGCAGACGCCTACTCGATGATCGGCTACGGCGGCATCAACGAACACTCGGTGGAGGCCGGCCTCGCGGTGCTGCGAGGCGACGAGGACATGCCGGCACGGCCCCTGGCCGACGCTCAGTACGAGGCCGACCAGCAGCTGAGGGGCGTCGTGTTCGGAGCCAACGACCTCTCCGAGCCGGAGGATCCGCCGGCGGCATGCCCCGCGGCCCCCTAGATCGACCAGGGCCGATTTGACACGAGTCTCTCGGAGCGCGAGACATATCGCGCGAGACGGTGAGAAAGGGGACAAAATGGACGGCAAGAGCGAGAAGTTCCGTGAGCTCTTCATCCATGAGCTGGCGGAGATACGGGGCGGCGATCCCGAGATCGCGAGCGGAAGGCCCTTGTGGGACCTCATCTGCGGCCAGGTGTACACGACGATGGCCTGCGGAGAAGAGACAGGTCCCTGCGCCCCCACGGGGTGCTGAGCATGGCGGACGCCTCCGATCGCAAGCCCCTCCAGGAGCTCTTCATCGAGGAGCTCGCTGCGATCCGCGGCGGGACCGACGGCTCGTTCCCGTGTCCCACGATCACTTCCATGATGTGCGGGGAGGAGCAGTTCCCCTGCAGTCTCTGCTGACTGCGGGAACCGCGACGCGCTGAGAAGAGCCGAAACCTACCGTGCTGACGCGACACCCGATCCCCGCCGGCTACGAGATCACACTCAACACGAGCTGCCTCTCGCACTGAGCGTCCGTGTGGGGCCTCGTCCGCGGACAGGTCGCCTGATCCTCGGAGTCAGCAGTACCAGCGGTAGGGGATTCCCTTCGGGAGGCTGACCTCCCCGCCGCTCGATTGCCACTCGCCGCTCGGGATCCATCGATACAGAAACGCCATCCCGTAGAGGTCGAGGCTCGTAAGGCATTTCATCTTCGTGTGTTCCCCTCCGTCTCCGAAGGAGAACCCGTCGCCGTAGACGAACGGAGCGGGGCTGTTCATGAGGTCGGGCCCCAGCTTCGGGTGCCAGGTCATCGTGTGGCCGAGCCCGAAGGTGTGGCCGAACTCGTGCGTCGTGACGATCTCGAGGTCGTTGACCTCCGGGAAGTCCCACATGACCTGACCGGCCCTCGGCGACGAGCCGAACAGGCTCAGCGCGATGACCCGGCCGCTGTATCTGGCCTGGTCCCGTAGACCGACCTGGTCCAGGATCGCGTTCACGCTTTCCTTCGTGTTCGTGTCGGCGGCCACGCCACGAAAGGCCGGTCCCGCGGCCACGTAGCCGACGATGACGTCGTAGCCCGCGGGGTCCACGGGGTGCGCGCCGTCGAAGACCTCGATGTGGGTGTCGATCTCCCGGAGGTATCCGAACTGTGGGTAGTCGTCGGCGAAGGCATCAAGCGCGTCGGTCCACTTGTGCATGCCGCGCAGCGTCGCGTCGAGGTAGTCCACGACCGTCGGGCCGAGGGGGTTGCCGAGGTCTCCGTGGCTCGGCGGCACCAGCAGGACGCGCGCGTCCGGCGTTTCCAGAGACCCGCCGAAGATGAGCTGGATGGGGTGGGCCATCGGTTCCTCGCAGTTCATGAAACACATCTCGTACGCGCCGAGCTCGTACCGATCGCTCTGGAGGTGCAGCCGGTACTGTCCGGCCACGACGGCTTTGTGGACGGCCAGGCGCACGGCTCCGACCTCGCTCGTGAAGACGGAGCTCACGGTGACGCCCGGCCCCTGGATCCGGGTCCCGACGTCGACGACGTTCCCGTCGGGGTCGAGCAGCGTGAGCGGATCGGTCGTGTCGGCGGGGGAGTCGATCAGTACGGAGACGGAGCCGCCCTCACGGAGGAAGAACTTGTAGAAGTCGTCGCCGTCCCCGCCCTCCCCGTCGAGACGGCCGCGGTAGTAGCCCTGCGGCTCGAGCTTGGTGGCCTCGTCGAAGGTGTTCCCGGCGTCACGTCCGGAGCCCGCGTCGTTCTGAGGACCGGCCGTGGCGGGCTGTGCCATGGCGAACGTAGAGGCCGCGGTTGCCGCGATCACGGCGATTCGCAGCGCATGGGTCATCGGGGGCATAGAGGACATATTCGCCTCGGTCCCAGCCGTTCCTCCGGCGCCGGGAGGCTCGTTAGGGCGCGCCCGCGCGTCCCCACTGCGACACCCGAGTGCTACCGGCGGGGCCCCGCCCTCTCACTGCTTCGAGCGGCCGCCCTAGCGGATGGGGCATCCCCATTTCTCGAAGGGGGCGCAGATGACGCGGAGAACGGTGCGGCAGATCTCCTCTTCGCCCGAGACGTCCGGGCCGAGCGGGTCCGGGTGGCACGCTGCTGCGTGCGCCGGGGTCAGCGCGAACGAGCTACAAGCTGCTACGACGGCCGCGACGAGGGCGACCTTGATACGGGTCCGAAGCATGTTTCCCCACCTCCACCGACGTTGGGGCGAGGACCTCGCCCGCCTACGTTGTGGCGGAAGCCTTGGACACGGGGCCGCGGAATCCTTCCTGGGAGTGTTCCTTGGCACGGCAGCTGAATCGTGCTCCGTGCTCGTTCGTCGATCGGGTGGCGGACGCGCCGGTGACGCGTCCGCCACCCCCGAGGTCTACGCCCGGCAGACGAAATGCCCGTTGGCGATGTTCTCGACGCAGTTCACGATGCACTGGACGCTCGCGCAAGCCTGGGCCGGCGACGCGAACGACGGGACGATCGACAACGCGAGAACGCTCCCCACCGCCAAGGTCCTCAGCCTTCTCATGTCTCACCTCCCCCCGACGCTTGGATCTAGCTCGAGACACGGCGCCGCCGCCGCATGTCTCTTACCCACGTCGGGGCCCCTAGCCACTCTGGCAACCCAACCACTCTCCAGGTTGTATCGATCCGATTACAGGGCTCTCTAGGGGTTCATCGGCCCCAGGGTTGCGTCATGGCAGAGCCGCCGGTACGCCGACCAGGAAGGGGTGCTTCCTATGGTTGGTTCTTGAAGCACCCTGCGGCAGCCCGGATCGCCTTCGGTACTTCCTCGCGGCAAATCGGGCTCTCCCAGATGCTGCACCTGACATCCCCCTCGGAGCACGTGTTCGCCCCCGCCGGAGCGGCCGGCCCCGCCAACACCGACATCGCCGCGAGCACCGACGCCGCCGCGAGCATGCGGATCCTGTCCATCGTTACCTCTCTCGGGATGAGCCTGCTCTGTTGGAAGAACGTTTCTACCATTTGTTGTAGGAAGGGCGAAGAAGACCAACTACCAGGGAGGTGCGCCTTGCGACGGAGGATGATCCGCCTGCTACTGGTGAGTGCGATAGCGACATTCGGTCTCTTGGGACTGGCCCCCTCGTCGGCGTCGGCATCCTGCATCGACACCGGCGTGGACGAGCTTGGGTGCGTCAGCGTGTGTCCCCCAGGGCCCTGGGTTTGTCCCCTATAAGTCCGTTCACAAGAGCTCGGCCTGCCCGTGCGCGGCAGAGCGAAAGCGACGAAGAGAGACGGGCCGTGACTCGCCGCTTCCCATCAGGGTCTTGACGAACGTGTGCTCGAGGCCCTTCACATCGAGATTGCTGACGCAGTGCAGGTGCGTGTCGGCGGAGCCGATCGAATCGGCATCGATGCAGTTGCCGATCACGTCCGACTCGGCGCAGTCGGCTTCTCTGTTCACGTAGTCCGTCAAAGCTCCCCACGAATCGCCTGGAGGCAGTCGGGGCGGGCTAACTTTGCTTGTGTGGCGCCGTTGCGCCCGCTGTTCAATTCCTGCATGATGTCTTCCGAACGCGTCTAGGGGGGCGGGAGATCACGGAGTGACGCAGCTCGCTGCGTTCCCTCGCGACTTCGAGGTCCCGAGGGGGGATCATGCCTGAAGACACCGGCCGCCCGAACCTGCGCATCGCGGGATTCGGGGTAGCACTTCTGGCCTGCGTCGTCGTCGGCGCGTGCTCGTCGGAAGACGACGCTCCCCACCAACCGGCATCCGCAGGGCAGTCTCGATCCGCGCAGGACGCCTGTGCGTTCCGTGAGATCGACGTCGACGAGTACGGCCACGAGGAGCTCGAGAACCCGCCGGAGGTGACGTCGGCGCGCCGGGTCCTCACCACCGATCTGCGCGTGCGGTACACGGACCGGTCGGAGACGTCGATCGCCGGGTGCCCCGTGCACCTGCGCACGTACAAGGGCAAGCTCGTCGGGCCCACTCTGCGACTGAGGCCCGGACAGACGCTCGACCTCGCGCTCATCAACGACCTCCCGCGGGAGTCGAAGGAGCAGGTCCGCGCGGACCGCGCGCAGGAGTCGGGCTCCGCGCACATCGCGACGCAGCCGCACAGCTTCAACACCACGAACCTCCACACGCACGGGCTGCACGTCTCGCCGCGCGCCAACAGCGACAACGTTCTCCTGGCGGTCCCGCCGCAGACGACGCAGCCGTACCACATCGAGATCCCCGACGACCATCCGCCGGGCACGTTCTGGTACCACGCCCACGGGCACGGTTCGACCGCGATCCAGGTGGGCAGCGGCATGGCCGGGACGATCGTCATCGAGGACGGTGATGACATCCCGCCCGCGCTGGCCGCCGCCAACGAGCGCGAGAAGGTAATGCTCTTCGGGTCGATCCTCTACGACACCGAGGGCGAGGCGAAGGACATCACGGCGTTCTTCCCGGATCCGCCGACCCCCGCGGACGCATGCGAGAAGGGTTTGTCGAGCTGCACCTGGCAGGGCTCGCACCGCCGCACGACGATCAACGGACAGATCGTCCCCCGCATCTACATGCAGCCGGGGGAGGTGCAGCGGTGGCGGATGATCGACGCCACCTTCCGGGAGACGCTCGAGATCCAGCTCGACGGCCACTCGCTGCACGAGATCGCGCTGGACGGCCTCTACCTCGGCGACATCGACACCTGGGGGCCCGACCAGTCGATCGAGCTGCAGCCCGGCTATCGCAGCGACGTGCTCGTGCAGGCGAGCATGGAGGAGGGGACGTACCTGCTGCGGGACGGGCCGACGCCGGAGACGGCTGCCCTGCGGGGCGTGGCGGAGGACGAGGAGGTCCTGGCGGAGGTCGTCGTGCAGGGCGACCCGATCGACATGGAGCTTCCGACCGACGAGGAGATGAGCGCGCTCGATCCCTTCCCCGGGGTAGACCTGAGGGAGGAGGCACTGGACGTGCAGGTTGCCACCTTCAAGATCGGGCAGGACGCTAAAAACAGCCCCAGGAACTACTTCCAGATCAATTTCGAGGCCTTCGATCCCAAGCGCGTGCGCCGGCTCGCGCTGGGCGCCACCGACGAGTGGGTCCTCAGCACGGTCGGGGACCCGCCGTCGATCAGCGGACCCATCCCGCCCCTGCCGCACGTGTTCCACATCCACGTCAACCCATTCCAGGTGGAGCGGACCGACCCCAACGGCGACCCGGAGCTGGTGTGGAAGGACACGTTGCTCATCCCACCCACGACGAAGCCGGACGACGCCGTCTCGGTCTGGACGAAATACACCGACTTCACCGGGAAGTTCGTCATCCACTGCCACATCCTCGACCACGAGGATCTCGGGATGATGGAGGTCGTCAAAGTCGTCCGCCCCGGGGCCCTCATCGACAAACCGAAGCCGGAACATCACTAGGAGGGCGTATGGCGACGAAGCGGGCCACCTCGCGACACGCGCGGTTCAAGGCGATCATGGACGCGGCCGCGGGCGACAGCGCGGCGGACTGCGGCGGTGCCGGCCGCTTCTGGACGTTGCCGCTCGACCAGCTGCACGAGGCGCGGATAGACGGCGTCCGGCTCGTCGCACCGGCGGAGGCCGCCGACAGCTGTGGCGGAGGCTCCGGGGAGGGCCGCGGCGCCGCGTCCGGCTTGGTCAAGGGCCTCCGAGGCCAACCGCCGTTTGACGGGACGCGTTTCCCGCGGCTCCCCTGGGGCGGCTCCCCCGTCGCCGACGAGGACATCGCGTTCATCTCCGACTGGATCGACGACGGCTTGCCCGCGAACGACCGGGAGCTCGTAACCCTGCCGCTCATCGGCGAGGTGTTCGAGCCGGTGATGGAGGAGATCCGCCCCGACAACGTCGAGGAGTGGGCGAGGCGCCCGGTGCCGAGCCCGGGAACCTACGCGCATCAGCGGGGCGAGATCAAACAGCGGATGAACATCGACTGCATGCCCGAGCCGCAGGTCGAGGAGCTCCGCGACGCGTTGCGCGAGCTCTACGCGCTGAACAAGTGGCCCGAGGACCGCCGCAGCTACAACAACATCGCGCTCGTTCACCTGAACCACTGCCAGCACGGGTGGGAGCGCTTCCTCCCGTGGCACCGCATCTACCTGTACGAGTTCGAGCAGGCGCTTCAGGACGTCTCGCCGGGGGTGACGCTCCCGTACTGGGACTGGACGATGCCGCAATACCGGCCGGAGCGCCCGCAGGACGGCTGGATCATCCCGAAGGCGCTGCAGGCCTACGTCACCGAAGAGTCGATCGCGTACCTCGAGAACGCCACACCACCGCCGCTACACAAAGGGGACGGCCCGAAGCTCCGTGGCCTGGTCGGCGAGCGCTTCGCGTCCCAGAGCAGGTTCTTCGCCCGCGTGGCCGAAGTGACCGGGACCGACTACTCGAAAGAGGAAGGGCGCGCCCGGTTCCTGGACGCTCTGCTCGCTGCGAACTCGTTGTGGTACCCGCTGCGCTACCCGGGAGAGTACGCGGGTGGCAAGACGATCAACGAGGTCATCCACTACCACTACCCCAAGCCCGAGGACATCGACGAGATCATGTCGCTGAGGAGCTTCAGGGACTTCGGCGGCGGGAGCCTCTACAACGACTCGTTCGGGTTCATCGACCAGAACCCTCACAACACGCTACATATCTGGACCGGCGGGATGAACCCCGACTACGTGGATCCCGCGGGCCTCGACAAGGACCTGATGGGCAACCGCAACAAGACCGTGAGGGTAGCGGGCCGGCGCTTCCACACGAAGGACGACATGTACTCCCAGCCGCAGTACGGGGACATGTTCAGCAACCTCACGGCGTCGTACGACCCGGTGTTCTGGCCGATCCACGCGAACGTCGACCGCCTGTGGCACGAATGGCAGCAGCTCAACCCACACTCGCACCCGGAAGACCTCGACGCGGTGCTGACGCCGTGGAGCTACACGATCCGGGACACGCTCGACTCCGCGCGGTTCGGTTACGAGTACGTGAAGACCGCACACGTGCTCCCGATCGGCCTCGAGGCCCCCGTGGGCCGGTTCGTCTCCGGGCCCCTCGACGTGCCGGACACCGTCCGTGGCTCCTTCCGCCAGGCAGAGGTGCGGCTGCACCGCGTGCCCCAGCTGCCGCGGTCCTGCTTCATCCGCGTGTTCCTCAACGTCCCCGACGCGAACGCGTCGACGTCGATCGAGCACCCCGGCTACGCGGGCTATCTCGCGATCTTCGGGCACGGCGCGTGTTACGGCGGTCCCGGGCACTGCGACGTCCCGCCGCGGCGAGCGCGCGCCTACGACCTGAGGCCGCGCAGCCACGACACCCCACGGAACCACCGAGTCAACGTGACGGCGGCGGCAAAGAGATTGCTGGACGAGGGCGCGACGAGCCTGCAGATCACGCTCGTGGCGATCGGCGCCGACTATCGGGAAGACAACGACGTGCTCCGGCTGGAGGCGACGTCCTTGAGCTTCCTCGACTGAGACGGGGGACGACCATGACGGCCGCTTTCAAGATCCACCCGGGTATCGGGATAGCCCGCCTGGGTGACAGCCCCGACGCGTTCTGCATCTCGCCGGAAGAGCCCGCGGTGCTCCCGATCGAGTGCACCTCAGGCGGCAACCCCCTGCTCAGCCCGGACGGGAAGAGCGAGGTGCGCGTCCAGACGCTCAAGGACGGTGAGGGCCGCATCAAGCGTCAGGCGGCCCGGTTCCACGTCTACGTCTACGACGACGCCAGCCCGGAGGGGCGGCCTCTCGAGGTGGGGGACCCGGTCTCGGGAGGCGGCAACCAGGGAACGCTCGTCGGGATCGAGTGGCGCGTCCACCTTGCCAACAAGAAGGCGTCCTGGTACGAGTTCGAGCAGCTCGAAGGCGAGCACGGCTACGCCCCCGGCCATCCCCGGCGCAACGCGGCGGTCGCCGATCCCGAGGCTCGCCGGCAACTGATCATCGACCCCGGCCCCCGCATCGTCGGCACGCGCGGCGAGGCGACTGCGTCTTTCGACCGAGACGGCCGCGACGTCTACGCGACGACGTTCCCACCCCCACTGGAGCCGTGCTCGATCGACACGCTCGGCGACCTCTTGACCGACGACAGGGGACGTCTCCTGGTGCTTGGCGGGCACGGCGCGTCGGGATCGATCCACGACGGGGAGCTGGGGCACCCGCGGATCGATACGTACGCGAACAACGACGGTTGGTTCGACGACACGTCGGACGGCCCGGTGACCGCGCGGCTCGTCATGTACTCCAAGGAGGTCGACCAGATCCGCTACGTCGACGTGGAGTATCCGGCATGGGTGATCGTCGGGTATCCCGCGTACGTGCCGGAGGTCCTCGACATCGTCACGATTAGCGAGGTCCTCGAGGACACCTTCGTCCGGAACCTCGCGTATCGCACCGACCTCTACGGCGAGAGCGGGACGTTCGCAGACCCTCAGGTCGTCGACACGTCCGATCGCGAGGCCCTGGCGCTCTGGAAGTCGGGGCGGCTGACGTGGAACCCCGACTTCAAGCCGTGGTTCTACCGCGACATCTGGCCGATCCTCTTCCGTGCAGACGAGATGTCCTACCTCACCAGCATCCTGCAACTGTCCAACTTCCCACACAACCAGACGGCGCGGGGCAACTTCGACCCTCACAAGCTCGGCGTCCCGCCGGCCGTCGACGTCGACGCGCTCGAGGCCGTCGACGCGGACGTGGTGGAGAAGAACCGATCCGGCGACCTCTTCCTCGAGACGTTCGCGCCGGTGGCACGGGCCCTCGGCGTGCCGGGCGAGGCCCTGCAGGGACTGCGACCGGCGCTTGGTGCGTTCGCGGCGGCGGCCGCCCCGACGGACGACGAAGGGTACCGCGCCTATCTCCGCTCCTGGCGCGACGAGGCCGATGTGTCGGACGACTACGAAGTCGTCAAGGAGCGTCTCGGCCAGGACGTGCACGCGGCCGTACAGGCGGCGTCGGGAGGGCTTCCCCCCCGGGTGGGCAAGGAGCTCGCGGTCGCCGTCAGCGAGCACCTGAGGAAGTACGAGTCGGGGAAGCTGCTGCGGGAGTACCGGCGCCGGCGCGCTGCAGGCATAGCGAGCGACCCCTACGAGGCGTACCGCCGCTTCGTGTTCGACGCACTGCGCAAGCCCGGCGAGGAGGATCGGTACCGCGCCGGCGGGAAGCCGGAGGGCCGCGTCCACGGGCTGCCGCTGATGCCGTTGCTTGCGGGCGACAACCCGATCTCGAACACGCTCGCGTCGAAGTTCCTCCGTCTCACCGACCTTCAGTACTTCCTGCTCCGGCAGTGGGCGCTCGGCTCGTTCCACAACGAGGACTCGGAGGATGTCGCGCACCCCGATCCCTGGCTACCGTACGAGGGCTGGGTGAGCTCTACCGGCGCCGACCTCGACCGCGGTGTGATGAGCAACGTCCTCGGAGGCGCGTTCTGCCCGGGCGGAGAGGTCGGCTGGATCATGCGCAACCCGGCCATCTACCTCGAACCGTTCCGCATCCGCGCCGACCCGGCGTTCTCCTCGTTCCGCCTGACGGCGGCACAGTCGAACGCGTGGCGGGGCCGCGTGCCGGAGGCGGATTACAGCGCCTACGTCGACGTCGACCTGAGCCAGGACGACGACTTCGAGCGCGGCATGCAGCCCGGCGACCTCACGAAGCACATGTCGCTGCCATGGCAGAGCGACTTCAACGAATGCAGCACGCAGGCGATCGACGTGACGTACGAGGGATGGAACGTGCTGTACGCGCACGGCGAGCGCGACGAGCTGATGCGACGCGAGGAGCGGGTGTCGGAGACGTTGTGGTGGCCGGCGCACCGGCCCATGCAGACATACGAGCTCGCCTCGACGAACCCCGACGGCTCGCCCGTCTTCCGGTGGGTGGACTGGGCCCGCGGCGTGCCGCAGACGAAGGCGGGCGATCTCAAGATGGTGACGGAGTGGCGCCGGGTCGGGTTCGTTCGGAGGAACCCATACGTCAGTCCGGCGAGCCTCGACGGCCCGTCGCCCGAGTACAAGTACGTGACCGTGGAACGGACCGAGCGCGAGGAGACGCCGTGAGCCCGAACCCATTCGTCGGATCCTGGACGTACAGGAGCCTGCTGAACGACCCGGATGTCTCGACGGACTTCGACAAGCTCGAGTTCGGCGTGGGCACGATCGAGATCGCCGACGGTCCGGACGCGTCGCTCACCGGGACGATCGGAGGGACCGGGTGGTCGCTCGACCTGCGGGGGTCGCGCGCGTACGGGTCGCCGATGCAGGCGCGGTTCCAGGGCACCGGTCTCGTCGACGGCGAGGAGTGGGTCTACGACTACATCGGCTGGCTCGTCCCGTCGTGGCCGAACAGCACCGACGCGCTAGAGCGCGCCGCGATGGTGGGGTCGGTCGTACGCACCGTCGCCCATTCCGGATCCGGGGGCGGTGTCAACCCGGCGGGCGTGGTCGCGTCGTTCTACGCGGTGCGCGCCGGGTAGCGACCGGAGTGAAGCCCGCAACCTTTGACGTCGTCGTGATCGGGGGCGGCGCGGCAGGTTGCGCCACCGCGATCTCGTTGCGCCGGCACGCGCCGGTCCTCTCGGTCGCGGTCGCCGAGAAGACGTCCTACGGCGACGTGCGGATCGGCGAGACCCTGCCCCCTCACGCGCGGAGTCTGCTGGCGCACCTCGGCATCTGGGACGCCTTCGAGAGCGGCCCCCATCGCCGTGTCCACGGCACGACGGCCGCGTGGGGCGGCAGGTCCGCGTCGTCGAACGATTACGTGCTCGGAGCGCGAGGGCCGGGCTGGCATCTGGACCGGACCGCGTTCGACGCGATGCTCGCCGGAGAGGCGCAGGGCGCGGGCGCGGCGGTGCTGCGAGGCTCGATCGCCGATGTGCCCTCGGGGCGTCCCGGGGACTGGCGCGTGGGGGTGACCGGGGGCAGCGCCCTCGGCGCACGCTTTCTCGTCGACGCGAGCGGGCCGTCGGCGTTCGCGTCGAGGGCCCTCGGAGCGCGCACGGTCGAGCTCGACAAGCTGGTCGCGTTCGCGCGGTTCTTCGAGGGGGGCCGCGAGGAGGACCCGAGGACGCTCGTGGAGTCCTTCGCGGAGGGGTGGTGGTACACCGCAGCGCTGCCGGGTGGCCGGAGGATCGCCGCCTGCCTCACGGACGCGGACCTCGGACGGCGGCTCCGTCTCGGCGACGACGACGAGTGGTTCCATCACCTGCGCGCGACGCAGCACGTCGGCGTGCTCCTCGCGCGAGCGCGGCCGGACGCGTCCTTGGTCGTGCGACCGGTGCACTCGCGGCGGCTCGACCCGGCCTGCGGAGCAGGTTGGCTCGCGGTCGGGGACGCGGCGTCCACGATCGACCCGCTTTCGTCGCAGGGCCTCTTCAAGGCGATGCGCTCGGGGATCTTCGCGTCGTACGCGATCTGCGACGCGCTCGTGAAGGACGACGACGCGGCCGTGGCTCGCTACGGGAGCTTCGTCGAGGCCGAGTTCGAGACCTACGCGCGCGTCCGGGCCAAGTACTACGCGCGGGAGCGGCGCTGGCCTGCCTCCGAGTTCTGGCGGAGGAGGGTCCCGGCCGATCAGTGACGGTCGCGGCACTCATGCGTTAGAGGTCTATGCCGCGCAGATCAGATTTCCTTCCAAGGCGCCCTTGATGCAGTTCACGCGGCACTCCACGCTCGCGCAAGCATGGGCGGGCGACGCGATCGCGGGGACGACGGCGAACGCGAGGACGCACCCGACCAGCAAGCCCTTTAGTCGTCTCATGTCTCACCTCCTTCGACTTCACGAAGCCACATCGTGAAACGTGCTGGAGTCGGCAGACTAAATGGCCCCCAATGCTGGTCTACCCCATGCAATGCCGGTGGAGACCACGAAGACAACCCTCCGAGGGGTATCTTGGCCGGACTCAGTCGAAGGGGAGCCTGTGCGCGCGAAGCTCGCTCTGCTCGTTGCAGCGGCTGTGGTCTTCGCGCCCGGCTGGCCGCCGTCTGATGGCAGCTCTGTCCACCCCGCGGGCGATTCCCTCGCCGGGCGGATTCTTGCACCGACGGTCGACGAGGCCAACGTCGCCTCGGATGCCGCAGCTGTCAAGGCCAAGCGGCTCGAGCGCGTTAAGCCGCGTGCTGGATCCTGGAAAACCGTTGCGGGGCGATCGGCGTCGTCTTCGTTGCCCCCTCCCGCTTCCTTGTGGTGGCCGCTGCTGGCAGTCGCCGTGGCTGGGGCCATCGCGCTCGCTCCGTCGCCCAGGTCGCCGAGGGCGCCTCCGCAGGTCCTGACCGTCTAGGTCGGATCGCCGCGCGCCCGGCGCGGCTGGTGCTGGAGGTGCTCATTGTCTCGAAAACTCATTTGGCGCGCGCTCGCGGTCATCGCCGTTCTCGGCGCGGCGGTGAGCATCGTCGCCACACGTCCTGCGCGGTTGGGCCTGGATCTGCGCGGCGGCACTCAGATCGTCCTCGAAGCTCGAGCCACACCCCAACAACAGGTCGATAGCGAGACGATGGCGCGGACGCTCGAGGTCCTGCGCCGTCGCGTCGACCAACTGGGTGTGTCCGAGCCCACTCTGCAGAGCTCGGGAGCAGATCGGATCATCATCGAGCTCCCCGGCGTCACGGACCCCGAAGATGCCCTCGAGGTCATCGGGCGCACGGCGCAGTTGACTTTCCACCCCGTCGAGGGCGCCGTGCGTGGACGCCCACGCGGCGCGACGGGGGATGGCCTCGTGCTGCCCGACGAAAGCGGAGCTTCCCTGCGATTGGCCCCGCCTGCCCTCACCGGAGACGGCGTCGGCGACGCCGAGGCGGTCCTCGACGGCTCCAACTGGTTCGTCAGCGTCTCCTTCCGTGGCGAAGGGGCGAAGAGTTGGGAGCAGGTAACCGGGGAAGCGGCGTGCGCGCCGGTGGGGGCGCCTCAGCGCCGCGTCGCGATCGTCCTCGACGAGAAGGTCATCTCGAGCCCCGAGGTCGACCCGAGCATCCAGTGCAACGACGGGATCAGCGGGGGACCGACATCGATCACCGGCCGGTTCACGGAGCAGGAAGCGAAGGACCTGGCGCTCTTGATCCGGGCCGGCGCGCTGCCGGTTCCCGTCGAGGTCGTCGAGCAGAGAACGGTTGGCCCCACACTCGGCGATGCGGCAGTTCGCGCCAGCGTCGAGGCAGCCGTCATCGGCGGGTTACTCACCATCGCCTATGTCGTCGCGTACTACCGGTTGCTCGGCGCGCTCGCAGCGATCGCGCTGCTGGCCTACGGCCTGCTGTCGTATGCAGTCCTCCTGGCGATCGGAGCGACTCTCACCCTGCCCGGGATAGCCGGATTCGTTCTCGCCATCGGGATGGCGGTGGACGCGAACGTGCTGGTGTTCGAGCGGGGCAAGGAGGAGTTCGCCGCCGGAAAGAAAGTCCGGCCTGCGGTGCTGGCTGGGTTCAAGAAGGCCTGGAGCGCCATCGCCGACTCGAACGCCACGACGCTCTTAGCTTCCGTGATCCTCTTCTATTTCGCAGCCGGCGCGGTCCGCGGTTTCGGCATCACCTTGAGCGTCGGCGTGACCGTTTCGATGTTCACAGCCTTGGTCGTGACGCGTCTTCTCGCCGAGATCGTGCTGCAAAGCCGCCGCCTGGCTCAACCCGGCCTCTTGGGTCTGAACGTCGGCGGACGCCTGCGGCGCCCGCTCGGCTGAACGGCGGATCGACCTCATGTCTCGTTCGAAGCTCTGGTTCGGGATCTCAGGCGCGGTTCTCGTTGTTGCGGTGGCCGGTCTGTTCTCCCGCGGCCTCACGTTCGGTCTCGATTTCACCGGTGGGCGACTGATCGAGTACGAGACCAGCGAGGCCGTCGACCTCGATCGGCTGCGCTCCGAGCTCGCCGCCTCGGGCTTGCCCAGTGCCGTCGTTCAGGAGACGGGGGAGGGAAACGTCGCAGTGCGGGCGGGGGAGCTCACGGAGACCGACGAGGACGAGGTGATGGCCGCAGTCGAGTCGGTGGGCGGCTCGGCGACCGAGGTGCGAGACGAGTTCGTCGGCCCGACGATCGGCGACGAGCTGCGACGGAAAGCCGTGATAGCGCTGGTGATCGGCCTAACTTCGCAGCTCCTCTACCTGGCGGTGCGGTTCCGGTGGACGTACGGCGCGTCGGCTGTGGTCGCGCTCTTCCACGATGTGATGATCCTGCTGGGGATCTTCGCCTGGCTCGGAAAAGACATCGACGGTGTCTTCATCGCGGCGCTGTTGACCGTCATCGGCTAGTCGATCAACGACTCGGTCGTCGTGTTCGACCGCATCCGCGAGCAACGGGCGCTGCGACCGAGAGAGCCTCTCGCCGACGTCGCGAACGAAGCATGTCTCCAAACGGTGCCGCGCACGATCAACACGGGTCTCGGTGCTCTGTTCATCCTGGTCGCCCTGTACTTCCTCGGTGGAGAGACCCTCACCGATTTCGCACTCGCGCTGATCGCCGGGATCCTCATAGGCACGTACTCCTCGGTCTTCACTGCAGCCCCGGTTGCAGTCGCGTTCGAACGCTTGTCCGGGGAGGACACGGCGGGCTCGGTTCCGCAATCACGGCGGGAGCCACGACATGAAGCGGTCTCCGCGGCAGGAGCTACCCAGGGCGGCTCGTCCTCGGCCACGAGCGGCCCTTCGTCCCCGGCGCGGCCTCGCGCCGGGTGGGCCAAGAGAAGGAGGCGAAGGAGATGATCATGGGGCGGTTTTCCACACGAACGGTCCTCTTCGGGTCGGCAACGCTGCTGTTGTCCATCGTCTTAGGCGGTGGAGCTCTGCTCGGCCTGGCGGAAGACATCGGAACTGGTTCGGGCATCTGGCTCGCCTTCAATGTGGTGACTACTACCGGGTTTGGCAGCGGCCCTGCTTCCGGAATCGGCCGGCTTCTCTCCATGGGGTTGTTCACTGGGGGCGCCCTGTGCTGGTTCGGCTTCCTTCTGACCGCGATCGAGGTCGCCAACATGCGCTTTCAGAAGCACGCGCTGATCGACGAGGCCCTGCGGCCCTTGGCGCGGCGTCCCGGCAGCCGCCTCTTCCACGTCAATTGAGGACCCCGCGCCGATTACGGCCATCGCTCGTCGGAGCGCTGTTACTTCTGGTGGGCTGCGAGAGCGTGACCTTCGTCGACCAGGTCGTCGTAGTGAACGACACCGACTATTCAGCCAACGTCGACGTCACCGGCGAAGACGGCGGGTGGCTCGGTCTCGGCTCTGTCTTTCCACACGGAACCCGCGCGGTAGGGCAGGTCATCGACCAAGGGGCGCGATGGACGTTCCGCTTCTCGTACGGGTCCCACGACCCGGTCGAGCTCGAGATCAGCAGACAGGACCTCGTCCGTGCCGATTGGCGCGTCGAGGTCCCCCCAGAACTGGAGGCGAAGCTGCGCGCCGAGGGCGTGCTGCCCCCGCCTTGACCAGGAAGGGAGACACGTTTGAGCGAGATCCACGAAGTGAAGCTTCCCGGCGTCGGCGTTCGCTACGAGTTCGAGACCGCCGAACGCAACCGCATCGGAGTCATCTCACACCGCACGGGCTTGCGCGAGATATACATCTCCCGCCGCGATGATCCGGACGAGTTCGAGCGCGTGTTGGGGCTATCGCCCGACGACGCCCGCACGCTGGCCGAGCTCCTCGGCGCCACGCGCGTGGCGCAACAGCTCGCGGAGTTGCAGCAACGCATCGAGGGACTGGTCATCGACTGGCTTCCCGTGCGGGACGATTCCGCCTACGCCGGTCGCACGATCGGCGAGGCGCAGATGCGGTCTCGCACCGGCGTCTCGGTCGTTGCGATCGTCCGCGGGGAGGAGGCGGTCCCGGCTCCCGGACCGGACGAGCGGCTCGACAGCGGCGACTACCTCGTCGTGGTGGGAACGGCGCGAGGGGTAGAGCAGGCCGTCGAGCTGCTGCGCGCCGGCTAGCGGGTGGAGCACCCCGAGATCCTCGTCGAGCTCGGAGCCATCCTCCTGGGGCTGGCGGTGCTGTCGCGCCTGGCTGCTCGCGTAGGGATGCCCACCATCCCGCTCTATCTGACGGCCGG
>WUUC01077230.1_pt1 | contig 16754 bp, 2 predicted proteins | sample 6278441 | NCBI WGS metagenome assembly WUUC01 (sample SAMN13675441, study PRJNA597444) | soil metagenome | isolation source: soil | place: USA: Washington | collected 2017-10
TGAAGTCCACCACCACGTCCGCCCGCTCGGCCGGCCACAGCTCCACGGTCGGGCTGACCACGCGCGCCGGTAGGAAACCACCGTCCGAGCCGATCTGCACGAACGAAGCACCGTTGGACAGGGCGAACTTGAACGCTCGGTCGTTGGAGCCATTCAGCAGCCGCAGCCGGTACTTGCGCGCCGCGACGCGGAAATAGGGCTGCGGCCGGCCGTTGGTGAGCACGATGTTGCGGTTGCCGACATCGTTTGCCAGGTACACCACCTGAGCCTGGTCGTCCAGGTGCACGTCGCGGAATATCAACGGGACGTCATACTGGCCGCTCGGCAGACCGTACTCGTACATGTCCCGGATGAGGTAGAACCCGGCCAGGCCACGGAAGACGTTCTCGGCCTCTACGTGGTGCGCGTGGTCGTGGTACCAGAGCGTGGTGGCGCGCTGCGAGTTCGGGTAGCTGTAATCCTTCCACTGTCCGGTTTGGATCGTGTTGGTCGGATGCCCGTCCGAGCTGGCAGCCACGTGCGCGCCGTGCAGGTGCACCGACGTGTCGACGGGCAACGTGTTGACCTGCCGTACGACCACCCGCCGGCCACGCAGCGCCTGGATGGTCGGCCCGGGGAACTGACCGTTGTAAGTGAACAGCCGGGTACGCGTGCCCGGCACGAGCTCGATGTCGGCATGGCGCATGGTGATCTCGTAGTAATCGGTGTCCAACGTGCGCCGAACCGGTTGCAGCACCGGCGGAATCCGCAGCGGCACCGCGAACGGCGTGAGGCTGATGCCAGCCCCGATCGCGGCGGCCACCAGCCTCTGGGCTGGCAACACCAAGGCCGCGCCGGTCACCGCGCCGATCTTGAACAGGTCCCGTCTCTTCACCCTCTGCTCCTTACCTGTGGATTCCCCGGAAGTCCAAAGATCACGACCACGGCGATCGCGATGACGAACGCGTAGCGCGCCACATCGACCCCGCCGATCAGAGCGTCCCGGAACGCGACCCGGTCGCCGTAGCCGAACCGTGCGGCCAGTACCACCGACACCCCGGTGGCCGCCGCGGCCAGCAGGGCGAAACTCAGCTGTGCCACGAACTTCCGGCGCACCAACCGCAGCACCGGTATGCCGGCGACCAGCACGATCGCTATCAGGTGCACGGCCAGGAAGGCGCCGCCGAGGAAGTGTGGCAGCGCCTCGTTGGACACCGGGCGCGGCGCGGCGCCCACGCTGTCCGCCCCGTGGTGGCCCGGGCCGACTTGGCTGGCCAGCCCGACCGGCAGCCGTTTCCCGTCCCGCAGCAGGGAGGGTGGCGCCAGCGCGCGCAGCATCCAGGCGGCCAGCAGGGACAGCCCGACCACGAGCAGGGCCTGCGGCACGAGCGATCGGCTTGGCACGTTCCGATCATGTTGGTCGGCCCTGTCAGGCCACTCAAGGTCCACTCGGGAGCGTGCCGCCTTGAGCAGCGTTACCGTGACCCTCGAGTGCCGCGGAGAGCCTGATCCTGGCAGATCACACGATCGCGTGAGGTAGGTGTCCCGCGCCCAGTGTGGCGGGGTTTGGCCGGGTGCGGGCTCGCGGCTGTTGGGCTGGTTGAGTGAAAATGGCGAATCGGCGATGACTGAGCGTGTGCAGAATTGTGGTGACAAATTGTAGTTGTGATGACAACACTTTAGAGACCTTGTCAGGTCGGGCGGGTGGCCAATACGTTGCCAGAGCCAGGGGAGTTCGCGGCGGAAGGAGGCGGCTTCCCGTGCCTGAACTTGGTGGCGAGCAACGGATTCAGGCGCCGACAATTGAGGCACCCGAGGGCGGGGGAGCCGTCCGTGGGATCGCCGAAATCGTCGAGTCCCAGGCATTTACGGGCGCGGCGGGACTTTCCATCCCCATTCCCACGCTACCGATTCGCGGTTTTGGACCGCAGCTTAGCCTGGCGTACTCCTCCGGTGGTGGCAACGGTCCATTCGGGATGGGTTTCGCGCTGACCCTGCCCAGCGTCACTCGCCGGACCAGCAACGGAATTCCGCGCTACGAGGGCGAGGACGTCTTCGTCCTCACCGGCGAGGGCGACCTGGTGCCCGCGCTGGACCCGGATCCCCTGACGAACGGTTGGGTGCCGCGGACCCGGGTCGAGCCCGATGGCGATTCGGAGTGGAACGTCACCGTCTACCTGCCGCGCCGCGAGTCGGACTTCGCCCGGATCGAACAGTGGACCAGCCGCCTCGACGGACGGTCGCACTGGAGCGTGCGCGGCCGGGACAACACCGTCTGCCGCTACGGCCTTACCGACAACGGACGAATATTCGATCCGGCCCATCCGGACCGGATATTCCAATGGCTGCCGGAAGAGCTCGAGGATCCGCGCGGCAACAGGGTGCGCTACGTGTACAAGGCCGAGAATGACGTCGGCGTATCGCCAGCCATTTACGAGCAGGGTCGGGACCACCGCGCGAACCGCTACATCTCGCGCATCGAGTACGGAAACTACGTCGCCGACGGCGTCGAGCGGTTCTCCTGCCGGGTGCTATTCGACTACGGCGAATACTCGGTGGCCGATCCGGACGGACCACCCGGTGACTGGATCGTGCGGGCGGACCCGTTTTCCAGTTACCGCAGCGGTTTCGAGATTCGCACACTGCGCCGGTGCCGGGCGATCCTGGTCCAGCACTGCTTCCACGACCAGTTCGGCGGTGAGCCCTTTCTCGTGCGGGCACTCGAGCTCGACTACGGCCCGGCGCCCGGGCAGGCCGGCCCGGACCTGTCGTTCGTGCGCCGGGTGACCGAGACCGGATTCCGCAGGCTCGACGACGGCGGCTACCTGCGGGCGCCGTATCCGCCGCTGGAGCTGGACTACTCTCCGTTCGAGCCGCGCGACGGCCACTACCGGCGGCTGGTGGTCGAGCGGAACGGCTCGCTGCCCGGATACCTCGGACAGGGCCAGTACCTGCTGACCGATCTGGGCGGCCAGGGGCTGCCCGGCCTGCTCTACAGCGACGCGAACGCCACGCTGTTCTGGGAACCACTCGGCGGCGGCCGTTTCACCGGCCCGATTCGCCCGAGCGGTTTCCCGCTCGAGTCCGATCTGAACGGTGGCTCCGTGGTGCTCACCTCGCTGCGGGCCAACGGCCAGCAGGACCTCGTGGTGAACTCGCCGCGGCGGCCGGGCTGCTACCCGGCCGACGGCACCGGGTGCTGGCAGCCGTTTCGCCCGTTTCCCAGCGCGCCGACCGATCTTGGCGATCCCCGCACCCAGCTGGTCGACATGACCGGCGCGGGCCGGGCCGACATCGCGTTGCTGGAGAAGGAAACCATCCGCACCTGGCCCTCGCTCGGGCTGGACGGCTACGGCCCGGCCGAGCAGGCGCCGAGCCGGCTCGACTTCCCGGTGTCCACCGGCCCGGACGTCCACGAGATGTTGACCTTCGCCGACATGTTCGGTGATGGACTCTCGCACCGGGTGCGCATCCGCGACGGCGAGATCGAATGCTGGCCCAACCTCGGTTACGGCCGGTTCGGCAGCAAAGTCACCCTCGGCAACGCACCGCGCTTCGGCAGCCTGGATCCGGCGCGGCTGTTTCTCGCCGACATCGACGGATCGGGGCCGGCGGACCTGATCCACGTTCGGCGGGACGGCATCGAGATCTATTTCAACCGCAGCGGCAACACCTTCAGCGAACCGCTGGTGATCCCGCTTCCCGTTCCGTACGACCAGCTCAGTCAGATCAGCTTCGGCGACGTCTACGGCAACGGGACGGCCTGCCTGATCCTCACCCAGCTGACCCCGACCGTCGACCACTTCGTCTACGACTTCTGCCGCGAGACCAAGCCCTACCTGCTCACCGGCGTGGCCAACCAGCTCGGTTCGACCGTCGAGATCGAGTACACCTCCTCGGTCACCCAGTACCTCGAGGACCGGCGAGAGGGCCGGGAGTGGGCCACCCGGCTGTACTTCCCGGTCCAGGTCGTCACCAGGGTCACGCGTACCGACGAAATCACCGCCACCCGGTACGTCACGCGCTACCGGCACCACGACGGGTACTACGACCCGCAGTACCGCCAGTTCCAGGGTTTCGGGTTCGTCGAGTCCTGGGACACCGAAGAGTTCCCGGATTTCACCGCGGCCGTCCGCGCCGGGCAGGCCCGCGACATCGAGGAGCGGCTCTACGTGCCGCCCGTCTACACCAGAACCTGGTACCACACCGGGGCTTTCCTCGACGCGGGTGTGATCTCGGCCCAGTACGCCGCGGAGTACTGGCACGGCGATCCCGACGCGTGGATCCTGCCGGACAGCACCTTCGGCCCTGGCTGCGACCAGGACGCGCAGACGCTGCGGCAGGCCTACGCCGCGCTGGCCGGAACCATGCTGCGCCAAGAGGTCTACGGACTCGACGGCTCACCGGCGCAGGACGACCCGTACACCGTCCAGGAAAACCGCTACGCGGTCCGGCTGATCCAGCCGAGGCGGGGCAGGAACGCCGCGGTGTTCCTGACCTACCACCTGGAAACCCTGGCATCGGAATACGACCGCGTGCCATCCGACCCGAGGCTGCGGCAGCAGGTCGCGCTCGACGTCGACGAGTTCGGCAACGTCTGCCGGGCCTGTCAGGTGGCCTACCCGCGCCGGGATGCGCCCGGCCGCCCGACGGTACCGGAGCAGCGCCGGCTCATGGTCACGCTGACCGAGACGGACTACGTCAACCACGTTGAGCCCGACCGCTGGATCGGCGTCCCGTTCCAGCGCAGGACCTTCGAGCTCGACGGACTGTCCGCATCGGACGAACTGTTCACCGTGGATGGGCTGCGGGTCCAGTCGGACGAAGCCCTCGCCGCGCAGATCCCGTTCGGGCAGCCGTTCACCCCCGGCCTGCGTCAGGCTCGCATCTTCACCTGGGACCAGGCGCTCTACTGGGACGAGGACCTGAACGCGCCGCTTCCGCTCGGGGAGATCGCCGCCCGTTGCCTGATCCACCACCAGCAGCGCGCGATCCTGCCGACGGACCTGGTGGCCGAGCGCTACCCGGGAAAGGGCGACCCGGACGAGCTGATGCGCGGCGCCGGCTACTGGCTGTCCGATGGCTACTGGTGGAACCGCGGCCTGATCCAGTACTACCTGGACGATCCGGCCGCGTGCTACCTGCCCAACCGCACCGACGGGCACTTCGACGGGGTGGACCCGGACGGCCCGCTGAACCCGGCGACCACGGTCGACTTCGATCCCTACTTCCTGCTGCCGGTGGCGGTCACCCAGTACCTGACCGACACCATCACCCTGCGGGTTCGGGCGGACAACGACTACCACGTGATGCTGCCGTGGCGGGTGATCGACATCAACGACAACACCACGGAGGTCGCCTTCGACCCGTTCGGGGTGGTCGTGGTGTCCACCACGTACGGCACTGAGGACGGGCAGCCGGTCGGCGACGCGCCGCTGAGCGATTACGCCTACCAGCCGGATCCGACCTTTCAGTCCGTTGTGGACGATCCGGCCAGGTACGTGCAGGACGCCGCCGCCTACTTCTTCTACGACCTCTTCGCCTGGGCCGACCGCCGCCAACCCCCTTCGGCGCTGGGAATCCGGCGCAGCGACTACGTGCACGCCGAGCCGGCCACGGTCGAAACCGCGCTGCAGACCGGAATCACCTACAGCGACGGCCTCGGCCGGATCGTGGAGAACCGGCTGCGCACCGAACCGTCAACGGGCGCGGAGCAGCGCTGGATCGTCTCCGGACAGGTGACGTACAACAACAAGGCACTGGTCACCGAGCGGTATCTGCCGTACTTCTCGCCGGGCCCGGACTACACCCGCGAGCCCGGCCTCCTCGCCGCCCTGCCAGGGCCGACCGTGCTGCATTACGACCCGCTCGGGCGCCTGATCAGAACCGACACCCCGAAGGGGTTCTTCTCCGCGACGGTGTACTCGCCGTGGGCGGTCACCTCCTACGACGAGGACGACACAGTCCTCGACTCGACGTTCTACCAACACTTTCCGGTGGATCCACCGACCGAGGAAGGCAAGGCCGAGCGGGCCGCGCTGGACATGGCCGCGACCTTCTACAACACCCCGTCGGTGGCGATCCTCGACGTGGCCGGGCGCACGGTCCGCGAGCTGGTGAACAACCTGGGCGCGGTCACCCCGGCAGACCTCGAGCCCATCGTGGCCGGCTCCGGCATCACGCCCCAGCAGCTCTGGGACGAGCTCGTGGCCGACGGCTACCTCACGGTGGACACGATCGTGCCGGAGCGGGCCTGGGTCGCCGCCGTTGTCCAGCCCTACGACCCGGAGTTCCGGGTGCGCTTCACCGTCCGGTTCGGCGACCTGGCCGCGCCGCTGCTGAACCTGTTGAAGGAGAACGGCCTCACCACGCTGAGCGTGCTGGACGCGGCCGGCAACCCGGTCCGGCAGGTCGATCCCCGCCTGCTCTACACCAACGTCACCACCGGCACCGACTACTCCAGCCTGCGCACCGGCTACGACATGACCGCCACCCCGCTGGCGGTGCACAGCGCCGACGCGGGCTCCCGCTGGAACCTTCCCGACGTGTTCGGTTCCATGATCAACGCGTGGGACGGGCGGGACTACCGGCTCACCCGCACCTTCGACCGGCTGGCCCGCCTGGTGCGCGTGGAGGTGGCGCCGGGTGACACGACGGTCGAGGTGATCGAGTACGGGGAGACGCAGGCCGATCCCGCGCGGCACAACCTCAACGGGCAGATCTACCGGCACTACGACCCGGCGGGGCTGATCACCGACCACGCCTACACCATCACCGGGCGCGTGGCCAGCAGCACGCGGCAGGTGCGGGCCGACGACGACCTGCCGGTGGACTGGACCGCGGCAGCGATGGCCGACGTGGCCCGGCAACCGGCCTACACCACCGGATTCGGCTACGACGCGCTCGACCGGCTGCTGCGCGAGACCGCCCCGAACGGCACGATCCGCGTATTGTCCTACAACATCGCCGGCCAGCTCTCCGGCGCCACCGTCAGCGGTCCACTTGAGACGGTCATCATCGAGTCGGTCGAGTACGACGCGGTGGGCCAGCGCACCACCATCCGGTACGGCAACGGAACCCGCACCGACTACGCCTACGAGGAGACCACCCTTCGGCTGGTCGGCATCACCACCACCGGCGGCGAACAGACCTTCCAGGAGCTGCGGTACACCTTCGATCCGGTCGGCAACGTGACGCACATCGAGAACCGGTCGTGGGAAGCGGCGCTCTGCCACCCGCAGCCGGTCTCCCCGGTCAGCGAATACGGCTACGACGCGCTGTACCGGTTGCTGCGCTCGACCGGCCGCCAGGCGGTGGCCGGCACCGGGCCGTCGCGGTTCGTGCCGTTCTGCCCGCCGGGCCCAGACCGGGAGCTCGAGGACTACGTCCAGGAGTTCGGCTACGACGACGCCGGCAACCTGGTGCTGATCGAGCACGTGGCACCGGTCCGGGAGACCCGGCGGTTCGACATCGCCCCGGACTCCAACCGCCTGGCCACGATTCCCTATGACGCCAATGGCAACCCGCTCTCGCTCGGCGATCTCGGTGCGCTGGAGTGGAACTACGCGGGCGCGCTCACCCGGATCGAGCTGCCGGGCGGTGCGGGCACGGAGATCTGCCTCTACGACGCGGCGAACACCCGGGTGCTCAGGGTCGAGCGGGGCGGCTCCAACCCGTCGAGGACCGTCTACGTCGGCACCTATCAGGAGACCGGGGAGCGGCAGGTGGCGAGCGTCCTGGACGACCGCACCCGGGTGTGCCTTGTGGAGTACGACATGGCCGCCGACCGGTGGGGGCTGCGTTACCAGCTCGACGACAATCTCGGCTCGGTGGCGTGGGAACTCGACGCGACCGGTGCCGCGCTCAACTACCAGGAGTACTTCGCTTACGGCGCAAGCGCTTTCCTCGCCGCCGGTAGCGAGGAGCAGGCCGGCGGCAAGGAGTTCCGCTTCTCCGGCAAGGAACTCGATGCCTCGGCGGGGCTCTACTACTACGGGGTCAGGTACTACAGCCCCGAGTTCGGGCGCTGGCTCAGCCCCGACCCGGCGGGCGCGGCGGACGGGCTCAACCTGTACGCCTTCGTCGCGGGCAACCCGACCAGCAAGATCGACACCAACGGCTCGGTCGGGTTCTGGGCGGCGTGGGGCGCCTACGTCCTCGGCGCCCTGGTCACCATGGCGGTCGGTGGCATTGGTGGGATCAGGACCGGACACGTGCGTGGTACTGCCTCCGGCATCTTCATGGGCACCGTGGCCGGCGCCGCGGGTGCGGTGGTCGCCGCCGGTGCCATGGCCCTTGCCGGGGAGATTCCGACGCTCCACTCGATCGCGACCGTGGCCGCGTTCGGCGCTTTGGCCTCCATGGCGGGGTCCGTGGCCGGCGGGACATACGGCGAGATGGCGATGAGGGTGACCCCGAGTACGAACACCAGGGTCCTCGGCACCGTCGGCACGCTGACCTCGGGTCTGGTCGGCGGTGTGATCGGCTGGGGCGTCGCCTCCTACTTCGGCGCCGGCTCCCAGCCCAGCGCGCTGATCAGCATCGCCGCGGGTCTCGGCAGCGCGGTGCTCTCCTCCGGCGCCCATCTGGGCTTCTACACCGAGGGAAACGTGCGGATGAATCCGTTGGCACTGAGCTTCAGCCAGCGCGGCCAGATCAGGCCGGCCCAGGCGATCGTGAACGGCCAACCCGTTGTCCTGCGGCCTGACCGCCTGCTGCTGGTCATGGCTCCGCAGGCCGAGGCCGAGCGGCGCTACCAGAACACGTTCCAGGGGCAACCGGAGCTTGCCTACGTGAAGAACCCCGCCGGCGGCGCCGGGCCGGGCATCAAGGCTTACCACGTGGTCGCGGCGCACGGGCTGCATGGGTCGGTGATCGTGTCCACCGGACCGAATGGTGACGTCCTGCAGCCCATGTCGATCAGGGACTTCGCCCTGTATGTCAGGCAGCAGCTGGCCGGATTCCCCGACAACGTTGCCATCAAGTTCATCTCCTGCTACGGCGCCAACTTCGATCTGCCGGCCAACGCACAGGTACTGGCCAACGTCACGGGGCGGAAGGTCTACGCCTTCTACGACGAGAAGAGCCAGGCCTATGGAGGCCCCTGGGAGAAGTTCCGGCCACAGGCATGACTACCGGACCCGACCACCCGAGAAGAGAAACTGACATGTCCGCACCCCGACCGGTGGCACTGAGCGCGGAACAGCTGGGTGCCTTCCACGACCATAACCCCGAATTCGAGCTGCTCGACTTCGACTTCCATGATCCGGGCGCGACCGCCGCGCTGCGGTGGGACGGTGCGGACCGGGACCACGTGCTCGCCTCGGTCATGGGCAGGCAGCGGGTGCTGCGCCTGACCGGCTCGGCCGAACTCTGCGGGAAGCTGCTGACCGAAGGACTGCATTCGGCGCACCAGATCGCCGCGCTGTCGCCGGCCCGGTTCGTGCGTGAGCACGGCCGGCTCTTCGCCGACGAGTGCGAGGCACGCGAGGTGCACCGGCGGGCCGTGGCGACCAAGGCGAAGACCCAGCATCTGTGGGCCAACGTTCGGGATCTCGTGGCATCGCGTCACTACCGGGCCACCCGGTTCTACAACGTGCAGGACGATCTCACCGATTACTTCCAGCAGATCCCCAGCTACCAGGACCTCTTCGGCGGGCTGGACTATCTGGCCTGCCCGCACTGCCGGTCCATCCTCTCGCCGGCCGCGTACTTCGTCGACCTGATGCGCGTCACCGACGAATACGTGACCTATCCCAACACCCACAAGGGATTGGACAACATTCCGGACGGCATGCGGCTGGAGGACCGCAGGCCGGACCTGTTCACCCTTCCGTTGAACTGCGAGAACACCGACACGGTCCTGCCGTACCTGCGCATCGTGAACGAGGTGCTGGAACAGAAGCTCCGGCTGGACCTGGGGGAGGAGGACGTCTACCCCGAGCTCGCGTTGGCCGCCTACCCGTTCAACCTCCCGTTCACCCTTCCCCTGCAACAGGTTCGGGCCAACCTGGTGGCCCTGCGCGCCACCCTGGCGCAGGTCTACACGGCACTGGCCGGCCCGCTGTCCGCCGGGCTGGCCCAGGGTGGCACGGCCGACACGGTCATCCTCGCGGCCACCGCCGACGGCCGGAACGGTTACTACCGCGACCTGCGGGTGGCGCTGACCGAGGGCCCGGGAGCCGGCCAGACCCGACGGATCACCGGCTACGACGGGAACACCAGAACGGCCGCGGTCGCACCGGCATGGGAGACGGCGCCCACCGCGCAGACCCGCTACGAGGTCAGCGATACCGTCGACGTGGCGCGCGAGTCGCTCGGTCTTTCCCCCGAGCAGTACCAGGTGGACACCACGCCGGCGGCCGGTGATGCGGACGTCGCCCGGCTGTGGGGCTATTCGGACCTCGGTACCGTCCTGCCCGCGTTCACGGCGGGCACCGGGCTGATCAGTTTCGACGCGGACAGTATTTCCGTGCGGGGCAAGGACACCCGGTTCGACACCGAGCTGACCGTCGGCGACCAGCTCTGGTGCGGCGAGGAGATCCGCACGGTGGCCGCCATCGCCGGTCCGGATTCGCTGACCGTCGAGGCGAAGTGGGTCGAGCCGGCCACCGACGCCGCCTACCGGATCGCGCGCTGGCCGAAGGGAGCGGGCTCCATCACCGTGCACCGGGACAGCGCTCAGGTCACGGGCGTCGGCGCGGACTTCGAGAGCCTCACCGACGGCGACCAGCTTCAGTGCGCCGGGAAGGTCCGCACCATCGTGGAGATCCGCAGCACCAGCGAGTTGCTTGTGGACAGTGGGTGGGAGGTCGACGCGACCGATGCCTCCTACACGGTCAACCCGGTGGCCCAGCTCTCCCGCATGACCACGTTCCTCGCGCGTACCGGCCTGTCCCGCACCGAGCTGGATGCCCTACTGCGCCAGGACACCAGCCGCGCGGAGTTCGACTCCGGCGTCACCCAGCGGTTCTTCGTCAACGCCACGGGGGACGGCCTGCCGCCGCTCGACCTGGTGACCGACCGGGGCGACCCGGGCAACTCCTTCCAGCGCATCGTCGGCCTCTCGGTCAAACGCCTCGACCGGCTCACCCGCTTCATCCGGCTGCAACGCACGCTCGGCTGGACCGCGGCCGACACCGACTGGCTGCTGGCCTCGATCGGCGCAACGGAACTGGACGCGTCGGCGATCGAGGCGATGGCCGCCACCCAAAAGTTGACCGTCGCGTATGGACTGCCGGTCGATGTGGTGACCGCGTTCTGGCACAACCTCAAGACCATCGGCCGGGTGGACGAGTCTCACCCGATGGACCTCTTCGACCGGATCTACAACGAACCCGCGCTGCTGCGCGGCCAGAACCCCTACACCAGCCCGACACCCATCCCGTTCGATCCGGCGCGCCCGCTGGACTGGGACATCGACGAGCGCACCTCGGGCAGCACATCGGCCACCATCAGAAGCCGGCTGCTCGGCGCGCTGCGGATCAGCGACGACGACCTGACCCGCACCGCCCGGTTCGTCGTTGCCCTGCAAGGAAACCCCGGCCACACCCTCACGCTGGACCTGCCGGCGTTGTCCTGGCTCCACCGGCTGGTGCGGCAGGCATCCTGCGCGCGGCTGACCGTCGATGAGTACTTCACCCTGCTGTGGTTCCTGTTCTACCCGCAGCAGGCCGACCCGTTCGCACCGCCCAAGGACGCGGTGCCGTTGGACATCGCCGCCACCACGCGCACCATGGCAGCCGCCGAGTGGCTGCGGGGCACCCCGCTGTCGGTGTACGAGCTGCGTTTCGCGATCACCGGCGAGCAAAGTGCCTACGTCAAGCGGGGTTTCACGACCGCGGACCTGCGCGGCCTCATCGAGGGGCTGGCCGTGTCGGCCACGGAGTCCCGCGTCGAGCCGAACTCGTTCGTGTTCTCTGACATTCGTGCCGACGGCTCGCGCCTGCTGTTCGACGCCCTCGTCGCGCTCGGCATCATCACCGCGATCGGTATCGTCACGGACAAGCCGTTCGGCTACACCGAGATCGCCGGCCTGCTCCCGGTGACCGAGGAATCGTTCGTCAGCCAGAACATCGACGACACGCAGTCCAAGGAGGCCTTCGCCGCGCTCGTGGCGCACGACCCGCCTTACGTCATCGCCGCCCAGGGCGCGGTGACCGGCATCCTCAGCGCGGAGTTCACCGATCAGACCTCGCTGGACTTCCTGTTCCCGGACGAACCGCAGCGCGAGCTGATGCGTGCCGAGGTCCGCGAGGTGCTGCTGCGGATTCGCAGGGACATCGGCAACATCGGCGCCGTCCTCGCCGGCGCCACCACCGCCCAGGACGCCCAGGCCGAGCAAGGTGTCGCGGATTTCCTTTCGGTGGACCGGGAACAACTCGTGGCGATGCTGGAGTTCGCCACGGGGCAAGGCGATCTCGCCGCGCAACGGGTCGCGCTGCTCACCCCGCTGGCGAGCACCGATGAGGTGCCGCCGGCCGTGGTGACGGTGCTGACCACGCTCAGCAGGTGCGCGACCTGGTCCGGTCCGCTGGGATTCACCGCGACCGAGCTGGCCGGCGTGGCCGCCGATCCCGAACCGTTCGGGATCGTCGACACCACCACCCTCACCTTCGCCGATATCCAGACCCTGGAACGATTCCGGCGGCTGACGGTCGCCTTGGACGACACCGACGGCGCGCTCTTCGAGTACTTCGCCAAGCCGCTGCCCGACGGCATCGCCGTGCTCGCCGAGCTGACCGGGTGGAATACCGCGCAGATCACGTTGCTGCAAGGCATCTTCTGGCCGGACGGTGGTGGAAGGGAAACGCGGCGTCGCACGGTGGACGGGGTCGACCGGTTGCGGGTGGTCTTCGACCTGGCCGGCTCGACCGGGACCGACGCCTACTTCCTGGCCGACCTGCTCGACCTGCTGCACCTGTCGGTCGGGGTGGTCGGAGGAAAGCCGGACCTCGAGGCGTGGGCGGCATACCGGGCACGTGCCGGGCGCACCCTCGACGCGCTCAGCGGCCGGTCCGGCGAGGACTTCGCCGAGGCCAACGCGCAGGTGTCCGGCGAGTCCGACACGGCCAAGCGCGACGCTCTCGTCGGGTTCACGATCTGGGCGCTGAACAAGAAGTTCCCGTTCCTGAGGACCCCGTCGGACCTCTACCAGTTCCTGCTGATCGACGTGGAGATGAGCGACTGCGCGACCACGTCACGTATCGCACAGGGGATCAGCTCGGTCCAGCTCTACCTGCGGCGCTGCCGGATGAGCCTGGAGCCAGGCGTGACCGAACTGGACGTCGACCCGGTGTGGTGGGAATGGCTGAGCGCTTACCGGGTCTGGGAAGCCAACCGGAAGATCTTCTTCTACCCGGAGAACTACCTGCAGCCGCAACTGCGCAGCGGCCAGTCGCCGGAGTTCCAGCGGCTGACCGAGGCGCTGCTGCAGTCCGACCTCAACGAAAGCATGGTGAGCGAGGCGTTCCTGAAGTACTTCGACGAGTTGGACGGGCTGGCGAGCCTTGTCCCGGTCGCGAGCCACAACGCCGACGTCACCGAGACTCCCGGCGACGACTCCGCCACCCGCCTGTTCGTGGTCGCCCGGCCCCGCACCGATCCCTACACCTACTTCTGGCGCACGCATGATCCGGTCCGGTCGTGGGCGCCGTGGCAGAAGGTCGACCTGTCCATCACCTCGCCGGAAATCGCGGCTGGGTACGCGTTCGGGCGGTTGTTCCTGTTCTGGACCGAGCTCGACACCGGCAAGACGAGCACGATCGACAACGCGGCCGCGGTGGCCCGGTTCGTACGCTCCGCAGTGCTGCGTTACTCGTTCCTCGCCGTGTCGGGGCAGTGGGTGCAGCCCCAGATCCTTGCCGCGACCGTGCCGACCGAACTCGGTCCCAACGACTATTCGCTGCTGCACAACGCATCGGTCGAGCGAGCCCTGACCCCGTCCGGGTTGTACTGGCGGCAGCCCTATCCGCTGCGGGTGGCTCGCGGCCTGCCCGGCAGCGGCCGGCTGCTGGTCACGGAGGGGCTGAGCAATGCCAGCGGCACCGGCACGCTGTTCCGCAGGGAGGTCCGGGCCGGCGACCGGATCAGCGTCGGCGGGCAGACCAGAACCGTGGGGATCGTCGTGGACGACACCACCCTCGCGGTGACGCGGCCCTGGCGCCGCTCAGCAGGCAATGCCGAGTACAAGGTGATTCCCGAGAAGCAGGACGACAACGCGTTTCCTCCGTTCGAGGGCACCGGCACGATCATGATCACCGAGGGCCTCGCGCTGGTGACCGGGACCGGCACCCGGTTCACCAAGCAGGTCTCCGTCGGGGACCGGATTCTGGCCGCCGACGAGGTACGCACCGTGCTGCTGATCACCTCCGACACCGACCTGCTGGCCAGCGACGCGTGGACGGTGAGCCGCACCGGTGAGTCCTATGTGGTCGTTCCGAGCGGTACCGGAACCGAGCGGCTGGTGGTGATGTTCGGCGCCGCGCTGTCCACGGCGAACGCGATCGACCCGGAACCACCCAAGCTTCCCCCGAACGACGGGCGTGATCCCTTCCAGCAACAGCTCGAGGAGTTCGACTTCGACGTCTACTACTCGACCAAGCTCGCCCACGCGGCCGCGTCGAGCAGCCCGGGGCAGGTGGCGCTGAACTACACCGCCGTGCTCGACCAGGACCTGCTGGTCGCCGATTCCCGTGCGCTGGTGGCCGACTACGCCTACAGCGCATCGGACAACCCGCGCCCCTACCAGTACCAGGTGGACCGGGTCGAGCGGCTGTTGCGCGCCGCGCAGAGCGACAACGCCGTCGCCGAGAACTACTGGGGCAACAGCGCTCTCGGTACTCCGCCGCCGCCGAAGTCCACAGGGGAGTCCCGCAGCCTGCTGTTCAACGTCTCGCCCGGCGCCTCGATTCGCAATGTCGGCAACCAGCTTGGCTGGTCGGTGTTCGACAACGGCGACGAGGCCTTCCTCATCCGCTCGGACGAGCCGGAGCTCGATCAGCTGTCGAACATGGTGATCGGCCGGCCGCTGGCGGACCCGCAACTCGGTGAGGCGCTGCTGTTGAGCGCGAGTGCCTACTCCGAGGAGCCGCTGGCCTTCGACAACCTCACCTTCGCCGTCACCCGGCTGACCACGAGCGTGGTGACCAGGCTGCGCCAGCGGCTGTTCGCCGGCGGCATCGACCGTCTGCTGTCCCTGGATTCCCAGCTACTGCCCGAACTGCCGTTCAGCCGGTTCTACCGCACGCCGACCGACGGCCCGCCGCCGCACGTGATCCCGCCGCTTGACCACCTCGACTTCGACGGCGCCTACGGGCTCTACTTCCGGGAGGTGTTCCTGTTTTGCCCGTGGCTGATCGCCGACCGGCTGCGCGGCGAGCAGCGCTTCGAGGACGCGAAGGCGTGGTACGAGTACATCTTCAACCCGACCGAGCAACCGTCCATTCTGGACCGGCATCCCCACGACCGGTACTGGCGCTACCTCCCGTTCCGCGAGTTCACCCTGAACTCCCTTGTCGTCGACCTCACCGATCCCGCCCAGATCGCGGCCTACGACGACGAGCCGTTCGACCCGGACGCCATTGCCCGGCTGCGCCCGGCGGCCTATCCCAAGGCGGTCGTGCTTGACTACATCGACAACCTGTTGCAGTGGGCGGACTATCTCTTCGCGATCGACTCCTCGGAGTCGATCAATGAGGCGACCCAGCTCTACGTGCTCGCCTCCGACCTGCTCGGCCAGCGGCCCACCGAGGTCGGGGTGTGCCCGGTGCCGGCGACCCAGAACTTCGCTCAGCTCAGGGAGCGCTACGGCCAGGACATCCCGCAGTTCCTCATCGATCTGGAAAACGGCGTCCCCGCGCTGATGAACTCACCGGTCGCGCCGAGGGACGTCCCGATCAACGACATCAGGGCCTACTTCTGCGTGCCGGAGAACGCCGAGCTGATCGGCTACTGGGACCGCGTCGAGGACCGGCTGTTCAAGATTCGCCACTGCATGAACCTGCAGGGCGTGGTGCGGGAGCTGCCGCTGTTCGAGCCGCCGCTGGACCCCAACGCGCTGATTCGCGCGCGGGCCGCTGGCGGCCGGGGGATACCCACCTCGACCACCCCGCCGGGCCGGATCCCGCTCTACCGGTTCGCCACGCTGATCGAGCGGGCGAAGGCGTTCACCGCCAACGTCTCCGCGCTCGGTGCCGCGCTGCTGTCCGCACTGGAGAAGCAGGACGCCGAGCAACTCGCCCTGCTCCGGGACAGCCAGGAGGCCGCGATCCTCGACCTGACCCTGAGGATCAAGGAGCTGCAGGTGCGGCAGGCGCAGGACACCGGCGAGGCGCTGACCGTGGCCAAGGAGGCCGCCGCCACCCGGCGGGCCCACTACCGGCGCTTGATCGATTCCAAGCTTTCCCCCGAGGAACTGCAGAACCTCGACGCCATGGAGGCCGGGCTGGTGTTCAACATGCTGGCCAGCGTGGCCCGCACGGCGTCGTCGATCGCCTACACCATCCCGCAGATCGGATCTCCGTTCGCCATCACCTACGGCGGCATCCAGGTCGGCTCCGCGCTCGCCGCCGGCGCGACGGTGTTCGAGATCGGCAGCATCATTTCCCAGTACAGGGCGCAGAAAAGCATCACCATGGCGTCCTACCAGCGTCGCGCCGAGGACTGGCAGCTGCAGCTGTCCATCGCCGAGCTCGACGAGGAGTCGGCCGACGCGCAGATCGCCGCCAACGAGGTGCAGCGCCAGATCGCCGAGCGGGACGTCGTGCTCACCAGGA